>JACCDV010516318.1_pt1 | contig 28570 bp, 22 predicted proteins | sample 7446131 | NCBI WGS metagenome assembly JACCDV01 (sample SAMN15323448, study PRJNA562643) | freshwater metagenome | isolation source: river surface water | place: USA:Blue River Watershed | collected 2017-08-17 | reverse complement strand
TAATTTTTCATCATTTTCACTAAAGATAATCGGGATCAAGATCTCTTTTTTATTCTTTTTGCTTTTTAATATCTTTAAAAAATATTGATTGATTTCATTGGCGCCAAAAGGACCTATATTATGAGAAGTTATAATTTTATTGTTGTAGAGCTTATTTTCATCATTTAGACTGCTTTTATAGGTAATAAAATGATCGATTTCAGAATCGATTGATGGAAAAATCAAGTGAGGATCAAATAGAGGCAACTGATTTCTCAAAAAAAGGCTCATCAATATTTGATGATCATTTTTTAAAACCGCATCGGATAACGCTATTAAGTCTTTTTGATCTGTACGAAAAGGAATCGTCAGTTTACAAACTGATAGCTGATCCATAAATGGAGCGATTTCAATCATGATCGATAGGGGAGAGAATCCTTTAATCGGAGGCAGTTGATCTTCATCTCCTATTAAAAGAACACGTGTTGTTGGTCTAATTTTTTTAATCAACAAAGAAAAAAGGGTTAAATCAAGCATCGAGCATTCATCGATTATCAGTAAATCTGCGTCAATCAAATCAGTTTCATCCACAGATAAGTTACCTGGGCTAATTTTCAAAAGTGCGTGTACTGTCTTAGGCTGCAAATTTATGGATTTATCTATTGATAAAATCATTTGAGCTAAGTTTTCAGCAGCTTTTCCGGTAGGGGCTGCTACAACCAATAAGGCTTCATTTTGATATTTTAAAAATTCACTTACAATTTTTTTAGCAGTAAATGTTTTACCCCTTCCAGGACCTCCGGTTAAAATGACCCATTTATTTTTAAAAAATGAATAAATAGCGGATCTCTGTTCTTCGCTTAGATGTTTTTCATCATCTAAACAACCTTCAATATAGGGAAGGGGATCAGATAAAAGATTAATTAACCGCTTAATCCAATTTATTGATAAATCAAAATCTTTTTGAAAAATGTACCTATTTCCTATTTCAATTATCGGTTTTGATAACTTTTCGTCTTGTTGTTGAATCACATCAGAAAGAATTTGTCCAAAAGGTTGCAATCGATAATTTTCAAATAAAGCTTGCATCTTTTCTTGCTGCGTTACCTCATCAGGATTAAAAAACATAGCTCCTTGCCTAGATTGATTGACCATCAATACAAGCCACAATTTAGCGTCAAGTTGCACGATGGGAAATAACCGCATAAGTGTTTCTGCGATATGAAAATCTATAGGAGAAAACCCATCTATTTTTTCTAAAATTGCTTTAAGTTCTAGATAAGATTGCATCTTTAAATCTTTCTTTTAGTTCGTGTATTTCATTTAATTTAATAATTCCTTGAGAGTACTTTAAGCCTCGAGTAAAAATAAAAATCACCCCATCAAACGCTTCTTCAAATGATTTTTCCGAATTCAATTCATGAAATCTTTCCAAAGCGTTCATATAGCACGCTGCTTGTAAAGCATACTCTTTTTTCTGAATGATACTTTTCAAACTTTCTAACTCATAGCTCGATGCATCATCCCCAAGATAGTTAGTTTTGAAATCTATGACTGTATAGATACCATCGAAATACACTAAAAGATCAATAAATCCTTTTAGTTCTTTTTCTGGTGAGATCTTCAATTGTAATTTCATTTCAGGGATGATGCACTGGTAGGGGAGGTCTTTTATAGCTAACCCATGAGGAAGTATGGGAGAAGTCATACACAGATGAAGCATTTCAGCTATTTCAATAAAATCATCCTCATATGGTGTCAAAATAAGCCTTTTTTTTAACCATTTGTGAAAAATGGCCCCTTCTGTTTGATCATATAGGCGGGACTCTATCAGCTTTTCTACTAATTCATGAAAAAATGTTCCAAATAACGCTCCGATATTTTCTTGATCAGGAAGTTCAATTTTGACTTCAGATTGTTTTAAAGAAAGAGATGAAAAAGAAAAAACATTTAGATTTTTTTCAGAACAAACAAATTCTAATGGCCGTTCACAATTTTTGAGCTGAAGATCTTCGCTAATTAATTCTATTTGCGGAAGGGAAGAAAAAATTTCTTCAGAACTAAAGAGGGGATTCGATGCGATAAAATTTTGAATCTCTTCATAAGAGAGATCTTTATGATATAACGTTTCGTAATCACAAGATTGCCAAATTTTTTTCTTCAAAAAAAGATCTATAGGAGCCATTTCCGAAGGTGATATCTTAGATTTCTTCTCTTCAAACGGAATCGGCAAATAGACCCTTTTTTTTGCTCTTGTAAGAGCGACATAAAATTGCCTCATTTTTTCCATGTCTATTGGTATTTCATGTAAATCCACTTTACATGATTTAGAAGAAGTCAACTTTCCTTCTTGAGTTTTAAAAAGGAGACTCTTCATGTTTGTAGGAATGTAAAGCCCTAAAATGAAGACAACGTCATACTCTAATCCTTTGCTGGAATGCATAGTAACTAAAGCCGGAGTCTTTTCTTCGTGAGTAACTCTTTTTTTCAAACCATCTTGTTCCAACGTTTTTTCTATACTCAAATCTAAAAACTTCATTTTCAAATCTGAAAAATTCGATGATTGAACAGCAAATTGAACAGCTATTTCTTTCACTTGACTCATTTCATCAAATTGAAGAGCTGATTTATTTCTTAAAATAGTTTCTTCAATTTCTAAATTTTCAAAAATTAAACTTAAGATTTTAGGGAAGTCAGCTAACAGAAAATTTTGATTCAATCGGCTTAAGATGTTACTTTTTAATTTTAAATACCCACTTTCGATAAATTCTGTATCAAAAAAATGTTCTTTTCTGACGTAGGGATGAAATAAAACTTTTTTAAATGCATGATTAGAATGCACTTCTTCTATCCACTCTAAGATGAATAATATCAGCTGATAACTTTCAGTTTCTTGAATTTTTTCATTTTTTAATGGTGAAAATCGAATCCCATAAGATTCAAGAGCTTCTTTAAGTCGATTAGCTTGATATCGATCTTTAACTAAAAAAGCAATTTGATCGAGCTCTATGCCTTGCATTTTTAAAGATTTAACCTCGTTGGCAAAATAGGGGAAAAAAAACTCTTCTTCTATATTTTTATACGTTTTCCCTCTTGATAAAATAAAATGTAAAGCCAATTTATGATCTTGAGGAAACCACAATTTCTCATGAAAAAAATGTATAGGAAAATAATCGATTCTGTAGGGGGATTGACTAAAATTAAAAAATTCAAAATTGCCTTCTGACAAAAAGCATTGATTAATAGACTCAATTAATGCTTTTTCCGATCTGAAGTTAGTATCTAAAATATACCGGTCTTTTTCAGGGAATACCTCTTTTGCTTTAAGGTAAATGGAAATATCCGCGTTTCTAAACCCATAAATTGATTGTTTTGGATCCCCAACACAAGCAAATAATTTTAATTGCTGACTTTCAAAAAAAGCTCTATGAAAAATTTTCCATTGAAAAGGATCCGTATCTTGGAATTCATCAATCAATACGACCTGATATTGCTTTCTGAGAGTTTGAACAACTCTTTCATCCTCAACACACTCTGCCATTTGTTTTAAAATAAAGTCAGGGTGGGATAGGGGGTTAGATTGAAATTCTTTTTTTAAAGCTTCTTGAACTTTGGCAGTTAGTGCCAACACTATATTCGATAAGTTTAAACAGCCATCCAATAAAGCATAGAAAGGCTGAAAAAACTCAATCCACACTTTAGCTCTTTTTTTTGCTTCTAGATCTTTATCTACTTTTTTAGTTAAGTTTTCTTCTTGAATTTTTTCCAGCAGATCTTTTGTAGTTAAAAAAACCTCAAAAAAGGACTTCGAAGGCATTTTAATTTCAAAAAGTTCCTTTAATATCCCGACCTCTTTTAAATATTTGATTTTTTTATCTTTGCTGAAGATCCCGTTAAAAGATTCAAGATCAGATTGGAAATTCAAAAATTGATCACGCCTATTTTCTATTTTTAAGGAAAAAAAAAGATTTAAAAATTTTTGGTAAAAATTCTCAAACGACACAATAGCTTCAAAATCCAGATCAGAACCTAAATAGGGTAAAATCGCTTTTGTTATCGATTCATCGAATCCCTCTAATCCTTGCCCAAACTGCTTGAGCCAGATAGCTGGAAATTCTTCTTTCGATAATGAACGAATCACATCTTGAATCAGCTGTTCTAAATTAAGTTGTTTAGAATTTTCTAGGGGGAGGTCCACAAAAAAAGCTTGCTGAGTTAAAAAGGCATAACAAAAGCCATGGATGGTAGAAATCGTAGCTAAATTAAGGGTTTCTAACCCTTTTTGGACAATCATTAAAATTTTTTTAGGATCTTTAAATTGATCAAGATAGGGGATATTTAAATCTTCAATACGCCCAAAAAGCAATTTTTTTTCAATTTCACTTAAAGTTGTAAAAATTCTTCTTTTTAAATCTAAAGCTGCAGCTTTTGTAAAAGTCACAACTAAACATTTATCAAAAGTAATCTCTTCTTCGATTAGAAGCCTAGAAATAATATGCTCAATAGCAAAAGTTTTTCCACACCCTGCAGCTGCTTCTAAAAAAAGAAGCCCTTTAATTTTTTGATTAGGACTTAAAACATCGAAAACTTGCATGTTATATCATTTCACCTGATTTTCGCTAAATTTCGCCGATTTAAGCCATTTTTCGAACGATTGATATATCGGTTCTATTCTCTCTAATGCAGCTTCTGATAAAAAGTCGGTCTCCCAAAAAAACTTCAAATAAGGATCTTGTTCTTTTTTTTCTTCAAAAGCTTTTCTAAAGGCTATTTTTTCTTCACGACATTCAAAATGCTTTTTTAACCAAGTATCATAAAAAAGATTTAGTTCGGTCTTAGCTAGAAAATAATAATCGATCAACTTTCTTAATTCCAATTCAATCGAATCGATTTCACAGGATAATGCTTGCATATCAAAAAAAATGATTTGATTCCCTTTTTCATTCAGAAGTTTTGAACAATAGCCATACATCAAAATTTCAGGCCAGTATTGAAATAAATTTCCTTGTTTTAGCTGAGAAGGAATCATTAAATGATGCTGAGTTATTTCTTCTAATTTCCCACAAACATAAACAAGTTTCCCACAATTCGACGTTATATTGACTGCAGGTAATTCTATTAATTGATCAGATTCATAAATAAGCTTAGGCAGGTTTTTTTTAAATAAAATTATCCTCCCCTTCCTCCCTGAAAAAGGAGATCTCTCGAAATTTTCTTTTAACTCATAACTATCGTTTTTCAACTGATGAAAAAATAAATCAGAAAATCCGTATTGTGGGAAAATACCCCTAAATTTCAATTGAGAAAAATAGAGTTCGATATCTCTTTTTAGAGAATTTTCTAAAATTTTTCGTCTTTGATAATTTGGAAGATGAAATTCCCTATTTTCTTCAAGAAATGGCAATTGCAATTTCAATGCTTGTTGAACAAAAAATCGAACGGGATTTTTCAGCAACAATTTCAGCTCTTTGATCTGAATTTCTGTTTGCTCTTTAAAGGAGCTCCTCTTCATTATAATTGGCATATTCGAGGGTTTTCTACCGCTTAGGCTTTGGAAAAGTCTAAACCCACGTTGATCAAAATGGATTCTTTCAAAAGTCACCTGCGAAAAATTAAACCCTTTCACTTTTTTATATATATTTTTAACGACTGAAGCTCCAGTTTCATCTTCAAAATACCCTTCTACATATTGAAGCACTTTTTGTACAAATAGACTCAAAATTTTTTCATTTTGATCAAAGCCAATCTTAGAAAATGAAAAAACTAAATAATTAGAATTTAGACCTAAAATCTGAAGGAAGATCGCTTTTTGTTTTTGAAGGGGGGTGATGATACAATCAGCCGGCGTTAAATCTAAGCTGCTTTTTTCAAACCATTTAGGCAAAAATTGATCATCTGCACCAAGAATATAGATGAGCTTTTTTCCAAAAAATTTCCCTTCTTCAAAAGAAGTGCAAAGAATCTGGTTTTTCGATTCAGAAGCCCAGACTGAACGTTTATCTTGAATTTTTTCCAGAGCCATCTCAAAAAATAAATCCCCTGAAATGGGCTCATTTTGAGTTATATCTAACTCATTTTGAAAAAAGCTTCTAAAATTCAGAGCTTTTTCTTTCCCAAAATTTGCTCCAATCAACGATAAAAACTGTAAAATCCATTCATTCAAAGAAAGCTTAGCCTCTTTAATTTTCAGTCTCATCGCATTCATAGTAACGATCAAATTGTAAAAACGGGAAAGATCTTCAACCATCTGAGGATCCAACAATTTTTCTGCTGACCCGAATTCTAAAAAGTCCAATTGGTCATTTGAAAAGATACAACCAAGATAAATTTGGTCAAAAAAGTGCTCCACAGTCCCATTATAAAGATCTTTTGGATGACAATTTTTTAAAATAGAAAGGCGATGATCTCGATCAAAGCCAAAAGTGATGGTTGAGGATTCAACCATTTTTTTAATGTTTAAACTACTTTTTTCCTCAATCCCTAATTGCCGCATGACAAATTTACATGATAAAACCTTCAGCAAATCTTTTTTTTCAAATCGCGATACAATAGTTTTTAAAAAAGTTTCTATTTCCCCATCTATTGAATCTGAAAAATTGAACTTCCCATTTATTAAATACCCTAATCCATTTTGCTCAAATTCAAAAGCTAGTAAAGGGGAGTATTCTGTTAAATTGGAGCAAATAATCACAATTTCATTTAGCTGAACCCCATCAAGAGTGACTTTTCTCTTAATAAATTCCACCATTTCCTCCACTTCCCTTGCGGGGTGAGGAGCCTCAATCACTAAAAAATCTTCATTCAAAGTTACAGTTTTTTTTGATTGATCGAGCATTGTTTTAGCGCTAAGCAATGATTCTATTAACGCTTTCCTTAAACTGATTGTGCCTTGGAATTCTTCATATCGACTTTTTCCTAAAAAAAAATCTTCCTTTTGATAACTTGATTCATCGATCAAAAATTTTAAATTTTGTCTAAATGCGCCTTGAAAGTTGGCTAAAAGTGGGTTTTTTTCTAAGGGATTCAAGTCATCTGAAAAATTACTTAAAAAATCAAGGGTCATCTCTTTAGATACTGAAGGGAAATAAAAATATATTGGAACGATGGTCGAAATTTTCATAAAAAATTCCAAATATTCAGGAGGGATCATGGTAAACCCTAATAAATGGATTTCCATACCGGCTAATACCCTCGGATCAACAAGATGTTTTTCTAAAATTTTGGAAGGAAAATCAAAAACTAAACCCAACTCATTTAAAATAATTTTTTGCCAACTGAGCCTTTCATCAACCAGATCATTCATCCCATGTAGTGCATAAGAACTAAAAATTGTTGTTAAGCTATTAAAAAAAGATAAACTTATTGGCTGACTATCTAAATATTTATTGAGATTTTCGACTTCCTGATCATTGGAAGCTTTTTTTTTGAGGATCAATTCCATCAAGGCCAATCTCAACGCTTGGCGTGTTGGAAAATTGACAGCAGGATCGATTGTTTGGGCTATTATCTCAATACAAAGGTTCAAATTTACAGAGCGATACCCAAAATTTATACCGCAATTCAGATCTTCTAAACACCTTTTTTCAAAAAATCTTAATAACTCATCGCAAGGAACCACAAGGAGTTTCCTTGTTAATATGTTTGATTTTGCGTATAATTGGCCTTTTAATTGACCAATTAAGTAGTCGAAATCATTGCTTAAAATAAATGTAATTAAATTGGCCCGAACATTTTTAGCTGGGACAAAAGTGCTATCGAAATCCACGTTCGTACGCTCAAAAAACAATTTAGAAAATCAATTTTTATTGAAATTGAGAATCTCATAACACGCAAGGTTTTTTATGCTCATAGTCAAAAAGCGACCAAGCAAGTTAGCTTCATTCACAAAACGAGGAAGCAAACTCAGCCGACAAATTCCTAAAGATCCATCAAAAAAAGCGATTAACTTTCTCAATTTAGCCCAATTTCTTGGTGCGCTAAATGATAACGTATTTAAGTTTTTGACGATCTATCTATTAATTGATGTCACAAATGTTTCTAACTCATCAGGAATTTTGTTTTGGATTGGCGTAGTTTATGTCCTTCCTTTTTTACTATTCTCCTCATTAGGAGGAACCCTTGCAGATCGCTTTAGCAAACAAAAGCTGATCATCTACTTAAAACTTTTAGAAGTAGTGGTCATGGCTCTTGGTATTCCAGCCTACTATTTTAAATCACCTGCTGCTTGTTATTCGATTGTCTTTTTAATGTCAGCACAAAGTGCTTTATTTGGACCATCTAAATATTCGATTATTCCAGAACTTGTTCCAGAAGACAAAATTTCGAAAGCTAATGGTTTAATCACATCATCTACTTACGTTGCAATTATTCTAGGTGGACTTTTAGCCACATTTTTAACCCAAGTCACAAATAAAAATTTTATTTTAGGGGCAATAGTTTGCACAATCATAGCTGCTTTTGGCTATCTTTTTTCACTTGGGATCCCAAAAGTAGAAAGACAAAATCAAAAAAAGAAAATGAACCCTATTGTCTTTCAAGAAATTTATAGAACTTTAATGTTTTGCAAAAAAAGCCCTTTATTTCTTTTAGCTGTCCTTGGCTCTAGTTTTTTTCTATTTAATGGGGCTTTCATCCAATTAAATATCATTCCATATGCAATTAACACTCTTAAAATGAGTGATGTAGCAGGAGGATATTTATTTTCTTGCACTTCGATTGGGATTGTTGTTGGCTCCTATCTAGCAGGAAAGTCAACAAAAGGATTCATGAATATCGGCATTTCAAGTATAGCCTGCTGTTTTATTACAATGTGTTTTATCGCATTGCCTATGCTTCAATTTTCAATTCCGCTTACCACTTTTTGTTTAATCCTGCTAGGGTTTAGTGGCGGCCTCTTTGTTGTTCCTTTAGATACTTATATCCAAACACACGCTCCCAAAGAAAAACGAGGGGAGATTGTAGCATGTGTAAACTTCTTATCTTTCTGCGGAGTATTACTTGCTCCAATATTACTATACCTATTTAGCGGTCTTTTAAAACTATCGAACGGCCTAGGATTTTTTATTACGGGAATTATCAATTTTGGATTTTTTATCCTGATGCTAAGAAGGGTCTCTCATTTATTTTTCTATTCTTTTGCCAGAAAGTTAATATTGCCTTTTATCAATCTAAAATTCTTCCCTATTTCGTTTGATATCAAAAGAACAAATGCACTTGTCGTACGTTACAAATCTTTCATCTCATTTTTAATGCTATTTGGCTTAAGTCCTAAACTTCAGGTCACAATTTTATCTTTTAAGAAGCCTTGGTATGCTTTCACTTTTAAGATCTTTAAAAACATCCATTTTATTGAATCGAGCCAATCAGCTTTAGTCCCTCTTTTGACATATAAAAATTTTGTACAAACCAAAAAAGATGATCATCATCTGCCATGCCTTGTATTAACAAAATCCTTCATAAAAGCTTTTGATGGAAGTCCTGAGCTCAAAGCTGGACTTGAAAAGTTAAAAACTTGTTGTGATTTTATCTCGTTAGAAACCCGCCAAAAATTCCAAAGATCTTTGAAGAAACCTTGGAAGCTTACTCAGACAGCTATAAAACTTAATGGTTCTTAGCAAATTCTTGGGGCTGAAGCTCTTGGGCCAAAACCCATATTTTTAATTTAAGATATTATTTAAAAATGTGGGTTTTTCATGAAAGTTAAAAAAATAGCCTTTAAGATGTAGTAAACACTTCTATTTAATGCTTTTGTAAAACCTTTTAATCGCTTTTAAAATCTAAAGCAATATCACGTTGGATTTTACTCCCTTTAACAATCCCATTTTGACAATGTAATCCATTTAGGCCTATGTGCTGCAAATAAGAGGGGATTGTAGAAATGAAATGCCCTTGATTCTTTTTTACCAAAGATATAAGCGCCCAATCCCGTCCATTTTTATTTTTGAAAGATTTTAAAACAAGCGGCAATGAATAAGATTCAAAAAAAATATTCATTCCTCCTATAGATTGCTTAAAAGCAAAGTCCTCTTGTTTCTCTATGATATTATGCAAACAACTATTGTATGCAGTAAAAATAATGGGAGTTTGATACGCCTTATCTTCTTTAAACCTATCGGCCAGTTCTACTAATTTTATAAGCCAAGATGGATTGGAAACGCTATCAGAATCAAGATTGCAAAAATAATCAGGATTTAAATCTTTTTTCAAATCAATTTTTGACAAATAGAAGAAACCGTTCTGTTGCCTTTTAGAATTATATAGCTCTAATCCAACTTAATCCTAAAAGGCATAATGCGTTAAAAAGCGTAGATAATTTCTATTTCATACTGATTGTAGTAAGTTTTAGGACCGATTTTATTATTTGCATTTGTGGTGAAGGCGTAGTACTGCAAAATTGTGATGTTATCAGTAAAAAGAAATAAAAATTCTGTTGCTAATCCTTTGTAATTACTTCTTCCAAAAGTCGTTTCAGCTGTAGTTTCTTGCCCAGATCCATTTTGCTTTACTGTATATGTTCCAACACCTGCTGCATTTCCTTTACCAATACCAGAAGCATCATAATCAGGAACAGCTTGTGCTTCGCAATATTGATAATTCATGTCCATCGACCAATCTCCTTTTTTCCTAACTTTCCCTATAGAAAATCCCGCATACCAGCCTTTATTGGCAAGAGTCCCACGGGTAATCAAATCTGGTTTAGCGCGATGATTCATCAAAAAAGCCCCGTATAAAGTAACTGTTTTATTCAAAATAGGGGGAACGAATTTATATCCACCTGTCCACTGAGAATTCAGGTATCCAAATAGTTTAGCATTAATTCTTCCTTGCGGCGTATCAGGGAAATCTTTAGTATCCCAATCAATCACTGAATATTTGGCATAAAGGCCAGAATCAAAAATATTTAATACCCCGATTTCTCCAACCCACCCATATTGATTATTACGTTCATTGATTAAAAACGGACCCGCTCTTACGTATGGATCGCCAGCTTTTTCAGTTGCGTAATCCATTCGAAGCAAAATTCCATCAAAAAATGAACCAAACTGCAACCTTGAATCAAAAACGGAACCTAAACTTCTTCTACCTAATTCTAAGTCTGTTGTGAAAACTTCTTTGTTAACAACCCGAAAGCCATAATAAGCTCTTTCCAATGAAACATTATCAAAAATGTTATCATTACTACCTGCATCATTATCAAACTCCAACTTGATTGATCCCCAAGTGGAATCTGAACGGTAGTCTAACATGAGATTGACTTCTACATCATATGCGGCAGTTGGCCTGTAAGGAAATAAACTATTAGAGCCCCTAGCTTTAAGCCCATTTTGCGTTTCATGCGTTGCTTGTAACTCAGTTCGAATTTCACCGCTTAAAGATAAATCACCACCAATTTGCTTGATGCTCACTTGTCTTTTAGTAGCAATCCAATCGCGTAAAGCTTCTATATCTTGTTGGTTTACAAATTGTGATGTACTTGGGGGATTAACCTCTACATCTGCTGTATAACCATAATTTACAAGGCCTAAGGCGATGTAAACCCCAGCGATGCTAAATTTAGAATTCATCAAATATCTCCATTTGGGATGAGTTAGAATCGATCGAATAGATTCAGAATATGAAATAAGTTGAATACTCTAATTCAGAAATGGATTTTTTTCAATTTGACAAAGATGAAATAAAGAAGAATCTTTAAAATTTAAAATCAAAAACTAGCGAAAGTGCATTTTCATCGATAAATCTCGATTCCAATGTCATCGCAAAATCTTTACCAGAAGAAATAGTGACGCCGATGAATCCTCCGATTGGAACTCTATTCTCAGCATATACATCATCATCTAAAGGAGTGACTAAATTACCTAAATTTTTTAAGTGAACTTTTTGATTGAGATAATTGATACCTAGATAAGGGCTGAAAATATCGACATGATATGCAGCTGCAAGCCCTATTTGCCAACCGTAAACTGACATTGACGCATTACGTACCGTTTGATTAATCCCATTTTTGTCAGTTGTTTTGATGTCGGGATTTGCATATTGATATTTCCCATCTACGCCTAAAGTAAATCCATGACCTTGATAAATCAAAACTTTTCCACCTGCTCCAAAAGTGAAGCCATCATTGGTAATATAATTTACTGTTGTATTCCCTTTAATTTCTTGAATAAAATCAAACGTAGCAGCTCCCATGGTGGCATAAGCTTGGAAATATTCTAAAAAATCTACATTAAATACAGCTTGGTCCATTACATAATTGGCTCTAGAAAACCAAGAATCAAAAATGTTTTCTACATTGAGTTTTAAATCGTATACCCAATCTTTTTGATATCCAACTTCAAATGACATGATATTTTCTTTAGATAGGATAAAACCTTCATCTATAATATCGGCTGACTCAGGATTGCCATTAAAATAAGCGTGCCCTAGAACAAAAGGAAGACAAAAAAACAAGCTAAATTTCATCGAATTACCAGCGCAAGATACCATCCCGTATGGATCGGAAGGAACCGCTGCCCCTTTTGAATATGTTTATATAGTCCAAACACTGTCACGTCACTTAATCTCAGCATCGACATGACAACACCATAGAAAATAAAATAATTATTAACAACAAAGAAAGGAAAGAGAACTATCTCAATTTAAACTTTTTGGGAGATTTTTAGTAATTCAATTGATGAAAAATGCAGCTTATCTAATGTCTCCAAAAAAACAATCCACCCGTGTTGCCCAGAGAATTGATCACCCCATTCTACCATCGGAAGACTCTCTTTAAAATCAAAGCTTTCTCTCCATATTTCCAACCTTATATTAACTGGATTTACGATGAATGAGAAATTGAAATAAGGCCAGTTAGTGTCAGCAAAACGTATCGAAGAAAGCTTTGGAAAATCCTCACAATTTTCTTTTAAAAATTTATGAATAAATCCACAAACTTTCTGATGAGGAGCTTTATATTGTTGTATCAGAACTTCAGCTAATGATGGAATGTCAATCTGCTTTACAGAATCTATTTTAACCAGAAGATCAAACTCCTTTTCGAAAGCAGCTATTATCATCGACAGTTCTTGATAACGAAGTTTTTTATTCCGATAAAAATCATAAAGAGGTGTAAGAAATTCATCTCGTATTTTTGTATATGAAAAGTAAGGGTCTATCCAAAAGTGCATCAATTCTTTGAAACCGGGTTTTAAAATAAATGCATGCGTAGAACTTTGAGCTAAAAGACCTCTATTCCCATTTTTAATAAAACGCTCTTGAAGCCTTGCAGGAGAATCTTTAATAAAATCTATTATCTGAATTAATAATTCAGTTGCATCCTTAGGATGAAATGTCACCTGTTGCAGCAATCCTAATTTCCCAATAAAACAGCCTAAAACTGAAGTTAAAGTCCCGCCCGAAAGATAAGCCCAAGGCTCAATGTACTCATACGGGGTGTTAATCGCTTTTAAACGATTAAGTGCTTCTGAAATAAAAGCATCATTTAACACAAATTGAATTGAAGAATTTGTAATTTGAGTACTCAAAGACTTAATCCTTCTCGTTTGAAAATCATCGTGAAGTTTATGTTCGAAATTCAAAAAAAACTCTTTTAAACTCAAAAAGTATTCTTTAGGGCTATCGATCATGGTCCAAGTTTTAATAATTTGGCGCCCATGCTTACAAACCAACCTAAATCCAGCTGGGCTATCCTCATATGAAAACTCTTCTTTTTTTAATTTAGGATCAAATACCTCTTGGAAGTAAAATTTGATGTGGTGCGCCAACCCCTCTTGCCACTTTGAAAAAAAACCGCTAATTTCTTCTGATTGATTTACTAGTTCATCTCTTTTTTCAAGTGCCGCCTGCAGTTGAGACTGAAAACTTTGCCCTGTAGCTTGTAATGATTGAACCCTTTCGTACGAGGTGGCTTGGCTCATCTGGCTATTTGTCATATTCACAACATCTAAAGCTTTTTGTGCTTCTATATGCGCTTTATGAGCTTCTTCTTCTATTCGTCTTAACTCTTCTTCTACTAAAGTATAAATTTGTTTCCCAAGACCAGTTTCAACTGAAGGATCAACACCCAAACTCACATAAAGAGTTCCAGCGTGAGAATCCAAATTAAATTCTGTCATCGAAGCAATCGTGTATTCAAAACATTTTAAAAGGGGGGGAGCCATCATTAATCTATCATCAATTTGCTCAACTTTTACTAGCTCTAGTTGATTGCGCAACAAAGAAGAAATTACCGGATTGATCTCAATAGGTTTTTCCAAACTTGCATTAAAAGGCACAATAAATTCTTTGCCTTCAATTACTCTTTTTAAATGTCCTCTACTTATCAGATTGATCAGTTCTTCGAAAAACAACGTTAAGTTCTCTCTTTGCAAAGAAATTACAAAAGATGTTGCAAAACAAGCCCCTATCGTTTGTCTTAACGGAAAAAATGCTGAAACTAAAACTGACTCTAAGACATCTTCTAAAATGAGGTCCCTTTTGATTTCAGCTATCGTATTTAAAAGAGTATTCACTATTAAATCATCGAGATCCTTCAATGAAATTTTTGTCAAAAGATGGGAAATATCAGGGGAGCTAATTAAAAAATCGACAACTTCTTCTTGATAACTGCTCAACCAAAAATCTAAAGAATCAGCATCTTTCCCAATTTTTAAATTTTCTAAATCTTTTTTTACTTGAAATAATGCATTTGGATTCAAGAAATTTTTAGATAAAAATTGAGCGATTCGTTGAGATTGCGCTCTTGCTTGATAAAGAAAAAAGGTAGTAGGGCACAAATATTCAAGCCAAAAAAGCTGTAACAAAAGATTGCGATCTATCAGAATCGATTCCTGATTTACAGGGAAATTCTGTAATTTTATGTAAAGCTGCTTTATGTTTTGGGGGAGGCTAAGAAATTCTTTATCCAAAATTAAACCCTTTTTTTGCTCTTTATCTCTTTGTTTTGTATGATTTTTTGTTAAAGAATACAAGAAGGTTTCAACCATGTTTGTGACTTGCCACAAAAAATCAATTGAGCTTGCTTTAAATGCTAGCGCCAAAGATCTCGCTGACCAACTGAATCTCAGAGAACCACATCAAGCTGTTGCTGTCAAAATCAACGGAACTTTAAAAGATTTATCCACTCAGCTACTTGAAGGGGATGATGTAGAATTTTTTGACTTTGACTCAAAGGAAGGAAAAGAACTTTTTTGGCATAGCTCGGCTCACATTTTAGCTCAAGCAATCCTTAGACTTTACCCTAATGCGCTTCCTACTATCGGGCCAGCGATTGAAAATGGATTTTACTACGATTTTGGAAACTTGACAATCTCAGAAGAAGATTTTCCAAAAATTGAAAAAGAAGCTCAAAAAATCATCCAAGAAAATTACAAAACAACGAGAATCGAGTTTAAATCAAAAGGGGAAGCCATTAACGAATTTTCCAATAATCCCTTTAAAGTTGAACTCATCAATAGTTTCGATGATCAATCGAGTATCACAGGGTATAAACAAGGAGAATTTTTTGATCTTTGCAGAGGGCCACACCTTTATACAATTGGGAAAGTAAAAGCTTTCAAAATTCTTAAAACTTCAGGGGCGTATTGGCATGGCGATAAAAATAATGAGATGCTCACAAGAATTTATGGAATTTCTTTTCCTAGCAAAGATCAACTCAAAAATTATCTTGAATTATTAGAAGAAGCGAAAAAAAGAGATCATAAAATCTTAGGTCAAAAGCTCGATCTCTTCTCAATAAAAGAATTTGGACCAGGCATGCCTTTCATCCACCCAAAAGGAATGGTGATTTGGAATAGGCTTTTAGAATTTTGGAGAACGCTACATTATTCTAATGGCTATCAAGAAATCAAAACTCCTACGATGCTATCAAAAGAGCTTTGGGAAATATCAGGTCATTGGTTCCATTATCGAGACAATATGTACACCTGCGAGATTGAAGAAAAAGAATTTGCAATCAAACCGATGAATTGTCCTGGATGTATGCTTTATTACAAAGGTCATCTTCACAGCTACCGTGAACTTCCATTAAGAATTGCTGAAATTGGTCAAGTGCATCGTCACGAATTTTCTGGTGCTCTAAATGGCCTTTTTAGAGTGAGATGTTTTCATCAAGATGATGCTCATCTTTTTATGAGAAAAGATCAAATTAAAGATGAAATCATTGGTGTCATGAAACTCGTAGATATTATTTATCGCACTTTTGGATTGACTTACCGCGTAGAGCTTTCTACACGTCCTGAAAAATCGAAAACTATCGGGACAGATGAAGACTGGGAAGTTGCAACAAACGGATTACGCGATGCACTAGAAGCGATGGAACTGCCTTATCATATTAATGAAGGAGATGGCGCATTTTATGGGCCTAAAATTGATCTTCATATAAGGGATGCTCTTGGCAGATCTTGGCAATGCGGAACAATCCAACTTGACATGTCTTTACCTGAAAAATTTGAATTAGATTTTAACGATAATGATAGCATGAAAAAACGACCCGTTATGATTCATAGAGCCATCTTTGGATCTATTGAACGTTTTTTTGCGATCTTAGTTGAGCATTTTGCCGGAAAATTCCCTTTATGGATTAGTCCTATTGGAATTCGTTTAATACCTGTTGCAAATCGTCATGTAGGATATGCTAAAGAACTCAAATCAAAATTAGAAGCGACTAAAGTCCCCATTGATATCGATGAGAGTGAAGAATCCGTTTCAAAAAAGATCCGAAATGCGCAATTAATGCAAATCAACTACATGCTGACAATCGGCGATGTAGAAATGGAAAACAAGACGTTATCTGTTCGAACAAGAGATAACAAAGTAATAGGGGAAATGAATGTCGAGGCTTTCATTGAAGCTATTTCAAAAGAATTTAATGAAAAAAATTTAAATTCTAGTTTCTAAATTGAACCCTTATAGTTGAAATGATGAAAAAAATAACAGTTAGTAGTTTTAAAGGTGGAACAGCCAAAACTTCCACCTCTCTTCACTTAGGGGCAGCTTTTGCCAAATTTTTTAATAAAAAGGTTCTTTTAATCGATTTTGATGCGCAAGCTAATTTAACCACCGGACTGGGATTCGATCCAGATGAACACGACAGTTTAGCTTCGGTTTTACAAGGAACAAAAAAGATCGAAGATGTCATCTTGAAAACGGGTGTAGAAAATCTAGACTTAATACCTGCGGATACTTGGCTTGAGCGCGTTGAAACAACCGATAAACTCGCTCAAGACCGTTATTCACATGAAAGACTGAAAGATTTGGTTGCGCACTTAAATTATGATCTAATGATCATAGATACTCCTCCCTCTCTTTGTTGGTTGACAGAGTCTGCAATGATCGCTTCAGATTATTGCTTAGTGTGTGCAACACCAGAATTTTATAGTGTTAAAGGATTACAGCGTCTTTCCTCATTTATGGATCAAATTTCGAAGAGACACCCTTTTCAAATCGTAGGGGTTGCTCTTTCTTTTTGGAATACCAGAGGGAAAAGCAATGAAACGTTTCTAGACGTTATCGAAGAGACTTTTCCAGGTAAAGTTCTTTCGACAAAAGTGAGAAGAGATGTCACTGTTTCAGAAGCATCGATTCATGGTAAACCCATATTCGAAATCGCTCCAAAAACACGTGCAGCTGAAGATTATCTCGATTTAGCAAAAGAACTATTAGTGCGACTGTAAAGCAGTTTTACATGAGGAATTATGACAAAAGTCAACAATCTTTTATCTGATCGTTTAAAGAAAAAAGAACATGATAGTGCAAAAATGCACGCTCTAGCAGAGAGATCTTCTACAGGGCAACTTTCTGGGTTTTCAGGTGTTTTTCAAGTAGCAAAACTGAATAAAGAAGAACAGGAAAAATTAAAAGAAATCCTCACATCTCATCTTTCTGAAGAAAATTTAGAGCTAGATCGAGATTTGAACGATCTGATCGCCATCACTTCTGAAGTAAAGGCGATTAGCTCTCAAGCGATTATTTTACATGGAGAAAGAATTAAAAGAGCTCAAACTGTTCTCACTAAATACAGGGATGGAGCTTTTACAGACTGGTTGATCCACACATATGGAAATCGGCAAACTCCTTATAATTTTCTTCAGTATTATGAATTTTACACCAATTTATCCCATGATCTAAAAGAGATTGCCCAAGAAATGCCCAAACAAGCTATCTATACTCTTGCATCACGGGAAGCTGCATTCGACCTTAAAATAGAGATCGTAAAAGGATATTCCGGGGAATCTAAACAAGAGATGCTTAAAAAAATTAGAAAGGCATTCCCTCTTTTAAAAAGCGATAAAAGAGGATCAAATAATGCTCAAAAAATTTTAAAAAGTTTAGAACTCGTTATTGAAGATTTTAAGCAAGACGCTATTTTATTCACTAAAGAAGAAAAGAAACAAGCGTCGATTTATCTAAAACAAATTAAAGAGTTTCTCAATCAATCCTAGCTTAAAGAAATGGATGAACGAACTTTTCGATTGCTGAATACGTCTTTTTTTCAACGGAGACCAAAGGCAATCGAAGATGCATATTTTCATATCCCATAATTTCTAAAGCAGCTTTGATTCCTTGTGGATTTACTTCAGTGAATATCGATTTGATCAATTGTTCAATCGCTTGTAATTCAGATGATGATTGATTATAAAAAAAATCGATGAAAGGTTTAGGTAATAGCTGAGCTGTAACTGAAATGACTCCATCCAAACCAGATGAATATTCTCGGATAATTTGATCGTCATTTCCTGAATAAATTTTCAAATTGGGTATAAACTTTTTCATATTAGCAATTAAGTCCAAATCGGATGAGCACTCTTTTATTCCTTTTACTTGTGGATGTTGAGCAATTTGTTCGATAGTTTGAATATCTAATTTTATCCCTGTTCTTTTAGGATGATGATAAAATATTAGAGGCAATCCAATATCTGCCATATGATGGAAATGTTGAATAATCCCTCTTATTTCTGGTCGATTATAATAGGGGACAATAGCTAAAACACCGTCAGCTTTACATAATTGAGCCATCAATGTTAACTCTACAGATTCTTGAGTATTATTCGTACCTGTATTGGCTATGATTTTAATTCTATTTTTTCCGATTGAAACAGCATGTTCTAAAAGCTTTTTTTTTTCAGATTGCGTTAAAGTAGGACCTTCTCCTGTTGTTCCAAAAATTACAACAGAATCTATCCTTGATTGAATTTGTTTTTCTAACAATTTTTCAAAGGTTTTAAAATCAATGGAACCATCAGAATAAAATGGGGTAACAACAGCAGTGATAACTTTTCCAAAATCCATATTTCCTCATTCTTACAAATCAGAAACAGTCTAGAAAAAGTTTAACCTTCTTTTAAAGAAAAATGATCTTGAAATGCGTGTTCTTCATCGATAACCCCTTTCCACTGATCGCAAAATTTTATAAAAGTTTGCAATGTTTTTTCAAATTCTTCATAAGTATTTAGTGGGCAGGTTTTTTTCATCAAATAAAGCGAGCCGTCTGCTGAGTTCCTTTTTAAAAAAACCCCTTTTTTTTCGAAAAATGAAAATCTTGCTAAAGCGATAGATCCAAGTAAAGACAAAGGGACTATTCCTCTAGAGCAGAGTTTAGTGGAGATTTGCCAACCTTTTTTTGATGTCTCAAATGTCACAATATAACCCTGAATTTTTACAGTGGCTTTGTTTTTATCAACAAGCTGACAAGACAATTGCAAAAAAGCTTTGAGGTCCATATAAAACATCCATTAATTTACGAAAATTATATCATAATCGATTATTAATCAGTTTTATTAAATTAAATTTTAATTATTTTCAATTATAAAATTGTCACCATTCCTCCTTTTTTTGGCTTTTTTATAACTTTCAGAGTCTCTTCTAAAAATATCTTTATATTTCAGCCCCTCCTCAGTACAAAGTTTTAAAATAACTTTTTCTTTTAAGATTTTCGGTTCTTCTAAAATCCTTTCAACGGCAAGGTTTTGGGCTTTTTTCCCCATTACAATATAGGCGTATTTTTCATCTTCAAAATTGAGAGAAGCTTCTTTTAAAACCCTTTGTAAACCAGTTCTTTGTATTCTTGTTGAAAAATGGCACCAATCATCCCCTGTGAGTGGGCAAGGTCGATCATGAGGACAAGGCGCTAATGTTGTAGCTCCTAACTCAATTAGTTTTTTTCTGGCACTTAAAATTCTTTGATACCCTCTTTTGGAACCTGGTTCTATGATCACAATAAATTTTTTCGCGCATGCAAAACAATTCTTTAAAATTTCATCATCATGTTCCTCTAGTACTTCTCCAAGAGAATAAGAAAATAAAATCAGATCAGATTCTTGGTAGTGAGTTGGCTTAGTAAAATCGCTATGACTCCATAAGACTTCTGTCTCTATAGGAATGCAAGATCGCGAAAAAAGTCTTTTTCCCATTTGTAAAAGTTCAAAATCTTTTTCTAAAAGTATTATTTTTTTTAACTCAGGGAAAATTAAAGGAAAACTCCATAATGCTGTTCCAGGACCTGCTCCAAGATCTAAAACTGTTTCAATACTTAAATCTCTTAACTCTTTTTTCATATGCTTTAATACCGTATGAATAGCCCCTAAAGTTGCTTTCATCCGATAACCTACATAGGCTAACTTTTCTTCTTTTGTTTGCATCAATATCGGCACCTGATGAGTTTTATCCCGATATTTATTGCGAAGATCTTTAGCTTTTTCAGTTAACTTTTTTAAAGATTGATGGTTGAGCTCTTCTTCTATTGCTTGATTTAAATAAGAAAATTCATCCATTTACAAAACCCTCCAGTCAATAGGAGTTTTTCCTATCTGTTTTAACGTGTTATTTATTTTAGAAAAAACACCACACCCAATAAAAAGATGGGCTGAATAAGGGGACGGGTGAGCTGTCTCAAAAAAAAAGTGATTTGATTGACTTTCTTTTATAATCTTTATTTTTTCCTGAGCTTTTTTTCCCATTAAAAGAAAGATAACAGGGTCTTGTCTTAATATAAGGAACTTTAAAACCTGGTCAGTAAAAATTTCCCACCCTTTATTTTCATGAGACTTTGGTTCGTTTTTTCTAACAGTAAGAATAGAATTCAACAAAAAAACTCCCTGAGCTGCCCAAGAATCTAAATTACCATGTGCAAATAAAGGAATATCTAAATCACGATTAAGTTCTTTTGAAATATTCTTAAGAGAGGGGGGGACTTTACATAGTTTGGGAACACTAAAACTTAAACCATGCGCTTGACCCAACCCATGGTACGGATCTTGTCCTACTATTACAACTTTTACTCGATCGTAAGGGGTCTTATAAAATGCATCAAAGACGACATCTTCAGAAGGAAAGACCTGATGCGTTGATCTCTCCATTTCGATCCATTTCTTTAACTGCAAAAAGTAAGGTTTTTCAAATTCTTCTTCAAAAAAGGTCTGCCATGTTGCTATTTGAAGGTCCATTTTGATCCTACAATTTTATCCATCATCATACTCTAAAAATCGATCAAAATCACCCTTTTTCCCTAAAAATATTTCTTTGTTTTTTTTGTTTCCGTTTTCTTTTTGACGAAAATCCACCCCCCGAGATAAATTTACCACTTGAATTTGAAAAAAATCCATTGACCTATCAACTATCTCGTCAGATAGGGCGAAGCTTTTAAAAGCCAAAAGTTGATAAAAACCCACAAGTTTTTAATTTAAAAAAGGAGCAGCGCTTGTATCTAGTCTTCAACAACTGGAGATATTGCGTAGGCATTTGATGAAAGATTTAGCAGAGAATAACGTTGTACGTTTTAAAAATATCCAAAGAAAAAAAGAAGCTATCTATGCCAATTTTAGAGTAACTGGCGTAAAAAAAGGAGTTTTATTTTCTGCTTCTATTTCTGTCGATATCGCTTCTATGGAACTCAGTGCAGAAGAGAGCTTAGAAAAAATTATAGAAGAATGTGCAAGAGGCGGTATCAAAGAATTCAAATCAGCTGATTTTACTTTTGAAGGTCTTCAATCGATTTAAAAAATGATCTGGGTGTGGCGCAGCTTGGCTAGCGCGCTAGCTTGGGGTGCTAGAGGTCGGAGGTTCAAATCCTCTCACTCAGATTCTTTTTAAAAAACCTAAAATTTCTATATGATCACTCCCTGGAAAAAAAAGGTAAGATTCTATTTTTTCTAATTTCCACCCTCTCTTTTTCAATTTTTCAAGATCTTTTAGAAAAGAATCCAAATCACAATAAAGAGCTATAATCTCTTGTATACCTTTCAATTTTGTTATTTTTTCGAAGACAGTTTGCGAAAGCCCTTTTCTAGGAGGATCTAAAATTAAGCAGTTAAAATGATCTTGTTCTTCAAAATCTTCTGCAGAAAAAGGAAAAAAGCTCACATTTTTATCTAAGTAAGCCTTTTGCGAAAGATCAAAACACTCAAAAGCATATGGATTATTTTCGTAACAATCTACAGAGTCAACAAGATCTGCAATACTTTTACCTATAGTTCCAATTCCCGCATATAGCTCTAAAACTTTAACTTTAGGCTGCACCCACTCTCTTATTTTCATTAAAACATTTTCATACTGCTTAAGATGAACTTGACAAAAGCTTGCAGGATGAAAATAAAAAGGCTTTCCAAGAATCTCTTGGCACACATGGCGATGGCCGGTCAAAAGATGCCATTCTTTACCAAAAATCACATTATCTTGTGTTTTTTTGATATTCACCCATATCGAATGAAGATTTGAAGCGATTGCTTTTTTTAGAAAACTGAAAAAAGGGTGACTTTGAATCGTTTCAAACTCTTCATTTACTACAAAAGTCAAACTAACTTTTTTTGTATTTCTTTCTTCTACCAATTGAATATATCTCAAAACACCACGAAACGATGTTTCAGAATAAACAGTTATTCCGCTGGCTGAAATTTCTTTTAATATGTCTTTTAAAATAGGGTTAATCGCATGAGTGTGCAATGGACAATCAGGAATCGATATAATTTCATGTGAATTTTGTTGATAGAGTCCGATTCTTAACTCATTATCCTTTTTCCCAATCGCAAGTTTCGCCTTATGCCTCCAAAAAATAACCTCATCTACAATAAAAGGAACTTTCAGTTTCAACGCACTTTCTAACATTTGATGTTTAGGGTGGCTATAAAGTTGTTTTTGCATAGAACAACCACTGCATACTGGAAAATACCGGCATTGAATCGTATTTAAGGCTGTTGAATCTTTTGTGAATTTTTCGTTCATAGTTTGCAAATTCCATTGTTCAAAAATGCTTTGTGTTTAAAAATACCGTTTTTTAGACAAAATTTGAACAGGTTATAAACATTAAAATTTGTCTTAAAGATTTTTTAACTTTTGAACAACTTCCACACCCTTCTAAGAAGAAGAGTATTACTTCTAGTTTATATAAGATACTTATTGGATGCTGTGGATTTGTTTATAACTCTTTTCAATATTAGGTAAAACCCTTGGAAGATCCTTTTTTGCTTTCTAAATTTGTTGAACAATCAGAATTCCCACAAATTTTAAATTATTCTAATTTTACGTTTTGTCATGAGCCAATTGTGTTTCTTGTTCAATTTTTCGAAAAATTAAAAATGGATTCGTTGAATTGCGCTCTTTTTCCACATGTCATAATAAAAAATCCTGAAAAAGTTTTTATCGGTCAGAATGTGGAAATAGATCCGTTTGTGTTGATTGAAGGTCCTGCTTGGATCGGGGATCATGCGAAAATTAAACAAGGTGCTTATATTAGAGCTTATTCTTTCATCGATTCTTATGCTGTTGTAGGACATGCTTCTGAAATAAAAAATTCGATTTTATGTCGGCATGCTAAAGCGGCTCATTTTAATTATGTTGGAGATAGCTTTTTAGGGCCTTTTTCAAATTTAGGAGCTGGAGTAAAATGTGCTAATTACAGGTTAGATAAGGGAAAAATAAAATTTAGATACCAAAATCTCCAACTTCAAACGCAGCAAAAAAAACTTGGGGCTATTTTAGGAAAAGAGGTTTTTATCGGCTGCAATTCTGTATTATCTCCAGGAACTCTCATCTCCCCCTATACAAAAATACCACCTTGCACTCATGTTAAAGGATATCTTTAAAAAATATTGATTGAGGTTCCATGTCTTTTTTTCAACTCCCATCCTTTTTAATGAAAAAACGTTTGATCGATCTGGCTTTAAAAGATTTGGTTAATTCTATCGAGGATAATACAAATTTGAAAAAGGCTATTGATTATTCTTTTTTTAATGGGGGTAAAAGAATTAGACCTATCATCGTTTTGATGCTTCAAGAAGCTTTAAATTGTCCTTATAGTTTGATCGAAGCCGCTCTATCTATAGAGCTCTTTCACACCGCTTCATTAATAGCAGATGATTTACCGATCATGGATAATGATGATTTTAGAAGAAATAAACCTTCAACACATATTCAATTCAATGAAACAACTGCTTTATTGGCAAGTTATGGTTTAATCGCATTATCTTTTGAAAAAATTCATGAATGTGCTCAGTCTATTGTGCATTTTGATTCTAGTCTAACTCACTTTGCAGCAACGGCTGCTTTAAACGCTTTAAAAGCGGCCTCTTTTGCAGCAGGTATTAAAGGAGCGACGTTGGGTCAATTTTATGATCTTTTCCCAAAAGAAGAGTGTTCTATCGAAAAATTGATCTATTTGAAAACAGTAACTCTATTCGAAGTCACTTTTTTATTTGGTTGGCTTTTCGGAGGGGGTAAAGAAGAAAAAATTGATGAAGTGAAACAGCTGGCGTATCATTTTGGAATGGCTTATCAAATAGCAGATGATCTAAATGATAAAGATGAAGATTTCAATAAAAAAAAGGGTGGCAATTATGCCATCACCTATGGAATAGAAAACGCTTTTGAAATGTTTTCTTTTCACATCGAACAAATCAAAAAAGGAATAGAGGCGCTTAACTTAAAGACAGTTGATTTTAAAAGCTTGTTGCAGTTTATAGAAAATTTTGGGATTGCAAGTAAGAAGTCGCTTTTTTCAGAAAAAAAAGCGACTTCAAAATTACATTAGTCTGCAGATTCTTCGGCAGAAGAGACGTTTACAGCACCAATCGATTGACCAGCTAAGCGTTCTTGGCTTTTTTGCATGATTAGTTTTTCTATTTCATCTGCTAGTGAAGGATTGGCTTTAAGTTCTTGCTTGGCCGCTTCTTTTCCTTGGAAGCGTTGACCATTAAAACTTAACCAAGTGCCTTTCTTTTCGATAATATTGAAATCGGTCCCCATGTCAACTAAAGAGCTCACTCTGGAAATACCCTCGTTAAACATGATGTCGAATTCGGCAGTTCTAAATGGAGGAGCCATTTTATTTTTCACGACTTTGACTTTGACCCGGTTTCCTACTTCGACATTATCAGAACCTTTTAAAGAAGCAAGCCTTCTAATTTCAAGTCTAATAGAAGCATAAAATTTCAAGGCTCTACCACCTGTGGTCGTTTCTGGGTTTCCAAACATCACCCCAACTTTTTCTCTGATTTGGTTGATAAACACAGCGCATGTATTAGATTTGGAAAGCGTTGCTGTTAATTTTCTTAAAGCTTGCGACATCATCCTTGCTTGAAGCCCAACATGAGTATCCCCAATTTCACCTTCGAGTTCATTTTTAGGGACTAATGCAGCAACAGAGTCAATAATGATTACGTCAACCGCATTTGAGCGCGCCAGCATTTCAGCGATATTTAAAGCATCTTCCCCACAGTCAGGCTGTGAAATCATCAACTCATCTAGATTAACTCCTATTCTAGCAGCATAGCTGGGATCTAAGGCGTGCTCTGCATCGATGTATGCAGCAATTCCACCCGCTTTTTGGCAATTAGCTACAATATGAGTTGCTAATGTGGATTTTCCAGAAGATTCCGGACCATAGATTTCGACGATTCTTCCGCGTGGTACACCCCCAATGCCAAGCGCCATATCTAAAGAAACAGCACCTGTTGGGATAACGCTGACTGTTTTAGTAGATGCACTTTTTCCAAGTGACATAATAGCGCCGTCCCCGAATTGTTTTTCGATGTGTGCCATTGCAAGCTCAAGAGCACGTCTTTTGGGATTATCAGAAGTTTGAGACATAAATTCTCCAATTTTATTGAGTTTTAGAAATACGAAGATAACTGATTTTTGAACCTGAAGCAATTTGAAAATGTTGAATTAAATTCAAAAGAATGGTTTTTCTGAAGTCATAAAGAATAGGAAAACAAACATGGGTTATTTAGCCATCGATGTCGGTGGGACAAAAACAGAAATTGGATATTTTGAAAATTTAGAAACGATTCTTTTTAAAATAGAAAAAAGATACGAAAGTAAAAAATATGAAAGTCTGGAAGCCATTATTTCTGATTTTATTGAGATTCATCAGCTGAAAATAGAAGCTATCGGGGTCGGAATTGCTGGACCTATTATAGAAGGGGTCTGCCACACAACTAATTTACCTTGGATCGTGGATCAGCATAAAATTATTCATCATTTTAATATAAAAAAATGTGTTTTATTAAATGACTTAGTTGCTAACGCCTATGGAATAGAAATGCTGAAAGAAGAGGATCTATTCAGTCTTCAAAAAGGAATTCAATCCCTAAAAGGAAATCGTGCTTTAATTTCTCCAGGAACAGGGTTAGGGGAAGCCGGTCTTTTTTTTGATGGTAAAAATTACCATCCTTTTCCAACAGAAGGAGGGCATTGTGATTTTGCTGCAACGGACGCTGAAGAAGTTGAACTTTTTCTGTTTTTAAAATCTAAATATTCTCATGTTTCATATGAGAGGATTCTCTCAGGTATCGGATTTAGCGTTCTTTATGATTTTTATACACAACATAAAAATCTGAAAAAAGAAAATGAAGTGGAGTGTTTGATTGAGTCAGAGCGTCCTCAAAAAATTACTGAAATGGCTTTGCTTCAAAAAAGTGAAACTTGCCGAAAGGTTGTAGATCGATTTATTAGGGTCTTAGCTAGTGAAGCTTCCAATTTGGCTTTGAAATTATATGCTTTGGGGGGAATTTATATAGGCGGAGGGATTGCACCAAAGATTTTGCCTATGTTAAAGACCCCAATATTTAATCAAGCATTTAAGGATAAAGGAAGATTTCATGATTGGTTGAATTTTATGAGTATTACTTTAATTAAAGATGATAAGACAGCTTTGAAAGGAGCGGCTATTTCCATAAAAAGAAATTATTAAAAAACAACAAAATTAATTATTTTTTCTTAAAAACTAGTTCACACTACATTTTAGATAGTAAAAAAATAATTTAAAAATTTTGTTTTTAAAAAAGTCTCAATTGTATATACGAAAAATTAGAAATAAGTATCTATTGTTAACCCCAAAGAGGAAAGACATGAACATTAACCTTTTAAAGAATCTACCAGTCGCATTGGCTTGTTTTTCAAGTGCCGTGGCTTTTGCTGGTATGGATATGGATTCTAGAGTTTCACAGCTAGAAGCTCAGATGAAACAAGTTAGAACTGCTGCTGAAAATAACAATTTTGGAGCTAAAACTGCGGAAGCAGGACCAAATCTCGTCAATCCGGTTGGGCTCTTTTTAAATATTGGCGCTATTTATCAAACTGCGATCTTAGGCGGTACAGAATATGCATATAGCGATGATAACACAACAAACCCAACAGCTCCGATTAATGGCAGCTTAAGAGAAGTCAATGGAAGCTGGTCTTGGGGTGTTAACGCAATGGTTGGTTATAAAACTGGTCATGATGGATGGGATGTAAGAGCTGTCAATAGTTATTATAACTGTAATGATTCAAGCTCGATGTCAAAAGGCGCAGGCGGAACTGTGATCCCTGTTAGAGTTGCGTTACAATTTACAGACACTGAGTATAATTATGTAGATGAAGCTAAATCTAATTTAGATATTACCTATGATTTACTAGGATTAGAATTAGGAAGAGACTTCTATGTAAGCCAATATCTTTCTTTAAGACCAAATTATGGTCTTTTAGCTTCTTGGGTTTGGACAGCGCAAAAAACTGCTTATACAGGCGGTGATATTGGATCAACAGATTCTTATTACGTAAGGGATCTAACGAACTGGTTCGGTATTGGTCCTGAATTCGGTATAGATACAACTTGGGCTTTAGGTAAAGGGTTAAGTCTTTTTGCTAATGGTAAAGGTGCCTTGATGTACGGAAGATTTAAAAATACGCATACTGAAGATTATTCAGCTACTCAAACTTATCCGTATGATATTGATTTATCTAATTCAGATCATCGTATTGTTCCTTATTTACAAGCGATGTTGGGATTACAATATGATTTCAAAACAGAAGATAACAAACATGCTTTTTTAGTAAGAGCTGGTTGGAACACACAGTTCTTCTTTAGTCAAAATCAAAGCATTACACCTGATTATACTTCAGCTAATGACTCTTATGTAACTTTCACAAAGATTAATCAAAACTTACAAGTTCAAGGTTTGATCTTAGATGCAACTTGGTTTTTCTAATTTAAACATTAGAAAAGAATAAAAGGCGAACTAGAAAAAGTTCGCCTTTTTTTTTGGGATAAAATTCCTAAAAATAAAAAATTAAAAAAATCATTTTCAATTTTATACAAATTATATATACGGAAATTACAAAC
>JACCDV011026994.1_pt1 | contig 28571 bp, 21 predicted proteins | sample 7446131 | NCBI WGS metagenome assembly JACCDV01 (sample SAMN15323448, study PRJNA562643) | freshwater metagenome | isolation source: river surface water | place: USA:Blue River Watershed | collected 2017-08-17 | reverse complement strand
GCTAAACAGGCAACTGTTTCCTTTTTGTGAATTTACAGTAGTATAGCGTCATCAACAGTATGGAATTTAACCAAGACAAACTTCAGGAATTTAAAGAAAACCCCAAGACACAATATCTGGCGGGGCAGTTTGAAGTACTTGTTCGGCAACTTGCTGAATCTGAAGCGATGGCAGCAACTGATCCAGAAATGGCTGAGTTAGCAAAAGAAGAAATTGAAGGTCTTAAGGTTCAGATGAAGCTTTCTTTTGAAGAGATGGATCGCATCATTGAAGCGAATAAAGAAGAAGAGGTGAAACCATATGGGGTTGTGCTTGAGGTGCGTGCTGGAGCAGGCGGAGATGAAGCGGGGCTCTTTGCTGAAGAACTCGCGCAAGCGTATCTTCGCTACGCTGAGAAAAAGAATTGGCCATACGCGGTGGAATACGAATCTCGTTCGGCGAGCGGGGGATATAAAGAAGCTGCGTTTGAGATTGTACATAAGGACGTCTATGACACGCTTCGCTTCGAGACAGGTGTGCACCGAGTGCAGCGTGTGCCAGTGACAGAAAAAATGGGACGCATTCACACTTCAACCATGTCGGTGGCAGTGCTTCCGATGCGTAAGAAACCACTCTTTGAGATAAATATGTCTGATATCGATATGGAATTCTCAAGAGCTGGTGGAGCAGGGGGCCAAAACGTCAACAAGGTTGAATCAGCTGTTCGCTTGGTCCACAGACCAACGGGTATTGATGTGCGTAGTCAGACGGCTCGTTCTCAGCTCAAAAACCGCGAAAAAGCGATGGAGCTTCTCATGGCAAAGCTTGAAGCTATTCATGATGAAGAGGAAGCCAAACGGCATTCTGAAGTTCGTAAGGGTCAAATTGGTACTGGCGACCGTTCAGAAAAGATTCGTACCTACAATTTCCCTCAAAACCGCATCACCGACCACCGAATCAAGGAATCCTGGCACAATATAGAAGGCGTTATGGCCGGCGATATGCAGAATATTTTTGACAGTTTGAAAGCTGCCGCCTCTGGCGATTCTGTTGCAGAATAAGGTTCTATGTGGTAATCTTGCGCCGTTAAGCCGCCTTAGGCTTTTTTAGGATTCAGACTGTTCTAACAGTTTCATTGTCCCGGAATACACTTATTATTAACCCGTATTCCAGCACAATAGCTCCAAAAATGAATCCGCAGTAATAATATTTATGTCAACAAACTCAACACTAATCCAACGCCTCTTCAATGCTGGGGCTCACTTCGGTTTCAAAAAAAGCCGACGTCACCCAACCGTGGTGCCATACCTCTTTACTACTAAAGAAGGAGTCGATATCTTCGACCTCGAAAAAACTGCAGCGACTGTCGCTGAAGTAAAAGAACTTCTCAAGCAAGCTGGTCTTACAGGTAAGGCAGTCCTCTTTGTTGGTACAAAAGATGAATCTGCAAAAATTGTTAAAGCAGCAGCCGAAAGTGCAGGAGCACCATATGTCGTAAACCGCTGGATCGGCGGCATGCTCACAAACCAGTCAGAAATCAAGAAGCGCATCAATCGTCTTGAAGCGCTCACTCATGAATCAGCCTCTGGCGAACTCGAACGAAAGTACACTAAGAAGGAACGAGTTATGATTGGTCGTGAAATGGATAAGCTTGTCTTCAACTTCGGTGGCATCAAAGATATGCAGAAGACTCCAGACTACGTTCTTGTGGTTGACCCTCGTCATGATCATATCGCGGTTACAGAAGCAATGAGCCGTAATATTCCAATTATCGCTATCATGAGTTCAGACTGTGATGCTTCTAAGATTACGTACCCGGTTGTGGTAAACGATTCACTACAGACAAGCGTCGCTCTCATCCTTGAAGAGTTGGCATCATCACTTAAAGAAGGCGTGTCAGCATACGCTCCACGTCCAGCTGCGCCACGTGAAGCTGTTCGTAGCCCACGCGCGTAAATCTAACCACTTTATATTGTTCGTTATTTAGCTCATTAAAACGTATGGAAATTTCATCAGCACAACTTAAAGAACTTCGCGACATGACTGGTATCTCAGTGATGCAGTGTAAAAAGGCGCTCGAAGAGGCCGGTGGTGACATGGAAAAGGCTGTCATCATTCTTAAGAAGAAGCGAAGCGATGCGGCTGACAAGAAGTCAGACCGTGAGATTGGTGCTGGAGCAGTTGGTTCATATGTACATAACACCAACGAAATTGCATCTCTCGTACTCCTTGGATGTGAGACCGACTTTGTATCTAAGAACCCTGAATTCGTTGCGCTTTCAAAGGACATTGCGATGCAGGTGGCTGCAACCAATCCTTCGTTCATCAACCGCGCTGAAGTACCTGAATCAGCAATCGAAAAGGCAAAAGAACTTTTCATGAAGGAAGTAGCTGACAAGCCAGCTGAGATGCAAGAAAAGATTCTCGAAGGGAAGATCTCTTCATACTACCGTGAACAAATTCTTATGGAGCAGCCATTTATCAAGAATCCTGACACCACTATTGGGGAAATGGTGACCGGCGCTATTCAAAAATTTGGCGAAAACATCCAGGTGGTTAAAATCTCCCGGGTTTCGGTAAAATAAGAAAATGAGCGCAGCAATCGTTGTATTTACTGTAAGCATCATTGCATTTTGGGGATATGCGCTCCTCGTGACTTTGGAAGAAAAAAACGCCCGCCGATTTATCGGCGGGCGTTTCCGTGACGGGCTGGATACCAGGCTGCAGCATGTAGGACATCAGTTTGAAAATCACTGGAAGCATGTGTCTCGATATATCCTTCAACTCGGGTGGTATTACAGCGTTCATCGAATTTTGCGGACGGTCCTTGGCTCACTTGTCTTAGTTTATACTTTTTTCGAAGGAATCTTCGAGCGTAACCGGCTGCGAACAAAAGAGCTTCGAAAGGAGTTCAAACGGCAGCTTCATAAAAAAACTCACCTCACAGAAATCGCAGAGCATAAAGAAGAGATGACTCTCTCGGCTTCTGAGCAAGAAGCGTTGAAGACCAGAAAATTAGAACAAGACCATTAAAAAACACCCTCGACTATGTCGAGGGTGTTTTTTATAAAAAGACTTGAGCCGACTATCAGATTCGAACTGATGACCTACGGGTTACAAATCCGTTGCTCTACCAACTGAGCTAAATCGGCTCAAGACTTTCTATTTGCACAGCAATATACAGCATCTGGCTCTCTCTGTCGAGTCTATGACAGGTCGATTTTACACACCGGTATAGTTCTTTATTTTCAGCCCAAAACGCGCTATACTCGCTAGTACATATATGGAGGAGCAAGATAAGTCGCACTTGTTGCCGTACGCCCGTAGAGCTGATTTCAAGGTCGGACGAGCTACTGAACTCACGGGTAAAGACCGTCGCCTTTATCGTATTTTAGAGATTATCCCCGGAGCTCTCTCTTGGACTATTTTAATCGGGATGATTCTCGCTTCTATCTACGCACCGTTCTTCGCAGCGTACTTCATCATTGCGTTCTCGATTTACTGGGTACTCAAGACCATCTTCCTTTCGTATCACGTTCGATATAACTGGAAGCGACTTAAGCATCACATGAAGCTTGATTGGCAGGTGTTGGCCAGGCGGTTTGATTACGAACATTTCTATCACCTGGCAATCTTCCCGTACTACAACGAACCACTTGAAGTGCTTGAAGAAGCAATGAAAGGTTTGTTGGCCGCTAAGTATGATCCTAAAAAAATGATCGTAGTGCTCGCGGCTGAAGAGCGCGGGGGTACGGCGGCTGTGCAGCAAGCGTACACACTTGAAGCGAAGTATAAAGACCAGTTTGGACATTTTGTCGTAGCGGTGCATCCGGCTGATGTCTCAGGTGAGTTAGCTGGTAAAGGTTCAAACACACACCATGCTCTTCATCAGGTTCACCGTGAAGTTATCGAAAAATACAATATTCCGCACAAAGATATCATCACCTCAATCTTTGATGTAGACACCGTTATCTATCCAGATTACTTCAACTGTCTCATCTGGCACTTCCTGACCGCACCAAACCCGTACAAGAGCGCCTTTCAACCAGTGCCGCTTTTCAATAACAACCTCTGGGAAGCTCCAGCGCTTTCGCGTGTGATGGCCATGTCTAGTACCTTCTGGCAAATGATTATGCAGGAGCGTCCAGAAAAATCAGCCACATTCTCTTCGCACTCAGTGAGCTACCAAGCTCTGTATGAAATCGGCTACGGTCAGGCAAACGTCGTTTCTGAAGATTCCCGTATCTATTGGAATCTTTTAGTGGCAAACAATGGAGTGTTTGATGTTATTCCACTCTCATATCCAATCTCAATGGACGCAACGATTGCACCAACACTCTGGGGCACAATCAAAAACATCTACAAACAACATCGCCGCTGGACCTACGGGGTAGAGAACTGGTGTTACATCACATACCACTTTATTAAGAATAAAAATATCCCGCTCAAACGACGTCTTTCAATTGGAGCACTACAAGGAGAAGGATATTCATCTCTCGTAACTAACCCCATCCTCCTCTTTATTCTTGGTTGGGCTCCAATCTTCCTTGGTACCCGAGAATTTCACGAAACAGTTCTTTCATACGAGTTGCCGATTATGGTACGTAACCTTCTCATTATTGCGATGGGAGGACTCGTTGTTTCTGCGATTATTTCACTCTCTCTTACACCGCCACGACCTGAGAAGTATCCACGCTTCAAATACATCGTTATGGTAGTGCAGTGGATTATGGTTCCTGTCACAATGGTTTTGTTTAGCGCCCTTCCAGGACTTGATGCGCAGACAAGACTCATGTTCGGACGCTACATGGGATTCTGGGTAACTCCAAAGCGAATTAATGTAAAATAAGATATGCCAATTGAACCAGAAATAAAATCATTATCCTACGAAAGCCGCAAAGGCTTCTTCTTGGTGCTGGTGGCAGTGTTTCTCGTGGCTCTTCCTGCGTTTATTTTCTACACCTCTGGGTATCGTCTCAACTTTGATAACGAAGAAACTTCAATTGTAACTACCGGCGGTATTTACATCACAGCCGACAATCTTGGCGTTGATGTATATCTAGACGAAGAAAAAGTCGACAAACCAAGACTCTTCCGTAGTGCGTACTACATCCAAAATATCGAAAACGGTCTCCATCGTCTAGTCGTACAAGGACCCGGTCTTCAGACGTGGGTTAAGGTACTTCCGGTCGATTCATACATCGTGACTGAAGCCGCAGCCTTCAACATGCCCGAACTACCGTACATCCGTCCAATTGCACCGGTACTCAATACTAGCGGGCAAGGAGTATATATTGTAGAAGGGAGCACCTCAACACCTCTGTTTAATAGAGCAACCACAACAGGAAACTTTATCGTGGTGAACCGAACAGCACCAAGTAGTCTCCGTGAGAATAGCGAGTACGAGTATGTCGTCGATCTCTTTGCCACTTCAAGTGCTACTTCAACGTCGGTACTCAATCGTCTTGAAGAAGAAATCGAAAAACTCACTCCTGCCTCAACCGCATCATCGAGCAAGGCAACCACTACTGTTACATACATTGAGCAAGGGAACATGCGTCTTGTGCCGCGTGGAGAAGATCTCTTCGCGCGTTGGATTGGAGAAGGTCCAGCGACACCACACTACTTCTGTAGCTCAGAGCACGCTTCTTCAACTATCACGTTTCGGCTTGGGGCACACGTAATGCTTCAAATGGAGGAGCAGCGACTTTCTACAACGACTCCGCTTCATATCGAGAACAATCGTCTCTGTCGAACTGAAATCCGCCTTGATAGAAAGTGGCAGAAGGTTAAATATCATGAATTTTTCCCGCGGTCGTCAGACCTAGTGGTGATCCAGCTTGAAGACGGTCTCTATGTTACTGAGATTGACGACCGTGCCTGGCAAAATACCCAGATGGTATATCCTGGCGATAATTTTAGAGTAGTAGTGACCGATACAAATATCTATATCGAAGAAGACGGAAAGTACTTCGAGCTTTTGACCGAAATCCCTGAAGCAAACTAATACATACACATGCAGCAAGTCGAAAAAGGACATCAACACCCAGTTACGCAGATGATTGCAGAAATCAACAATATCTTTTCTGAGATAGGGTTTGTTTTTGCTGAAGGCCCAGAAGCTGAGACAGAGGTGTATAATTTCGATAAGCTTAATGTCGCCAAAGACCATCCATCCCGCGACATGCAGGACACCTTTTGGTTCAAGTCCAAGGACGTATCTGAACCAATGGTGTTGCGTACTCACACGAGCCCCGTACAGGCGCGCTTTATGGAAAGCCATGAACCACCAATTCGCATGATTGTGCCCGGGAAGGTATTCCGCAACGAAGCGACCGATGCGACCCACGAAGCGCAGTTTTATCAACTCGAAGGTATGTACATCGATAAAGGTGTGCATCTAGGACACCTTAAAGGAACGCTTGAGCATTTCTTTTCACGTTTCTTCAGTGGCAAAACCGAGATTCGGTTCAGGCCGAGCTTTTTCCCGTTTGTGGAGCCAGGAGTTGAGGTTGATATGAAGTTACTTGAGGGAAACTCCAAGCTGGCTGGTAAGTGGATTGAAGTAATGGGAGCGGGGATGATTCATCCAAATGTGCTTCGTAATTGTGGCATCGACCCGCTAGTTTATTCAGGTTTTGCCTTCGGTATCGGTATCGATAGACTCGGTGTCATGCGCCATGGCATCGAAGACATCCGTGATTACTACACCGGCGACCTAAGATTTGTAACGCAGTTTTAATATATGAAAGTAGTTCACTCTTGGCTTAAAGATTATCTAGGCGATGCCCTGCCAACTCCAGAAAAAGTGGAGGAACTTTTGACGTTTCATTCTTTTGAAATTGACGGAGTTGAAGAAGTAGAGGGAGAGACAGTGATTGATATCAGTGTACTCCCAAACCGCGCCAGTGACTGTCTCTGCCATCGTGGTGTGGCACGTGAGCTCGCATCACTGCTTGCGGTACCACTCGTGCATGACCCACTCTCAACAAAACCTGAACTTGTAACTACAGACAAGATTTCTATCGAGATTGAAGATGCTGCTCAGTGTCCGCGTTTTTCTGCAGCACTCATTACGGGTATTGAAGTAAAAGATTCTCCGCAGTGGCTTCAAAAACGCCTCAATACTCTTGGTGTTCGCTCAATCAATAACATTGTCGATGCTACAAACTACGTCATGTATGCTCTTGGTGAGCCGACGCATGCGTATGATGCAGATCTTTTTGCCCAAGTAGAAGGGAAGTGGCATTTCGTGATTCGAAACGCCAAGCCAGGCGAGACAGTGAGTCTGCTTGCTGAAGGTGGTAAAGAGGAGGATAGAATAGTAGAGCTTACCGGAACAGAACTTCTGATTGTTGATGGGGCAACTGACACCCCAATCGGCCTTGCGGGCGTAAAGGGTGGGCGATATGCGGGTGTGCATGCTGGTACAAAGAATATCATCATTGAAGCTGCGCACTTCAATCCTGTTACTACCCGCAAGACTGCTCGTCGTCTCGGTATCGTTATTGATGCTTCAAAACGCTTTGAGAACGAACCATCACGCGAACTCATCCCGTACGCGCAAGCGGAAATTGTGAAGTTAATTGCAGATATCGCTGGCGGAACCTTTGATGGTATTGTTGATGTGAAACTACAAGAAAAGAAAAACCCCGAAGTTGTGGTCCCGGTTGCTCAAACCAATGCACTTCTTGGCCTTACACTTTCTCCCGCACAGATGGAAGACATCTTGAAACGAGTCGGCGCAACAATAGTGACCTCAACTTCGGATTCTTTCACTGTCATCGGCCCATGGGAACGCAACGACCTCACTATCGCTGAAGACTTCATCGAAGAAATCGGTCGTATTCATGGCCTCCACCATATTGAGTCAGTTGTACCAGAAAAGGTGCCATTAGCCGAAGTAAATGTCCGTCAGTTCTATACTGAAGCTATCCGCCTGGAACTCATTCAAAATGGTTTTTCAGAAGTCATTACGTCTTCATTTGTAAACAAGGCAGATATTCAACTCCAGAATGCACTCGCGGCAGACAAGACATACGTCCGAAAGTCACTCATCAAAAATATTGCAGGTGTACTCGATGCCAACTTTGTTTATACTGATCTTATTGGTGCGGTAGATGTTCGAGTGTTTGAAATTGGTACCGTCTTTGATAAGACCGAATCATCAGTTTCGGAACATGTATCGATTGCACTTGGTGTTCGAACAAAGGGTAATGGCTACAATCAAAAAGACGACGCAATTCTTAAAACCGCTTGTGGCACTGTCGATCAAGTTCTCGGTAGTAAATTAAATTGGAATCTAGATAAAGGTGTTGCAGAAGCAAATCTTTCGGAAATTCTTGGAGTATTGCCTGTGCCAACGTCATACGGAGAATTCATCTCAAAAACTCCCGCTACCTATAAGCCAGTCTCAGTCTACCCAGCCATGAGTCGTGATATTGCACTCTGGGTAGGGGAGGGAGAGATGGCAGTACTGGTGGAATCGACCATCTATCAAGCAGCAGGCGACCTCTGCGTCAGGCTATCACTCTTTGATACCTTCACCAAAGACGGCCGCACCTCATACGCTTTCCGTCTCGTCTTCCAATCCTTTGAAAAAACACTCACCGACGAAGAAGTGACTACTCATATGGTCAATGTCTACAAAGCAGTCGCAGAAAAAGATTGGGAAGTGCGATAGGTCATTTTAAGGCTTAATTACACATCATTTTACCCAAAACCGCCAAGATAAAATGGCGGTTTTCTGGTATAATTATCGTTAATTATTTCGTTTATTATTTGACTTAAAACTGCATGGCTGAGAAAAAACCTGTACCTAAGAAGACTAAGGATAAAGCATACGACGCGTCGTCGATTTCGGTTCTTGAAGGGCTCGAGCCGGTACGAAAGCGCCCGGGGATGTACATCGGTACGACTGGTCCTGATGGTCTTCACCACTTGATTTGGGAGATTTTCGACAACTCACGCGACGAGGCGATGGGTGGTTTTGCAAACCGTGTTGAAGTGGCACTCTTGCCAGACAACTACATTCGCGTAGTAGACAACGGTCGTGGAATTCCGGTTGACCACCACAAGCAAACCGGCGTTTCTGCGCTCGAGACCATCCTTACTGTACTTCACGCTGGAGGAAAGTTTGGTGGCGATGAGTCGGGGTACAAGGTGTCTGGAGGGCTACACGGCGTAGGTGTGTCGGTGGTGAATGCGCTTTCGGAACACTTGATTGCAGAAGTTCACCGCGATGGTGCGTACAGTATCCAGGAATATGGCATTGGTAAGCCAAAAGGAAAGGTAAAGAAAGTTGGTCCATCAAAGCTCAACGGTACCATAATCACCTTTAAGGCTGATATTGATATCTTCAAAGAAATTAAATACGACTACAAACGAATTGTTGGCCACTTGCGTCAGCAGGCGTACCTCGTTAAAGCAATGCGTCTCACAGTAATCGACGCTCGTGAAATGTCAGAAGCTGATGAAAAGAAACTTGATCTAAAAGGAAAACAGTATCTTGCGGATGAACATCTTTCTGTACCACATCAGACGTTCTACTTTGAAGGAGGACTTCGTTCACTCGTGGCGTTCAACAACACGTACCAAAAACCAGTTCACAAGAATATTTTCTACATTGAAAAGAACGATGTGAGTAAAGAAGTTATGTCGGTTGAAGTCGCGCTCCAGTACGTCGACGATATCCAACCACGCATTTCAGCGTTCGCTAACAACATCTACAACCCTGAACACGGTACACACATTACTGGTTTCAAGACTGCTCTCACTCGTACGCTCAACAACTACGCCAAGAAAAATAATTTCTTCTCAGTTAAGGACAAGGACCCTAGCTTTACTGGAGACGATGTTCTTGAAGGAATCACCGCGGTGGTTTCGGTTAAGATGCCAGAGATTCAGTTTGAAGGACAGACCAAGGCTAAGCTTGGTTCGGTAGAGGCGCGCGGCGCAGTCGAGTCGGTGTTTGGTGAAGCCTTCAATACTTTCCTGGAGGAAAATCCTGATGATGCCAAAGCAATGATTAATAAAGTAATTATTGCCGTGAAAGCCCGCAAGGCAGCAAAGGCCGCCAAGGACAGTGTGCTTCGTAAGGGTGCACTTGAAGGTCTTTCTCTTCCTGGAAAGCTGGCTGACTGTCAGAGCAAGCGAGCCGAAGATTCTGAACTATTCATTGTGGAGGGAGACTCTGCAGGAGGATCAGCCAAGATGGGACGCGACCGAAAGACGCAAGCGATTCTGCCACTTCGTGGAAAGATTCTTAATGTAGAGCGTGCCCGTATCGACAAGATGCTTGCCTCAGAACAGATTAAGAACCTTGTGATTGCTCTTGGAACTGCTATTGGTGATGTGTTTGATATTGAGAAGTTGCGCTATCACAAGCTTATTATCGCTACTGACGCCGACGTTGATGGTGCGCACATTCGTACACTGCTACTCACGCTTTTCTACCGGTACTTCCGACCGCTTATTGACGGAGGCTTCGTGTACATTGCACAACCACCGCTCTACAAAATTCAGAAAGGAAAAGATGTACGTTACGCGTTTACTGATGAAGAAAAATTCGCCATGCTTAAGGATATGGGAGAAGATGTAAACATCGACGTAGTTGAAACTGATGAGAGTGAAGATGAGGAAGCTGAAGAAGTGGTAGCAAAAAAGGGAGGTGGTAAGGTGCGCATTCAGCGCTACAAGGGTCTCGGTGAAATGAACGCTGAAGAACTTTGGGAGACTACTATGAATCCAGCGCACCGAATCCTCAAGCAGGTAAATGTTGAAGACGGACTCATGGCTGACAAAGTGTTCGATATCCTGATGGGTACAGATGTGCCGAGTCGGAAGTCGTTCATCCAGAACAACGCCAAGATGGCCAACTTGGATATCTAAAAACAAAAGAGCCGCCCCTCCGGGGCGGCCCTTTTGTTTTTAGATGCTTAGTTAGCGAAACTCACAACCTTCTTGAAACTGTTGTTTGAAGAAGTCTTGTCATCCACTTTAACCACAACTACAAATGTGTGTGATGCCTTGTCAGGAGTGGCAAAACCAATAGTGATAGTTGCTCGCTCGTTTGGCTTGAGTGCAGTCTGCTTTGGAGACGTGTATACATCGCCATCTGGAAGTGTGACTGAGTATGTCCAAGAATCAGATGTCTTAGTCCCGATATTCTTCACTTCAAATTGAATAGCACCGTCATCTTCTTGCTCAATAGTTCCTGCGATAAATTTGTTAGCTACAATTGAGCCAGTTCCGATGAAGCGAGTTGCTAGGTCGGTAAAACCGTTAGGGTTTGAAACAGGGATTTCATAGACGAATTCTGGCTCTGGTCGCGTAATCACCACTGGAGCTGGCTTAGGTGCTTCAGGTGCTACGATTTCATCTTTTACAAATTCATCTTCTTTTTTATCGTTTTCACCGAGAACCTCACCGTCTTTCTTTTCTTCCATAGCGAGCTCTTGCGCTTGAGTTACAGCGAGTGTTTGTTCACCAATACGGATTGGTCCAATATCACTATCGCGCATGAATGAGATAGCGTATGAGAGATTAATGGCTTCAGCCTTCTTTGAGTCTATAACAAGAGTTACGCTGTCTGTGTCGCCAAGGCTGTAACGCATGTCACATGAGACAGCTCGCATACCTTCTGGAGAGACAATTTCTACGGTCACATCATCATTACAATTGTAAGAAAACGTGTACGTACCGGGTCGTTCATCTTTTTTCCAAGTAATGGTTGCTGATTTCCCAGACTCAATGGTACTAAGACCGCTGGTGATAGGGAGTGATTCGCTATCCATGATAGCTTCTTTGTACTGGCTAATACCTTGCGCCAAAGAGGCGAGGGAAGAGAACGCGTTTGGCGTATATGCCACGATTTGTACTGATAACCACGCAATAAGAGCGATGATGGCAAAAAATGCAATTACGATAAAAGCCTTCGCTCGCTTGGTTTTGCTTGAAAACGTTTCGGTATTCATAATGAATTGAACCTACTATACTTTAATACCTTTGTCAAGGCATTTGCTGGATCGGTCGCTCAGCTCCCGATCCAGCAGCCGAGAAAAGCCAAGGGTGAGAATAATAGTTGACTTTTTGACAAAAGTGTGATAATGTACTCCCATTATGAATTTCGACTTTTCTTGTATCAAGGTTGTTGCCGAGCGTATTTGGAACGATAAATATGTATTTTTCGGCTTATTTTTCGTATTTTTCCTTATCTCATATACAGTTTTGGTCGCAATCGACTTTGTGCCAGAGCCTAAAACTGAGACTGAATCAGAAATTGAAGACGAAGGAGAACCACTCAACTTCATCGAGCAGACAGCTCTTGAGGCCGATATTCCTGTTGCAACTATGGAAGAACCGGTGCTCCCAACATCTATCTATATCAAGAAGCTTGATCGAACCATCCCGGTGCTCAATCCAGAATCACGCTCAATAGCTGATTTAGACGCTGCGCTCCTGGATGGCGTCGTTCGTCATCCTGACTCTGCGAAGCTCGCGCAAAACGGAAATGTATTTATTTTAGGCCACTCTAGCTACCTTCCAACTGTAATGAATAAGAATTTTCAAGCTTTCAATGGCATTCAACAGCTTGCTTGGGGAGATACCATCGAAGTATCTTCTGGCGGTAAAGTGCACGTATTTGAGGTAGAAAAGGTATTTAAGGCGCAGGCCAGCGATCTTACTGTGCCAATTGCTGGGGATGAGCGTCGACTTACGTTAGCTACCTGTAACAGCTTCGGCAGTACAGACGACCGTTTTATCGTGGAAGCAAGGGAAATCGAGGTCCGCTCTCTTTAAGAGCTGATTTCTTGACAAAATATCATATTTGGTATATGATATAAATACAACAGAGCTTTCAGATTGTTCTTCCGTTCTCTCTTCTCTTTATAAACTAAGCAAAAACGTCGTGGGCTTGCTTACTCTTGCGTAACTTCTTATGGTGTAGGTAAGGGTATTAATCTTATGAACGTTAGTAACAAATTATTATGATGAAAACACTACAACACATCGCGTCAGCAATGATGATCCTCACATTGCTCGTAGCGACACCAATGTCTACAGCGCACGCTCAAGAGAGCGTCCTTCCATTTGATCTCGGAGGTTTCTTCGATGGTCTTGGTATCGGTAGCGGCTCAACAAGTAACAGCTCTGTGACTTGTGAGATTACAGCCAACAACACTGAAATCTTCGTTGGCGGAAGTGTGACACTTTCTTGGAACACACCAAACGCAACAGCAGTGACCATTAATGGTCAATCGGTTTCTGGTGCTACCGGAAGTATCGAAATGACTGACATCCGTTCAAACACTACATACACAGTGTCAGCAAGTGGCGGTGGAAGTAGCTGTACTGCTTCTGTGCGTATTACCTGTATTCCAGTGCCGGTAGATTGTCGTCTTGAAATCATCAAGACTGTAGACAAAGCTACTGCTAATATCGGGGACACTCTAACTTACGGAATCACTGTAAAGAACATCGGTACAACTGACTGTACTGGTAGTGGTGTGAAGATTGAGGATATCTTGAGTGACAAACTAACGTTCCTCTCTGGAGTCTCATCTTCAAACATTACACCTGGATATGACGGAGGAATCCCAGTCTACACCGCTGGTGACCGCACAGTTCATTTCAACGGAAACATCCTCAACCCAGGTGAACAAGGAACTATGACTATCCAAGCTCGAGTAAATACTCCTGCTTCGTGTGGTGACTTCAATGTACCTAACCAAGCTCGTGTGACTGCATACGAACTCGGCAACTTCGGTACATGGATAAACAGTAATACTGTAAACACTGCAATCAATTATGATTGTCCAAATAACGACCCAGCTCCGTCTTGTGATTCTCTTACAGCTACTCCAAGTACTATTGTAGTTGGTAACTCAGCAACACTTGCATGGCAGACTTCAAACGCCACTCGCGTTTCAATCGATAACGGAATTGGAGACGTGGTAGCAGACGGTTCACGTGTTGTGACGCCAGTTACTTCAACGACCTACAACCTCACTGTCTTTGGAACTCAAAACCGTTCAGTAAACTGTTCAGTACCTGTGACTGTAAGTTCTGACCCGGTACCAGTGTGTGAATCATTCACAGCCACTCCAAATACACTTCCATCAAACGGCGGAAACGTAACACTTAATTGGCGAGTTACAGGTGCTACAAACGTAAGCATCTCACCAACAATTGGAACTGTGCCAGCTATTAGTTCACAAGTTACTGCTGTGACACAAAACACAAACTTCGTCCTCACAGCAACAGATGCTGATGGTGACCAGGTAACATGTGCTGCTCCGGTGACACTTGGAACTGTTCAGCCGCCAACACTTAGCTGTCCTAATAATGTTTCATTCACTGCTTCAGATTACTCAATCCGCCGTGGTGACCAAGTGAATCTCAACTGGAGTACTACTAACATCGATTCTGTTTCTATCAGCGTAATCAACGCAACTGGACTTACAGGAGGTGTGACTGTAGAACCTTCATCAAACACCACATACGTTCTTACAGCGACAAAGAGCGGACAATCAATCAACTGTCCAATCACCATCAATGTTGAATCAGGAGGTGGCGGTGGCGGAGGAAGCTCATCACCAAAGTGTGAACTCACTGCATCTGATAGCAAGATTAAAAGTGGTGACCAGATTACTCTTAAATGGGATACATCAAGGGCGACAAAAGTAACGCTTAAGGATGACAAGGGTAAGACTCTTATGTCGACTGATAAGTACGATAAAGACGACCGAGAAGATTACTACGATGGGACTCTCAAGGTAAAGCCAACCCGCGATACTGAATACACACTTGTTGCAGAAAAGGGTTCAAAGGACCGAACTTGTAAGGTAAAAGTGAATGTAGATGACCTTAAGGTAATCACTGACCGTGACCAACAGCCACTCGTTGCTGGTATCTCACTCTCAAACGTTCCATACACTGGGTTTGAAGCAGGTCCATTCCTTACAGTTATCTTCTACACACTTCTTGCTGCATGGGCACTCTTCCTTAGTTACCTCATTGTGAGTCGACGTCAACCAGTTGCTGACTTCATGGCCTTTGACGCTTCATCTTTCAAGGCAACTACAGCAGCAGAAGCAATTCGACCTGATGTATTCGTACCATCAATGGTGGCAAGTACAGCGACGGTAGAAACTCCAGTAAATCTTCCAACTGGAACTCCAGTAATTGGATACGAAAACGCTGTGGTATCTACAAATCCACACCATGTATCTGACGATGTTGTGACAGCACTTGAAAACCGAGCACACGAACAAATGGCACTCCTTTCAAGCGATGCAATCCGTCACTTCGTTGGAACAACTGAAGGAATGGTAGAACGAAACGAAGCTCTCGATGTGGTTATCGCTACTGCTAAGCAGCAATTTCCACTAGAAGACGGCTGGATTGTTATCAACGAAGCTCGTATGCGAGACCTCTGTGTAGCGTGTACAGTAGATTCAGTTGCAACTGAACAATTCGTACCAACTGTGGTACCAGAAGGTTCTAGTTCACTTGCTGAAGCTATCGTAACTGGTAACATTGTAGCGGCTTACGAAATGATCGGAAATCGTCCAATGTTTGCACTCGCTGACGCTGCTGCTGACTTCGATAACGTTGTCCGCGCTCGTAAGGGAGAAGATGTGAAGGTTTCAAACCTTCTTGCATCTGAAGCAACAAAGCTTTCTGAAGAAAAAATCAAGAACATCGTAGCTGCTCTCACTGGCGCGCTTGACGGTACATACACCGACGAAGCATCAGCTGTGAAGATGGCTATCATGAAGGCTGTTAAAGAAATCGCATAAGGCGCATTCCTAAAATTCACCGATTTCTTCGTCGCTACGGAATTTTCCTCGGTCAACGTACAAGAAGTACGTCTTCCTCAGAAAATTCCTAGGCTCCTCGAACTAGGATGAATTTAAGAAACGCGCAAGCACCAAAAAAGCCGCCCGTACGGGCGGCTTTTTTGGTGCTTCTATTATTTAGTACGAGCGAGTGTAAGTAGTAGTTCACTTACATCTTCTTAGTGTCGTTGATAGCTAGAAGGTGGTTGGCGATAACATCAAGTGCTAGTTCTTCAGCTTCACCGTCACGGCTTTCGAGAGTAACTTTTTTATCAGCTACTTCTTTGTCACCAATCACGATGAAGTAGGGAAGTCGCTCTTGCTTGGCTGTGCGAATCTTCTTACCCATTGATTCGTTGCTGGTATCAAGTTCGGCACGGAGTCCGACAGCAAGGAGCTTTTCATGTACTTCTTCAGCGTACGCATTGTGTGCTTCAGCAACTGGAATAACACGGACTTGAGTAGGAGACAGCCAAAGCGGGAAGTTGCCGCCAAGGTGCTCAAAGAGAACAGCCGTGAAGCGTTCAATAGAACCCATGACCGCACAGTGAATCATCACGATACGTTCCTTTTTGCCTTCTTCGTTAATGCAGTTCAGATCAAAACGTTCTGGGAGGTTCATATCAAGCTGAATAGTGGCGACTTGATGCTCACGTCCGAGTGAGTCTTTGGCCATAAAGTCGAGCTTTGGTCCGTACATTGCAGCTTCGCCAATACCTTCAAAGAAATCCGCTTTTCGTTCAACCGCAATTTCCCGAAGGGCACTTTCTGCATTCTCCCAGATTTCTGGTGTCCCTAGGTAACTACTCATATTTTCTGGATCATGGAAAGAGAGACGAACGCGCATCTCTGCAAACCCAAACGTTCCGTAGAATGTGTCGATAATATCCCAGATACGGAAGAACTCATTTTTCACCTGATTATGTCGACAGAACACATGTGAGTCATCTTGTGTGATAGAGAGTACACGAGTAAGTCCACCGAGCTCACCTGATTGTTCATCACGGTACACCATGGTTGTCTCGGCATAACGCTGAGGCATTTCTCGGTAACTGTGTGGCTTACGATCAAAGATCTGTGTGTGGTGCGGACAGTTCATTGGCTTAAGGGCATACTCTTTTCCTTCTCGTGTTGTCATGCGGAAGAGTTGATCAGAAAATTTTTCCCAGTGACCAGAAGTCTCGTAGAGGTCCTTCTTAGTGATGTGTGGGATAGTCACGCGCTGGTAGCCGTGTTTACTGCGGAGTCGCCACATGTAGTCATCAAGGAGATGACGGATAAGGGTTCCTTTAGGAGTCCATAGTGGAAGTCCAGCCCCGACGAGTTCAGAGAAGGTGAAGAGGTCTTGCTCCTTTCCGAGTTTGCGATGGTCACGCTTTTTAGCTTCTTCGATTTGTAGCTCATACGCGCGGAGCTCTTCCTCAGTATCAAACGCCAAGCCGTAGATGCGAGAAAGCATTGGGTTCTTTTCGTCACCGCGCCAGTAGGCACCAGCGACTTTGTCGAGCTTGAACGCACTTGTGTCGATGTCTTTGTTTGGATGTTCGCAGTGACCACCTCGACAGAGGTCAGTAAAACCACCACAGGTGTAGAGGGTGATAGTTTCACCACGAGCTTCGATTTCGTTGATTAGTTCGATTTTGAACTCGTTACCAGCAAAGACTTCTCGCGCTTTGTCTGCCGAAACTTCTTCGTGCGTGAACTCAGTCCATTTATTGATAAGTTTCTTCATCGACTTTTGTAGGTCCTTAAGGTCGTTGTCACCAGGAAAAGCTCCGCCCGAAAAATCGATATCGTAATAGAAACCTGTGTCGATAGCAGGACCAAGGGTAAGCTTCGCATGCGGATACTTTTCAATCACCGCCGCTGCAAGCAGGTGGGCGAGGGTGTGACGCTTGTTTTGTAGTTGTTCTGACATATGTGTTGTGTGGCGAAGGGGCAAGGCAAACCTTTCTCAACGTCCTCGCTCGGAGTATTCTCGCTGCGAATGTTTCGAAAAATTCACCTCGCCCCTTCTTAAATTTTGGGCAGTGTGGGCAGTGTTGTCTTTCTGAAGACCTTGCGCAGTTCGATTTTGCTTGGTCGCACTAGTGCGAAAATCGAACGAGCAGAGCGCCGAGTCCGCAGGAGACGAGGACGCGTGTCTGAAGAAAGACAACACTGACCTTGGCTGCTAACTGATAATAAAAAGCGCCCGAGTGAATACACGAAAGTTCGTATACTCACTCGGGCGATCTAGACCGCGGTTCCACCGAGATTCCGCATGGTATGCCATGAGGCGCTCATTTGCTCAGATTAGGGAAGTGAACTTCCGACGGAGTCTGATGGTTGGTAGCCATCACAATCTCTGATTAGTATCTATCCTAACCTGCTATCAAATAATGTCAATTTATTCCATCGGAAGAGATGACTGAGTAGGAACGAGTGCCTTTGCACGGTCGACGAGGATGGATGGTTCGTCGTTTCGGATATCCAGTTTGCCTTTGATGGCGACGCAGATGCCGGGTTGGAGGATGTCTTTTTGTTCGGCGTAGACGCCTGGGAAGGCGGTGAGTTCTATACTGTCGGTTTGATCGACGAGTTTGATGAAGGCCATCTTGTCGCCTTTTTTAGTGAGGAGTTCGCGAACGCTTTCAACGAGGCCGGTGGTGACTACTGTCGTGCCTTTGTAGCCAGCGCGAATTTGTGCAATGCGTGGTCGTTTATCGACTTCTTCTTTGAGTGCATCAAGTGGATGTCCGGAAACATAAACACCAAGTAGTTCTTTTTCCCAAATGAGACGTTGAGTAATAGGTACTTCGTTTGCTGACATGAGGACAAGGTCACTTACGGCTGCAAAGTCAGCAAAGAGCGAGTCTTGTCCGGTTTCTTTGCCGGCCACATGTTCGCGGTTGTAGGCAAGGAGATTGTCGAGGTTTCCAAAAAGTTGGCCGCGGTCTCCGAAAGCATCGAAGGCTCCAGCGCAAATAAGAGCCTCGAGGGATTTCTTATTAAGGTTGCGGTCGTGAATGCGAGTTAGGAAATCTTGGAGGGAAGTGAACGCGCCATTTTTCTTGCGTTCTTCAACAATCACTTCAGTAATACCTTCACCGAAGTTTTTAATAGTTTTTAGTCCGAAACGAATTGTTTGCTTTCCTGGCACTACCGAGAAGTCGGCAAATGATTCGTTGATGTCAGGTGGGAGCACTTCAATTCCCATCCGTTCACACTCGTGGATGATTTCAGAAATTTTTTCGGTGTCGCCGGAGTCGGCCGTGAGAACAGCTGACATGTACTCAACTGGGAAATTTGCCTTCATGTAGGCAGTTTGATAGGCAACGCGACCGTATGAAGCGGCGTGTGCTTTGTTGAATCCGTAGGCAGCAAACGGCTCAATAAGTGCCCATAGTTGGTCAGCCTTCTGTTGAGAGAGGCCATGCTCAATGAGGCCTTCCATGAGTTTGCCTTTTTCAGCCGCCATAACTTCGGGAATTTTCTTACCCATCGCTTTACGCAACTTGTCAGCATCAAGCCAGCTGTAGCCGGCGAGTTTAATCGCCGTCATCATGACGTCGTCTTGGTAGGTGATAACGCCGTACGAACGGTTGAGGATTTCTTCAAGCCGCGGGTCGAGGTAGGAAACAAGTGCTGGGTTGTGCTTGCGTTCGATGTAGGTTGGAATCATTTCCATCGGGCCAGGACGATAGAGCGCCACCATCGCGTTGATATCGTGGATGGTCGTTGGCTTGAGCTGCTTCAAGAAGGCTGTCATGCCCGAGCCATTGAGTTGGAAGAGACCCATGGTCTCACCACGGGCAAGCATTTCAAATGTCTTCTTGTCTGCAATCGGGACGTTTTCGATATCGACTTCAACGTTGCGAATTTTTTTTACGCGCTTCACAGCATCAGCGAGAATCGCTAAGTTTTTGATACCAAGAAAGTCGAACTTCAAAAGACCAACGCCGTCTTCTCCAACCGACTTCATTTCATACTGAGTGATGTACTTACCAGTTTTTGGATCGGGCTGGATAGGAACGTACTGTGAAAGAGGAACAGGTGCAATAACCACACCAGCTGCGTGTACACCGACGTGCCGAACTCTCCCTTCAATTTGCTTGGCAAGGTCGATAACCTCGCGACTTTCTGGATCTTTCTTATAGAGTTCCGCTAAATCGGGCTCTATTTCTATAGCTTTTTCGATGGTCATCGGGAATCCTTGCGCACCAAGCGGAATGAGTTTGGCGATACGGTCACCAACAGAATATGAGTGACCAAGTGCCCGCGATACATCGCGTACAGCCGCACGCGCCATCATAGTACCGAAGGTTCCAATCTGGGCTACCTTATCTTCACCGTACTTGCTCTTCGCGTACTCGATAATCTCGTCACGCCGATTGTCAGCGTAGTCCATGTCGATATCAGGAGCCGACGGACGCTCGGGGTTGAGGAATCGTTCGAAGGGGAGTTTGTACTCAAGCGGATCTACGTTGGTAATCCCAAGGACGTAGGTCGTGAGTGAGCCCGCCACCGAACCTCGAATGGTAGTGAGAATACCGCGCTCGCGGGATTCTCGCAGCAAGTCTCCTACTACAAGGAAGTACTTGGCGTAACCTTTCATTTTAATGACGTCGAGTTCGAAAGTGAGGCGCTGTTTTACTTCTGCGTTGTTTGGATCAAGTCCGCGCCAGGCAACACCAGCCCAAGCGGTATGGAATAGTTCCTCGTCAGGAGTCTTACCACTTTCGATAATGTAATCAGGAAACACCCACGCATCTTGTCCGATGGTAATGTCGACATTGCAAGCCTCAGCGATTTTGACGGTGTTCTTTATTGCTTCAGGAACGTCTTTAAAAAACTCCTTCATTTCGGCTTGGGTTTTGAAAGAAAAGTCTTCGGCTGATTCGTGGTCGGCAGAGGTGTCCACTACGCCACCGTTTTGAATTTTCACCATCGTCTCGCGAGCAAGACGGTCAGTTGGCTTGAGATAGTAAACATCGTGCGCTGCTACAAGTTGTGTGTTTGTTTTGTTTGCGAGCTCTTTTATTTTATTTTGGTTTTCTTCGTGACCGAAAATTTCTGGATGGTGAGAAATTTCGAGGTAGCAATCGTCGCCAAAGACGCCTTTATACCAATCGAGTCGCTCTGCTGCTTTCTCGGGATTGCTGTCTTTGAGCGCTTGCGCCACTTCGCCTGCAAACGAGGGGATGATGCAGATGAGATCGTCTTTGAGTTCTTTGAGGAGCTCGTCGTCAATGCGTGGTCGATAGTAAAACCCTTCGAGATTTGCTCTAGTGACAAGCTTTATGAGGTTCTGGTAACCCTTGAAAGTTTTGGCGAGGAGGACGAGGCGACTACGTGGCTTGTCGATGTTTACTTCTTTATCAGCGCGCGACCTGGGTGCGAGATAAGCATCAAGACCGATGATCGGTTTGATATCTTGGGCGACACAGGCTTTATAAAAATCAATCGCGCCGTAGAGGGCACCTGCATCGGTGATGGCAAGAGCATCTTGGCCATCGGCCTTAGCAGCTTTGGCGAGCTCCTTTGGGGTCGGCACCGCCGAGAGTAGGGAGTACATCGAGTGGACGTGCAGGTGGACGAATTCAGCGTTCAGATTGGACATGTAGGGGTAGTATAGCAGAGATTTGGGGCTCTCTAAAAACAGTTGAGGCTCGTCGCTATATCGCGACGAGCCTCTTGGTGCCAGTCCACTCATCTGTACTGACGACCACTTCGTGCACCCGCTGTGAAGGGAGCATCTTACGTCTTCTGGTGAAGAACAAATCAATGGCACGAATGTCCGAAACGAACTCGATACCCTTGACTGACCATCCGTATTTCAGGTGCCACTCAAGGAAAAACTGCGAGGTCTCTTCGATGAACTGGGCCGTTGCTTCGGTGTCGTTTTTGGAATCTTGCTTACTCCAGAAAATTTTGAGATCGAAGATTCGGCCATGATGTTCTTTCCGTCTAAAGACCAGTTTCCTTGAACGAGGGACAATTCCAAGCTCTGCCAGTTGACGCGCCAGCTTTGGGGCGGCTACGTCAGGAAGGTTTTCATTTGCGCTGCCAATGAAAATTTGAGGATTTTCATCGAGTTTCCTGTCTTCGGCGTACCTAGACTCGGCAATACCGTTCTTAATGCGGTCAAAAATCCAGTCAATTCGCGGTCGAACATTTCTAAGCGGAAACGCCTCCTTTTGAAGCCATGCCGGTGTTTGGTCGATGTACGACTCATCAATCCGCATGGTTGTGATTATGAAATCCAACGACTCGTCTATTAACCCTGACGAGTGTTGGAGGTTACGATGTGTCATTCCAACGCTCCTTCTAAGGGTTCCGATGTGTACTATACTTAAGTATACCATTTATGCAAATCAAGCAGATCATCGGTATTGATGAAGCTGGTCGGGGACCTCTCGCAGGACCGGTTGCTGTTGGAGTGGTTGTGGTACCAGTTGATTTTGATTGGAAATTGATTGAAGGGGTAGGAGATAGTAAGAAAGTGACGCCGAAAAAACGCGCAGCAATTTTTAGGCGGGCTAAGGAGTTGAAGAAAAAGGGTAAGTTAGATTTTGTGGTGATAATGGGCACCGCGAAGGAAATTGATAAAAAGGGGATTGCGGTGGTGATTCGTAATTCGATTGAAAAGGGAATTAAGAAACTGAAGATTAAGCCTGAGGAGTGTTTCGTGAAGTTGGACGGCGCGCTTCGCGCGCCGTCCCAGTTCTCCCAAGAAACAATTATCAAAGGCGACAGCAAAGAGCTCGTAATTGGCCTTGCATCAATATGTGCTAAAGAAACTCGCGATGCGTATATGTGTAAATTTTCAAAGTCTTTTCCTGCCTACGAATTTGAACTGCATAAGGGGTACGGCACTAAGCGTCACAGGCAACTAATTGCTCAAAAAGGTCTTTCGCAGGAGCATAGGTCTACCTATTGCCAAAATGCACATTTGTGGGGTAAACTGTGATTTCCGCTCGTCATCTTGACGGGAAGGGAGATTGATTTTGAGGGGATGTATGGCCGAAACAATTCGTAAGATTTGTCGCATTGTTGTTGAAGAGCGAGGAAGGGCTTGTAAGGGTTGTGATTGTCACCCAATATTCACCATCTGTAATTCACAAGGAATTGTAGTGAGTCAAAGCTCGCGCTCTACTGACCACAAGCTGAATGCGGCTCAGCTTCAACTCAGGGTCCGGTGCGACGCCAATACGGAACCTCATCGTTCCCACAAAGGCGCAAGCCCCGAAACTTGTCGATCAAGACAACACCTGATGTTGAAGGCTCGGTCAACTTGAGCCTAAGCACCCAAGAGGGTCAAGCCGGCGTCTTTTTGAGGATTTTCCTCAGAAAGACGCCGGCTATTGCTTTTTTTACTGATTTTGATATAGTTTCGCCACTATGGTAATTCGAATGCGTCATACCCGAGGACATACCGGGAATCGTCGTTCACATCATGCGCTCAAGGCGCCGACTCTTTCTGCTTGTCAGAACTGTGGAGCTCAGCACCGTCCGCACCACATGTGTCTCGACTGTGGCTTTTATAATGGCAAAATGGTTGTTGATATGAAAGCAAAGAAGGAAGCTCGCGATGCTCGTATCAATGCGAAGAAGGAAGCAATCAGTTCAATGGGTCAGGCTCAAGGTCAAACCGAAGAAGCGAAGTAATACAAAAGAACGGCCCCGCTTCGCGGGGCCGTTCTTTTTGGGGATTCCTCTCTTGTAGGAAAAAAGTAGGTGGTATACTTTCGGCAGTAGAAGTTTAGTACATCAGTATGGCAAATCGACATCTTTCACGTAGCATTGTTCTTCAGTCACTCTTTGAGTGGGATTTAAACGCACTTGAAAAGAAAGAAACCTTCGATGTCCTTGAGCGCAACGTTGCTGAGTTCGCACCTAATAAAACCGACATGCCATTTATGGAAAAGCTCCTTGATGGTGTTTTGGCAAAGCATCCCGAGTTGGACCTTGTAATCGAAAAAGCGGCTCCAGAGTGGCCGATTGACCGCATCTCTCCTGTTGATCGAAATATTCTCCGTCTCGGTCTCTTTGAGCTTCTTTTTGCAGAGCGTTCAGAAGTGCCAGCTAAGGTGGCTATCAACGAAGCAATTGAACTCGCAAAACAGTTTGGTGGTGAAAACAGCAGTCGCTTTGTAAACGGCGTACTTGGTGCAGTCTATAAAGAAATTGGCGAACCGGGAAAAGAAGAACAAAGTAAAAAACGAAAGAAAGATATCCCGTATGATCAAATGCCTATTCAACGTCTCGCTGGAGCTGTGGTGTACGCAGAGCATGAAGGACAAATGTATTTGGCACTTGTTCATGACATCTTTGGACACTGGACGCTTTCAAAGGGAAAGATAGAGGAATCAGAAACAGTTGAAGCCGGCGCTGCTCGTGAGCTTAAGGAAGAATTAGGACTAGATATTACTATCGAGGCTGAGCTTGGTACGAATGAATATGTAGCTTCAAATCCGGAGCTCGGCAAAATCCGCAAGCAAGTACACTATTTCCTTGCTTCAGCGCCGTACGCTGAAATTAATCTAGAGCAAAAAGGCGGTCTCGATGACGGACGTTGGTTTAAGGTGGCTGAAATTCTTGAACTTAATTTCTACGAAGATATCTTGCCGATTGTAACGAAAGCCATCACGATGCTAGTTGGCAGGGGAATGAAATAATGGTACTGTCGCCAGATATGGAAGACCAAAAGCTACCCGTTGACGTAGATGCGCTCCAAAAAATCATCAAGGTTACCTTTACTGACATTGCGTATTTACGCAGTGCGATAACTCATCGTTCGTACTTAAATGAACACCGCGAAGCGACCTGGGAGCACAATGAGAGACTAGAATTTCTCGGTGATGCTGTGCTTGAACTCGTAGTTACTGATTTCTTATTTGCAAAGTATCCTGAAAAACCAGAAGGTGAACTGACTGCTATTCGAGCAGCACTCGTAAATACCGTTTCGCTCGCAGACGCATCGACAAGGCTTGGCATCAATGATTATCTTTTGATGTCTAAGGGAGAAGCAAAAGATGTTGGACGTGCTCGTCAGTACATTCTGGCCAACGCCTTTGAAGCATGTATTGGCGCAATTTATATGGATCAAGGATACGAAGCCGCAAAAGGCTTTATTGCAGAAAGACTTTTTCCTCGAACTGAAGAAATCGTTCGTAAGCGATTATGGCAAGATGCTAAAAGTCGGTTCCAGGAGTTGTCACAAGAACATGCGTCTGTTACTCCAACGTACGAGACAGTCGGACAATCTGGTCCCGACCACGACAGGGTATTTACCGTCGGGGTATTTCTGCGGAAAGAAAAGATTGCTGAAGGAACTGGTCGCTCAAAACAAGAAGCTGAGCAACAGGCGGCTCTAAAAGCAATTGAAGCAAAAGGCTGGGACGTGGAGTAGGGTTACCTTGTGGTGAAAACAGTAAGACTGGATATAAGGGCGAGGTATACTTTTGGTATGAAGTCACGACAAGGTTTTACAGTAATTGAAGTGGTTGTTGTCGTGGCTATTATTGGTATTCTTGCCAGCGTAGTCATTTTTAATGCATCAAGAGGAAATGCCAGGTCGCGCGATATAGACAGACAAGCTGACTTACGAACGCTGCAGTCTGCTATAGAGCTCTACAAACAGCGCTACGGACGATATCCTGCTCAATGCGCTCGTGCCAATCCTGCCGCAGCTGGAGTGTGGTCCGGGCAGTCGGGTACTAATTTTGCTTGTGTTTCAGGAGAGCAATACATTATGGGTCATGTTGATACGACTGATTCAGATAGGGATGGTAATACCACAGAGAGATTTACATTTGCACCAGAGTTTATCCAGACACTTCCAACTGATAAAAAAATTCCTGATGCTAATTCGGGGTACGTCTACACCGTGAGTGCTGATGGTGCGGTGTACAAGCTCCAGGCCAGACGTACGGTCGAGACAGAAACTGTTACGTACAGTCATCCATTCAGAAATTGTGATCAAAGCACATCAGCCGTCGCTATTTGTGATGGTACTAGTGTAAACAATCCCTGGGGAGGAAGTACTCCTAATCAGTGTCTCGATAATGATACTTCTGGTGTCTTTCAGAAGACGTACGCAGTCTGGGGTGGCTATGCTCGGACGGGGGATGTTGAACAACAAACAGAAATAGTTGTCTGTCAGTAATTCGTGTGCACAGCAACCAGAAAAAATAACCGCTAAGTGCTACCATAGGGGTACTATGAAACGACATTCTAGAGAGAAAAAGGGCTTCACTCTTATAGAAGTTTTAATTGTTGTGGCTATTATCGGTATCCTTACTGCCATCTTGGTAGCTAACTACAACGATGCTCGAAAGAATTCACGAGACAAGATTCGAAAAAGTGATCTAAAGTCTCTACAGTTGGCAATTGAACTTTATAAAGCTCAATATGGGCAATATCCTGCACAAGGATGTGGAACACCAGGAGCTTCATGGGCTGGGCCAGGTTCGCATCCTGCATGGGGCGCTACTTGTGATACCTACATCGCCGGTTTGGTTCCAGATTTTGTTCCAGCTTTACCAAGAGATCCAAATCAAGAACTCGAAAACGGACTAGGTTATCTGTATATGACAAACAATACAAGGACAAGCTATAAAGTTTTGGTCCACGGTTCAGTCGAGAGCCACACAATCACATCAGTAAATGATGAATTTGCTCGGTATCCAGCTAGTTGCGGGGGCACTATACAAGCAAATTCCTATGCCGTGTACTCTGCAGGGGCCGAATGCTGGTAGTTTATGTATCTCAAAGAACTCACTATTAATGGATTCAAATCCTTCGCTAAAAAGAGCGACTTTGAATTTTCTGTACCTATTACCGCTATCGTTGGCCCAAATGGTTCAGGAAAGAGTAACGTAGCGGAATCGTTTCGTTTTGTGCTTGGCGAACAATCTGTGAAGTCGATGCGTGGTAAGAAAGGAGAAGATTTGATTTGGGGTGGCTCGGATAAAATTGCTCGCGGTAATCGTGCAGCAGTAGAACTGACATTTGATAATAGTGGTCGGACGTTTGCGCTCGATTTTGACGAAGTCAAAATCGAGCGCATCGTCCACCGTGATGGTGCCAATGAATATAAACTCAACGGGTCGCAGGTGCGCCTCAAAGATATTCATGAACTACTCGCTAATGCGAATATCGGCTCAACTGGACACCATATTATCTCGCAAGGTGAAGCAGACAGGATTCTTTCCGCTGGTCCAAAAGAGCGTCGCGAAATGATTGAGGACGCGCTCGGACTTAAGGTGTTTCAGCTTAAGAAGCAAGAAACAGTTCGGAAGCTAGAGAAGACCGAAGATAATATTAAACAAGTCGAATCTCTGCGTCGCGAAGCCGCACCACATTTAAAGTACCTAAAGAAACAAGTAGAAAAAGCCGAGCGCTCCCTTGAAGTACAGGCTGAGCTTAAGCGTGCCTACGCTGAGTATTTAAAACGCGAAGATACATACGTCGCACACCATTTTGATAGATTAACTGCTGCCAGACGAACACCTGAGAACGAACTTGAAATCCTAAAAGAAAAAATCGCCGCTGCCAAAGCTGCACTGCAAGACGACGAAGATACTGAAACCAAAGCAGCTCTCCAAGCTGCTGAACAGGTGTATAAGCAAACATCCGAAGCACGCCAGCGTGCCCAACATGAACTGTCGACAGTTCAGGGACAAATTTCATACCTTGAGCGACGTATTGACCATGCGGGTCGCAGGGAAGAAACACAACCGAAACTTATTTCACACGCTCAGCTTGAGGAGCTGGTAGAAGATGTGGCTGTCCAGGCTGAACATGCACAACATCGTGGTGGAGAAGAAGCTCTTCGCAATGCACTTTCAAGTCTCGTGGAGCAACTGCGCTCTTTCTTGAAGAAAAGTGAAGGGGAAGTAATAGACACAACCGAGTCAGACAAAGCAGAGCTTGAAGACCTTAGGAAGTCACTCGCAGCAGCAGAGAAAGCTGTTGCTGAAGCGCTTGAGAGAGAGCAGGAAGCTGAAGAAGCCGCTGTAGCAAAGCGAACTGAAAAGATGACCGATCTTGAGAGCAAACGCGTAGCGGAGCGAAGTATGTTTGAGCTCATGCAGCAGCGTCGTGAACGTGAGGCAGAGTTGCAACGTATTGACGGAGAGTTGTCTGTACTTGGCCGCGACAGGGAAGATTTTAAACAAGAATTACAAGAAGCGGTGTCGCTTCTTGGACGAAGTGCATCAGATTACTTCAGCTTCGTGGTCGTAGATGAAAACGAAAAAGAAATTCCCCTTGAACAGATTGTTGCTGAAGACAGAGAGACACAACGTACTCGCCGCCGCCAGCTCGAAAAACTAAAGATTCGTCTCGAAGAACTTGGGGTCGGAAATACAGAAGATCTATTGCTTGAGTACCAAAATGCCAAAGAACGAGATGAATTCCTAGAGCGTGAGCTGGCTGACCTTTCTCAGTCTGTCCAAAACCTCCGCGAGCTCATGGTTGATCTCCAGACAAAACTTGAAGAACAGTTTACTGAAGGGGTACAAAAAATTGCCACTGAGTTTAGTCGTTTTTTCGCACTGATGTTTGGCGGCGGTGCTGCTGGTTTGGAACGCGTAGCGATTAAAACCAGACAGTCAGAGGAGGACGATGAGACTGATGAGAAAGAAGTCGAAGAGGGAATCGAGTTGTCAGTGTCTCTTCCTAATAAGCGCGTCCGTGGTCTTGATATGCTCTCGGGCGGCGAACGGGCACTTACCTCAATTGCGCTTATTTTTGCGATGAGTC
>JACCDV010731407.1_pt1 | contig 28573 bp, 56 predicted proteins | sample 7446131 | NCBI WGS metagenome assembly JACCDV01 (sample SAMN15323448, study PRJNA562643) | freshwater metagenome | isolation source: river surface water | place: USA:Blue River Watershed | collected 2017-08-17 | reverse complement strand
CGATATACGGTAAACATATAATATATGGTTTCACGAGGGCGCCCTATTACTATAAACATATTAGAATTTTTAGTAGGGTGTTAGCAAAAAAAACTTCCCTTGAGGGGAAGTTTAGTGAAACTAAATATAACAAATGAAAACCTAAATGTGCGAGAAATAAAAATGTTTAGTGTGGTTCTTTTTCTTGAATTAATTTTGAGTTATAGTTTGTATAGGGTTTGTTTGTTGTTTGTGATGTGGAACAAGATGTTAGCAAGAATGCTAATAAAATAAATGTTAGATATTTTTTCATTTTGTTCTTTTTTATTATAGTGTAAAAATAATGAAATTTTTCGAGAATAAAAAATGCTATGAGAGAAATTGTTTCTGCTATTAAAACGATTAGGATAAAACTTAATAATGAGATAATGATAAGAGGCATATAATTGTTTTTTGATGATGCAAATATAGGTTATTAATTGGAAAATAAAAAATGAATTGACATTGAGTATGTGAATGATCCTTGGGTGCCTTCTTTTTAGAAAATTTCGGAAATTTCGGAAATTAAATTTGGGTGCCTTCTTTTTAGAAAAATTTATTTTTTTGGTTTTTTTAAAAAGTGGGCGCCTTTTGGAATTCCCTATTAAAATGGTTTTCTGAAGGCATGACGCACAAAAAAAGGCTTACCGAAGTAAGCCTATGGGGACTGAGTCCTCAGGAGTGGTAACCTGTCCTCCTCAGTTTTGTTAAGATTCCACTATTTCAAGTGGATTGTGAACTACTCCCCCATTTTTTTCTTTATATGAATTTATATATTTTATTTGAATGTATTTATATTTAATTATTTCTCCTTTTTCATTATATACAGGAATTGTATCAATTGTGAAATATTTTTCCTGATAATATATTTTTTCTGACTGTGTTGGTTGGCCGATTGAGCAGCTTGTTAAAATAATGATTAATGATAATAATATTAATAATCCTTTCATTGTTTATTATTTATGATGCAAATATATGAAATTAAATCAGAAATAAAAAATGATTTTTAAAGGAATGATATGGATAGGAAAATTCAAGAGGGCGCCTAGGGTTTTAGGAAGTATATGGATTTTTTAGATGGTGTACACAAAAAATGCTAGCCTGAGCTAGCATTTTTTATTCTCGAGGGATTTGTTTATACCTCTACTGATTCTGACATATGAAATTCCACATCACTATCTTGGCAATTGAACCTTTCCTTTAATAGGTGTCTTAATGCTTGCTCAGTACCCTTATAGCCGATTAATGGTAAACCCCCTCCTGGTCCTTCCCATTGAATAATTTCAAATGTGATATTATGTTTTTTTAAGAAGATTAGGAATAGCCAACCATTTTCCATGTCGGATAAATCGTTAAAATTGATTGAGGTGTCCATTTTGAGGATGAAATTTTTCATTTTGTTGTTATTTAGTTATACAAATATAAGGAAAGAAATGGGAAATAAAAAATGATTTTTAAAGGAATAATGGGGATAGGAAAATTTTTCATTTTATTTTTATTTATACAAATATAAGGAAAGAAATGGGAAATAAAAAATGATTTTTAAAGGAATAATGGGGATAGGAAAATTCAAGAGGGCACCTGAAAATATTTTCTAGACTGAAAGAAAAAGAAGGCGCCTAGGGTTTTAGGAAGTATAAGAATTTTTTAGATGGTGTACACAAAAAATGCTAGCTCAGGCTAGCATTTTTTATTCTCGAGAGATTTGTTTATTATTCCACCTCTACTGATTCTGACATATGAAATTCCACATCACTATCATCACATTCGAATCTTTCCTTTAATAAGTGTCTTAAGGCTTGTTCTGTTCCTTTATAATGGATTAATGGCCAACCACCTCCTGGTCCTTCCCATTGGATAACTTCAAATGTGATATTATGTTTTTTTAAGAACATTAGAAATAACCAGCCATTTTCCATGTCTGATAAACCGTTAAGGTCAATGGCGGTGTCCATTTCGAGGATGAAATTTTTCATTTTGTTGTTATTTAGTTATGAAGCAAATATAAGGAAAGAAATCGGAAGGAAAAAATGATTGTTCGCGTGCGGGGTCCCCATCCCATCCCCTTCGCGTGCGGGGACCACACGTGGGCTCCTTTTGTCATGAGCAATGTCAGGAGGCGCCCAACTCATTGATTCATTGATAGAGGGCTCCTAAGTTATAGAACTTGCTGTCATGTTAAAATCCGGGACACAAAAAAACACCTTAGAAAAAAATCTAAGGTGTTATTAAGTCTGCTGTTCCGTGGTGCGACCTAGGACTCCTAACTTAATTATTTAATCATAAGGAAGAGGAGTAATATAATTTCTCCAACACTTATGGCAGTGATAGCAAGCCAAACTTTTCTTTTCATATAGCATTTGTTTATGAGGCAAATATATTTATTCTTCTCGATAAATAAAAATGCTTTATGATAATTTTTATTTGAGATATGCTTTTCTGGCTTGACCCCAGCCGAACCCGGAGCATGATTTTGAAGACTTGCAACTTGTAGCTAATAGAGCTAATAGGAGTAATGATGTTAATACTTTCATGATTGATTATTTATAGAGCAAATGTAACTTCTTTGCTCGTGGATAAAAAATGTTCTACAAGGTCGTCTCTTAAACATGCTTGACCCCTATCAGTTCCGTCAAAGCAAACAAACACATATCTATCATTAAAAGAAGTTATATAACCAATTTCTTCTCGAAGGAAGATTATTTCGATTTCTCCTTTTTCGTTTTCGAATTGGATTGTGTCTTGGTATTTAACATGTTTTCCTATGTCATGTTCTGTGAGGTTGTATAAGTCCATGATTGTTATTTAGATAGCAAATATAAGGTATGGTATCGGGAAATAAAAATGCTTTATGATTCCCGATATTGATAAAAGTGGGCGCCTAAAAAACTAAGAATCGAGATTTTTTATCGGAATTTATGTGGGCGCCCTAATTAAGGATACATGGCATATTAGAGAAATTAATAATACAAAAAAAAATCCCTATACGTATTAAAGTATAGGGATTTGTGGGAATAAAAAATGATTTACCAAGAGCCGTATCTAATAAGTTTTTTATTATATAAACTTATTATTCGTTCCTCGAAAATTGGTTTTGAATCAATAAAATTTTGCATTTTAGATTCATTTTTTAATCTCCAGGTCCAATTACCAAAACTCTTGGATGGTTCTTCAAAATCATCTAGTTCTAATCCAGTTCCTTCTAACACTCCGCCGATATAGCTATCAGGACGTGGACTCATTGGTTCGCAATCTAACTCGATTGATAATTCTTCTAATTCGTTCATATTGTTATTATTTAGATAGCAAATATACTGAATGACCTCGGGAAATAAAAATGGATTATGATTCCCAATATTGATGAAAGGGGGCGCCTAAAAAACTAAGAATCGAATGATTTTTATTTGTGGTATGTTCATAAAAAAATGCTTCCCTTCTGAGGAAGCATTTTTTATTTCCGGTGTGCCAGGTTAGTTAATAGGTATACCTTGGACTGTTAAATTTTCCATAGGGGTATAGAATATTCTTTTGGACCCTTCCTTCCTTAAGGAAACTATGTTTGTACCTGTTGGTCCTATATCAGATAATTTTGTCATGATTAATTCGGTATTGGCTCTCATTAGAGAAGCTTTTCCTTCTATGGATTTTTTTCCAAATACCGAGGTTGGTACTGTTAGAGTTGCTTTAATTCTTGCTATTGTAGGTACTGATTTTTCCTTAACGGTTTCCTTGGGGTTTTCTTTAGGAGTTTCGGACTCTTCCTTTTCCGCTGCTTCTTTATGTGCTTTTAATATTTCCAATTCCTCTGGGGTTTTTTCCCTTTCCATTGCTTTTTTGCCGTTCTCAGTTAGTTCTAAGGTTTTAATGTCGATTAAAGCTTCCTCTTTGTTGATTACTGTTGGGTTTTTTTTCCTTGCCATTTTTTTAAGTTTTTAAGTTTTTAATTGATGAAGCAAATATAGATTAGATTTGCGGTTGATAAAAATGTTAATTGGGATTTTGTTTTTGATATTTAATTATCCTTTATTAACAGAGCAAATATACACTCCCTTCGCGTAATAATAAAATGATATTGGAATTTAAAAGAATCGGGGAATCAAGTGGGCGCCTTGAGAATTCCCATGGATTATTGTTTAGGTAGGGGCGCCTTGAGAATTCCCATGGATTATTGTTTAGGTAGGGGCGCCCACTTGGTTTGATTCTTAGTTCTTAGTAACTAATTTTAGGGGCACTAAAAAACCCCTAGTAGAAACCAGGGGTACTAAATAACTAAATATAAACTACCAACTAAGAATTTCTATTCTTTTGCTTTCTGTTCCTCCCCAAGAAGTTTCCACCCCGTTTTCTTTGAATGTTTCCATTATCTCTTTGGCATCACCAGCCCATGACACATGAAAATTTTCGCCTTTTCGTTTTCTTTCGTTATCTTGCTTGTGATAGAACACGACTTTTTTTGAGTTTTCGTTTGGTACACCAAACCATCCGCAAGAATTGCAGCACCAGAAGTTTTGTTTGGCAAAATACCCTTTTTTTCTTAAAGCTCTGAATGCTCTTGTTAAATTACTGTTATCCATTGTTTATTATTTAGATAGCAAATATAAGGTCTATTAGCGGAATGAAAAAATGTATATGCGCGGGAGGCCCCGGGGGAGGCCCCATATGAATTAGGTCAAACATGTTTTTTCCCTTATTCTAGATTTTTCTAATTCGTCGGTAACTGGGATTACTAAGCATCCAATTAGGGTTCTTAAATCAACACGTTCAGTATCTATTTTAACACGCCAATATCCCACCTCTCTTGCAGAGACTATGAGTTTATCACCCGATGCTTTTATACGCTCCGCTTGAAACTCATATGTAAATGGATTTACATATAATTTAAAATAGTCATCCTTTTTAACATTCTCCGTTGTTTCAAATTCGATATAAACACCGCCCAAAATTCGTGCTCTTTTGTCGGGTGATACCAACTCTGCTGATAATACTTTCATGAATTGTTATTTAGATAGCAAATATAATGTGTGTTATCGGGAAATAAAAATGAATCAAATTATTCAGTAGCACCTTTAACTATCTTCTTACTCTCCTGCCTTGCACTCTTCTTAAATATCCTTCTTATCCTCTTAGTAACTTTGTCTCCCCATAAGCTAGAGGACCGACCTTTATTGTTGGGGTTCATGTATGGTTTCATCTAATAAAATTTCTTTCATGTAATTCAATTTTGATATATGCTTATCAGTATTACCATAAGGAGTGTCTCTCATTGCACTAATAATTTCTTCCCTGTTAGGAAACTCGTCATATCCAAATGTTTTTAGCGTGGAACTGGAGCCTCTCTCACTAGAAGGAACGAAGTCCATTGAAAAATACCAGCTATATGGAACTTCGGAAAATCCTAGTGTGATGTGTTTATTGTCTTTGAATATCTTAAGGTATTTTACTGGTTCGCTTTTACCACTTAATACTCTAAAGCCATCCTTCACTAGGTCTTGTGCTATTTTCTTTAGAACGGAATCAACCTCTTTAACTCTTTTTATGTATGATTCTAAATAGGAAGCCATGATTTGATTATTTAGATAGCAAATATAAGGTCAATCCATGAAAAGAAAAAATGCTTTAATAATGAATTTGTATGTGCATGTGCAAAGATTAGAGGGCGCCCGATATTTTAACATGAATCATCAGATTGAGGACAAAAAAAAGCTTCAGAAATTAATCTGAAGCTTTTTTAATATAAGCGTGGGGTATTAGATGACTATGACTTTACATATATGTAAGTTAACATGTCCTGTTTGTTCTTGTCTATGAGGGGTTTCTACGATTCGATTCCTAACCAAGAAGTCTAATACCCCATCGTTCTCTGAATAGTCTTTAACTGCAACTTCACCTTCATTTAGTTTAGGAATCCATCTAGTGCATGTTGTATATGGTTCTCCGTCTGGTTCCATTATCATCTCAAGGGCAATTCCGCCTTTTTGATATTGTTTCACATGAACTGAGACTTTTATATCTTCCCCGTAAGGTGTTTTAAAATCGTATATCATGGATAGTTGTGTATTGATTTATCAATAGTGTACATGTGATTTTTTTCAAAACGCTTACGAGCCTTTGTTAACTCCTCAATTTTATCCTGTGCTTCTTTTAGCGTTTTGAATTGCCGTATTATCTCTTTATTGTTATCCCATTTGTCTTCATGACAAAGATACTTTTGGTCAGGGTTAAATCTTCTAATATAATAAGTTGGGTTCTTTTCAAATTCAAGCCACCTCTTAGCTCTTTCTAATCTATTTTCCCATGAACCAGGATGCTTGATTCTAACCTCTTCGGACGACCATGATGCATAGTCAGAATATGAGTAATAAGCTAATAACTCTATGATTTTTTCTTCCGTCATTATTATCTTTTTTTGCCCTTGGTCATTCTATGATTGCTTATCCCAGAATTTACAGAGGAGTATGACTTTGTATCTTGTGAATGATACCACGAATACATTTCTTTGTCAGTTAAGAATCCTGCTTTTGCTTTTCTTTCGTCGTCTAGTTTCTTTTGTTCCCTTGTCATGCAGCAAATATATGGCAATCCCTCGAGATAAAAAAATGCTATCTTGTCTTAGCAGCTAGATACGCATCAGCAGCTCGCTTAGTTACCTCTGGGTCATTACAAACTTCCAATGTGTATTCACCGCTTTTATAAATCCATTTGGTGTCTGGAGAAAACTCAGGACCGGTTGAATGTGTGAATGAGAATTCCATTTCACCACCTGTGTCTGTGTTGACAACTTTGTATGTGGTAGCAAATGGTACATCCTTCTCTGACATGGTGAAGGTCTTTGTGTCCTTGTTGTAAGCGTACTTACCTTTCTCTAATTTAATTAGTGCCATTATTTAAAGCTTCAAGTTCAGGAATTAAGTTAGCAAGTAAATCTAGTTTTCCTTGATAGAACCCATAGTCTTCAGTTTCTTCCAGTCCCAAATTTTCTATGCCATTTTTTTCTTTCTCCTCAACTAAGGCTTTATATTCAATTTGGTTTTCTTTTAGTCTGTTGATTAATTCCTGAACCGGTAATTCCTGAACCGGTAATTCCTGAACCGGTAATTCCTTAATGGGTAATTCAATAATTTCTAAAATCCCGGATTTTGTACGATGAGAATTTCTTATGCAGGTTTTATCAAATGCTTTTATTTCTATCCACGTGTTATCATTATGCTTGTACTTGACCAAGTATGTTTTCATGTAATGATAAAAAGGATATGCCCATCCCATATATTTATAGAGTCCGGAACTATCAACAGAATCGAATATCAGGTCTTTCTCTTCCCTTGTGAGTTTCTTCCTTGTTGTAACCAGTGTCCATGTTCCTATAACTGGTGCTTCTTTAGGAACTCTGTCATGAAATGCAAATTGATAAGGTATTTTGCTTGGCATAATGATTATTTAGATAGCAAATATAAGGTCTATTAGCGGAATGAAAAAATGAATTATGAAGAAAAGAATTTTCCTTTGTCATATCACGAGGGCGCCCGAAAAACAGAAAACAGAAGCTTGGTGTATCCCCACAATAAACCCTTGGTTTTTATTCCAAGGGTTTATTATAATTATTAAGAATAAATAGCCACCATTCTTTTTTCCATCTTATCAAAGAATTCGTTCATGTGAGCTATCGTGCTACCAGAATAATAATTAGGAATAGGCATACTCATTTGTAGAATTGTTATGTCTTCTAGGTTATTCCATTTGCAATCATCTGGTGAATATTGGGCAATGCATTTCTTGTAGTTGAATCCCATTGGAAATCCATTAGAATTTTCGTAGGTTATTCGGAATTTTTTCCCGTTTTTTAAACTATACCAATTTACTTTTCTTGTCATTCCGTTTTCTGTGTCAATATTCTGAAATGTGTCAAGAATTTCAAAATCTTTATTTTTCATTTATTAATTATTTAGATAGCAAATATAAGGTCCTTTGGCGCGGAATAAAAATGAATTATGAAGAAAAGAATTTTCCTTTGTCATATTCAGTAGGAGCCTACTTTTTTAATTGATCGTGGGGGTTTCTTTGTGATAGTGCACAAAAAACCCTTGGATTTTATTCCAAGGGTTTTATTTAATTTACCATTGACATATAGGTCTGGAGCGTCTTGGCGGATGATATTTATGAACTGAAAATTTACACTTCTGTCCAACTCCTGGTTCAACCCATGCATATCTAGTACAAGAAGTTAGTAAAGATGACACAATAACTAATAATATTAATTTTTTCATTTTCTTAGATTTGTTCTTTTGAATTTGTTCTTTCTCCCCCGCGACCTTTATATTTTATCCAAGGTCCTTCCGGGTCTCCTTGTCCGTTCCATTTCTCTAATGCTTCTAAAGCATCTTGACGCTTTGAATAGCAATACCTTCCGTGGTATCCTATATCATCTATTCCTATTACCAACCCTGTAGTGAATGCGAATCTATATAATGCACACACTCCTCTACCTGGTATTGTCTTGATATTTTGGTAACCCTCTGCTTCTAAATCTATTGCCATAATTATATCCAAATTGTGTTAAATGCTGATACCGAACGCCATGCTTTCTTTTCCAAGTCATAGTATGAAATTATGTTGTTTGGTGCTTCACCTCCTTTTGGATGGTCTTCTTCTGGAATAAGGCTTAAGTCTGTTGTACCATGGGCAATTCTTTCGGTTAAACCATCAGTTTTAAGAAACTTGAAGTGTAAAGGACCTTGACTTAGTTTTTCCTTTAATTCTTGAGATGTGATAATAGTATTCATTGTTTATTATTTAGATAGCAAATATAGAAATTATTCCCCGGGAATAAAAATGAAAATAGATATATAGATGTATATTAGTTATGATTAAGTCTATAAAGGTTAGGTTATATCCAAATAAAGCACAATCTCAGTTATTGAACCAGCATTTTGGTTCTGTTAGATTTCTGTATAATATGGGATTGGAATATAAGAAAAGGATGTATACCGAAAATGGTATTAAATTAACTAGATATGACCTAATTAATGAATTGCCTAAACTAAAGGAAGAAATAGAATGGTTAAAAGAATGTAAAGCTGAATGCTTACAATCTACTTATGATAATCTGGATAAAGCATTCGTTAACTTTTATAATGGTTCTGGCTATCCTAAGTTTAAAAGCAGAAAAAGTAGTAACCAAAGTTTTGTTCAGAAACAAAATATTAGATTTAAAAATGATAAAATAGTATTTTTAGGAAATAGAATCAAGTTTAAATGCTCAGATAATGATAGGGAATTTTTACAATCTTGTAAGCCTAAATTCATAACTTATACTAAAGACAATCTAAATAACTATTACGCATCAATTACATTTGAACATAAATCTATCAAGAAGGCACCTTTAAATAATTCTGTTGGAATAGATCTAGGTATATCTAATTTTATTGTGACATCTGATGGCGAGTTTATTGAAAATCCTAAGTTTTATCGAAAGTCAGAAAAGAAACTTAAAAAGCTCCAAAGAAAGAATTCTAAATGTAAGAAAGGAAGTAAGAATAGGGAGAAAGCAAGAATTAGATACGCTAAAGCAGCTAAAAAAGTAGCAGACAAAAGGAATTATTTTTTACATTCAGTAGCTAATAAACTAATTAACGAGAACCAAGTTATTAGTTTTGAAACTCTTAATGTATCAGGTATGATGAAGAACCATAAACTTGCTAAGTCTGTACATGATGCTGCATGGACTAGTCTAGTACAGATAGTTTCGTATAAAGCAGAATGGTATGGTAGAGAGGTTAATAAAATTGGTAGATTCGTACCGTCTAGCAAAACATGTTCAGCATGTGGAGAGGTCAATAATGAGCTAACCTTAAAAAATAGAGTTTTTGAGTGTACTAAATGTGGACACAAAGAGGATAGGGATCTTAATGCTAGTAAAAATATAAAAAATTTTAGTAGGGATGAATTAACCCGAATTAACGCTTCCGGAGAGACAGTCACTAGACACTCAGTGAAAGAAGAAGATACTATTGTATCATAATTATAATGAATCCTATCGGGATGAAAAAATGAAATGATAATCAATATATGAATTTGCTTTTCCTGTTAGTGGGCGCCCAATAAAAGAGCAAACATGGTCTTAGGGTATCCCCACAAAAAACCCTTAGATTTTATTCTAAGGGTTTTATTATGATTAAATAGTTTCTAACATAAAAGCCCCGTGATTCTCTGCTCTAATCATCTGATTGGGATTATTTATTAAAGAGAAAACAACTCCTATTCCATCCCCGTCTTCGGAATAATATAATAGGTCTTTAGAAACAATATATGTATAATTTTGACCAACAATCATTGAGTCTAATTCTTCTTGTGTTATGCCACGTGCATCTCCTTGATTATAATATAAATAAGAGTCTCCATTTTTTAATGGAATTTTTGAAACTGTAAAACCTTCCTCATCCTCAAATTGTTCTGCTATTTCTTCGATTCTTTTCTGATAAGCTGAATCATTATTCAGAAACCCAACGTTCGGAAATTCTAGCTCTTCAAGAACTACAAAATCGCCATCTTTAGCTATATAATCTGGAACTATTAATGTAGGGTCTTGAGTTAGAGGTATAGGTTTAATACCTGTTATTGAATTTTCTTGGCTGAATTGCTCGAACAATTTCACGTGTTTTAATTCTTTCATTTTATTGTTATTTTATTTCTTTACAAATATATATCTTCTACTCGAAAAGAAAAAATGAATTATGAAGAAAAGAATTTTCCTTTGTCATATTCAGAGGGCGCCTAATGGATTGCAAGAATTCTTAGTTTATTAGTTTCTTAGTAGTTATCCCCACAAAAAACCCCAGGTTTTTATACCCAGGGTTCTTATCATCCGTCGCGTGCTTATTGTATCTCTTCCCCTTCTAATACTGTTATTCCACAGTCAGATAGTGTGCTTAGTAAATCTCCTTCTTCCTCAACCTCTTTTAGTTTGGCTCTGATAGCATCAGCCTCGCCCATTATCCATTTTGATTCTTTCTTGTACTCTATTTCATCAATCTCCCCACTTGCACGAGCTGCTTCTAAGACAGTACTTAACATTCCTAGATGAATTGACCTGAATAATAAATTAAATCCATTGTCTAATACTTCACCTAGCTTTTCATTTACATAGACTGTGTTTTCCATCTTGTTGATTATTTAGATAGCAAATATATTGATTGGCTGCTGATTAATAAAATGCTTTTGCACACATGCGCATGGGGTCCTCCCTGGGATCCCTATACAAATAGCTCGTTTATCTCACTACCGTTCTTATCAACTTTCCATAGGTCGCTAAGATATTCTACTATTGTTTCTTTGGGTCCTGTAAGTGTTGCTTCGATATTACCTGCTGTGTGTGGTCCTATGTCTATCTTGTCTACTGAGATTCCTTTTTGGCATAGATTAAAATATTCCATTTCTATACCATTGAACGGGACAGTGACTGTTGTTGTGTTCATATTTTGTTTGTTATTTAGATAGCAAATCTATCTTAAATCAGCGAGAATATAAAATGTTTTAAGATTGCCCAGGACTGCTAGTTGTACTTTGTTTTGTGTTAGGGGCTCTAAGATAATAATATATTCATCGCCGGGCTTATTAACTAGTAATAATTTTAGCAGCATTTTCACGAAATGTTTCAATTCTAGAGAAATTTATTTTCGGGCGCCCTTTATATTTTCCCGTGTGCTGGTAAATGATTCTAGGTTCCTACACACAAAGAAAACCCCAGCACTTCTGCTAGGGAATTCCTCCTAAATAATCAACAGCTAAAATTTTACTTCTTTAGTTTCTTGATTAATTCTTCTGCCTCTTTGTCATCATTAACAGGAATGCAACATCCTTGTCCAACAACATAAAGGCCATCACTCAGTCTTAATTTTCTTAACTCCCCTGAGGTGTCTATACTTACTCCGTCTGAAAAATTTAACATGTGATTTTTATTTTTAAATAAACAATAAGCATTAATGTACTATGTTGGGACTTAACCTCACTTCTTCCATATATTTACTCCTTTATCTCTTATTATTTATTATGAAGCAAATATAATTCATTCTATCGGGAATGAAAAATGTTATTACAATGTGTGAGATTGCTTAACGTGGTGCATCTTGAAATCAAACCCTAATACCTCATTTTGATAATCTGGATTAATCCTTTTCACCTCATTCCTCATCTGCTCCAATTCTTTATCACGAAACATCTTTGCAGTCTTAGAAGCAAATAATAATCTACCAGCACACTCCTTGGGTTTACCTGTGTATCCATTATCATTGTCGGACCTTGTCATGTGACACTGAAAGGAACCATCAGATAAAGCTGCTGAGATTGTTTCCTCCATAGAGAAACCACCTAAGAACCCTGGCCAACTCTCCTTTCTGAAAGGACATTCAATACATGGCTTTTTTTGACAGTTTTCCATTGTTTTTAAGTTAAATCTATGACTAAATTGCCTTTATAACCCTTTTTTATCTGGTTTTTTATGCGTTTTATCTCATTTTTGGCGAGTTTTTGGTCGGAAAACTCCAAATCGAAATGTTTATAATCGAAATATCGGGTAAGTACTCCCTTAACCTGGTTAGATAAAATAACCTTGGTTTTGCCAAATTTTGTCTTTTTTAATTCAAAATCTTCCATTATAGTCCTCTGTTTTTAAAGTGATCTAAGTATTTTTCCTTTCTTTCTGCTAGTATAGCTATAGCTTGCTCTAGTCTTTTCTTGGATTGTCTCTCAACTTCCAATAATGTGTCACCGAATCCAGAGAAAGCGGTTGATCCCTCTATCGTGTATATCCCACGCTTCTCTATTGTGACTGGAACTGCAACTACCCTATAGCCAATTTTAAGGGATTGTGAAGTTGCATGGTTGAATGTTTCTTTATTAAAGGAAACATTAAAACGAATTGCTTGGCCACTTGGTAGATAGTGTAATTCTTTGTGTAATGTCATTGTTATTATTTAGATAGCAAATATAAATTCAAATCGCGGATTAAAGAAATGCTTCTTATAATACTCTTTTAATTTATAGAAGATAAGTCTTTTATTATAAGAGGTGTTAATCACACCGTCTTTCTCAACGTAATGCTTCGAATATGAATTTAATCTCTTAGACGCACCCGGCACATAGTTAGGACCTCTGTACCATTCGAAAAATTCCTGACCAGCCTTATCCCCTCCAATGTATATCCCGTAGCAGAATTGCTCGTCACGATACGTCATGCAAGTTATATCGCAATCTGGATTATGAGATTCCGCTGGTTTAAAATCAAAATCCATTCTTGTTATTTAGAATCCAAATATAGAAACTTTTCCCGGGAAATAAAAATGAATTATAATTCTGCAAAGGCATATACAGAAGGCTCCTGTTGTCCGCATTAGACAGAAGGCGCCCATTTGTCGATTCCTTTGCGGATTCAAACAAAAAAAGGGTAAGCACAAAAAAATCCTCAGAAATTAATCTGAGGATCTCCCACGTGAATTCGATTTATTAGATAACTTCCTTAGACTTTAATGCTTTAGATAAAACATCCATATTACACACGTGCGGATTGAGATATGTTTCCCTCTCTATACCCCTTTGTGTTAATTCTAAATATCTTTTTAAATGAGGGTTAACATCAGGGTTAGCCATAGATGATACACCCATTCTTAAAAACCATTCCTTTTGTCCCAATTGGTTTTCTGGTGTAACCGTGCTTTGAACTAAAATTCCGTTTGCTTTTAACATAATCAATTATTTAGATAGCAAATATAATGTATTCCATCGGGAATAAAAAATGAATCAATATCTAATATAGTGCGGTATTCCTAATTCCCTTATTCTTTTAACAAAATCTTCTGCACTCCATTTTTTATGTAAATCCTGTGTTCCTTTTTCCCAGCTATTAAAAACACCACCGGAAAAAGCATAAGAATACCTAATATTTTCATTTTCGTGATGTATACAAACAGCTAGATATTTTGAACTTGTTTTAATATCAAAGTGTTTTTTAAGATCACTGCTTAGTATATCGAATCTTTCAAATTGTATCTTATCATCAGGGATTGTCATGTCAGCTTCAGTTTTCTCCCTGTACGAATTCCAATTTTTTCCTAATTGATAATGTGGATCGTCAAACATAATTAATTATTTAGATAGCAAATATAAGGTTCATTATCGAAAATAAAAAATGAATCAGAAAGAAAAGAATTTGTCCTTGTCATATTCTGAGGGCGCCCAATTTCATTTCGATTCTTAGTCAATAAGTTTTTAGTCACTAATTCACAACCCACTAAAAAAGTCTACTCCTTTCGAAGTAGACCTAAAAACAGGCATGACAGTAACTAGGAGTTCAATTAGATATACTATTTAGTTCCCCCATTTTTTTCATGTCCCGATTCTACATCATTCTTAAAGTCAAAAGCATTCTTAATGTTCTCCATAGAGATCCTCATCTGCCCTGAAGTAACTAATCCAGCATCAAATTTTTCAGGATTTTCATCAACTGCTTTCAATGTCATTTCAGCTATTGTTAATATCCTCTCCCGAAGCAATGCTAAATCGAATGAATTCAATGTTTTAATGCCTGCTATTAAGACTTTTTCATTTGACATAATGTTATCTATTGTTTTATAATTATAAGGCAAATATAAGCATATTTTGAGGCAATTAAAAATGCTTTCATGTGCATACGCAGGAGGTCCCTAGGTGGGCCCTACACATGATAAGAGCTCCTAGAAAGGAGCTCCGCTCTAACGATTGCTTGCCATATGAAAAGTGGGGATAGAAGGATTTGAACCTCCAATGTACTCTCGTACCAATTATCAATCTAAAGGCTGCGTCCTGTAGATCTTGAGATAATCCGCTTTACCAGTTTGCGTATATCCCCGAATAATGATAAAAAATAAAAAAAGTAGGGATTCTGTGTCAATATCCTTCGGCAGAATCCCTTTTGTATCTTACTAGTTCTCGAAAGTTTTAATGCTGATATACTGCTGCTTTACCAACTAAGCTTCCCGGCCTTGTATTTTTTTGTTTTGAATATCTCTATTCAGAGGCCGGGGTCGGAGTTGAACCGACGTTAACACAGTTTTTAAAAGGACAATCGACGTTCAGAACAATGAGTAACAACTTAAAGCTTTTGGTACAACACTAAATAACGCAGGTTATCATGCTAATGTTAATACTAAGGCTAAAGCTATACCAAATATTTTATATCTTTCCGGTGTGTAAATATCCGAACAATTTCTCTGCAGTCATATCTGACTTAACCGCTTCTGTGTCGTTCACTTCTTTCAAAGCTTCAATAACGGCAGTCAATAACTTTGTTCTTCTTTTAAGAATTTCTGCTCTTTGACGGTGGGTATACTCCCCTGTGAACTTCTGGAATGTGTAATCACCCAAATCAACGATTGTGTCCTTAACGGCAATTTGTGGGGTGTACTTACCATCCTTAATCTTGTCGATGTTGGGATCCGGTAAAATGTAGCTCTCTTTCAAAGTGCTCTTCTTGGTGCCTCTAACAATTTCAGATTCGAAGATTGCTCTTCCTTCGTATTGCTCGTTTGTGGTTTCTGTCCAGTTCTCATTGTCTGTTCTTACAGGAATGTTTGAATACACAGACTCAAAATCCCCTGACTCAACCAGGCTCTTAAGTCTTAACAATTCCAATGCGGTGAATGAGCCAAATTCCACATCGTCAACTATTAATAATACCTTCGCGCCACTTGTTGCGTTTGTTTTCTCCTGAGAGAATAGTGAATCGATGTAATCCTTGCTTGACTCAACTAGATAAACTAGTTTTTCGTCTACAGTTGTAACAACCAATTCGTTTTTTCTTTCGTTTGGAAGGTCGATAGTGGCATCCTTTGGAGAATATGTTCTTTTTTCTCCTTTAAAAGCCCCTTGTTTATCCCTGAAAAACTTAGCGTATTCAGATAAACCTTTCTTAAAGCTACTTCCTAAGTGGTCTGTCTTAGCAAGTAACACGTTCATTTTAGCCATGTTTTCTTTTTTTAAAGATGATGTTAATTATTATGAAGCAAATATAAATCTTTATCTCGGGAGAAAAAAATGAATCATCATCATTCTTTTCTGTGGGAAGCACACACAAGAAAAAATAAAGCAACTAAACTTGTCATTATCCATCTATATGGTTCCACCTTTATATTACATAGATGAGTACTTGAAGCATAAGAACCCAACACAAATGATGTGAGGCCAAAAGCTATAATGTTAAAAAATCTTCTCATATATTCCTAATATTTTATCTCTCCTATTTCGGTAGATATAATTCTAAGTGACCAATCCCTGTTAAAGTTTTCTTCGTCCATTTGAAAAGATTCATTAGCATTTTCGTCATTCTCCGCATAATTGTTCTCGTCTCCTATACGAATTAACTTTACCTGCTCCTTCAAATCGTTAATATTAAAAGCTCTGTATATTTCAGCAGTTGAACTCTGAATATCTTCGTCATTTAAGAAACTAACTGCGTAAAGAATATTACCGTCATGATTTCCATTGACTATATCTAACTCAACATTCATAATAAACTATTTGTCGTTATAACCAGATAGGTCAGCTGCTCCTTCAACTATCAACCAGGTCTTTAACCGGCCATCGTTGATTAGAAACTGGTTCATCTCTGCTTCTGAGAATGCAAATCCAGCTGCATCGAATGGACCATTTTCCATAACGCATACAAGATTTGGCTGAAAAACTACGGGTCCTGCTAATTTGGTGGCACCTGCGTTAACTAATGCTTGAGCTTTACCTCTTGCTGGTAAAGCGGTCCCTTTAGGACTTGTGTTTAGGTAATATCCCATTATTGTTTATTTTGATGTTCTTCCTCGAATTTTTTCTCTATAAATTTAGAAAAGCTGTCGTCGTACATTTTGAATACAGCTAATCCCCCTATTGCCATTCCTACTAGAGCTCCTACGATAAATTCTATCATGATTGTTTTATTTTTATTGGGATAACATGTTTTTAACTTCGTCTACTGCTTCTGAAGCATCTATGTGCTGGACCTCGATACGTTCGTCCGAAGAAATCCAGTCCACATTATCTAGGTTAAACCCTAGCTGAACAATGATTGCTTCTGTTTCATCTGATTGTTGTCCATCAGGAACTTCAAAGTGATAACCTTTAGTTGTGAATGTGTCAATTAGCAAGATGTGCATCATGTTATTATTTACAAGGCAAATATAAATCTTTATCCCGGGAGAAAAAAATGCTCTAAAGAATCCTTATGAATTTAAGCATCCACAAATGCTATTCGTTCATATCGTGGGTCAAGATCATTTCCCCTCGTTGATATGGACGATATTAATTTATTAACCTCTTTATATGCGTTTTCGTAGTTTACTAATGTACTAATATTTTTCTTGATATTCGCTGCATCGTAATGGTTTAGTTCAACCGCTCTATCAAGAAACCTTAAAGCCACTTGAGAGAATGGACCGTAAAAGAAAACTGCACATTCAAACCTACTAAAAGCTTTATATCCGTCTGTAATTAAATTGGCCTGTGTTCTAGCAAGGGAGTTCATCTTCGCGGGATCCCCACCTGCTTTTTTTCCAATATCCTTTATTCTTTGTATAGATTTAGCATCCATAACTAATCATTTGTAAAGCAAATATAATCAATCTTCTCGAAGATATAAAATATATTTTTACAGACTGATATAAACCTTTCTATCGTGAAGAGTCTTCTACTGTGAATATCTCTTCTCCCACTTGAACCTCCTTACCTATAAGGTCGTCAATTGAGTACCTGCGCTTTCTATCGTCTTCAAAAGTCATATCGTCAGTAAAATTCTCAGTGTCTTTTAGTACCTCTGCTATGATGTGTGGTTTAAATGAACTCTCACTTCTACCCCAACTATCAATTGTCTCGTGATAGTAAATAATTTTTATTGCCATGTCCGATTATTTATAAAGCAAATATAATCAATTCTCCCGGAGATATAAAATGTATTTTGTTAAAGCATGTTAATCATAAAAGGCGCCTTCATTTCAATCGATCGGAGGGTTTTCTATACAAAATCCCACAAAAAACCCATGAGATTTTGTCTCATGGGTTTCTAGATTTGCTAGTCTATAAATCCTATTGAAAATCTAATTGGATTACATTTTTAGTTTAGCTTGTTCAACTAAGGATAAAAATTTCGATAATTCTTCAACTCCTAAAAAAATACTAGATTTGCTATCATACTTTTCAAGTTGAATATATGCTCTCCATGAACTTTTTTTAATGTCATAATAAGCACCGCATTCAAATCCTGTTCTGCTTTTAAATGCAACCTCCGTATATACATCTCTTGTTGATGTGAAAACATTCGTTTGTAGATTTTTAATTGATTTGATTAAACCATCAATTTCGTCTTTATCGAGAGCTGCAATTTTTTTGCTTGTCGAATAACTGCTAACACTTTCATACTCTAGTCTTAATGATGAAAATTCTGATCCATCGTTCAAATCTTTAAGTTTTAGAATTTTAACTTCGATGGAACTGCATGTTCCGACATCAATAAATTGTTTTTCAATTAATGTTCCCGCTTTAGCTGAAAAAATTTCAGCATTACTTAATTGTTTTTCTTTTCCTAAGCTTTGTCCAAAAGAAAAGTTCATTACTAAACACATCATTAGTGTCATCATCATTGTTATTTTTTTCATAACTTAAATTCGTTCAGATAATCCTGTCCCCGATTTTGATTTATAATTTGTATCTTTTATATTTTATCCATATATTATACGAGTGGACTCGAATCTTATATTGCCATTCGGTCATGTTTCCCAAAGAAACTTCTTTCTTAAATATTCTCTGCATTCTTTTGAATTCAGTTCTTTCATTTAAAATTTTGGACTTCCTAGGTTGATATTGCTTTGTAAAAAAATCACTCTGCTTAGAACGACGAATCCATTGTCGAACTACTCTACTAATCTTTTTTCCCATGATCCCTGTTTATGTCCCAAATATATTGAAAAACAATAGAAATAAAAAATGCAAATGACATGCTTCCCAAAAATTAATCAAATAGGCGCCTTCTAAAATCATCATGCAATTCTTCATTCTCTGGTTATTCCCACAAAAAACCTTAGGATTTCTCCTAAGGTTCAAGGCGACCATCCAGGCTAACCGCTACCTAAAACGTATCTTTAGAATAATACATCATCAAAAATATCCTCAAATATGCTTCTGTTCATATCTCTTCTCACAGAATCTGGAATGAAGACTTTACTATAAACCGAAGGGTCTTTTTCAATAGCCTTAAGTACCATCTCAGTGTAACTAAGACCTTTAGTTGTGATACCAAGCTCTTTAATAATCTCGAATGTTTGTCTTTCCCTGTACTTAATACATTGTGGCCCTATACCATTCTCAATGCTTTCTGGGAGTAATAATTCTTTCGAACACTTCGCGCATCTTCCCCTATGATAAAATGAGGTCTCTTTAAAATCTTCAAGGTTACTCCAGTTGTTAATTATCCAGTTCATCATCTCAACCCCTGGATTGTCATCATCAATGTAAGTGGATTTAACAAACTTCCTTTCTGTTCTATTGACTTGACCTATAAACCTAGATCTTTGGTACACCCCATCAACAGACTTTAACTCAACATTGAATAACTCCCTGTTCTCTGGATCCTTTCTACGCCTGGGTAATGACTTAACAGATAATGTTATCTCGTTACCTTCGCTGTTCTTAATTGTGAATAAAGCTTTACCCTGAAACATAAAGTTTCTGAATGCAGCAGAGTCCATTGGGTAGGATCTCATTTTGTCAGTGTATTGCATATTATCCTATTTAGATAACAAATATAATTAATTCCAGCGCAGATAAAAAATGTTAAAGGCCTGCAGTTATAGAATCCCATCTTTTTTTAGCTTCTGCCTTGGTGATTCCCCATGAAGCCACCTGTTTAAGTTTTCCTCTTTCCTTGATTATCTTTAAAGCTTCCAGGCTAACATTTTTTTCCTTTAATGATTTACCATATACCAAATCCATTATCATCTGAGAATCGTCATCGGTCATATCAACTTTATATAGAACCAATTTATTCGCTGTGTCTGCTGTTGCTTTAACACACATAGTGAATTGTTCAAGATTAACATCTGCCTCATTTCTACCAACACCAAATCCGTATGTGTCTACAGCAGCCCATTCAAATGATTCCACACCGTTTTTACCAGCTAATCCGTAATAAGTTTGATAATTTTCTTCCATATATCCTAATTTTATTTACAAATATATATCATCCTTGCGAGAAATAAAAATGATAATACTGTTAAGATAACATCGAGTGGGTTATCTTATATTTAGCATTTTCTTATAGTATTCCTTAATAAGCCGGAATATCAAATCTGCTTCCTTTCTGTCCTCATACACTCTAATAAACTTCTCTTTAGCATCCTCCTCTGGAACAGCAAGATAAGAATTAGTGGCATAGCTACCAGCAAAGTGTCTATCCTTAGTGATATGATGTATATTATGAAACGCCTTGTCTTTTGAACTAAATATGATTCCGTAAACTATACCATCCTTAACCCTATGAACAAGCATATAATGAGGAATGCCCATTGTGTTGGCATATATAACATCATACTTCTTTACCTCTGCTACCGACATCTTCTTGCTAGGTACCTCGTTAATTATAACTTTTTCCTCATTCTTTAATTGGTCAATAATAGACTGCTTAATAGGATTTAATATCGAAACTAATTCCTTACTGCTCCACGTTGGCTTTGTCTGTACACTTAATATCAGGTTGTCTATCTGTTTCATCATGGCAAATTTAATAAAAATCTTCTTAAATAAAAAATGCATTGAAGAATGATTTAATCAGAAAAGAAGGCGCCTTCTTAAGGATACAGGAGGATGTATCCTTAAGTATAGTATATCCCACAAAAAAAAATACCCAGGCAGGTGCCTAGGTATCGGGATGCGAAATGTCGACCTGTAGCATTAGGCCAATAAGGCGAGCAGATTGTCAACGGAATCGCTATATATAGAGTGGGACTATTTTTTGTTTCCTTTTTTGAACTTTTCTTTTTTTACCGGTTGTTCTACCACTTGTTCTACTACTTGCTCAGTTACTTTCATTCCGTTTCTTTCTTTGCATACTGACTTTGGAACATACATGTAACCCCTACTTCTAACTAAAACTTCTGCATCAGAGTCAGACTCTCTTCTAATTTCTGAACCTTTTTGAATTGTTTTCATGCGTTTATTTTATAATTATAGAATACAAAGAATGAAATGTTTCAATATTAAAAGTACCATGAATAAATTATCCATGCACATAATAGAGATACCCATGGCCCAATAGTAACATTTATTGCCGTTTTATATTTGTTATCCTTATACTCATCTTTGATGTCATCATGATGACTAGTTCGAATTATCACATTGGCAAAAAATGATATACCAACAAATTGGTAAATATCCAAATTTGGTAGATTTGGAAAAAATGGTAAGATAAACCATCCATACGTAACATGAGAAACATATCCCCATGCGAAAGAATTGTAGATTATTAAACCCGCTACAAATCCTACTAATCCTATTAAAGCTATTAATGCCCCAAAGATTTCCATGTCAATTATTTAGTTGATTAAAAAAAGGGAAGCCCATTTAGGACTTCCCGTAGTATCTGGGAGGAATTAAGCTTCTACTGATTCCTCTACATTTGCTTCAACCTGATTTACCATTTCTGGTGCATCTTGTTCAAACACTGCTGCAACTTCTTGCTCGCCCATTGTTGCTTCTACATGGGTTTCCACTGCTGGCGCATTTTCAGTTTCTGTGGTTTCCACTGCTGGCGCATTTTCAGTTTCTGCGGTTTCAGTTTCCGGGGCTTCAACTGCTGGCGCAGTTTCGTCTTTTGGAGTTTCAGCTTTTGGTTCTACCGGCTTGAATTCAACACCTTGTGCAGTTAGGTTTTCCATTGGTGTGTAGAAAATCCTTTTAGAGTTTGGTTTCTTAACAGACACCAAGCTTGTTCCTGTTGGCCCGGGGTCAATCAATTGTTGAACGATAACTTCAGAGTCGGCACGCATCATCGATGCTTTGTCTCGTGCATCCTTACGGCTGTAAACCGGAGTTGCCACTGTCAACTTAATTGTTTGTTTGTCGCTTAGAACTTTAATCTTTGGCTCCTTTTTAGCCTTTGGCGCTTCAGTTGCTGGTGCTTCCTCTACTGCTTCAGTTGCTGGTGCTTCCTCTACTGCTTCAGTTGCTGGTGCTTCAGTTGCTGGTGCTTCAGTTGCTGGTGCTTCCTCTACTGCTTCAGTTGCTGGTGCTTCTGATACTGCTTCAGTTGCTGCGTTAACGATTGGATCCACTTCATCGGTAGATCCTGTCTCACCATCTGTAGTGATTTCTACTACCGTTGGTTTTGTGGTAGCTTGTTTGTCGGTTTTTGAACCTTTTGTAGCTGATTTTTTTCCAGCTGTTTCTTTTTTCGTGCTCATCTTTTAAAGATTGATTTGTGATTGGGAATATTCCCTTTTAATTAACAATGTAAATATATGAATCCTATGCGGATATAAAAAATGTTCTATCATTTTCTTATCTTGATTTGTTTAGGAGTTCCTTTCTCATCAGGTAATGGGTTTATGAAAAAGAAAAACACTCTAAACGGAAAAGTCACTAACAAAAATATACATCTAAATATCCATGCTATGAACGGTAACCCAGTATCAACCTTTTCACCATTCTTTGTCCTGTACGATATATTATCTTTCATATCCTTTTATTTGATGGAGCAAATATAATCTCTTATGCCGAATAGAAAAAATGAATCATGAAAATACATTAGGGGGAAAATCTGGGTCAACACCCTCAAACAAACTAGAACAAACCTTTGCTATACTATTCCAATGCTCATCCTCTATCCTATACCACATGGCTCTAAATAGTTTATTCTTTAAAAAGAATGGCTGTATAGATGTCACAGCATCCGTGTCCCATACCCTTAAAATAGTGTCTTTCTTAAATTCGTGTCCATTAACGTCAATGTCCTCTACTAATATTCCATAATCTGTTTTCATCCTGTATTTCTACTCCTTTTAGTTTATCTAATTATACAATGCAAAGATAAATCACATTCATAATAAATAAAAATGCAATGACATCACGAATACGTCAAGAAATCCGCATGTGAATCTTAAAAAGGCGCCCTCTTTAAAATCTTCTTCATTTCAGTTCGTCTAGGTAAGTCCACAAAAAAAGGATAGTATAAACTATCCTTTTTTAATGGTTAATTACTCTTTTACCGAATCGTCCTTCTCCCTTCGTGGTTTAGGCTTTGGTTTAGGTTTTTCTGACTTAACTCCACCCCCCGGAGTTCCCTTTACAATTTCATAATAGCTCATACAACCACGCTTTTTAAAAGACAAATAATAAGACCGCAATATTAATAAATCATCGCGAAATAAAAAAATGAAAAAAAAAGCCTAGGGGTGTTTCCTAGACTTTTTAAAGTATTCTATTGGCTACTAAGCAATTCTGTAAATACGGAAGAACTTCTTTTCTTTGGAGGTAGCTGATGTACGAATTTTGTACTCTGGAAAATCAAGTTTGGATAAACTCATAACATGCCTTAAAGCAATTCTAGGTACAACGAAGCTTTGTCCTGCACCTATTTTAGAAAGCAAATCCTTAACCTTCTCGACCATTATCTGGGTTTCTGTACTTGTTGGTTTAGTTCTGGAAGGAAGGGGAACGTCGTCTTCAATCTTCCATAAATCGCCATCGTTAATATTGTTATTAATAACGGTGTTACTAACTGATTTTTCCGGTTGAGCTGTTTTTTCGTTTGCACCCGAATTGATAGACCAGCGTCTACTCATGATAGATGCTTCAGTGCGTCCAAGAAGTCTAGCAACCTCCCTAGCAGATTTTCCCATTGTTTGTTTTAAAATTGAATCGTCTTCATCCGACCATCTTTTTTTTGGAGCTGTCCTTGCCATTTTTAAAAATGTTTTAAATTGTTAATTAAAAAGCAAATTTAAAATATCAATTCGAGAATAAAAAATGTTTTAGACATTAATAAATTTTGGGTCAAATATCTTATAGAACATCAATACCCTTTCCGCTTGGTCTATAGCATACATAACCTTTTTTTGGTCCATCTCATCAACAACCTTAATTATATCAATACCACTCGGGTTCTTTCTATCGCTTTCGTTTAAAGCATACATACGTTTAAACATATCATGGTGCCTGTCTAAACACTCGAGTATAATTTTCCTTAAATAGGGTCTGCCCCTTCTTAATTCCGAAACATACGTAAAATTCATACGCTCACAAATAATGGTTTAGGCGTCCAATTAAAAACCCTATCCAAAAAACGATATGCGTCAATTAAATCAACTGCTTTCCTACTAAAGAACAGGTCATTAATAAAATTACTCCATATATCATTATCTATATAGGGTTTCTCATCAAGTCTTCTAGGTCGATTAATAGGAATAGCCCAAAAGTAATAATATTCAAATTTATCATTTAATTCTTTACCAAATCCCCTACTCTTCTGGACTTTCCATTCATAGTGAGTATAACATCCAAAATGCTCAAATTTACCATAAGCATGCATCTTAACTGTGATACCAATTAACCTTGTAGATAATGGCCCACCATTATATCCCACACCATCTGAAGTGATCCTAGGAATAGCAGTGTTCTCACATACGAACTTACCAAAAAAATCGTCTCTTGTTAACATAAAAAATCATCTTCAAAGCTTTCTACCCATACTTTTCTCGAAACCTCCATCTTTGGTTTTCTCCTAATACTAACAAAACGAAACATATACTGTATTCTTCTAAATATAAACGATCTCATATAAAGTATTTTTAAATGTCAACAAAAATTGGACTAGGAATAAAACTGAAATTCTCTCGTAAAAATGATAGACCGTTTTCTAAACTTAAACCCTTATTTGTAAGTAAACCCAATACAAAACCTTTCCATATATTACCCTTTATAAAAGGATCGTAATTAACAATAAGCGGTCTTGATATTGGTAAAAACCAATCATAGTAGCTTGTAATTAAACACCTCTCCGCATCAATTATGTTAATTCTCTTACCATTTATAATATCTTCCCGTGGATCCAATTGATAAAAATTAACCAGCTCAATCTTTCCCCCAACATAAGCACGTACACGAACCCCGTAAATATCATACTGGTTTGCTATCTTTGATTTTTTACCCAAAGGCATATCTTTACACTTCATCAAAACTAATTTCTGGTATCTTAACGGAAAATTGCTTGGTCAAAAACTCCGCAAACTTATTCTTATCTATTCTGTCGTCACTAGTGGACTCAAACAAAAACTTCTTCCACTCCCTCTTATCAAAATTACCCGAACTTTTCTCAGGATCGTCACCACCTTTTAAAGTGATAAACCAGGTCCTAAAATTAGGATTAGGACCTGATAAAATACTCATATCTTCTGGGTTACTCCTATTCCAACTAGTTGAGAACTCATTCCTTTTATAGTTGTATATTATTGTTAAACCCTTTTTTTTATTCTTAGCCATTAGTTTAATCTGGAATTTATTAATGTCTTAGCTCTCTCCTCCATCAATTTGAAAATTCTATCAACAAAATTTTCAAACTTCTTTCTTGAATATAAACTCATATAGAAAGACCATAATATAACATTAATTGGTGCAAATGACTCATCCCTCTTAGCACGCTCACTTATATGATACATGGCAAATTGAAACGAATTAAAATAATCATTCATATCACCAATCTCCTTGTTAAGTTGACTTAGAGCATAATCCTGACCCTTTCTAATAATTGGATTGTACCATTCACCCAAAGCTGTGTAATCCTTAGAACACTCCTGGTGAACCAAGAAATAACCAAAATCATCAACCTCCGGCATCATAGATAAACCAGCCAAGATAACTCCTGCCTTATTAACTATCTGAGATTTGTTACCAATCATTTGTGTACCAACTTCTCTTAACTGTTGTAACATAACTAATGTTTCCTTGTCATTGGGTAACTGAGGGAATAATTTTTGATTCATTTGATATTATTTAGAATGCAAACATAATCAATAAAAGCGGGAAAGAAAAATGAATCCTATCTCATCAAAAGAAACATAAATATAAAAAAACACGCAACGATTAGAATTAAAATAATTCCACCCTTTCCCAAAACGAAAAAAATCTCTATAACAGTTTCAATAATAGCAAGTATAATCTCTTCCATTTTCCAAATATAAAATTCATTCCCGAAAAATAAAAATGATAATAGAATCCCACACACATATACGCACACATTCTTTTTCGCGAAGAAGGCACACATCCTGACTAAGATTCCTCTCGCACATATATGCACAGGCTAGAATGTCTCGGAGAGACATTCTAGGGCGCCTTCTAATTTCAAAAATCATTCCTCCCCCATTCATTTTTTTCTCCCGCTTTTAATTCATATGTTTGCATCCTAAACAATCGACAATGGAAAAGAAAGTTAAATGGTTTGCAAAAGGATACTGCTACGGAAACTACTGGGGCGGAGGTAAAGGAGCTTATAAAACAATAATGTTCACAGGAGACTCAGAAGAATCCCTAAAAGAAAAAATCACCAAAGCAATCGATGACGGATCAATAGACTCAGGAATGGGATACGAATCACTAATCGGTGCAATAATGGAAATCAAAAGACACACAACCATTGACATAGACGGAGAAGAATACACAAACACCCACACAGACATTCAAATGTTTGGTGACCTCTCAGAAGATGTACAAGAATTTTTAACCCGAACAATTGAATCACAATTCGAATAATGGCACAACTAATAATAGACTATGACATACTTTTTGCGACAAGCACAAAAGAACTAGTGAAACTAGTAAAATCCAAAATCTCAGAAGGATGGCAACCAGTAGGAAGACCGTTCTCATTTGGCTCAAATGACCTATATATGAGACAAGAAATTGTTCTATATCAAAAGAAACAAGTAAACACAAAAAAATAATTCATTTTTTCATTCCGAAATATTCATTTATATTTGCCTCATTAAAATGGAAAAAATAAAAGAAATCCTAACAGGCTTATCTATTGCCCAATTAAAATCCATAGCTTTCTGGATAGAAAAAAGAATCGAAGACCTAGAAAACACAAAAAAATAATGGGAAAATTATCAACATCCTGCAAAAGAGAAAAATCAAAATCAATCCAAGTAAACATAAATAACAAACCACACATCTTTCATGATGCAGAATTCGACTTCCATAAGAAAGAAGTCAAACTCACATCAGAATCATTCGGATACCTAGAAAACATCCCATCTCAATTCTCAGTTATCCACAAATACAAAGACGGAGAAGTAAACATCATTACTAAAATACTCCACCTCCAATCCCTATCTCACACAAAAAAACAAGCCACTCTATCAATCATCAAAATAAACTCCTTCTAAAAAAATCACAAATCATCGAAACAATACGGATACTAAAATATCCACCGTTTCGTGCGATTTGTAGATAAATTCTCAATCGAATCGCCTGGGTCTCTACCCGGGCTTTTTTGCGCCCAACCCTATCACAACTAAGATTCTGTCCCCTGCAAATGTATCCTTCAAGAAGGCACCCTATCACAACTAAGATTCTGTCCCCTGCAAATGTATCCTTCAAGAAGGCACCCTCTAGAATCCCCAAAAAAAGAAGGCGCCCTATTCTGAGTTCCCTAAACTGGGTTTCAGGTCAAAGAAAATTTCCCACACAATTTTTTCACCACGAGAAGATCACCATCACACCATTCCCTATATAAACAGAACACACATATAGCATAGAGACACAGGCAGCATATAAGAAATTCTATATAGAATGCCCGCATATAAAAGAACAAACTAGGAAATCCTGACCATAAACCAAGAAAAACGTCCACCCTCGTCTAATAGGGGGTAGCACTTCTTTCCCCTCCAGTGCTCCCAGAAGCTTAAAACCCCACCTAAAGGGTGGTTTACCCTAAAAATATGGGATTTTCCCAGAAACATCCACCCTCGTCTAATAGGGGGTAGACAGTTTCCGAGAAAGATCCGGAGTTTATCAAGGAACTCAGAGGAAAATGGTGACGGATTGTCCTGAGTATGGGTTATTTATAGAAAAATGGTGTCAAAATGACCACCAAGGGGTCCAGGGGGAGACCCTATTCCGGTACACACGCGGGGTTCGGGGTTAGTGAAGAGCACTTTTAGGGCCTATAAAACGGGTTGTATACTGGATAGTATCTGGTTGTATAAGGGATAGAGATGGGATGATTAGGGGATAGAGATGTACTTATATACGGATTGGGAATAGTCTTTATGAATAGTGTGTTCCTTTCTATATAGACAGATCTCTCTATGCTATGTGGATGCTTCTATATAGAGGGAGGTGATGTGTGATTTTGTGTGTTGTGGGGTCCATATGAGGACCTCTTATGTGTGATGCGATTCTTCCTTTAGGGGATTGGTGCGATTTGTGGATTTTTTTGATTTTGTATATGTATTGTAAGGATTTTCTTTTCTTATTGTGTATTTTGTTTATTTTGGTATTG
>JACCDV010049410.1_pt1 | contig 28581 bp, 28 predicted proteins | sample 7446131 | NCBI WGS metagenome assembly JACCDV01 (sample SAMN15323448, study PRJNA562643) | freshwater metagenome | isolation source: river surface water | place: USA:Blue River Watershed | collected 2017-08-17 | reverse complement strand
CATTGATGCACATAGGCTGCAACTTCTGTTTGCCAATGCTGTAATTGTAGCGGTGACGGATTTTCAGGATTAATTACAGACAAATAATTAGCTAGTTTTTTATTACACAAACGCGAGTTGTAAGGTCTAGGCGCTGGCAAAGGATAGTCAGTAGCAGGTATGGGTAATACATTTTCCAGAGTCACTCGTGTTGGGATTTTCATATCCCGTATGAGACCAATAACAAACTGAGCTAGACCATGCCAAGATGTATAACCATCAGGAACCGCATGATAGATTCCAGATTGGCTACTTCTAGGTGACTGCTGATGGTTCACTAATAATGTTTTTGCTAATCTAGCCAAAAAAAGTGCAGAAGTCGGTGCACCTACTTGATCAGCGACTACCGATAAACAATCCCTCTCCCCAGCCAAACGTAACATGGTTTTGATAAAGTTACCACCATCACCGTACACCCAGGAAGTTCTGAGAATGTAATAGGTCGATGTCAGTTGCGGTGCTTCAAATGCGTCGATGATGGCTCGCTCTCCTTCCAACTTACTTTGGCCATAAATACCTAGCTGGGTTTCAGGACCAGCCTCATCATCTTCTTGGTAGGGAGTTTGCTTCCCATCCCCAAATACATAATCAGTCGAATAATGAATCAATAAGCCATTTGACTGACTGGCAATAAATTTAGCCATTATTTCAGGTGTGCGGGCATTAATGGCGAATGCGAGAGCTTGCTCATCCTGAGCCCGATCGACTGCAGTATAGGCCGAGGCATTAATGATGATTTGTGGCTGATATTGCCTCAAAACATCTTGCAAAGCATCTATATTCCCGAGATCACAATCTTGTCGACCTAAGTAAACAATACTATCTTGCTCTTGCAATACTCTCTGCAGCTCACGTCCCACCTGCCCATCTTTGCCAAAAATAAGTACTGTCATAAATAAATCAGATGGCGAAGTACTGAGATTTACTGTTCATACTGTTTAGTAAGCCACTCACGGTAAGAACCACTTTGTACGCCTTCTACCCAAGATGAATGATCTAGGTACCACTGTACTGTTTTTTGAATACCTGTCTCAAAAGTTTCAGCAGGCTTCCAACCCAGTTCGCGCTCGATCTTGGTGGCATCAATGGCATAGCGTCGATCATGACCAGGTCGATCTTTGACAAACGTAATTTGATCTGCGTAGGAACCTGAAGCCTTAGGTCTTAATTCATCCAAAATCGAGCAGATCTTTTGAACCACTTCAATATTAGCTTTTTCATTCCAGCCACCTACGTTATATGTTTCTCCTAAACGACCCACTTCAAGGACTCGGCGAATCGCTGAGCAATGATCTTTGACATACAACCAATCTCTAATTTGCTGACCATCCCCATAAATAGGTAGTGGTTTACCAGCCAAAGCATTGAGGATCACAAGTGGAATCAATTTCTCAGGAAAATGATAGGGTCCATAGTTATTGGAACAGTTGGTTGTGAGTACTGGTAAGCCATAGGTATGGTGCCAAGCACGTACTAGATGATCTGATGCGGCTTTCGATGCAGAATAAGGGCTATTGGGTTCGTAAGGATTAGTTTCTGAAAAAGCGGGGTCATTAGCCCCTAACGTGCCATAGACCTCATCAGTGGACACATGTAAAAAACGGAACGTATCTTTTTTCTCTGACGATAGGTCTGACCAATAAGCTCTGACCGCTTCAAGTAAATTGAATGTGCCGACTACATTCGTTTGGATAAAGTCAGCCGGGCCATGAATCGAACGATCCACATGCGACTCAGCAGCAAAGTTAATCACAGCGCGAATCTGATGCTTTTTTAATAATGACAGGACTAATTCATAATCGCCAATATCACCTTGGACAAAGTGATGTCTCGGGTCCGTCTGTAAAGAAGATATAGTCTGTAAATTACCTGCGTAAGTTAATTTATCAAGATTGACGACACCTTCGGCAGTTGAATTAGCAAGCCAATCCAAAACAAAATTTCCCCCGATAAAACCTGCGCCACCTGTGACTATGATCATATGTATATGTGCTTATTTTAATTGTGAGTATTTTCTCACGAAGACAACTGTTTTTTATGAATTTCTATGTTTCATAAAAGCATGCTTATCAAGCCTAAGTCAGGCTAAACACAGGCTTTTTCCAAATATCTCCAAATGAGAATTAGTCTGTTTTGGGAGATTGAAAAACTATTCGTCTTTTGGTATGATGTCGATGAGTTGTTGCCTTTGGCGCCAAGCCTGATGCTTACGCAACTCCGTGAGCGTTCGATAAAACTCACGACTTAAATCATCTCGAGCCCTTGCCGCAGTTGAGACTTCCATCAGAGCGAGCAAACGCTGATCTTTAATCATCTGAATCTCTTCATCAATTTGAGTTTGATGCTCGGTGTACCAAATGATGGGGTAGGATTGTTGTATGAAGGTTTTTAAGCAATGTTTTAAAAATGAGACTTTTTCATTATCGATCCAGATCTCCAAACGAATCACATTCTCAATCGTGGGATTCATAAGCGAGTGCTCATCAATTAACTCTTGAATGGTTTCAAGCAGGTAAGGATGATCCGACTCGATGAGCTCAACATCTTGATGAACAATCACTATTTTTTGATGAAGTGTTTGGGCGTACTTGTATGACTTCTTATAAGACTCTATTTGTTCATCAGATAATTCTCTATAGTACTTTTGATAGGCCCCAAAAGAATATTGACTCAGGAGTTTGGAGTGATTGGTTTCAAAAATAGTGATGGGTCGATTGAGCTTTTCCAGGATGACTCGCTGTTCTAATTTATCAAGACGCAATTTCTTCCATGTTAGTACTGCGAGATCATGTACCATCGCTGCCTCTGCAGTATCTGCGGGTCTGAAGTCATTAATGAAGCTCGATTCTAATTCTCGAAATTGCTCTTCTTGTTCTCCGGGCAATATCACAGTAGCCGAATAAGCACCTGTCTTTAATGCATTTTTAGATGATGCAATTTTTCCCGCTTGAGATTTAGGTCCACCTGTGCGTTTACCTTTAGCCATACTTGCACCCTACTTCTTGAGACGTACGCCCGGACGATCATCGGGTGTGCCGATGAATTCGATACCAGCATCTTCTAGTGCAATTTGGATCGCACTTAAGACTCGCACCTGACCAGTGGGTACACCATCTATGCCCTCAAATCTCCTGACCGTGGCAATTCCTACGCCAGCCGAATCGGCTAAATCCTGAGCTGACCATTGCAATAACGCCCTTGCAGCTCTTATTTGATCACTTGTAATCAATCGCTTTACAATCTATTTTGATTGCTTTAATATCAAATTATGATGTTAAAACATGGTTTATTGATATGAAAAATATTAGTCCAAAAGAGCTGTTAAATCAAACAATTAAGAAAATTGATGGGGCTTATGCAGAGTCGACTATTCGAGCCTATCGAGTTGATTTTGAACAATTCATTAATTACTGCGAAGAACATGGTGAGTCTGCCCTACCAGCAAGCCCTGAAACTATTTGTCGATACATTCACAAATTAATTCAAGATGGCAAGAGTTCTGCAAGCATCAGAAGATTAATGGCATGTATGACAACAATTCACAAACTAAATCGTTTGCAAGATCCAACAAAAGACCCTGATGTCATTTTAGAAATGCGTCGAATGCATAGAAAAGTTGGTAGATACCAAAAACAAGCTTTTGGTATTACTAGTGAAATACTAGAAAAATTAATACAGGCTACAGAGGCTGGCAATCGGGGGGCAAGAGATAGAGCTCTCTTGATGGTTGCATACGATACCTTATGCAGAAGAAGTGAATTAGTCTCTTTGCTGATTGAAGATATCAAATTCAAAGATACAGATGAAGGAAGAATCGCTAGTGTATTGATACGTAAGAGTAAGACAGACCAACTTGCTAGAGGTAGAAGACTCAATCTAAGTATAAGAACAACTGAAGCACTTAACCTTTGGCTCGAAAGGTTACGAAATCCTACAGAGGGACAATTATTTAAAGGGGTTAATCGAGCACAGAAGATTACTGGCTCATTATGCTCAGGGCAAATTAATCGTATCTATAAACGATTGGCTAAACGAGCTGGATTAGATGAAGTTTTAATAGAGCAAATCAGTGGTCACTCATTACGAGTAGGACATGCTCAAGACATGGTAAATTCAGGGGAAAGTATGCCCATGATCATGAGCAAAGGAAGGTGGTCAAAGACTGATACCGTAATGCGGTATGTAGAGCATATTAATTATTAATATTAAAGATCACTGGTGGTGCAGAGGCGACCCGTTTCAAACCAACTCTCATAGAGAGTTAACGGTAGTTGAAGGTCGTAGATGGTGATTGCAGGCTTTTCAGAATCAAATTATCCGGTAACAACCGCTTACACCTGCTAGCCGATTCCGAGTTGCTCAGATATGCTAGGCTACAAGAATAGCTCGTACGCCGCCCAAATAATGGTCCTCTGTTTGTCGCAAAAATCGTTTATGCCTGACCACATCGGCCAGGCGCTATACCCGAAGTGTTACATCCTACTGGCTCAGATTTGCGGCGCAGATTCTAATACCAAGATTATTTTGGTAGAAAAATTCTCATTACCGCAAGTCACGTTCGAAAAACTCTCTTAAGCTTTACATTAATAGGCCTCTCTACCAACGAATAAACCAGGCAACCAAAAGATACACTTAAAGTCAAACACAATAAAGCCAGCAAATCTTTATTCCATTCACCCAAAATTATTGAGGAGATTTTATAAAATCCAGGAATAGTTAAAATTTGCACAAGGTAAATACTATATGAAGCATCACCCAAATAAGTGAAAAATCTGCTGCGAATCTGAACACAAGAAACCAATCCATACACCATCAAGCAAGATGGAATACCCCAAATAAGAACTCTATTTAAATTCCACGCAACAACAGAAGGCAATATTGATAACATCAAGACAAGAAGACCAAAAATAAAAATAAACAATCCCTGCCCCTTACTTATAATCGATTTTTTGTAAGCGTAAGCAACAAGCATTCCAAACAAAAACTCTAGAATTATGTAGTTCTGGACAAGAAAAGAAACGCCGACAAGAGAAATAACAACAAAGACTACTTGACCCCTTAAAGACCTAAAAAACAATCCAATAGCAAACATTAGATAAAATAACATTTCCCACTCGAGAGTCCACCCAACATAAACTACAGGATGCCGATTTGCAAAGACTGAGGAAGTAAAAAAGAACGAAGAGATAGCCCAAGCCGGGGTCATATTCATACTCGCAAAAATGGACGGAAAAAACAAATAAAGAATCATGACAAATATTGTTAGCACCCAGTAGATGGGCACGATTCTTAGAATTCTGTTCTTAAAAAACTCAAAAGGGGAGCGTCTTTGTATCATCTGGATGTGCAGCATAACAAACCCAGAAATAACAAAAAATATATCAACGCCGCTTGCTCCCCAACCCTCCAGACATCCAAGAAAGCCCACATTTTTAGAATATAATTTCGACGCCTCAATAATATGAAAAAAACCACAGTAATTGCTGCAAACGCTCTCAAAGCTTGAATATTTTCTATCATAAGTTCAGAGTTTCTATTTAGTAGATGAATCACTGTTGCACTTAGTTCTGCCAGTCGCTTGGACTCTTGCCGAGATTACTCCTGAGGTTGGCATATACAAGAATACACAGTTAAAACAAGCTAAAATTTAAGGCGCGCAACTATGAGCCGCATCGAAAAAGTTCTTGCCAAGCATAAGGATTGGTCTTGCCCCGTTCCCCACTCCATGCTATTTACAATATAACACCAGGTTTTCACGGTTTACTAGGGGTGACGGCTTGATGCCGCCTGAATTCGTGGGGTGACAGCACTATCAGAGAGGAGTGTGGGCGTACCTCGTAGAAGTGCTCGAAGTCCGCTGATAACTGCTCCAGCACGGTGACCGCATGGCGTGAGTCTCGGGCGACGCAATCACACTTGAACGTGTTAACGAAGCTTTCTCAGCCACACTAATGTATTGTGGGCTGCGTGTTCGCCAGCATCAGTGTTAAGGAACGGGCTATTGCACTGGTGTCTGCTGCGATGTGCGCACTGCCGTTGTTGTTGAGGAATTCCAGTCCGTGAGGTAACTATCTTATTGTTAAGTTTTTACAAGAGAACCGCAAGCCACCGCAAGCATTTTACGTGCCACTGCACCCCAATCCTGAGGAATGTTCACTAACCTATCCTGCCAATCTGGCCACCAGCCCTGCTCTAACCGCGACTGCAACGCCAGGAGCGCCCGGCGCAGTGACTCGGGCTGGTCAGGATCAAAATAGAAGGCTTGCTCGCCGCACAGGGTACGGGCATAAGGCAAGTCCGGACAGACTATCGGCAAACCAACGAACATCGCCTCCACCAGTGGGAAGCCGTAGCTCTCGTCCTTGGACAAAAACAGCAGCGCATCGACCTGCGAATAGGCTGCAATCATTGCTTGGGACGAGAGGAAGCCACGGCACTTTACCCAGGACAGTTTGGGTGCGGGATGCACGGCTGAGTCCAGGGTCAGGACTAGCTGCTCGACCGGCCAGCTGGCGCAGGAATCGAGACGTGACAACAGCGCATGGTTTTTGTGGGGATAGCCAGCGGCCGGATAGATCAGGTCCAGCGCCTGTCCGGCTCCACGCACCCGGGCCTGACGCTTCAGTCCACTGTGCAGCAGCCAGCTCGGCACCGGCTGGGCGATCACATAGACTTTCCCGGCTACGCTGGGATAGCTGCGCTCGAGCCCGTCGCGCATCACGTCGGTCTGCACGATGAAGGCGCGCACCCGGCCCATGCCCAGCCGGAACAGCGTGCGCGAGATCCAGTACTTGATGCCATCGGCGCCGAAGCGCACCCGTGCCGGCTTGAGCAGATTGGACGTTTGCACGAACACGGTCTGCGGTCCGCGGCAGCGTAGTGGTAGATCGCCAAGCACCAGCAGAGGCGACTGGCCGTCGAAGCGACCGGCCAGCAAGGTGCACTCGAGCATCCGGGACAGCACATTGGGCAGACGCCGGCGGTAGACCTCCGCCACCGTGGTCGGGCTGCTACTGCGATAGTCAGACAGCTTGCCGCGGTCAGGCAGCTCGATGCGCTCGACTACGACGCCCGGATCGCGCTCCAGAGCCGGCAGCAGCGACTGCAGCAACTGGGAGGCTCCAGCTCCGGCCACATTGGTGAGGTGAAGCCTAACAGGAGTACGACGGGAGATGGCGATGGTCATCGATCAGGGAGTCCGGTACCAGGGGGAAGGAATGGCGGCGCGTGCAGCCGGCTCAGCCAAAAGCACCTCCAGCATGTAGGCAGCCGCCCGTTCGGGCTGGATGGCCTCGGCGGCAGCAGTGCAGCCCGACTTCATCGCCTGCAGCCGCTCAGGCCGTTTCGCCAGCGTCACCAGCAGATCAGCCAGTGCCTGCTCGTCGCCACGGGCAAAGACCTGCCCGGCTCCGAAGGTCTCCACGAGAACGCGTGCGCCGACCTGATCGCTGCACAGCACCGGCACGCCAGCGCACAGCGCCTCGTTGACGACGACGCCCCAGCCGTCATAGTGGCTGGGCAGCACCAGAATGTCATATCCCGGCAGACGCTGCTGCGTGCCCCCAAAAGGAATGCGGCCAACGTAGCGGACGCGTTCACCATCGAAATCGAACCCCGCAGGATCACCCGGACCATAGACATCAAGCTGGAGGTCGGCACCGCTGGCGATGGAACGGCGCACGGCGCCGATCAAGGTCGACAGCCCCTTGCGCGCGATCAGACTGCCGACAAAGACCAAACGCAGACGCTGGCCCGACGCCACCGAGGCCGCGGGTTGCCGCTCCTCGACAGGTTCCGCAGGCACGAAATAGCCAAACGGGAACAACCGGTCAGCGGGTATGCCAGCCGCAGCGTACTGCTGTGCCGCCAGACGCGAGATGGTGAAGATTCCCTTCAGCCCTCCCCGCAAAGCCAGCATGTAGCAGCGATAAAGCCGAGGGCGCAGCCAGGTCTTCAGCCGCTCTCGCCAGACCATGCGATCCTCGAAGTAGCCGAAGGAGGCCGTCGAGTACGGCTCTGAAATGATGTAGCACTCGATACGCAGCCGGCTGGCTGCCCACAGTAGCAGCATCATGCGTAGGTTCTCAAAGGCGCTGCCGAAAACATGGATCTGGTCGCGGTTCTCGAGCAGAAGCCGCAGGCCATGGCGCAGGAAACCTCGTGCCGGGATGATCTGGCGCTCGACACCGGTCACCCGGGTATCTTTCCAGCCTTGTGCGCGACGGGTTTCATCCTCGAGACGGGCCACCTGGACAAGCACCGGCAGGCCACTCTGGCGCGACAGTTCTTGGTAGGTGAAGGCTTGGTGGTCGGTTAGCACTGGATGCCACGTAATAATGCGGCTAATGTGCGAACTCATCCTGCTGTGAAAGGTTTTTGACATTCAACTCCTAGGCAATTTTTCCATCTGACTTGATCTTCAACGACTTTAAACATCGAGTCGGAAGAGTCATTAAAGTTCGCTCTTCTTATGTTCTCAAAACCAGCTCGCTTCAATTCTAGGTAAATGGACTTGTAATCCCACATCCAAAGATGCTGTGAATTGCCAAGCCACGCAAAAATAATGCCTTTTAGGCCGCGTTGCCTGAATTCATGGCCAAGAGCGGTCTCCTGCAAAAATTCAATAGAAGCCTCGCTTGAAGTATTATTGACGTAATTTTTAATTAAGTATTCAAGATCTGGCAACACCAATCGGAAAAGCCCCCCATTTTCTAAAATTTTATAGGTATTAGAAAGCGCCAACCTAAAATCAGTTAGGCTCAAATGCTCAAGAACATGAGAGCAATAAATCCCTCTGCACGATCCGTCAGGAACTGGCAATCCTCGGACGATGTCTCCAAATTCCACATTTTCAGGAAAGCGAAAAGAATTTTTTGTGTACAGTTTGCCAATTATGGGTAGGCGCTCAAAAATCAGAGTGGGCGATGCATCAAAATTCCTCCATTCGTTAGGGGCAGAATGACCACATCCATATTGGATGTAGTTATAAGTACGCATTTTCTTCATCTTTAACTCCATTAAATTTCTAAGGCTAAGCCATGCTATTTGTAAATAAGAAGTTCCGAAGGATCTCGCCTGCACGTGGTGGCGAGCAGTGGTGCTCGACCGCCTGACGACCCCGTTGGGCGCAGCGCGCAGCAGCCTCTCGGTCAGCCACGATCGTGGCCAGCCGCTCTATTAGCAGTTCGGGATCGTTGCGCTCGAGATAGCGAGCCCCGTCGCCGAGCAGACGACGCACATCGCTGATGTCGGTCGACAGCACCAGTAGTCCGGAGCCGGCGAACTCGATGACCTTCGACGGGAAGGTGGTGTCGGCCAGCACGCCGCTAACCGGCTTGAGGGCCAGCCCGATCTCGCAGCCGCGCAGGATCTCGAGATAGCGAGCATCGGAGGTGCGACCATGCACACGTACCCGAGGCAGCCCAGACTCGGCAGCTAACTGCTCGAACGCGCCAAGGCTCTCGCCCTTGCCCGTTACCTCGAAGCACAACTCAGCGGCCCAGCCCGGCTGGCGGCCCCGCAGGCGCCTGATCGCCTCGATCAGTAGCGGCGCACCGGTATCTGGCGCCAGCGCACCCGACATCAGGCAGGTGATCCGGTCAGTCTGCCAGCGCGGCACGTCGACATCGCCGACCGCCATGCCGTAATAACAGCGGACAGGGCGCACGGTGGTCATCGCCTCGAGTGCGCTGCACGCTAACAGTGCGCCGTCGCGACAGTGGCGATCGAACTGAGACTGAATGATTCGGGACAAGTAATCCTTCAGCGAACGACCTGTTAAGATTTCGCCATCCTCAAGATCAAGAAACCTGCGATAGCCCAAGTGTACCGCCATGTACAAAAGAGGAAGGTAGGCGGGAAAGCGGTTGTAGAAGATCACCGCCCGCGGAGAATGCCAAGCCAGCCGCCGCAGAGGACTCAGAAGACCAAACAGGGACAACAGCTCGGAAAATCCCCGCCGGTGGGAGAAAGGCGCATAGATCGTCGGCACGCCACCCACGCGGCACGCCTTCGCCGCGAAGGCGCCCCCCAAGCCATCGACCCGACCACGGCCCAGACTCAGCACGACCGGTCGAACGCCGGCCAGCCGCAGGGCCTGAGCCATCAGGAAGACCTTGCGCGAAGCGGCCGGGCTGTCGGTGGTGATGCGACGCTCCATCCGGGTGACATCATCAAGCGCATTGCACACCACCAGCACCACCGGACGCTGCTGTCGGGACGAGGGGCTGCTCATTAGCTAGGTCCTCCGTCCAGTTGTCGCTTGATGTGTGCCGGCACGCCCGCGACCAGCATGTTGTCTGGCACATCCCGGGTGACCACGCTGCCTGCGGCCACCACGCAGCCGGCGCCGATGCTCACACCGCCTAGGATAATCGAACGTGCGCCGATCCAGCAGCCATCGCCGATCTTGATCGGTTGGGCCGTGCCTTCGCCAGCACGGCGATCGCTCGGGCCGATAAGATGACTGCCGGGCACGAACTCCACGCCATTCCCGATGTCGCACTGCCGGCCGATGGTGATCGGCGCGTGCACATGGGTATGGAAGATGACGCCGGGGCTGAGCCAGCTTCCCGCGCCGATGCTCAGCCGACCAGGGCCGTAGATCCAGCCGCCGCCGCAGAAGCTGACATCGTCGGCCAGATCGATGCCTGCACGCCGAAGCAGCCAGCGCCGCAGCGCGAACAGTCGTGACGGGGGCAGGCAGCGCAGCAGGAAGTTGAGGAAATGCCTGATCACGTCGTCGAGTAAATCGAGGAAAGGGAGCGGGCTCGTCGGCGTCGCCCTGGAAGTTGGTACACTAGCACCGCCAGCATCATCAGAAGCCGGGAATAATCGTTCGAGGCATAGGCCTCGCCCTTGATCGTCGCCAGCGCGAAGGTCAGCAGCAGGACCCACAGCAGCAGGTCACGCGAGGAACGCACCCGGCACACCGGACGATTCATGCCGAACCGATGTAGCCCATCACTGATCTTTAGCATCACACCTAGATAGAGCAGCGACACCGTAACAGCCAGTAGAAGGCCGCCTTCCTGCAGTAGCCTGATCCAACCGATGTCGGAGTAGCAACCCTCACCGGGCTGGCAGATGCGACCGTAGCCGATAAGCCACGCCAACGGCTCGGCCGGCAAGATTACCATAGAACTTAAGTCGCTGACCGTCGTAGCGTCGGAGGCCTGCGAGGGGTCGATAAACTGAATCAGTCCCTCATACATCCAGTCGAGCAGCGCCTCACCGGCCTCGCCCATGTAGTGGCGCACTAAAAGAATAAACAGCGGAACACCTAGAGCAGCCAGCACCACGATCTGCCTCAAATAAAAAAAGCGGAAGAAAAGACTGATACCAAGTGCGTAACAGATAAGCAGCGGTAAAAGACCGACCCTGGCATTAGGCAGAATCAACAGCATACAGCCTGCCGTGGCGCCAGCCAGCAGCCACCGTCGCGACAGGCGGGCTTCTAGGCTAGCATCGACCAACAGCAACACACCAACGATACCCAATGCCAGCGGAAAGCCAAACAAATGATGCCTGGACACGCCGAAGCCACGAAACAGCAACGCATCCCGAAAAGCCTGTCCATCATAGGAGTCATCCCCGTACCAACGATCAAGCAGTGCGGAACGTAGCTCGGGCAAGAATGCCATAGCCAGTGAGCAAAGCAGTTCGATAAGCACATAACCAACCAAGGCAGTCAGAAGCGACTTAAGCGTCTGGATGCGACAGCCATGGTACAGCAATATCGCAAGCAGATACCCCTCGACCAAAGGCCTCAAGAAGCGCAGCAGAGGCTCAACAGAGAGATTGACTTGAAGACTGGTTAACGTCGCGATCACGCCGCAAAGCAACACGGCCGCCATCAAACCAAAGGGTGGATTGTGGCGGTTTATAAGTAAGAATCCTAATCCAAATAGGTAGTAAATGATTTGAAAAACACCGCCAAAAGCATTGCCGGCACTTAACCCCAAAAAAATAGTGATGGCTGCCCAAACAAATCGAGGAGGCTTAAAGTTAAAAACCTTAGGCATTAACACAGTAGATAAAAAATAATCAATCAAAAAAGTGCACTGGCTATCGCTTGATCTAGTCTTTGGACTTTTGGGAACGAAGCGGTTGACCCGGTAGAGAAGATCTCTGGACCCGCGCCTGATAGACCTCAGGAATCGCTATAGGTGTTGGGATAAAACATAAAAAATGATCTGTCATAATCCTCCTAGCGCATTCGCCGCACTAATACCAACCAATAATACAATAGTGGGTGCGAGGCACCTCGGAGTGGTGCTACTTGAGTACATACTTTACCAAAGAGCTATAAAGCCTGATATCGAAAACCTTGTGTAGCACTGGAAGCAAGTATTGCATGGAACGCTTTTTATCAGTACTTGCAAGCATGTTGGCGTTTCTCAAGCGCCACTCATCCAAAATTTCTTTGCGCAAAGGATGGCCCCTGGAAAAATACTCGATTATTTTGAAATGCTCATCAACAACCATTAAACTCATAACCTTGTGCGTATTCAAAGGATGGCTACGATAATAAACCAATCGCTCTTTAACAACTGAAGCAAAGCCTCCATTCTGAAGAAGGCTTAGCCACATTGTTAAATCTTCAACCTTAAACTGGTTAGAGAATCCACCTACAGAATTTACATCTGCCAACCTCGCCATTATCGACATCGCCGGAAGATCGGCTTTTAGTAATACGTCGTCAAAATACCATTTCACCTGGTTACGCCGTGAATATTTTATTGGATCCAGGATTTTTCCATCTTGATCAATTTCACAGCCCTCAGTAAAAGATATTTTCATCTCTGGATTATTTTCTAGCTCAGCGACTTGTTTCTTAATCTTGTCAGGGTGCCATATATCGTCAGAAGCGAAAAATGCAACATACTTTCCAATGGCCTGTGACAATCCATCGTTTAATGCCTTTATCACCCCTTCGTTTTCCTGCTTCCTTATGTAAATATAGGGTTTGTTATTACAAAATTCAGCAATTAACTCTGCGCTACCGTCTGGTGATGCGTCGTCAATGATAATAAATTGTATATTAGGATAATTTTGCCTTTCTATCGACACCATGGCCTCTCTAACATAGGGGGCATGGTTGTACGATGGAAGAATGACGCTAACCAAAGGTAAATCTGACATATGCTCATCTATCATTTCGCGAAACGAGATAAATTGAAGTAAACAAAAATGAAATAAATTGTTGCGTTTATCAAATAGGCCATGTTAGCTCCTTGGGCTCCATGCATCGGAACGAGAATGAAAGTTAAACCCACGAAAAGAATAGCGAATGTGACTTCGCTGTATATAAACCAATTTGCGGCGCCTCTGGAAAGCATTGGGTAAGCAAAGACCCATGCTGACACTTTAACAACATCAGCGATTAACTGCGTCGCAAAAAGATCCCTAGATTCGCGAAACGAATCCGTCAATAACACGCTAATAATCAGGTCTCTCGAGAGATATATTACAGAGGCGGATACCACACATACCGGAACGATAAGAATAAAAGCTCGATTAATCTCCTTTTTGATTTCCACCAATGAAGGCAAAGCGGACAAGGTCGGTAGATAGTATGTAGCAAGAGCGGTAGTGATGATAGTCAAATAAATTTCTGAGATTTTGTAGACAGCTTGCCATTGACCAGTCTGAATAATTCCGGAATTATCTGTAATTATTTGCCGAACGGCGATCATTGAAAAAGCTCCTGCCGCAACACTTACCAGGGCCATCGCTACATATTTACCAACTCTTAATAAGTTAGCTCGCTCAGATTTACCTATCAAATACTTTCTATTCAACCAAGACTGTTTTCGTTCAAGGAACACGAGAACAACACCACCGATGCCATAGGTAATCGCTGCTGCAATTAGCGCACCACTTACTCCTCCGGTAAAAACAAGGAATAGTGTTAATGGTGTTGAAATGACTAACGCGAGTAAATTCGCGTAGAAAAACTGACGATATCTTTTCTGGCCATTAATAACAGAACTTGCAAAGGTATTTGCACCCATCAATGGCATAAACAATACTGACATGAAAATCAGCCAGCCATAATCACTGGTTCCGAATAATTTTTCTGAGATTTCAAGTCGAAATATAATGGAAAGTGGTGCCAATAGCAGCAAAAACGCCATAAACCATAACATTGAGGCTTTCCACCAAGGCGCGCATGCTTCAATACCAGTCGTCGTATTTTCCGCCGTATAACGTACAACACTCGTACCAAAAGTTGCGGATGCCAGTCCAGTAAGTATCCCGGTAAAGCTCTGAAACTGTCCAAGCATTGCAAGCCCCGCTGGTCCGGCATACATCGCCACGGCTTTGCCAATAACAAGACTACTTAGCATGCGCAGAAATGTTAATATTCCGCTAAGGGCGGTGACAGTCAGAAACTTGCGCATTCAATGTGTGTTTAGTACGTCTATCACATAGCCAACTTCCGACGATGACATCACAGGGGATATCGGTATGCTCAATACTTCTCGGTGAACTCTCTCGGCCACAGGAAAATCTCCAGTTTTGTAACCTAGTTCAGCATAAGCACCTTGTAAGTGCGGAGGTACGGGGTAATGAATCATCGTCGCGATACTTTTCTTGGCCAATGACTCCTGCAGTTGATCTCGATATGGAGAGCGGATAACAAACAGATGCCAAACTGGGTCTGCCCATTCATAGAAAAATGGGAGTATTAAATTGCATGAAGATATTGCATCAAGATATTTAGTGGCGATTGATTTACGCTTGGAGTTGTCAATGTCGAGTCTTTTCAGTTTCTCACGCAGGAATGCGGCTTGGAGCTCATCTAGCCTCGAATTGAATCCCTTCACCTCGTTGTGATATTTTACATGTGAGCCGTAGTTACATAGAATCTTAACTTTATCAGCTAGTTCGGGATCGTTGGTCGTAACCGCACCTCCATCGCCTAGGGCACCGAGATTTTTACCTGGATAGAAGCTAAAACCAGCCGCATCGCCCAAGGCACCAACTCGCTTTCCCTTATAACGTGCACCGTGTGCTTGAGCAGCATCCTCAATTACTTTTAAGTCATACTTTCTAGCAATCGTATTGACGGCATCCATATCTGCCGGCTGACCATATAAATGAACAGCAATAATGGCCTTGGTTCGATGTGTTACAGCCGCCTCAATGAGGTGCGGATTGATGTTGTAGGTTTGCTCATCAGGTTCAACAGGCACAGGCGTAGCCCCAGCATAACTTACCGCCAACCACGTGGCGATATATGTGTTGGAAGGGACAATAACTTCATCGCCTGCGCCGATACCATAGGCGCGTAATATCAGATGAAGGGCTTCCAAGCCGTTGCCGACACCGACGCAATGCTTCGATTCGCAATAGCTGGCGAACTCCTTTTCGAATTCCTTAACTTCATTTCCGAGAATATACCAACCAGATTTCAGAACACGATGAAACGCTTCAGCCAGCTCAAGTTCGTGACCGCTGTTAATAGCTTTTAAATCTAGAAAAGGGATCATGTTAAAAATTCCATTCATAAAAATCGTGAACAATCCCTCGACCGCCGAAGCCTTCTTTCTGGCGTATCAAACCCTCGTTTAAATAAAGACCATTTCGTTCTGTTGAAATACCAAAACTAAAGTATATCTTTTCAGAATACGTTGTCTGAATTAGTTGCGACAAAATATAATCCAAAGCACCGAGCGATTTGCCTTTGTCCGAGCTAGCCAGATACTGACTATGAACGACATTGCCGAAATCGTAGATCAGGGCTGCCGCGAGTAACTCTCCATTAAGGGTTGCACCAAAGAGACGAATTTCCTTAGGGAATCGCTCTCTAAGAATATTGAGTTCTCGTTCTGAATGGACAGGCTTGCTGCCAAACCGCGCAAGAACCGATGAGAGTAAGCCGTGAAACTCTGAAACACTATTCAACTCAGCAAAGATGGCGCCAGCTTTTTCGGCCTTCCTAACGGTATTCTTACGCGAGTCACTAAATTTTGGTCGCTTTGAGATCTCAATAACTGATGATATATCTCTTCTAATCAGTTTGGCATTTACACGATACAGGGCATAAAGATCCTCCTCCGCAGGATATTTGTGGAAAACGTGGGGAATAGCCTTGTATATTAACTTATCACAGCCGTTTTCTTTGAAATACTGCCCAATCTCAGAAAAAATTTCCAATACGTCCGGCGCGCGCAAATCATTCCCATACAACAGGCCACCATATGTAAGGCCACCATGACTAAATATTGAGGTATCCATCTTATTGCATGGAAAAACAGCCACTGACTTCCCACCGGACATGATCAAAACGGAATGATCGATAAATCGGTCAGCGTGGTAGTCCATATACCTTCGCAAATGAAGGAAGTTTCCATTCTTGGAGTTTACTACTACACGATCCCACGCATACTCTAGATCAGGAGAATACTTAAGGATTTCCATGTTATTGGCGAAAGAGGTCGCCAGATACAGCATAGCCGAAGCCATCCTTACCGTAATCGTTCCCGTTGTAAAAAAGATATGTTTTACTATTAAATGTAATCAGTGATGGATAGGCCATCATTTTCGAATCCCAGCCATCATCAGATAGATCAATCCCAATATGCATATCCTCTCTAATCCAATTTAGGCCATCGATAGACTTAGCATACCCAAGCTTATATGGGTATTCTTCGCTGCTATAACCATAAAACATATAGTATGAAGAGTTTCTCCTTACAACATAAGGACGCCCAACTCGATATTCACTATCTTTCGCCTTTATAACATTTACGCCACTTCCTGGAATATCCAACCCATCCTTACTCTCTAAATATCGAACATCATAACTAGGTAATGTTTTATTCCGCCCCTGAATAAATCTATCACCCCCGCCGTACCAAAATCTGAAAATGCCGTTTTCAATTAAAACCGAATGTGGAACTCTAAATAGTAATTCTTCATTTGTTCTTTCGAAGACTGGCACTTTGGAGTACCGCTTGAATGTGGTGCCGCCGTCATCACTAATCGCCAGCCCTGACAGCACCGAAAACCTTACTTTCTTACCCAGTTGATAACCAGCGTAATACAAGTATATTTTATTATCGACCTTTGTAACGCATGAAGGAACAACACCAAACTCATCAAATGCACCATCTTGGCCTATATCTAGCACTGGTTCGTCTGATATCTTCAATACGTTTGATGGGTTGTTGGCATCAACGTCAACAAAACCAATTCGACTGATCCCTGAAAGATCGCGGAAACCGACATAAAATCGAATTCTGTTATCAATTAAAAGTGGTGTTGGTTGAAGTGCTGAATTATCACGCCAACCACCTAATCCGGCATTTCTAAAAATTAATCCTTTTTTTTCCCAAATCATGGCGTTAGATTCCTTACTGTGTATGTGGGTTCGCTACTATTCACCTAAGCGACGTAATTCAAATACCAGCCGCGAAGCTGCTTTTACCCGGTACTGCTCTAGCAGGATTTCCGACGTAGATCTTCTCTGGTTCGGTGTTCTTGACTATTAAGCTTCCCGAACCGATGAGACAGTTTTCACCCACCACTATATTGTCGCTCAAGGTTGCATTTACACCGATGAATGATCCTGGTCCAATGTTACAGTAGCCTGATATAACTGCATGCGAGGTTATAAAACAATTATCGTTTATTATTGTCCGGTGCCCAACGTGGTTCCCGCTCCACAAAATGCAATTACTACCCACGGTTACAAATGGCTGAATCGTATTATCTTCAAAAATAAATGTATTTTCCCCTATCTCTGCATTCCGCCAGACAAATGCTCGACTGCTGATATAAGTGGCAAAGGAATAGCCCTTGCTTTTTAAGTCACTGTAAAATTTTGTTCGAGTTCTATTCAAATCAGAAGCTGGTATCCCGGTAAATGCATGATAGTTTTCTTTTGGAAAAACTGTTTCGAGGTCTTCGTATGCCACAACAGGAAGGCCGCACTTGGTTTCTTGAGTAATGTACGAGCGATTTACGCAAAAACCTACTACCTCGTAATCAGAGTCATGGGTAAAATACTCATATGCGATTTCAGCAAATTCACCAGCACCTACTATAAACAATTTCTTGATTTTCATTAATTTACTCTTTTAAATTGTGGCATTCATCGATGAATGTATTGTAGTCCCTGATGTAATCACTTTCGTCGTAATGAGCATCGGCAAGTATCATCAAAACACAGTCTTCTGAAAACTCGTACATTTCGCGCCATATCATTGATTCAATAATCAAGCCCTGCGCAGGATTATCAAGAAGTATTTCAACACGTTCACTACCGTTGTCAAGTAAAAATCGGCATGAACCTCTCACAGCAATAATCATTTGCCTAAGGGCATAATGGGCATGCAGGCCGCGCTTTACATCTGCTTTTGTTGCAAACAGATAATAGACTCTGCGAATGGGAAACGGCACATTCTTCTGGTCTTCAAGAGCTACTAATGCACCTCTTTCGTCACCCAGCTTTTGAAGTTGAATTAATTTTACTTCCATTTTATTTAAAAATTTTAACTTTCATAAGTTTATATTAAACAATATTTAATTTTTTATAAGGCACCAATTACTCGGGCGCAACTATTGTGGAAATAATGCTGGAAAACATCAATTAATTCAGACTGTCGCTTAAAATTTGCGTTGTGGAAGCAGGGTTTCCTCACTTTTTTAATTACTTCCTTGATATGTGATCACTCCATACTTACATTCACACTGTAGCCATTGGCTTTTAATAAGGCATGTTGTTTGGCCTGAGTTAAATCGGCTGCCACCATTTCAGAGCACATTTGCTGTACAGTAATCCCCGGGGTCCAACCCAGCTTGGCTTTAGCTTTAGACGGATCACCCAGCAGAGTTTCCACCTCAGTAGGGCGAAAGTAGCGAGGATCGACCCGTACAATGATCTGCCCTGTTTTGAGTGCTGGGGCCTTGTCACCCGTGATGCTATCGATAACAGCTACTTCGTCTACCCCGTAGCCTTCGAAACGCAACTTGATGCCCAATTCAGCAGCAGACCATTTAATGAATTGACGTACGCTATATTGCACACCAGTGGCTATGACGAAGTCTTCAGGCTGATCTTGTTGCAACATCATCCACTGCATACGCACATAGTCTTTAGCATGTCCCCAGTCACGCAGCGCATCTATATTGCCCATGTATAAGCACGGCTCTAAACCTTGGGCGATGTTGGCTAAGCCACGGGTGATTTTGCGAGTTACGAAGGTTTCACCACGACGTGGACTTTCGTGGTTAAAAAGGATTCCGTTACATGCGTAAATACCATAAGCTTCCCGGTAGTTCACAACGATCCAGTACGCATACATCTTAGCCACAGCATATGGGCTGCGTGGATAGAACGGCGTGGTTTCCTTCTGTGGAATTTCTTGCACCAAGCCGTATAGTTCACTAGTACTAGCTTGATAAAAGCGGGTCTTCTTTTCCAAGCCTAGAATTCGGATGGCTTCAAGCAGGCGTAAGGTGCCGATTGCATCAACATCGGCAGTGTATTCAGGGCTTTCAAAACTGACAGCTACGTGAGATTGTGCGCCTAGGTTATAAATTTCGTCAGGCTGCGTCTCTTGTACGATGCGCACTAGGTTGCTGGTGTCGCTCAAGTCACCATAATGCAGTTTGAAGTTGGCGTTATCTATATGGGGGTCTTGATAGATATGGTCAATGCGCTGGGTATTGAAGCTGCTAGCTCGGCGCTTAATACCATGGACGATGTAACCTTTTTCAAGCAAAAACTCGGCCAAATAAGAGCCATCTTGACCGGTGATTCCAGTTATGAGGGCGACTTTTGGGGATGTATTCGATATCGATGTCATTTGTTTTCTCTGTATTTATGCGGCGTAATTAGCTAAAAAGTCTTGATAGGCAGTTTTCAAACCTTGGTCCAATCCAACTTTTGCACGCCATCCCAAAGCGTTGAGACGATTACTATCCATGAGCTTGCGAGGAGTGCCGTCAGGCTTGGTGGGATCGGTGTGGATGGCGCCGGTATAGCCCACAGCGCGAGCTACAGCTTCTGCTACTTCAATGATAGTCACATCTTCCCCACAGCCCACATTGATGTGGCTGAGCATGGGCTGGGTATGCTCACTGTAGGTAGTCAAGGGCAAGTTCATGACATGCACACCGGCTGCAGCCATGTCGTCAACGTAAAGAAATTCGCGCTTGGGCGTGCCAGTTCCCCAGATAGTGACGCTGGGTGCGTTGTTGACCTTTGCTTCGTGAAAGCGACGAATTAAGGCTGGAATGACATGCGAGTTCTCTGGGTGGTAGTTATCGCCTGGGCCGTAGAGGTTAGTGGGCATAACGCTGCGATAGTCCACCCCGTGGCTTTGGCTGTATTGGCGGTTGTAGCTTTCGCAGAGCTTTATACCAGCTATTTTAGCAATAGCGTAGGGCTCGTTAGTAGGTTCCAGCGTTCCAGTTAGCAAGGCATCTTCCCGCATGGGCTGATCAGCTAGCTTGGGATAGATACAACTTGAACCTAGAAACAATAACTTTTTAACTCCGTTTCGGAAAGCTGCTTCAATTACGTTCGCCTGCATCATGAGATTCTGATAAATGAATTCAGCCGGGTAAGTATTGTTAGCGTGAATACCACCTACTTTAGCCGCAGCGAGATAAACCTGATCTGGCTTTTCAGCTTTAAAAAACTGATTAACAGCAGCCTGATTCGTAAGATCTAACTCCTCATGGGTACGAGTTACTATGCGATCGACTGGATGATCTTGAGCCTCAAGTTGGCGCACGATGGCCGAACCCACCATGCCTCGATGGCCTGCAACGTAGATTTTGGGATATTGGGTCATGGGTTTGCTCGTCCGTAGGTATCTTCAAAGCGGACGATATCGTCTTCACCCAAATAGCTTCCCGACTGTACCTCAATGATTTCAAGAGGAATCGTACCAGGGTTAGCGAGTCGATGAATTTCGCCCAGAGGTATGTAGGTGGACTGGTTTTCGGTTAAGGTAAGAACCTTGTCCCCATTTGTAATTTCGGCAGTTCCTGTCACTACGATCCAATGTTCCGCGCGGTGATGGTGTTTTTGCAAGCTCAGGCTTGCATTGGGCTTGACCTGTATGCGCTTGACCTTGAAGCGCCCCCCCTCATCAATACTATCGTACCAACCCCAAGGTCGATGAACCTTGCGGTGCAGAGTGTGCTCTTCGCGTTTGGTTGTTTGCAGTTGAGTGACGATGTGCTTGACGTCTTGGCTGCGGGTTTTGTCAGCTACCAACACGGCGTCTGGCGTTTCCACTACGATCAGATTCTCAACACCTACCAAACTGACTAACCGGCTGGTGGCGTGCACCAATGTATTTTTGGTATCTGTGGTCAGCACGTCGCCCAAGTGTGCATTGCCGTTGACATCTTTGGACAGCACATTCCAGACAGCATCCCACGCGCCCAGGTCGCTCCAGCCAGCATCCAACGGAACCATCTTAATGGGGAAGCTGCTGCCTGGACAGCGCTCCATAACAGCATAATCGATAGATTCGCTGGGTATGGCAATGAACTCCGCTTTACCTGGACGGATGAATGTGTTGTCTTTTGTATTGATATTCCATGCACCTCTGGTGGACTCGGCAATATCTGGTCGGAAAGCGGTTAGCGTATTGAGCCAGACCGAGGCTTTTAGCACGAACATGCCTGCGTTCCAGTAGTAGCCACCTTGGTTAAGGTACTGCAGGGCAGCCTCGACGTTGGGCTTCTCGACAAACCTCCGGACGCTCATAGGCACACCTTCGTTTTCCGCTTGAGTCTGGATATAACCATAGCCAGTTTCAGGCCGGTCTGGGGTAACACCGAGAATCACGATGCTGCCACCGCTTGCCTCGCGAGCAGCTTGCTGTACGGCCTTTGTGAAAGCGGGTGTATTAACCACGGTCTGGTCAGCAGGCGTGACTACTAGCACAGGATCTAGCCCATCTGCTTGCGCAGCCAGGGCAGCCAAAGTCAGGGCGGGGGCAGTATTGCGACCTACTGGCTCTAGCAAAGCAGCACCCAATTCAATGCCAATCTCGCGAAGTTGCTCAGATACCAAGAACCGGTGCTCTTCACCCGTGACTATAAGCGGCTTAGCAACCTGGATATCATCTGCTCCCATAGACACTAAACGCTGGGCAGCCTGCTGAAACAGACTTTCATTTCCAGTTAGAGATAGAAACTGCTTCGGAAAGCCAACACGAGACAAAGGCCATAAACGGGTTCCAGATCCACCACAGAGAATGACTGGGGTCACGTCAATTTTGCAATTGCTATCGATTAAATTTTTCATGTACTTTTTAATGAATCATGGCATTAAATTGAAATACCTTAGAAACATTCTTCCAAAAAATTGCTCGTAGTGCCCTCATAAAACTAAAATCGCAACTTCTGAGCGCAGCCCAATCTTCTTTCATCTTTTTTAGAAGAGCTTTTATTGATTTATTACTGGCTCCACCTAAGCGCATAGTAACTAAAACATTTGGGATATAGACAGTTTTGAAATTTAAACTTGAGAAAAGTCTCAGTACACTGTGGTAGTCAGCAGCAATTTGATAACTAGTATCAAAGCCTCCGATCTTCAAGTACCACTCACGCCTCACATAAAGAGTAGGATGAGGCGGCATCCAGCCCCACTTTAGGTCGCCCAGAACAAAATCTTTACTTCTCCAATGACGAATTACTTTACCAACGTCTCCTCGACTAACGTATTTCAGGTCACCATACACAGCGCAAACATCAGGATCCTCAAAAGCTTTAGCTATTTTCGAAAGCACTTCATTCGAGGTATAGATATCATCCGCATGCAAAAAACCGATCACATCCCCAGTTGCCATTTGAATACCTTTATTTAGGGCATCATATATGCCTTCATCTGGCTCAGATCTAAAGATATCAATCTGATCTGCATGCTGATTTATTAAATTGACAGTGCCATCTGTGCTGAGCCCATCAATAACCACATGTTCTTTATGAGGATAATTTTGTTGAGCAATAGAATCTAAACAATCACGGAGCGTCGAGACACAGTTCCAAGTTGCAGTAATTACAGAAATTCTGACAGATGAGTACATTTTATTTAGCCTCTCCTACGGCAGACTTTTCATGAAGAGTACGAACTTCAGCATTTAAATATTCGATTTCAGCCTTTAGCTGTTCATACTCATCCATCTTGCGCTGTAAAAAGCGCTGGGTAATCAGCGCTTTTTCAGCCAATCCATTGGGAGTCAACACGTAGATATAACCAAACTTATTCTTTGAATACGCGAAGTTCTTCATCTTGACCCAGCCCTTATCGACTAGGGCCTTGAGGCAATAATTCACACTCCCAACACTGATCCCCAAAGACCGCGCCAACTCTCTTTGAGTTAAATCTGGATTCTCTTCCAGTAAACGCATCACCTTGTAATGGGTTTCTTCTTGGGTTGTAGTTTTTATATTGGTCAATTCAATATTTAATTAAGTCTGTCAATTTTTAATGACGCTACCGCCCTGCCGGACTGGATGGAAATTGGTCAGCATCTTGCTGAATTTTATAAGGACTGGAGTTTTTGTTCAATAGCTGAACAAAAGGTAGTTAACTCAACTCTTAACTATCTGATTTAAATAAATAAAGTGCTTTAAGTCAGGAATGCTAATTCCCGCTCTCGGCACTCTGGTTGTTAATAGAGCCCTTACTTGATTTTACGCCAGCATCTTCTGTCAAAATAGTCTCGGACTTTTCACCGAATTCCTCAGAGAGTGACTGCAACTCTTCTTTCAAAAGCTGATACTCTTGAAGTTTTCTTACCCAAAAGCGCTTCGCAATCACTGCTTTTTGAGTTGCCCCTTCTGGCGTTAGTAAATAAGCATATCCGAGCTTATTCTCACTATTTTGAAAATTTTTGAGCTTGACCCAACCTCTGGCGATCATAGCATTCAAGGCATAGTTCACGCTACCCAGTGAAATATTAAGTTTTTCCGATAGCTGCCGTTGAGTCACATCGGGATTAGCCTCAATCTGACGCAGAATCTGAAACTCGTTGTTTTCTTGATGAATGATTCTTCTAGAGCTCATTTGAGTATTTTTTATACGCTACCGCCCTCCAGTCAGACTATCTAGATGAGCCAGCTGCTGATTTATAGCACTTGATGAAGGTCAGAATAGACTGTCAAAATGTGCTTTGTTCAATTATGAACATTATATTGATTTCTGAGACAAAAGGCTATCCTTTTTATAAGCAATTCAGGATATTCGAAGCTTTGAAAATTACAATATAGCCATATGACCAGCCTTTTAATTGCTTTTTTTTCTAGCTTGATTGCTACCCTACTGATCGTCCGTTATCAGCACCTGCACCATCGTTTCACGGCAGATCATGATCAATCAGGACCTCAAAAATTTCATCAGCGCGTTGTACCACGCGTTGGCGGCCTAGGCCTATTTATTGCATTAACTGCTATCTTGTTATACAAAATAATCACCAATCACTCTAATCTTGCCTTTTATGGATCTCTCTATTTGGTATCAATACCTGCCTTTTTCATTGGATTGCTAGAAGACATTACTAAAAAAATTGGTGTGAAATTACGCCTAGTAGTGACTGCCATTGGTGCATATGCAGCGATTTACTTCCTAGACAGTCAAATTATTCAGGTTAATGTTTTAGGTATCGATACTCTTCTAGCAATCACTGGGATCTCCATACTATTTACAGTCTTTGCAATCACAGGACTAGCTAATGCTTACAACATTATCGATGGTTTCAACGGTTTAGCCAGTATGGTAGCGATGATTACCCTATTAGCCATTGCCTATGTAGCATTTAAGGTAGGAGATTTTGCAATTCTGACCCTATCGCTCGTGATGATTGGAGCGATTGCGGGCTTTTTTATTTGGAACTACCCTCGAGGTCTTATATTCTTGGGTGATGGTGGCGCCTATCTGATCGGCTTTTATATTGCCGTTCTATCCATCTTGATTGTCAATCGTAACCCTAGCGTATCACCATGGTTCCCATTGATGATCAATGCCTACCCTATCTTTGAAACTTTATTTACGATCTGGCGACGCAAGGTGCATCAAGGTAAAAATCCAGGTTTACCGGATGGTGCTCACTTTCACTCTATTATTTATCGTCGTATCGTTCGCTGGGCAGAAGTGAATGATGACCATAGCGCATCATTTGCAAGAAATGCGAAGACCTCACCCTATCTCTGGCTTTTATCCTCGATGGCCGTCTTTCCAGCTTTGATCTGGTGGGACGTGACTTGGATCTTACAGTTATGCGCCTTATTATTTTGCGTGACTTATGTGTGGATGTACCAAGCGGTTGTGAAGTTTAAAACTCCCCGCTGGTTGAAATAATTTCAGGGCAATTGCTAGAAAAATCCCTCTTACTGAAAATTGAAGTAAATCTCAGGCTGACTTGACTTGCGTGACGGGTACGAATAATTCTTGCTGCTTACCTAAAAAATCAATTAATAGATGAGCTCTCAGCTCACCGTCAGCCAAAGTTTGAAGTTTTTGAAAGAGCCCTTGAATACCCTTAAAAGCACCCTGAACAATATTTAGACTTTGTCCTGGAGTAAACAACTCTTGATGTTGCGTTTGTATATATTGATTTTTTAACGCCTCAATGAGTTCATCTTTGACCAGAATAGGTTTTTTAGAAATCGGCCAAACGAGTAATTGATGAACGCCACGCGTGGAGCGAATGGGCATCCAATTCGTTTTCACCTCATCTAACTCTATGAATAGATAACGCTTAAAGAGTGCTTGCTTTTCTAAAATGAGCTTACCCTGCCTGACCTTTTCAACTTGGCAGACAGGCAAATAGGTTGGGTACCCCTGATTAGATAGGTTCTCTTGAGCCCTGAATTCCTGACTGGGTTTTGTGTGGATGACATACCAAGACATCGTATCTACCCATCCCTTGAGAGTATTTAGTGAGTTGCACTCGGATACATGCGCCGATAAGCATGACAGCCCATGACAAACAATAAACCCAAGAATAAACCTGCCATGAGGCCCACTGTCACAGTGAGGCGCTTTTTTGGAAAAACTGGGTGATCAATAGCATAAATAGGGGCCGTGAGCTGAGTCATTCGAGTATCACCTGAAGTAATAAAGTCTTGTAGACGAATGACTTCATCCATCAGGTACTTCACTTCATCTCTCGTTGCTAAATATGCAGCAGAAAGAGCAGCACCTGATTTATCCGCTCGCAACATAACACTACGACTATCATCCAAACGTTTTTGATATTCTGATAACTTCGATTTTGCTTCAATAATGAATGGTTCAGCAATAGCCTTTTGAGTGTTTTTAATTAAATCAAAGGTAGCCGCAACGCAAGCATCGGCCAGCTCTTTAGATTCAGCTTGAATACTTAAATCAACTACCGAAGGAGCTCCTTTAACAGCCGAGAGCTTTACTTTTTTGGCCAAAACTTCTGCGCCACTTTTTTCACTGCTCAAACCACAGCGCTCAATAGTCGCTTGATCAAAACTAGTCGGCAGCTTCATACGGGCAATCAATAAGGCAGGCTCTTCAATATTAACTCCCAGAGGGTTCACATTATTATTATTATTATTGACCCCGATTTGAGCCATTTTAATTTGAGCTTTAGCCTCGAACTGAGACGGCATCAAAAACGCAAACATCAATGCAGCAACCAAACCAGCCACACCAAAACCGAGGATGGTTTTCCAATGCTCGATCAAAAAATCAATGATGTCTTTGATGGAAATCTCATCTTCGATTGAGTTCGGTTGATTACTAGACCAATTACTTTGTGAGTCGCTCATAAATCCTTTGTAGTTTGCTGAGTTCCTAAATGGAACGCCCCAGAAATTTATAACTTTTAGTATTTTATACGGTAGTAAAGTGCACCCCATAACTCATGAAAGATCCAGCGAGCTCTTTGAAAGCCCTCCGCACTCGGATAGAAATCTAATGGTGTGTATTGCTCTTTCTGATAATAACCATGGGGCGCGGCAATCACAGTTATATTGACCCGTTTTTGTCCCACTGTAGGGTTAGGCTTAAAACCTTCCTTTTGATCTTGCTTTTGATTGTTTTTTTGAATGACTTTGACAATTTGCATGGCTCGGGGCATATGCCAAAAATGTGTCACTAGGTAGGCTTTTTCAATATTCTCCCTAGAGAGAATCGCTAAACTATTTGTAAGATTTTCTTCAGTCGTATTCGATTGATCTTCAATCCATTTAGCATCAATACCAAATTCTTGTCGAAGAACTTTGGCCATCACTTGAGCTTCTGAGAGTTCACCCTGTGATGTTCTATCTGGCGCCCCACCACTAACCAAAATGGGTATGCTTATGGCTCTGGCCAAGCGGGCTGCATGCCGTAATCGTTCTGCAGCCTGGGCACTGACATCTTGACTTTGATATTCGGGAACATCAATGGCCCCCTTACGTCTTCCACCACCTAAAACAATAATCGCTGAAGAGGGGTCTTTCGCCAACTTATTGTTAGAAATAGGATGCTGAGCATTAGAGCCTAGATTTTGAATATCAAGAGGCTGCGGCCACTCAAGAACATATCCGGCAAGCTTGGTTATCTGTATGGCGAAGTAATTAGTACTGGTGAACCAAATACCAACGACGCTAACGACAATCAATGTATTTCTTAACCATGATCTTTTGATGATCAAGAAAGTCATGAGTATGACAATGAAGAAAATACCAGGCGGCATTAAGAACTCAGCGATTAGATTTCTGATGGCCCAACTATAAGACCAGGTATCCATATTGGCTTTAGTGACCTGCCACGATGGACATGACAGCCATTCTCACAGCAATTCCGAAGGTGACCTGCTTGAGAATGACTGCCTGCTCGCCATCGGCCACATCACTCGCAATTTCTACTTCACGATTCATGGGACCAGGGTGCATGACAATGGCATCGGGCTTAGCCAACTGAAGTCTTTCTGTGGTCAAGCCCCATTGTTTAAAAAACTCATCGCCCTGAGGAATCTGATGCGCTTCCATTCTTTCTTTTTGGATTCTAAGGGTCATGACGACATCCACACCTTCGAGACCCTCTTCGATATTGTTATAGATTTTGACACCCATCACATTCAAATCTTTGGGTAGCAGACTTTCTGGACCAATGGCTCTGATATCTTGGCAGCCTAATGTTTTGAGAGCTGCAATGTTGGATTTAGCGACGCGACTATGCACAATATCGCCAATAATCGCCACTTTGATCTTCGTGAAATCTTGTTTGTAGTGACGCATGGTATACATATCGAGCAAACCTTGGGTGGGATGCTGATTGGTGCCATCGCCCGCATTAATGATGTGCACATGCTTTGGTACGTGCGCCGCAATTTCTGCAGCAGCGCCTGAGCGACTGTGTCTGACAGTAAATATGTCGGCTTGCATAGCCACGAGGTTATCAATCGTGTCTAGAACTGTTTCACCCTTAGCGGTAGATGAGGTTTGAATATCTAAATTAATCACATCCGCTGAGAGTCGCTTGGCAGCAATTTCAAAAGTAGTTCTAGTTCTAGTGGAGTTTTCAAAGAAGAGATTAAAAACATTCTT
>JACCDV010003228.1_pt1 | contig 28581 bp, 25 predicted proteins | sample 7446131 | NCBI WGS metagenome assembly JACCDV01 (sample SAMN15323448, study PRJNA562643) | freshwater metagenome | isolation source: river surface water | place: USA:Blue River Watershed | collected 2017-08-17 | reverse complement strand
TTTTTTAGAAGCTATCCAAAAATTTATCCGGGCAGTAAAATAATTGTTCCAGTAAAAACAGATACGGGTAAAAAAGGACTTTCCATTATTGAGCTAAGTGCTATTACTGGATCCTTATCTGCTATCATTAGTTTAATCAGCGTACTCCGATAATTTATATTGTATGTCAAGTATAGATAAACAAGAAGAACCTAGTTATTTTATAACCGATTTAATAAGCGCCATTAAACAGCGGCTCAGCTTTTTAATGGCGCACTGGGGCATACTGCTAGTAATGGGTATGCTTGGCGGACTACTCGGTGTTGGCTATGCATTTATAAAAAAAGATACCTACACAGCTGCTACTACATTTGTGGTAGAAGAAAATAAAAATAGTGGAGGTGGTATTGCCTCTGCGCTTGCAGGACAATTTGGAATAGACCTTGGAGGACTTTCGGGAGGGTCGGGTGTTTTACAAGGCGATAATGTATTAGAGCTTTTAAAAAGTAAAACCTTAATTAAAAAAGCATTACTAACGAGTTACGATAGCGCAGGCACAATAACACTTGCCGATGCGTATGCCAATGCTTATGGCTACACGAGCAAATGGGCCAGTAGTGATAAAGTGGGGCGTGCCATAAACTTTAGCAGTAAAAAAGGGGTGTTTACCAGGCTCGAGGATAGCTTACTTCATGTGATACTTAAGCGTATAACCGAAAAAGAATTATCAATATCTAAACCAGATAAAAAACTGAGTTTGTTTTCGTTACAAATAACTACAAGGGACGAACAACTCAGTCAATTACTTTGCCAGCGCTTACTTGCTGTTACCAGTAGTTTTTACATAGATACCAAAACAAAAAGAGTAAGGGGTAATGTAGAGAGGTTACAACAAAGAGTAGATAGCATTAAAGCGGTTTTAAATAATAAAACCTACACGGCTATTAGTGCTAATAGAGAATTACTAGACGCCAACCCTGCTTTTACACAAGCTGGTGAAATGCAGGTAGAAGTATCGGGGAGAGATAAAATGGTGCAGGCTGCTATATTTGGAGAACTCACTAAAAATTTAGAGGCGAGTAAAACAGCCCTCTTACAAGAAACACCTACTATACAAGTAGTGGATAACCCTGAAATGCCCCTTAAAAAAAATGAAGTGAGCTGGTTATTAGCCATACTTGCAGGTGCCTTTATTGCAAAGTTTATGACCGCGCTTTATTTATTTGTTACAGGCGGTAAGCAATAGAGAGTGTGGCGCTAAAATTAAAGCGGTCGTAACCGTTTTTAAAATATCCTAGGCCTTCAAGTATGTACCACTGGTAATTGAGTGAGCGAACAAAAGCGGCTCTACCAGAAACCATTAATTTATTATATGCATAATTACCAACCAGTGTTGTAGACACATCTACCCAGTGTCTGGTAGGATCACGGGTAACAATAAAGGCGTTGTAATAAAAATCATTGTTGTGCACGAGGCGCTCAAACTCTACACCTATTTTAGTAAACCCATTAACGTAACTAATAGATCCTATTTGGCTATTGCTACCTGGGCCAATATGTGCACCTAGTATTTGACCCTGGTGCGTAAAACCATGCGGCACTTTGGTACTGGTGTACCAACTTTTACCCTCAAAAGTTAAGGGCGTTGTAGGTAGTTGTAATTGTGTAAGCTCGGCGGCTATTTCAATAAATTTTTGTTGGTGGTTAATGGGTACTAGCTTTCTAAAGCCAGCTACAAACGCACGTGGGTAATTGTTTTCGGTAACAATATTTAAAGGCGTAGGTGATTTATCGTTGCGGCCAAACTCTATGTATACCTCAGCTCTATCTTTTGGCATTACATAACGGGCATATAAAGAACCCATGGTTGCTTGTTCAGCGCTGCTATTACCATTGTAACCATACCCTACTGCGGTAGCTCCTATAAATAACCCGGGTGCAAATACCGGATTAAAACTTACCGTGGCGGCGCGTATGTAACGGCTTTGCTGGGGCTTTGGTTTATGCAACAATACGCCCTGATCATATCTATAATGATCGGGCGGTAAGATATTTGAATTTTGCAGGGTACCTGATAGTAATTGAAATTCGATGTTGCCTATTTTAGTTTTTATAGGCGCGTTGCTGGTAAGTGCCGCGTGCGCAAAACCTGCTGCGTTGTTGCTTAGGATAAGAGCGTTGTAACGCCCAGGGCCCCACCAGCGGTTTTCGGTACCGTAACTTAACGTAATTTTTTTATAAGAATATTTTATAGCCGATTGCCCCGGTAACAATTTTTTATAGGTATTAAAACCAAAATTTTCTGGATTATCAATGGTGTTTAGCCAGCGGTAATAGGTTTTCCAAAATACCGGGTAATGCTCGGTAGGGAATGTTTCAAATTCCATGTTTTGTGCAGTAATATAAGTGGGCTTAGCTAAAATTTCGAGCCCACCAGCTTTTAGGTGTACCCCACCACTAAATACCCATTGCATACCAGCAGATGGTATCATGCCACCATCATTAAAACCATGGGGCAGGTCACTATTAAACTGTGCAGTACGTGATACCGGTAAAAAACTAAGGTTTAAAATATTGTTTTTAGTTTTTGCAAGTAGCAGCGGTTTGTTTTTTTGTAGGCTATCTAAGTGTGCTAGGTTTTGCGCAAAACTATTAATGAGTAGGCTGTTGGTGCGGTTTACCTCTCCGGTTAGTTGCGATCTTCTAATATAATCCGAAACCCCATCAAATAACATAGATTCCGATTGCGCCATAACCAATTGCAGGCTCACACAAAAAAAAATCAACAAAAAACTCTTTTTCATTTATTCGTTTTTTGCGTTTTTAGATGGATAGTTAATGGGGTAACTTACTGCTAGCTTTGCATGAAAATTAGATAGGTTGTTGTCCTTTTCCCAAGCATAGTTTTTACAATTAATAAATACAAACTGCGCTGCTAGTAATACATTTTTTATAGTAACCTGTGGTGCAATACCATATGCTATATCGGTCCAAAAAATAGAACGATTTTCTGGGTCTCTATTTGTTTTTTCTATAAATACGCCGAGCCTGTTATTGCCGTTTATATAAGTGCCCATTACTATTTGCTTGTTGGCACCAAAGCCCGAGCCTACACCCATAATTTGGTTGTAGTTGGTATATCCCTGTCCTATTTGACCATGTACATACCAGTTACCAGCGCTACGTAATATGGCATCAGGAGATTGACTCATTTGTGTAAACTCGATACCTAAGTTTAAGTATTTATTTTTATTAAGGGTTACTATTTTTTTAAAGCCTACTATATGTGCCACCGAGTGTGTGGGCGCCATGAGGTAATCACGAGTGCGCTCACCGTAATCGTTTTTACCATACTCTACATATAGCTCCGATTTTGATTTTGGAAACACAATACGTACAAAAAAACTAGCTACCTGATCTATACTAAGGGTGTCATCTCCCCAATCATTTTTTTTCTGAAATGTTTTGGTAACTATAGGAATATATTTATTGGTAAAAGATCCCTTACCCTCTGCAATACCGGGGCCATACTTTTGTAAGGATCTTATTAACCCCACATATACACCAGGTAACCACTTGGGGTTGTAACTTAAAATGTAGGCATTTATATAACGCCAGCTGTTACGGAAGTTAGGGCTAGAGCGTAAATGAAAATTTTCGTATGGGAGTGTGCTATCACTTTCAAGCCTACCACCAATCAATTCAAATTCAAAATTACCTATGGGTGTTTTAGCAGGCCTATGAGTTTTAATAAATATATTGGCAAAACCTGGCGAATTGTTAGACATAATAAGCGCGCTTGTATTACCTGGACCCCACCATTTATTGGCAGTTGAAACACCCACACTAAAAGCACTTGCACTAACACTCAGGGTAGACTGCCCACCATATAACTTGGTGTATGGTTTACCGCTACTGTATCCGTAACTGCCATTGGATGGATAAGTAGGGTTTGAGGCTAGTATTAGCTCGGGTTGCAGGTTTAAATTAATAGGCCCCGCTTTTAAGGCCACACCAAAACTTAGCTGGGTTTGTAAACCACTAGCCGGAATAAAAGAACCATCGTTGTAACCGTATGGGTGGTGACTGTTGTACTGGGTGGTAAGTGTAACTGGTAATAGTATACTTTTTTGAGCTAATGCATCGCCACTTTGTATTACCATAGACTGGATGGAATCTTTACCAGTAATAAACTGCGTTTCTTTGGCCGTTTGATATTTGCTATTAATGATAAATGACAAAGGCTGTGCTGCTACCCTATTTGATATAAACCCAAGCACTAACAAAACGAATATTTTATAAAAATGTGCCAGGTTTACGTTATTTAAAGTATTGATTGATAAGGTATTTGTGGAGTAGGGCAAAAATACAACTAATGCAAATAAAAAAACCAGACATTATTGCCTGGTTTAATATTATTAAAATAAAAAAATGAAGTTAACCTTTAAACTCTTCCATGGTTACATGTCCATCTGAACTGATGCCTTTTCGTTTAATAACATTTAAAAATGTCATCAAAAGGATTTTACAATCTAACCAAAATGATTGCTTATCTACATATTCAACGTCTAACCCGAACTTTTCTTCCCAACCTATGGCATTTCTACCATTAACTTGTGCCAAACCAGTAATACCAGGTTTTACCTCATGACGACGAGCTTGAACTGGTGAATATCGCTCAAGGTATTGCATAAGCAATGGCCGAGGGCCAACCAAACTCATCTCCCCTTTTAATACGTTAATCAATTGTAATAATTCATCAATAGAAGCAGATCTTACAAACTTTCCTACTTTAGTTAAGCGTAATTCGTCTGGAAGTGGATTACCGTTTTCATCATAAGTATCCCTCATCGTTTTGAATTTGATAATCTTAAATGGAAGTGAATTTAACCCTGGTCTTTGTTGAAAGAAAAAAATATTCCCCCTATTTGCAAATGCCAATAAGAAAATAGTAATGAGAATTATTGGAGATAAGATTACCAATAAAAGTAGAGCCGACCAGAAGTCGGCAATAGGTTTAACTTTATTTTTATAAATATTCAAAACTACTTTTTAAATATTTTTCCTAAAGCAATAAATATACGTTCAAACTCTTCCTTAGTTAAATTTGAACCACTTGGTAAGCATAATCCTTGCTCAAATAATTTTTCACATACTCCTGATCCAAAGAACTTAGTTCCTTCATAAACCGGCTGCATATGCATAGGTTTCCATAGTGGACGAGATTCGATATTTTCTTCATCTAAAATCAAACGCACATCCTTACGACTAATGCCACTTACCGTTAAATCTGGATCAATGAGAATTGCTGTTAACCAATAATTGCTAAAATAATCGATTGAAGGTTCTGTCTGAAAAGTTATTCCAGCAACTCCTTCAAAGAATTTGCGATAACGCTGATTGTTAGCTCGGCGTTGTGTAACACGCTCCTCAATCACCTCCATTTGACCACGGCCTATACCCGCAACAATATTGCTCATTCGGTAGTTATAGCCAATCTTTGAGTGTTGATAATGAGGCGCTTCATCTCTTGCCTGTGTTGCTAAAAAGCGTGCTTGATCAATATAATGTTTTTGTTTGGACACTAAAGCTCCTCCACCACTGGTTGTGATGATTTTGTTTCCGTTAAAACTTAATGCCGCCATTTCACCAAAAGTACCACAGCTTTGATTATTAAATTTTGAACCTAAAGCTTCAGCAGCATCCTCTATCACAGGCACATTGTAATCTTTAGCAATTTGCAGTATTTCATTCATTTTAGCTGGCATCCCGTACAAATGCACTGGCATTATGGCTTTAACTGATCTATTTTTATAATGTTCTAAAGCATCTTTTAAAGCAAGAGGGCACATATTCCAAGTATCCAGTTCAGAATCAATAAAGACAAGTTCAGCTCCTAGGTAAGAAACTGGATTTGTAGTACCACAAAAAGTGAAACTTTGTACCATCACTACATCATCCTTCCCCACATTTAACATGCTTAAAGCCAAATGTAAAGCGGCTGTACCTGATGTTAATGCCGCAGTTTGAAATTGATTTTCTTTGTCAAGATAGTTAGAAATATCGATCTCTAATCCATTAACATTTGGTCCCAATGGTGCGACCCAATTGTTAGCGAAAGCTTCATTTACATATTTTTGTTCATTCCCACCCATATGAGGAGAAGAAAGCCAAATTTTATTTTTCAAAATCATTATATTTAATTATTCTTCCTGGATTACCTACTACAATAGAAAAATCAGGGATATTATTGATTATAACGGCTCCCGCTCCAATTACACACCACTTTCCTATCTTTAAATTAGGAATAACAGAAGCATTAATACCAATATGGGTTCCCTCACCGATTTCTACTCCACCACCTAATCTTGCCCCTGGTGAGATATGAACAAAATCATTCAAGATACAATCATGATCTATCGATGAAGAAGTGTTTAAAATCACATGCTCTCCAATTATTGCGTTTCTTTGAACAATAGCTCCCTGGAGTATAACTGAACCATTTCCTACTGTAATAAATTTGTCACAAATAGAGTATTTCGAAACACATATTCCAATTTTATGCTTTAATAACTTTGAAATTTTCTTACGTACATTATTATCTCCAATTGAAATTATTAAATCCTCATCACTTCTAAAATCAGAACTATAATTACCTATTACCTTATTATTCGATAACTGTAATTTTTCATTATCATCGAAAATACCATTAACAACTATGTTCATATCTTCTAGTGCACTAGAAACGACTTTACTATGACCACCTGCTCCAAATAATAACATTTGTTTTAGCTTAAATTAAAGACTGACTTATTAATAATCTATCATATTCTTTTACTAGAGACTCCCATACAACTTTATTAGTGTAATTGGAACAAATTATCTCTCTCGCATTTGAACCCAATAGCTGCTTAAAATTATTATTTTCGTACAATATACTCATGGAGTGGCATAAAGCATCCTTGTCTTTAGCTGGAATTACGACTCCATTGATCCCGTCTTTAATGATCTCATTACAACCATTCACATTACTGACTATAGAAGGCAAACCCATCGATCCTGCTTGAAGTAAAGAATTGGGGAAGCCTTCTCTGTAACTTGGTAGAACAAAAACATCTGAAATAGCATAAAATTTTCTTACATCATCTTGAAATCCAGGACAAATAATTTCATTGCAAGCGTTTATACTTTCCAATATATGAGGCTGAACTGGATCTAAATTCAACTCAAAAGATCCCAAAAGAATTAATTTTATATTTGGATTATTCAACTTTAAAAACGCTGAAACTAACTCATTAATTCCTTTATCACGCACTATACGCCCTACATACAAAAAAACAAAATCATGATTCGTTATGTTATACTCACTTCTTAGATTAGATTTATCATTCTCTGAGACTAGCTTAAAATTAAAGTATTCACAGTCAATACCATTAATATTTCCATTAGCAATAATCTTAATTTCTTTGCTGGTGATATTATATTTCAATAAGTCAATCTTGACTCCATTACCTTCAGCATAAACTCCAGTTGAGGCCCAACAAAGGATTTTATCTGTTAATATCAATAATTTTTGAAATAAACCTTTTTTACTAGGAAAAATCAAACCAGTAAATGTATGTAATCTAATTGGAACACCAGAAATTTTACCAGCTAACATTGAAACTAGTCCAGCCTTTGGTGTAATAGAATGAATAATTTGTGGCTTTTCTTTTCTAAAGTAAATGCACAATCTTATTAAAGAAACAATATCATTTATTAAACTAATTTTTCGTTTAAATGATATCGCCTTAGTTTTAACTCCCTCTCTTGAACTAACTAGGTCTAAATCCTTCCCCTCACCAGAGATAGCGTGAATTTCATAATATTCTGACAAATAATTTAGCTGCCCTTTTAATAATAAGTTCAATGAAATAGGTACAGTAGACAATTTAAATAACTTAACTTTTCTCACTGGATTTAAACTATTGCTTATGCTTATATATGACTTATATTCTATGAGATAAGGCTATAATATAGAATTAAACAATTTTAATTGGATTTAGTTAATATAATAATCCTCCTCCTAAGAGTAGAAAATAAAAAATGGTAAAAAATCTTTATTAAATAGAAGATAAATAAATAATATCTTCCTGAAGATAAAATCCTATTTTTTATCAGTGAAAGTGTATGATTATAATATTTCATCCCTCCAATTTGATAATTCTGTTTTATATGAATTCGGTTAAAAGTTAAAATTTTATTGATCTTATAGATGGAAATATTTTTATCAATAAGATCAAAATACAAATTATAGTCATGCTGCACAGTATCAAAATAAAGCACTATCCCTTTTTTGAAAGCAATTGACGAATGTGATATTGGATTATAAAGATAAAAAAGATAATTTGGAATTTTTTTTACTGAAAAATTATTGTAGGATTCTAATTTAACCTTATCAGCAAAAAAATCCATTTTTGTGGATACAAAATAAGCATTAGGATTACTAATTAAAAAATTATACTGGAATTCTAATTTTTGTGGGTGCCAAATATCATCACAATCGCATATACAAATATAGTTGCCTTTTGCCTCGTTAATCCCTTGATTCAATAACTGGACTCTTCCAGTTTTAGAAAAAGAATTGTACTCAAAATCAAAATCTAATAAAAACTTATTTATAACTAATTCTGTATTATCCTTTGATCCATCATTATATATTAATAATTCAAAATTTTTAAAAGATTGATTAAATATAGATTTTAAAGTCTCCTCGATAGTCAATTCGCCATTATAAACAGTTATTATAATTGAAAAGAAAGGTGTACTTGACTTTAAAAACTTTTCCATTTAGATAAATAGAGTTTTTTTGTGTGATTTAGATTTTGTTTTATATCCTTGTACCATATTTTAGGCGTAATAACAATATTATTTTCATAATTCAAATACGCGGCAGCCAAACTATAGGTACTATTTGATGTAATTAAATATTTAGAAGAACAAAGTGATAGAAAATCATCAATTTCTGTTCCTCTAACCAAATTATATTGAAAGTTAAAATTATTCTTAACCCATTCTAAATCATCAGTATAAACCCAAACAGAAACTTTTGTCAAGTCTAATCCATGTATAGTAGATAGGTACTCGAGTGCATCAAAATAATATCTCGAAAATTGAACGTGAAAAATATCACTATTGGGCAATGTCAGATAATCACCCCTTCTTACGTGAATTTTAATGATATCTAAATTGGGAATGGCAGGAGAAAAATTAAAAAAAGAATGGATCATCTCACAGTTAAAATACGAAAAATATTCATTTGACTGCCAATAATCATCAAAATAGACAAGACCTTCATTATTAAAAAAAGTAGATAAATTTTTTAATATATTTTTTTCGGTAAAATAGCTTTTCCTATTAAAAATTGAATTCCAAACTCGGTTAATCCTAAATGATTTAGTGGGGTTATATTTAAAGTAAATTTTTTTATCGTCTAGAATTTTTATATCCTTGGCTATTGTAAGAATACTTGGATCTCTATAGTCAAAATAACTGAAATAATTAAGATCAAAACGTACTTCAACCTTATATTTATCTTCTAAATACTTACCAAATATAAACTGAAATATTTGATTACCTAAGCCCCCAAATACTTTTACTACAATCATTATATATACTTATTGTAATTTAGCTCATGTCTTTCTTTTTTAATGAAAAAGATATCTACTTGCCAAAAACTTTCATCATAAGGCCTATGAGAAAAATCAACTAACTCAATCGGTTCAAATCCTAAATTAGACATATAAGAACACAGTTCATAAAACTTCAAAGATTCATTTGTGAGCTTTTGATTATATGACTCAATAATAACTAAATTAGCGTTTTTTAGTGTGTTTTTAGCGCCCTCTAAAATAGGTATTTCAAAACCATGAGTGTCTAACTTTATTAAATATGGCCCTTCGATAGAATCCTTGTTTATTAGATAATCAATTGTAAAGGCTTCAACTTCTATTAAATTGTCAATGTTATCAATTTTGGAATGACTAGCTAGTCCACCTTCTATTTCTGATGCATCAAAATATAATTTACCATTTTTATCTGCAGCAGCTGCAATATAAAAATTAGAATTTGGATATTGACTCTTAAAATACTCTAAAGATTTAAATCGAATTTGTTGCGCCTCAATAAGTAAATAAAATGCATTAGGATACACATCTGCACACATCCTGGACCAACTACCATTTGAAGCACCAACATCTATTACCGTGGAAATATTTATATTACGTTTTTTACAACGTTGCAGAGCTCTATACATAGAAAAGCGATCAATCCCCAAAAATTTTTTTATTTGACCTTTAACTGAATCTGGGAAAATAAATTTTGCGATATTATACAGCATATTTTGATAATTTTTTTTTAAAATGATTTATAACTGGAATTTTAATCTTTTGATTAAAAAAAAAACAAGATTCTTATATTTATTAGAGCCAATTAAAATAAAAATCAATCTTTTGATAAAGACATGAAATATTTCTAATATTATATACATTTTAACATAATTCAAAGATTTATATTTCATGAAAAAATATATATAACTCTTGATTTCACGCTCTAAAGAATTAGTATTATTTGATGAAGCACCTTGAAGATGAAGTACTTGAGCTTCAGGAATATTGATTAAATCTAAACCCAACCTCGAAATTCTATACGAAAGTTCAGTATCTTCAACGTACATAAAGAAATTTACATCAAAACCGCCAATATTTAAAAATAGTTCTCTTTTTATAAACATATTCGCTCCAATTATTTGTTTTACACGTTTTGGAAAAATAGTATTGTTAAATTTTTCGAAGCTACTAGGAAAAATAAAAGATAATCTAAATCGATATAAAAATATTGATGTCAATGAAGGCAAATTCATTCCATAAGTGTGGTTGGGTTTGTGATTAACATCAAATAAGTTCGCACATAAAATACCAACATTATCCATACTTTCGGCCGCATCATACAGTATCTTACAGGCATCATTTAATAATAAAGTGTCACTATTTAATAAATAAACATATTTACCTTTTGCAAAAAGAGCACCATAATTATTAGCCCTGCCAAATCCGACATTTGAATAAGTGTCTAAATATAACACATTATGAAACTTGGATAATTCAGTACATAAAAAAGAATCGCTAGAATTGTCAACAACAATTATTTCAAAAATATTTGACTTTGTATTACTTATAATAGAATTTATACAATCTAAAATTAAGTCTGGTCGTTTATAATTAACTAAAATAAATGATATATCCATCTTTATAATTTAGATATTAAATTCATTGGAAAAATTGAGTAATAGAAAAGAAGTAAAGAATAACTATAAATTAAAGGTTTTGCGAAAAATCGATTTACATAAAAAATATAAGGTATAAAAAGAATCTCAACAATTTGAAACATTTGACTTAATCTAAAACCATATAAACCATTGTCAGAAAACAATACAAAAGTTATAATTGAAAAAAAGTAGATTTTTAAAATAGTATTTATCTCTGGTAAAAAAGTTGAAATACTTTTAGCATAGTAGCTAAAGGTAAAAAATATAATTATTCGAGAGAATTGTAGCAAATTAAAAACATTAACTGGCACATCTAGTGTATTCAAAGATTGTATCTCATTACTTGAAATTTTATATTCTAAAAAAGGTATTTTGAGATAAGAAAAGAATGATGCAAAAGAAAAATTTAAAAAATACAAAATATATACAGTTATTAATATAAAAATGTATTTATAATAATTAATTTTTTTGTTATCAAGAAACAAAAAGACCAAATAAAATAAAAGAGAATAGTGGAATAAACTAGAACAAATTATAACAAAAATGTATTTCAGATAATGTTTATTAGCCAAATGCCTAATCGAAAAAAAAACTAACGACAAGCCAGCTCCCACTCTAATTTGTGTAAAATCGTGTAATAAAAAAAAATGCGAGGAATAAATTAATAATGAAAATAAAAATAAATCACTTTTTATATTAAAAAAAAGAATTTTGATAATTACTCCAAAAATAGCATAAATGAAAAATAAATAAAATGTATTTGAATTTAAAAAAGTAGTTACAAGATATTTTACCGCCTGGAAGGTCGGCTCTAAAAATAAAGATGCGCCTTCTCCATTGAATAGTCTTACATAACTATCATAGTCAGCATCAATACTTGGTGGTCTAAATGCTGAAAATATAAAAAGGAAAGCTGAAAAAAATATATTTAAATAAAGCTGTTGTTTTCTTTCAAATTTATATGAAGAAAACATAAGTAGAAGTAAAAAGAATAATGAAAATAGTATCATCTACTCATTCTTTGATTTGTCCAAAAAGTAGAGGTATGAGAATTATGTATATAATGTTTTTCCTCCAAAGACAAATTACTAGAATCATTATACCAGGGTAAATGCCTTGCTGAAAATGGTTCTGACGAGCGCAAACTTAAATGATATTCATGTGCTCCTCCTGAGAAAAAAGGTCTATATAAAGCAAATGTTGTGTCAACCTTAGAAATATAATAATTTTGATTATACTTTTTCTTATATAGTGAAGATTCCCAATTTACAACATGCGATTTTAAAGCATAGTGATCAGGAAGATCATCATATTTTAAATAAATACCGATTTTTTGCACTTTTGAATCTTCTATCATTAAATTTCTAAAAATATTCAAAAAATCATCTGGACACTCATCTGCTATTTCAATATCTGAATCAGTGTAGACATAGTAATTACGTCTTACTCTTTTAAAAAAATTCGATTTCCATAGTGCCAAATGACCTAAATTGACCCCTAATTCTATAACTGGATATTTACATTCAAATTGATAATAATTAAGAAGTGGTTCAAAGTTTGATGAATTATCTAAGATGTATATATTATTATATCCTCTTTTCTCAAGACTATTTATTAGTTTTTTTAAAAAATCAAGTCTATTTCTATTATTTATTACTATAGGTATCATCTTTGCATCGACCAAATTTTTTGATAATAAAATCTCTAAAGACAAATTCAATAATCGATTGAAATAAAATCTTATTTCATTGATATTTTTTCTAATACTACTTAGCATCTATATTCTAAACTTTAAAAATCTCAAAACTGAGATCAATTTTATTTTTATTCGACTATTATTATTGATGGGAATTAATTTTAAAAATAATATTGTGATAAGCTTCAAATTAAGTAGTTCAGGCCTATACCGAATCAAACAATATAGGAATATAAAATTATTTATAACATTGTTTTTCATTCTTAAAACTATCTCGAAAAGCTGAATTTTTAACCATACATTTGAAATTTTATTATTGGAAGCAACAAATAAATAACTCTTGAAAGAGCTATAAAAATCTAAATACATATTATTACTATCTTTACTTAGATTAAATAGAGGCTTTGTATCAATATGAAAGTAAAAATTAGAGTATTCAATCGCAAGAAAATTGGTTGAACTCTGTTGAAGTTTAACATGAGTATTTGTATACTGGGAATTTGAAATTCTATATAGTAACAAGACATGGGGAACATTTCCCATTAAATAACCCTTTAATGAAAGTCGAATCCACAGATAAAAATCTTCTGAAAACCCTTTATAATTATTTTTGAAAAAATCATGCACTTGATATTTATTTTCTTTCAAGATCTCTGATTTGACAAAAATTGAAGGATGAGCAAATGGAGACGATGTGATTAATCGAAACTTAATTTCTGAATTTTCAATTGGATATTTTTCAATATTACACAATCCATTTGAAGTAAAAAACTGAATAAAAGAGCCTACAATATCTAATTTTTCTTTTTCAAGAAAATTTAATTGTAATTCAAATCGATTAGTTAACGAAATGTCATCTGCATCCATCCTAGCTATATACATTCCTTCTGCAATATCAATTCCAGCATTTAGTGCACTAATCAATCCTTTATTATCTTGATTAATTAGTTTTATACGACTGTCTTGATCTAAAAATTTGTTGATTATTTCCTTTGAACCATCTGTTGAGCCATCATTTATAATTATAAGTTCGAAATCTGATATAGTTTGATTTAATATTGAATCTATTGCCTGAGTTAAATATAATTGCGCATTATAAACAGGCATAATTACTGAAATCAAAACGCTCATATTCGAATCCAATTTTCTGGAATGATATTCATAGATGTTAAATTTTTATCAAAATCGTTAAACCAAATTGCGGGAGATATTACAATTTTATTGGGATTTAAATTTAACTCAGCGCCCCACCAACTAAATGTACTATTAGCAATTACGTTATGATGACACAAAGTCATCAAATACAAATCAGCGAAATTCGAATTTGAATCATTATGATCACAATATATTGCTTCACTTATAAAGTCAAAATTTACTTTTACCCAATCTAAATCATCTGAAAATAGTAAAATTGCAAATTTAGAATTAAGCATCTTTTTTAAAACATTATATGCTCGTTTGTAATATTCTACAGAACATGTACCGTGTATTAAATTAGATGACTTATTGTCAACATAGTCACCTCTCCTAACATGCATACTTACAAATGGATATTTCGATTCTTTAATCAGAGTGATAATATTAAAATCTAATTTACTTAGTTTGGACTTTAAAGTTAATGTTGATAAAATTTCACTTTTATTCTGTATAAAATATTTTTCTGATTGCCAATATCCATCTAAATAAATTAGATCTTTGGTTTCATCTATTTTTAAATGTTTATTGTAAAGTAATGAGTGCTCCTTTACTATTTGTATTGATTTAGTAGTTTTGTTGATTGTTTTATTGCAATACTTATTAACTCCTGCTACTATATTGAAGTGTAACAATGAAAATTTGTGAAGATCGTAATGTTCAAATGAAGAAATATCGAGAATTAGTTCTCTATTTAATTGCAATGAAAGGTTTTTGCCAAACGCATATTGAAACAACTGATTACCTAAACCGCCAATTAATTTTACAACAACCATTTAATAAATTTTTTTTAAATACGTGTATATTATATGTTTTAGATAATAGTAACTACGTTTAAATTTTAGCCAATTATTCAATCTATCTTTTTCAATAATTACCAGTTTTTTATCTAAACTAAAATCTAATTTATTTAGCTGACCAACAAGGAATGGGAAAAAACTTTCATTCATTAAATAATTTTTTCTGGCTGATTCTACTTCATGTATTTTTTTTTCAAAATAATTATTATTAATTGAATCTTCAATTAGTTTTATTGATTCGTTTAAGTAATTTATATCAATTGGAATGTAACAATCTTCCTTAATTATTTCTTTAAGATTAGGACAACCATAATATATTGGAATTGTATATGTTAACAAACAATCAAAAAGCTTTTCTGTTACCCAATAATTTAAAAAATCATTTTCAATAACAATAGAGTATTTATACTTTGAAAGCAGATCAAACTTTGAATCAAAATCATTTATGCCTTTTCCAAATACATCTAGCTGATCTCCAAAATGGTTTTTTAATTGACTAATAAAGTCTAATCTTTTTCTGTGCCCTTTAGAAAAATTTTTATTTGATGTGAGTACACATATTAATTTTTCTTTCTTAGGAATTGTTAAATTCAGTAGTTCGTCATGACTTTTTTCAACAAACCAAGGATTAGCATTGTGATAGAAAAACTTATTCTTATGTTTTATTTTTTTCTGAACAGTTACAACCCTTGCAAATTGATCTAAAAATTTTCTACTAAATTCGGGACTTGTATTTGGCCCCTCGGCAGGTATAAATAAAACATTATTAGGATTACAAATTACTTCACTTCTTTCCAATTTATAATCTGAATAAACTACCCATGCATCGCATTCTTTTAATTCATCATCAATTACAAATTGAAAATTCCCCCAAATATTTTTGTTTCCAGGAACTTGTCTGAATAGAGGCCAATCATGATTAAAAGTTAATTTAACAATCTTCATAAATGGCAAAATCTTGTGGTGTTCCAGTTTTGATTACTTTCCCATCCTTGAGCTCGATAATCTTATCGCAGTTATATAAAGTAGAAATTCTATGAGCAATTATTATTATTGTAATTCCACCTTTCAATCCATATATAGATTTCATTATTCCTTTTTCAGTTTCATAGTCTAAGGCACTTGTTGCCTCATCTAAAATCAAAATCGCAGGTTTTCTGTAAAGAGCCCTGGCTATTCCTATCCTTTGAACTTGACCTCCAGAAAGTCTTGCCCCACGTTCACCAACTTTAGTGTCAACACCATATTTTAGTTCATTAACCAAACTAATTAAATTTGTAGATTTTAGTGATTCAGAGAGATCTGATTCACTAATTTGATTTTCACTGAGTCCAAAAGCGATATTTTTTCTTAATGTATCATCTAATAAAAAAATATTTTGGGAAACATAACCTATTTTTTTATACCATGATTCCTTACTTAATTTTATATCAATAAAGTCAACTTTAATAGATCCATTCAAAGGCTCAATTAGACCCATAATTAAATCAATTAATGTACTTTTTCCACAGCCACTTTCTCCTTTGATTCCAATTATTTGTCCTTTTAATATCTCAATACTAATATTATTTAAAACATTTTTATCTTCGGTTGGAAATTTAAATTCCAAATCAGATATTTTAATTTTATCATTAAAATCAATCTCGGATTTTTGAATTATGGGTTTAACACTAGAAACTCTCAAGTCTGTCTCAAAAAGTTTCAAAATAGGTAAAGAAAACCTTATAGACTGAATATTTGTTAAAACACGATTTAAAGAAGGAAGTATTCGAAAAAATGCAGCGCCAAAAAGACCAAGTATTGGTACTAATTTTGTATTATCACCTGAAAAGAAGATACTACTTAAAACAAACAAAACTAAACAAACTACTGTAACAAGTTCAATCCAATATCTTGATAAATCTTTTAAAAAACTTATCTTTTGACCAGCTCTCGAACTCTTATTATTATGAAAGTAAAATTGTTCACTAAAGTATTTAAATGAATTAGTTAAAATAACATCTTTAATTCCATTTAAGCTTTGCTGTAAAATTTTAATTCTAATGCTGTCATGCTCAATTCTCTCTTGTCCAAACTTATTTATATGGTGCTTTGTGTAAAAATTAAAAATAAATGAAGCAGAACCTAAAACCCCGATTATTATTAATGTCCCTGCCGGTTCAATTAATAACAAGAATATCAAAGTAAAAGAGATAAGAAAGAACTCAGTCATTAATGAAATGAATGGATTAATCAAATTAAAAACTAATATATTTATTTCATTAATTACGTTTTGTATCAATTTAGTTGAATTATTTTCAAGATGATATATTAGTGGTTGATTAATATAATTATTTAACAACCTCTGCGAAAGACTAACTTGCAATGTATAAGCAAATTTATATTGACGCCAATTTAAATAACTTAAAAATATATTTTTGAGAATAAAAACAAATAAAAGTACTGCTGAAGATAAAACTAAGATTTCCTCATAAGTAAAAGAAAGATCTAATATGAATGACGGCAATATTTCATGCAAATTTTCTGGATTAGAAATAATTTTTAAGTAGGGTACAATTATACCTAAACTAGTAGCCTCAAAAAAAGAACCTGAAATATTAAGTATTAGCAATATATAAACAGCTTTTATTTCTGATTTTAAAAGATGTTTTTTGAATTCTAATACTTGGAATAAAAACTTCATTAAATTTTACAAATTACAGCAACAAGAAATTAATCAACTTTAATAATTGTTGATTAAATCTTCAATTATTAAATTATATTTTTATTAAACAACTAGAAATTGTTTGCAGATCATTTTCTAGTAATTCTGGATAGTTCCCACAATAAAAACCGCAGTCATGTAAAATATCAGCACCTGGCAAATCATATTGATTAGTATTATATTTACTAAAGAATGGTTGTTTTTGCATATTCCCAGCGATCATTGGTCGAATTTCAATTCCTGCACCTGCAAATTGAGATAAGTATGAATCTCGGATTTTACTCGATTTGCAAACAAAAGGAAATGCAAAAGTGGATAATAAATTTATATGGTCGTGACGCAAATTAATAAAGTCGTCATTTTGTAATACAAGGGACTCAATTCGTAAATAGTTCGACTCTCGAATCTTAATATTGTTATCAAGGTACTGCAACTGATTTATCCCTAAAAACCCAGTGATTTCTGTTGGTCTCATATTAAATCCCAAATCATAAAAAGTATACTTAGCTTCAAATTCTGATTTTATATTATACTTCTTTCTCCATTTAGATTGCTGACTTGCATTTAAATTTCTATCCCACCCATTTGCTCTGACAATTTTTAACATTTCACATAATTCATCATCATCAGTACAAACCATTCCTCCTTCTATAGTTGACATGTGATGTGCAACAAAGAATGAAAACGTGGAAGCTAATCCAAAATTTCCAGCTTTACCATCCTTTAATTCGGTTCCCAAAGACTCGCAATTATCTTCAAGTAAAATAATATTTTCCTCTTTACAGATTTTTTTTATCTCATGTAAATCGCCCGTAAACCCTAACGCGTTTGTTGTAAAAAAGGCTTTAATTTTATCTTCCTTGATGCATTTTAACAATTGTTCTGAATTTACATTCAGATTAGATGGATCACAATCTATTGGTACTGGAACAAAGCCCATTTGTATGATTGGCATTGTATTTGTACTCCAGGTTAACGCTGAAAAACCCACCTTATCTCCATCTTTAAGACATCCTAGATTTTTTAAAGATTGCAAAAGTGCTAAATTTGCACTTCCGCCACTATTAAATAAAATTGCATTTTTTCTTCCTTGATATGCTGCGAATTTAGTTTCAAATTCATAACATTTTTCATCCATACTAAGCCTATCTGCTTTTAGAATAAAATCTGCCAGTGCCTTTTTTGTATTAAATTCATTTAAAAAAGCGTGTTTCATTAAAGGTATCATAATTAATTTTTTTGTTTATAAATTTCAATCATTTGTTTTATCCCATTTTCTAATGAAATACTTGGTTCAAATCCCAAATTTTTCATAATTGATACATCCATACATTTTTTCATCATGCCATCTGGTTTTGAAGTGTCCCAGATAAACTCACCTTCATAATTTGCAATCTTTGCAATTAAATGAGCTAACTCATTTATTGAGATATCTTCTCCCCATCCGATATTTATGAAACTATTGTTTTCGAAATTATTATCAAAGTATATTATGGCCTTGGCAAGATCATCAACATGCATAAATTCTCGTCTTGCATTGCCCGAACCCCAAACTATAACTGATTGATTGTTTGATTTTTTCGCATCGACAATTTTTTTCACTAATGCAGATAACACATGAGAATTATTTAAATCAAAACTGTCATTAGGACCATATAAATTACAAGGCATAAAACTTATTGAATTTAAGCCATATTGCTTATTGTAAAACTCCAGCATTTTAAGACCGGATATTTTTGCCAAGGCATAACCTTCGTTAGATTTTTCTAGTGGCCCAGTTAATAAATACTCTTCTTTCATTGGTTGTGGACATTGTGCAGGATATATACAAGAACTTCCAAGAAAAATAATCTTTTTAACACCAGACAAAAATGCCCCATGTATTAAATTATTTTGAATTTGCAGATTTTGATAAATGAAATCTCCTGGATAAGTCAAATTAGCATTAATTCCTCCGACTTTTGCTGCTGCGATAATTATAATTTCTGGTTTTTCTTTTTCAAGAAAGCTAAATGTTGATTGTTGATTTAATAAGTCGAGCTGACTTTTATCAGAAACAATTAAATTTTGAAAATTCATTTGCTTCAAATGTCTATAAATTGAAGATCCAACCATTCCATTGTGTCCGGAAATAAATATCTTATCTTCTACTTTCATTATGGATTAATTTTTATGTGTGTATTTAATTTTTGAGCTCATGTAAAAACAATTCAATATCACTTTGAACCATTTCTTTTACCAATTCTGATAATGTGTATTTTGGTGTCCACCCTAATTTATTTTTTGCCTTAGTTGGATCTCCAATAAGAAGTTCAACCTCTGTAGGTCGAAAATGTTTTGGATCAATTTTAACTAAAACTCTTCCTTCCTCAATCTGATATTTTCCAGTATTAATTTTTACATAACCCTCTTCATTTAAGCCCGAACCCCTAAAGGCCAATTCAATTCCAATTTCAGCAAAACTCATTTTAACAAAATCACGAATAGTTGTTGTTATACCTGTAGCTAATACATAATCTTCAGCTTTTTCCTGTTGTAAAATAAGATACATTCCTTCGACATAATCTTTTGCGTGACCCCAATCTCTTTTAGCGTCTAAATTTCCTAAAAATAACGATTGATCTAATCCTAATGCGATTTTAGCAACTGCTCTAGTTATTTTTCTAGTTACAAATGTTTCTCCTCGCTTTGGCGACTCATGATTGAAAAGTATTCCGTTACATGCAAAAATATCATAAGCTTCGCGATAATTTACAGTAATCCAATATGCATAGAGTTTTGCTACGGCATAAGGTGAACGAGGATAAAAAGGCGTTGATTCAGATTGAGGAACAGCCTGAACCAATCCATATAATTCAGAGGTAGATGCCTGATAAATTTTTGTTTTCTTAGATAATCCCAATAAACGAACTGCTTCTAATATTCTCAATGTTCCTATACCATCCGCATTAGCTGTATATTCGGGTTCTTCAAAACTCACTTGGACATGACTCATTGCAGCAAGATTGTAAATCTCATCTGGCTTCACTTCCTGAATTATACGAATTAAATTTGTACTATCAGTTAGATCGCCATAATGTAAGTGAAGGTGACGATCAGGAATATGAGGGTCTTCATAAATATGATCAATTCTTTGTGTATTAAATAAAGAAGCTCGTCTTTTTATTCCATGCACTTCGTAACCCTTTTTTAATAAAAATTCTGCCAAATAAGAACCATCTTGGCCAGTAATTCCTGTAATTAATGCTTTTTTCATTTAAAGTTCATTATTTTTTGGTTGATTAAATTCTTTAGGCAATTTTGTCCACTCGCTTAGCGGCAATGCTTTAAAGTAATCGTAGGTTTTCTTTAACCCTTCTGCACGATCTACCTTCGGTTCCCATCCTAAAATCGTTCTTGCTTTGGTGATATCTGGTTGTCTTTGTTTAGGATCATCCACCGGTAAATCTTTATATACGATTTTTACGGTCGAACCCGTTAACTTCAATACTTCCTCTGCAAAATCTTTTAAACTAATTTCATTCGGATTACCAATATTGACTGGTTGCGCGTAGTCACTTAATAATAATCTGTAAATGCCTTCCACTAAATCATCCACATAGCAGAAGCTTCTTGTTTGAGAACCATCTCCAAACACCGTCATGTCCTCCCCTCTTAATGCTTGACCAATAAATGCAGGCAATGCTCTTCCATCATTCAGGCGCATTCTTGGACCATAGGTATTGAAGATGCGGATGATTCTTGTCTCTACATTGTGGAAGGTATGGTAGGCCATTGTGATGCTTTCCATATAACGTTTTGCTTCATCATACACCCCTCTTGGACCCACTGGATTGACATTGCCCCAATACTCCTCGGTTTGTGGATGTACTAATGGATCTCCATAGACCTCACTTGTACTTGCAACGAGTATTCTTGCACCTTTTGCTTTGGCTAAGCCTAGGCAATTATGTGTACCCAATGCACCCACTTTTAATGTCTGGATAGGAATTTTTAAATAATCTATCGGACTCGCTGGTGATGCAAAATGTAAAATATAATCCAATTCTCCTTTGATATCAATAAACGTGGTAACATCATGATGGATGAATTCAAAATTTGTGTTCGATCTTAAGTGCTCAATATTCATTAAGTCACCTGTTATCAAATTATCCATCGCAATCACATAGTAGCCCTCTTTAATGAAGCGATCACATAAATGCGATCCTAAAAATCCAGCTGCTCCAGTAATTAATATTCTTTTTTGACTCATGTTGTTGCTTGTTGATTCGTGCTTTTTATTGATTGAGTCTTATTTAATCTTGATTGATTCAGCTCTACCAATACTCTCATAGTGATAGCCTAATTCCCTCATCTTATATACATCGAATAAGTTTCTGCCGTCAAAGATGATCTTGTGCTTGATTTCTTTTTCCATGCGCTCAAAATCTGGTGTTCTAAACTCACTCCATTCTGTCGCAATGATCAAGGCAACCGCACCTTGTAAAGCCTCATATTGATTCGCCGCATATTGAATCTTGTCTCCTATCTGCACTTGGACATTGGGCATCGCCTCTGGATCATAGGCTGTAATCCTTGCACCCATTGACGTTAAAGCTTCAATGATACTCAATGCTGGTGCCTCTCTGATATCGTCTGTGTTAGGCTTAAAAGCTAAACCCCATAAAGCAATTTGTTTACCTTGTAAATCTCCGTTATAATAAGCCTTGATCTTTTCTACTAAATGTAGTTTTTGATTCGCATTCACTTTTTCCACCGCTTTTAAAATCTCAAAAGCATAGTTCACTTCGTCCGATGACATGATTAAAGCTTGAACATCTTTTGGAAAACAAGATCCACCGTAGCCTATCCCTGGAAATAAAAAACGTTTGCCAATTCTTTCATCAGATCCGATCCCTCTTCTAACCATGTCCACGTCCGCACCCATGCGCTCACACAACTGCGCAATCTCATTCATAAAAGAAATCTTAGTTGCAAGGAAACTGTTGGCTGCATACTTGGTTAACTCCGAACTGCGCTCATCCATAAAAATAACAGGGTTACCCTGTCTTACAAATGGTGCGTATAAATCACTCATTAATTTCTTGGCTCTCTCGGATCTTGTGCCTACCACTACTCTGTCTGGTTTCATAAAATCATCCACCGCCACACCCTCTCTTAAAAACTCAGGGTTACTCACTACATCATATTCACCACTGTAATTTTTTGCAATTGCAGCACTTACTTTATCCGCAGTACCTACTGGCACAGTGCTCTTGTTAACGATCACTTTATACCCTTTTAATATTTTACCTAAATGATGCGCCACACCCAATACATATTTTAAATCCGCACTTCCATCCGCTCCCGGAGGCGTAGGCAAGGCTAAAAAGATGATCTCTGCACCCTCCACCGCTTCTTCTAGATTAGTGGTGAATTTTAAACGCTCCTCTTTAATATTTCTTAAAAATATTTTCTCTAGTCCAGGTTCGTAAATCGTAATCTGTCCAGCACTTAGCTTTTCAACTTTAGACTTATCGATATCTACACAGGTCACTTTGTTACCCGTCTCTGCAAAACAAGTACCCGTCACTAATCCAACATATCCTGTGCCTACTACTGCTATTTTCATTTATAAGTTTTTGAGTAACCATGAAGATGACTGAATTTTACTTCCTAATCCATCAATCAACTCAATTCCTAACTCACTACAAATTGGTACTTCAGGAATAGATTTGTTATTTTGATCTCCTCCATTAGCAAAAGCAATGTCATATTCTGCTGAATATTTTTCAAAAATGTACTTTATAGTTGCGCACACGGTTCTATCTTGGTCAATTGATAAAAAAACTTGATCAACACTTTTTATATTTGAAACAATAAAAAGTCTTTCATCTTCCTTTTGAAATTCTTTAGAACCTTTTAAGGCTCTTTGATGGTCGCTATTTACAATGACAATGAGCTTGTCGCCATTGGCTTTGGCATTGTTAAAATACTCAATGTGGCCTTTGTGAATTGGATTGAAATACCCACTTACAATGATTGCTTTTGGTTTCATAAATTTTAATTTTTGCGCATTAAACTGCGCACCCAAACCCTTTATTTTAGATAATTTGCGTTAATCTGAAATATTAAATAAAATTATTTAACGCCGAAAATCAATGAATTAGTGATTTACATTTATTTACAAATACCTTTTGTTGGTCTGGACCGCACTAATCCATTCCTACCACTTTCCCACCCATATCAAGCTTCTCAAACACACTGTTATTACTCACAAACTCAGGTACAATTTCTTTCATTTTTGCTACCAGGTACATCTCACTTTCGGTCTGATTAATGAGTGTAACCAGAGCATTAAAATGATCTTTAATTTCTTCAAATGCAACATCTCGTACTTTTGCTATCATTATTTTATCGTGGTAGGTATTACCTGTGTTTTCGCCATCATTCAATAACTCTTCATACAGCTTTTCACCGGGCCTTAAGCCACTATAAACAATATCAATATCAATATTAGGAATAAGCCCGTATAAACGAATCATTTTTTTTGCAAGGTCGGCAATGGCAACTGGCTGGCCCATGTCAAATACAAATATCTCACCACCATTACCCATACTCCCAGCCTCTAATACCAGTTGACAAGCCTCAGGTATGGTCATAAAATAACGCGTAATGTTTGGATGTGTAACGGTTATAGGCCCACCCTTTTCTATTTGTTGTTTAAACCTATTAATTACAGATCCGTTAGAACCTAGTACATTACCAAAACGTGTTGTAATATATTTTGTATGGCTAATATGCTTACTTAAACCTTGTACATAAATTTCGGCTAGGCGCTTACTAGCACCCATAACGTTGGTAGGGTTAACTGCTTTATCAGTACTAACCATCACAAAACGCTCTACATTATATTCGGCGGCTAAATCGGCAATAAGCTTGGTGCCAAATACATTGTTACGCACTGCCTCGGTAGGGCAAAGTTCCATCATAGGTACGTGCTTGTAAGCAGCAGCATGGTAAACGTAATGCGGTTTAAAATCTGTAAAAACCTGACGCATGCGAGCTTCGTTGGTTATACTAGCTAGATAAGAAATACAATTTACCTTTTTACCGCTCTCTTGCAACTCAAGTTCTAAACTATGTAATGGTGTTTCGGACTGATCACATAATACAATAAGCTCGGGATTATAATTTATAAGTTGTCTTACAATTTCGGATCCTATAGAACCTGCCGCCCCAGTAACAAGTACACGCTTACCTTTTATTTGTGCGCGTATTTGGTTGTTGTTAATATGAATAGGATCACGCTCTAATAATTCTTCAATATTAATAGAACGTAATTGACGGCTAGAAAAACTACCCTCCGTCCAGTTGCTATACGCCGGCACCACGAGCACTTTAATATCGTGGTTTAAACAAAAATCGACAAGTTCGTTTTTGCGTTTTGCCGTAATGGTAAAAGAGGCAATAATAAGTTCATCTATAGGCTCTTCTTGAGCTAGTGCAGCAAGGTCGTTAAAGGAAAGGATTTTAACACCATCGAGTGCCTTTTTTGTTTTTTTACGGTCATCATCTACAAAGGCTAAAATACTAATATGGTTTTGACCATCATGTTCTAATACACGTTTTGTGGCTACACCTGCTTCGCCGGCGCCAAAAATAACCACCGTTTTACGTTTCATTTTGTAAGAACGTAAGTAAGAAAAACCAAATTTAACACCTACCCTGTATGTTAATAGTGCTAAAAAGCTAAATGTACCATATACGATAATTACTACATTGTTTAATACCAGATTATCTTGTATAGGGCTGCTAATAATTGACAATAAATAAAGAACCAGACTAGACACCATTACCGATACCGCAAGACGCATAGCATCTTGCATACCCGTGTACCTAACAATACCCGCATAGGTTTTAATTGTTGTAAATACAAACGCATTTACAATAAGCATGATAGCTACCGTAGTAAGTAAGCTTTCCCAATTAACCCCTACCAGCGTTAAATTTTGCTTTACAATAAATGCAAGCAGTAATGCCGTAGTAGTTACCCCCAGGTCAATTACAAATATGATCCAGCGAGGAACGATATTTATTTTGTTAAGCATAAATTTTTTATTGCGTGTAAACATAATAGTGGGGGGCTATTAGTTAGTAATATTTATATTAATCTGCTAGAATACCTGCAAATAATTTTTTGAATATAAAAACTAAAACAGTTAAAAAGCCAGCCAAAAATCCGCCAAGTATTAAAGATTTTAATTTACCAACCTTTTCTTTTTTAAGCGGAAGTATAGGCCTATCAATTACCTGAATAAGAGGCGTTTCTTTACGGAGGCTTACCTTAGCCATTTCTAAATTGGTTACTAGCTGTGTAAGTATAGCCGTATTGGCCTGCACATCTACCTGGCGGCGTGTACCTGGTGTTTTACGCACCATCATAGCTGGGTTTAAACCAAATGTATTATCAGCGGCAGCAGCAACTCCTGTAATAGCACCATTAAGCTCGGCTCTAATGCTATCTGTTTGGCGTTGTAATATCTCCATATTTTGTCTGGCCTTTTTGCTTTTAATTTCGATATAGTAGCTAGACACTTCTTGTGCAATACTTTCGGTAAATGCTTTACTAAAAAGCTCATCGGTACTTTTAACTTCTATGTTTATAATAGATATTTTTTTATCTTTTTGCGCCACACTTAAAAGCCCATTAGAACCTGCAATACTTTCGTAAATTTTACCAAGTATACTATCTTGTTGGAGTGTAAATTTAGACCGGTCGGCGTCTGGTGCAAATACAATCCCTTTTAATAAAGGTTTTTCATCCCAGTTTTTATTAAGCTCATTAAAATCAATAAAGTACTGAGCAAAACTTTGTGTTTTACCATTAACAGTAACTGGGTTAAGTAAAGATTTTTCTACAATGTTGCGGCTTTTCATGAGCTCAATTAAATTGGCACCACTAAATGCACCGCCTGCGCTACCGCCTAAATCTATACCTAAGCTACTAGCAAGGCCTAGTGCACCAGAAAGGCCGCCACCACCTTGTTTTTCATCTTCTAAAGCAAAACTTAAACTAGCCGTATAAGTTGCTTTTTGTGTAAAAGCATAACCCACACCAATAGCACCACCAATAATACCGGCAGCTACTATTACTATCCACTTGGTTAATAAAAAGCGGTACCAGTCTTTTATTTTTAAGATGAGTTCTTTTAAAGAAATCTCATCCTCAGCTATATTTTGTATGTCGTTATTGTTTTGTTGCATGGGGGAATATTTATAATCTTAACAGGGCTATAATTAAACCAGCAAGTGATGCTATCGAGCTACTAATACCTATAAGCTCACCTGTGCTAACCTTTTTACCAGCTTCTTTTTTAGGTACTACAATTTCTGACCCTGGGCGTACTTTAGGGCGGGTAGTAAAAAATAAAAACTTTTTAGACCTGCTTGCTTCACCATTGGCATAAACAATGTAGGCTTTGCGTTTAATAGCATCGGCACTATAACCTCCTGCAGCAGTTATGTAATTAGCAAAACTATTGTTTTTACTATATGGCACTTGTGTAGTTAAAAGTACCGCACCGCCTACTTTAATTTGGCCATCATATTTAGGAATAAATATTTCGTCTCCTACCTTTAAAACCAGGTCTTCTTCGGAACCAGGATTGCTTAATATGCCCGTTAAATTTAAGGGCACTTTAATAAAGGCTGTATTTTTTTGTTCTTCTAATTGAGCTAAGCCGCTCGAATCTTTTAAGATTTTTTTAGAACGCTCTATGGCTTCTTCTTCCTTCTTTTTTTCTTCGGCGGTTTTATTGTGCACTAAATAAGCACCTTCAATAAATGCATCGGAAGTATAACCACCTGCGCGTTTTAAAATAGCACTCACTCTTTCGTTTCGGGCACTTAAGGCATAAGGGCCAGGGTATTGCACTTGTCCGGTGATACGTACCGATTCTGGTAACACATAACCCGCTTTTCGTTTAATAGTAACCACATCAAATGCACTAAGTGGTGTACTTGCTGCAGCCATACTTAAATCACCATCAACTTCTGTAACAATAATTTGAGTAGCGCCTAAATCTTGGGCTGTAATACTATCACGCTTAATAATACGTGCTATTTCTATACTCTTATAAGCTGCATCTGTAAAGCCACCAGCCTGTAATATTAAATCTTTTAAGGTAAGGCCCTGCACATATTCAAAAGTACCCGGCTTTCTAATTTCTCCTTGTATGTATACGTTAAAAGAATCTTTAAGTTCTTGTTTAGAAGTTACAATTACTTCATCTTCACGTTGTAATAAAATGTTATGACCAGCCTCGCCATTAAGGGCTTTAGCTACATCAAAACTTACCAATGAACGGGTAAGGTCTTCTTGTAAACGAATAATTTGAGCACGCCCGGTGTAAGCATCTTCCGTTAAACCATCTGCTTTGCGGATAAGGTCGGCAACTTTTAAACTAGGCGTTAGTTCAAAAACGTCGGGCCTGTATACAGCACCTGCAATTTTAACACGGTTAGCGTAACGGTTTAATAATTTGCTCACTACAAAAACATCACCCATTTGAGGTGCGTAGGTATCATACTGTGCCTGGGTTAAGTCTTTAATTTGTCTTTCTTTACTTGTTTGTGCAAATACTTTAACGCTAGCTTGGTAGGCAGTATCGGTAAAGCCAGATGCAAATGCTAATACATTAGCAAAGTTTTCTCCAGGTAATACTTCAAATATTCCTGGACGTTTTACTTGCCCTTGTAATGAAACCCTTGTTTTATAACTTGGAATTCTGATCACGTCATTGTCTTTTAAACCCACATTATCGGATTGGTCACCGTTTAAAAGCATGCGGTATAAATCTATTTTTTTAAATAGTTTGTTATCGCGCATGAGTTCAATTTCTCTAAATGATCCAAATGCTGT
>JACCDV010256957.1_pt1 | contig 28589 bp, 21 predicted proteins | sample 7446131 | NCBI WGS metagenome assembly JACCDV01 (sample SAMN15323448, study PRJNA562643) | freshwater metagenome | isolation source: river surface water | place: USA:Blue River Watershed | collected 2017-08-17 | reverse complement strand
CACCTCTTCCCATTTCGAACAGAGAAGTTAAGCCTGCTTGCGCTGATGGTACTGCGGTTTTGATCGTGGGAGAGTAAGTCGATGCCGATTTTTAAAAGCCTCACAGTAATGTGAGGCTTTTTTTTTGTTTAATTTTAAGCTGTTGAATCATTTGTTCTGGTAATTGTAACTTTTGATCACAACAAATTGTTTTAGCATAGTTCAATATCTTTAGGGAAGTCTGTTAGTTATGGCACAACACCAATTTTTGATTCGTTTCTTCTTCCTTTTCTTTCTAGTAGGAAGCAATCAATTGAGTGCGCAAGAAATAGATCCCGATGATTCTTTTACGATAGATTTATGTCTGCCAAATGCCATGGGAAATCAGCCTTACCGCAATATAATGCAGGGCTTGGTACATACGAGCTTACATTATCAATATGCTTTTAAATCGGGAATTTATGCTGGTGTAGGGGCACATTATAGTTATTTTGCCATCAATGAATTTCGTGTAACACCCAAAATATATGGTGGCATTCATTCAGGTTCGTTGTTTCTTAAAACGGGTCATGAAAAATTTTGGTCAGAGCGTTTCGGCACGGATATAGGTATGCGAGCTGGTTGGGTTCGTAGTTATGTGGTTTCTGATGCGTTGGCAGCGCAAAATTTGTCCCCAACAATTCGGGAGGGGCTTTACTTTGAACCAAATGTGAGTCTGATCCTGACCGCAGATGTCAATCAGAGTTTTAGGCTTACCATAGGATACCCAATTTATGCCTACCCATTTTCACCTGAGCTTATTGGTATAGAAGGGAACATGGGTTATGATCCGTCGGAATTTTTGAAGAACTCTTCTTTTTTGAGTGTAGGCTTTGGTTTTACTTACTATTTCAATGGTAAGAAAAGCAGCGCTGAAGAAGATTAGGTCTGAAGCACTCCAACTTGATAAGCGGGTAAACTACCTTGATGCGCCGCCATATCAATACCCATCGAAATCGTTTTTCTCGTTTCTTTTGGATCTATGATGGCGTCTATCCACAGTCTGCTTGCAGCATAGTAGGGCGAAATTTGAGCGTCGTATTTTGCTTTGATATCAGCGAGCAGTTTTTGTTCGCGCTCTGGATCAATGGTTTCACCTTTGGCCTTTAATTTGGCAACTTCTATTTGTAGAAGTGTTTTCGCTGCTGCAGCGCCAGACATTACTGCAATTTCAGCAGTAGGCCAAGCTACAATAAGCCTGGGGTCATAAGCTTTTCCGCACATGGCATAATTACCCGCGCCATATGAATTTCCAACAACTATTGAAAACTTAGGTACAACGCTGTTGGCCATGGCATTGACCATTTTTGCGCCGTCTTTGATAATGCCACCGTGCTCGCTTTTCGAACCAACCATAAATCCCGTGACGTCATGCAAAAATACCAAAGGAATTTTCTTTTGATTGCACAACATAATAAACCTGGCTGCTTTGTCTGCGCTATCTGAATAAATAACACCTCCAAACTGCATTTCACCTTTCGCATTCTTAACTACTGTTCTGTTGTTGGCTACTATACCGACACTCCAGCCGTCAATTCTAGCATAGGTGGTAATAAGTGTTTTACCGAAATCAGGTTTGTATTCACTCAATGAACCTTCATCTACAATACACTTGAGTAAAGCTTTGGTATCGTAAGGTTTGGATCTGTCTGCAGGGACGAGGCCATATGCTTTTTCTGCTGAATCTGCTGGTGCTTGCGGAGCAGAACGCTCAAAGCCGATTTTGTTTTGGTATCCAATTCTCGATATCAGGTCACGAATTTTCAAAAGGCACTCATGGTCGTTGGCTACTTTGTAATCACAGACCCCTGATATCTCAGTTTGGGTAGTGGCCCCGCCAAGGGTTTCGTTGTCGATGTCTTCACCGATTGCCGCTTTCACTAAATAGGAACCGGCCAAGAAGATGGTTCCGGTTTTGTCAACGATTAGAGATTCGTCAGACATAATGGGTAAGTAGGCGCCACCCGCTACACAACTTCCCATCACAGCAGCAATTTGGGTGATGCCCATTGCCGACATTTTGGCGTTGTTGCGAAAAATACGACCGAAATGTTCTTTGTCTGCAAAAATATCTTCTTGCATGGGTAAATACACACCTGCAGAATCTACGAGGTAAATGATCGGCAAGCGGTTTTCCATGGCAATTTCTTGTGCCCTGAGGTTTTTCTTTCCGGTAATTGGGAACCATGCACCAGCTTTAACAGTAGCATCGTTGGCGACCACAATGCACTGACGCCCATTGATATAGCCAATGATAACAACAACACCGCCCCCTGGGCAACCGCCGTGTTCGGCATACATGTCGTTTCCAGCTAATGCACCGATTTCCAATTGAGGTGTATCTGGATCAAGTAGGGCGGATATACGCTCACGAGCAGTGAGTTTGCCGCTTTCGTGTTGTTTATCGATGCGCGTTTTGCCTCCTCCTAAGTATATTTTTTGAAGGGTCTGTTCGAGCGCTCTTATTTTAAGGCGCATTTGATCTTCGTTGAAATTGAAGTCGAGTTCTTGCTGAGTTGCCATGTGTTGATTGTGTGTCAAATATACAAAATGTCAGGTTGTATTATTCTTCAATACTGTGATTAATACAAGTAAATCCTTGCTATGTTTTGGCTTTTTTCTATTTTCATGAATTCAAATAAACGATTGATCAAATCATGTCAAAAACTACCCACACAACAACGCACGAAAAGCCCCGAAAAAATAGGCTAACGCTTTACATTTTAGTCGCAATGGTGCTCGGTGGCGTACTCGGTTCGATTATACATACTTATTTTGATAAAGATACAGCAGCAAGTTTCAGCACGCATATCAAACTTTTGGCTACTGTATTCATTCGACTGGTTCAAATGATTATTGCGCCTTTGGTCCTGACAACGCTTATTGTCGGAATTGCCAAATTAGGAGACATCAAATCTGTAGGGAGAATTGGTGGTAGAGCACTTGCTTGGTTTTTTTCAGCATCTTTTATTTCCTTGATTATCGGTCTTTTATGGGTCAATTTCTTGCAGCCGGGTCGGGGTGTGAATTTGTCAGATGTCGATCAAACAACCGTTACAGAGGTCACCGATAAAACACAAGATTTTTCGATTCAGCATTTCATTGAACACATCATACCAAAATCCGTATTTGAGGCCATGGCCACCAATGAAATACTTCAAATTGTGATTTTCTCCATTTTCTTTGGCTTGGCTGCCGCTTCTATTGGCGAGAACGTGAAGCCAGTGATCAACGCGCTAGACAAAACCTCTCACATCATTTTGAAAATGGTCAATTTTGTCATGAAATTCGCACCAATTGGCGTTTTTGGAGCCATTGCAGGCGTTTTTGCGGTTAAAGATGTCTCAGATTTGATGTTCACATATACCAAGTTTTTTAGTTCTTTTCTAGTCGGCATCGCTTCCTTGTGGGTAGTTCTTTTATTTGTTGGATATATATTTCTTCGGGGTCATTTAAAAACCTTACTCAAGCGAATTGTGAGTCCTTTAGTGATTGCTTTTGGCACAACGAGTAGTGAAGCGGTTTTCCCTAAATTGACAGAAGAATTGGAGCGTTTTGGCATCAAAGATCGAATTGTTTCATTCATGCTCCCTTTGGGCTATTCTTTTAATCTGGATGGCAGCATGATGTACATGACTTTTGCGAGTATTTTTATTGCGCAAGTTTACGGTGTGGACTTAGATACCGGTACGCAACTCACCATGCTGCTTGTTTTAATGCTGACTAGCAAAGGAATCGCCGGAGTGCCAAGGGCAAGTTTGGTAGTGGTTGCTGCCACTTGTGGCATGTTTAAAATTCCGATTGAAGGAGTTGCGCTCATTCTGCCAATTGACCATTTTTGCGATATGTTCCGCAGCGCTACAAATGTGCTGGGCAACTCCATTGCGACTGCAGTGGTCGGCAAGTGGGAAGGTGAAAACGAATAGGCTAAAGAAGATGTAGAAGTCTTTTTAACGTCGTTGCTTCAATGTCGTGCACACCATCAAATTCATGAATGTGAAAACCTTGTTGGCGGTAGTCTTCAATCGTCTTTTCTTTTGAATCTCCATCAAAATAGGGATCGTCTTTACCAATCACGAAATGCAAGTCTTGATTTTCTTTAAACTGATTTTTTTCCACATCAGGCGGAAAAACACTTGCCCATAAGATTAATGTTGAAAACAAACCTGGTGCTGCTTCATATAACCTTGCCGCGCTTGCCCCACCTTGAGAAAAGCCAAGCAAATAAAGCGCGCAATTGGGATGTTTGTTTTGAATGTTCGAAATCAATTCCAAGAGGTAACGGTTGTTTTCTTCGATGTCTTGCGCTCGCCATTCTTTGGTCATCCAGGAGGCGCCAACGCGTCCGCTGCTGCCTTCGAGATAAAAGCGATGTGGCCCCTCTGGAATCAATATACCAAATTGGTCTTCAATTGAGGAGAATTTTCGGTAAAAGAATTGACCTAATTGCCCATAACCATGCAGGGCAATGAGAATCTTTTCCTTACCAATTAGGTCATTGTGATAAAAGCGTCTGCGCTGAACAAATTCAAGATGACCTTCTTTCATCAATGTTGCACATGTAATTTCTTGGTCAGCTTTGTAGCATTGGTTTTAACCTGGACTAAATAAGTTCCATTGGCTAAAAGAGCGCTATCGATGAGCTCAGCGGCTTTACTCGAATTGATTTGAAGTAACACTTTTCCTTGTAAGTCTGTGATGGTAATAGACTTGTTTTGGGTAAAGTTCGTTTCAATGGTAAATGTTGTCGCGCTCGGATTCGGATAGATGTCAAATTGAATGTAGTTCTCCGTTAAACCTGAGATATCCAAACCAACACAGTCGCAATTCACGTCAAGAGAATCGTTGATGGTGAGCGCATTGCCATCGTCGCAGGGGCTGCCAGGAAACAGGCAAGAATTGTCATCGATATTTGCTAAAGGATTGTAATTACAAGCATTTGGATCCATACACCCGCTGACATATAAGGTGCCTACACAATTGCAAAGGGAATCTAACACATCGTTGAAAGTGTCTGGGTTGTTGTCATCGCACGGCGTGTCGGGGTAAATACATGTATTGTCGTCGACATTTGCCAATGGATTGTAAGTACAAGAATTTGGATCCGTACAACCATTAACGATTGCATTGCCAATACAGATACAATCGGGATTAATAGAGTCATTGATCGTGTTCGGATTGCCATCGTCGCAGAGCTGCCCAGGGAACAAACAACTGTTGTTGTCAACATTAGCCAAAGGATTGTAATTACAAGCTGCGGGGTTCATGCAACCCGGCACAATAAGTTCTCCTACGCAATTGCAGTTAGGGCCAATGCTGTCATTGATTGTATTTGGGTTGTTGTCGTTACAAGGGCTGCCAGGTAAAATACAAGAGCCGTCGTCTACTGTGGCTTGCGGGTTGTAGTTACAAGCATTCGGATTCATACAGCCCGGAATAGTAGTGACTAATTGCCCAACGCAGTTGCAATTGGCATCAGTGCTGTCATTAATGGTCATGGGATTGCCGTCGTTGCATGCAGTATTTGGATACAAGCAACTGCCATTACTGACCGTCGCTAAGCAATTGTAGTTACAAGAAAGCGGGTCCATGCAACCTGCCACGGGTGTAGCGGCTCCGTAAGCATAACGCGCCAAAGCATGTTGTGTATTGGCCTGTGCGCTGAAGCCAGCAAGGATGATCTTGTTGCCAGGGTAGAGGTCCATTCCGTAGGCGTCGTCCCACGCTGTGCCAATGCTTGTAATGGTGTGTCCGTTCGTGCCAAAAGTATTGTCGATGATACCGTTTGAGTTGTATTTCGAAATAATGAAATCACGCGCAGCACCAATGCCAGCTGTTCCGGTTGTGCCACAAGCCAATAAAGAGCCATCGGGGTGAATCAATAACTCATAATAGGTATCTGCCTGAACGACATCAACGATTGAGCTTCCCGCTGTTCCAAATGTAGTAACTAGCCCACCGTCGGTGGTGTTTCTAGCTTGCAATAAGAAATCCCAAGGGCCCACATTGTTTTGACCCGCCATAATGAGTTTTGACCCGTCGTATTCGATGTCAAAAAAACGGGCATTAAAATTCATCGGTATAAGTACGCCGTTGCTGCCAAATGCCGCATAAGGAATACCTGTTGCCGATACTTTGGCCAAAAGCGGATAATAGACATTATTGATATAGGCGTCGCCGCAAATGAAAATATCTTGATTGTTGCCAATGACAGCGCTTTGTCCGAAGCAAGAAGCGCCTCCTGCATTTTGAAAAACGGTTGTGCCGCTAGTGCCGAAAGCTACGTCTAATTGCCCGTTCATGTCACATTGCGTGAGCGCCAATCTGTTTGTTGTGAAGCCAGGAACTTTGGAGACCCCAACAAGGATGATCTTGTTGTTTTGAATTAATATCTTGCGTGCATAATCTTCTCCAGAACCGATATCATTGTGAAAGAAGCCATTCACACCAAAAGATTGATCAAGCGTTCCGTTGCTATTGAGTTTGAACATAGAAAATCTTGGATTCGCTGCAGTTAGGGAGGTGGCTCCGGCGACTAAAAATTGGCCATTCGGCAACAATTCCATGTCATAGGCAAAACTTGAACCTCCCGGCGCGTTGTATATATAGTAGCCATTTGTTCCGAATGTATTGTCTATGGTGCCGTCGCAGTTGAGTCGAACCACTACCATTCCGAGACTAGAGGTGAGTCCGGACGTACCGCAATAGACCATTTTGCCATTAGGTAGTGTCACTACATCTTGAGCGTTGTCCATGAAATTGGAAGCAACTGGGCCATAACTCGCAAAACCTGTTGTTGCAAACGTGAGGTCTAAAGAACCTGGCGCCTGTCCAAAAAGCGTTAAACCATAAAAAAGTGCAATGCACGAAATGATGAACTTCATTGTAAATATATTAAGGGAGGTAAAAATACCACTATATTTGAAGGTGCGAAAATTTTTACTTCTTGGTTTTATTGCACTTTTGACTTATCAGTTCGTGGGTTTCTTTACGTTTGTTGAAATAGAACACTACTTTATTCGCAAAGAAATCAAAAAGGCAATCAAGCTTTCTGTTCCTGAAAATCAATTGATTAAATTTCATTTTACAGCCAAGGAAAGTCAAAAACTGAATTGGGTTAAGCCACACGAATTCAGACTTAATGGTCGCTTCTATGATGTCGTTCATAAGCATAAAGTAAACGGTATTTGGTATTTTCAATGTATCGATGACCGCCAAGAAACGGCCTTATTCGAGAAACTCGATTTTGCTACCGCAGACAATCTTGTTAATTCTTCAGAACAGCATCCAATTCACGGTTGGGTCAAACTCATGAACGAGCCCATGGAGCCCATTCAGGCATTTGTATTTACATATCATGACCTCAATGGTTATTATCCTCAAGTTCAATTTCCATACCTGAATCTTTATCTCACAAGAGTGCGCTCTATTGTTGCGCCTCCTCCGGAAGTTTAAAAAATACCCCCTGTTTTATTCGTATTTTTTAAATTTTAACTTTCAATTCATGAAAACAATATTGTTATGTCTATTTATAGGCTTTACCAATTTCTTTTTGGTGCAAGCCCAAATCACCTTTGAGGTAAGAGATATCTACACTTTTGAGTCCGTTAATGGCCTCTCCTTTAAAACCAAAGCCAAACTCAGTCAACAAACGAATACGGTTTATCAGATTGAGTCGGCACAATTTCCGCTCGTCATTGAAATCATCCATCCGGATTATGAGCCCTACCAATTGAACATTTCAAATTTAGGAAGTGCCGTCGCCATTACGGTTTATATGCTACCAAATGCGCAGACCGAAAACGAAACGGTTGTTTCTGCAAATCGAAGCACAGAGAAGCGAAAAGACGTTGCACAAAAGATTCAAGTCATTCGCTCGTCTGAAATACAGTTTCAACAACAGACCTCTATGGCAGATGTATTGGCCAACTCAGGGTCTGTATTTGTTCAGAAAAGTCAGCTTGGTGGCGGTAGTCCGATCATTCGCGGTTTTGAAACCAACAAGGTATTGCTCGTCGTGGATGGTATCCGCATGAACAATGCCATCTATCGTGGCGGACACTTGCAGAATATACTGACTTTGGATCAGGCTAATCTGGATCGGGCAGAAGTACTTTTTGGCCCTGGTTCGGTAATATATGGTTCTGATGCGATCGGCGGTGTGATGTCTTTTCAGACCAAAAAGCCACAATTAAGCACAACAGACCAACTTTTGGTGCGCAGCGGTGCCTACTTGCGTGGCTTTTCTGCCGGTGCTGGTTTTGCAGCCAATGCGCAAGTCAATGTGGGTAGCAAACGCTTCGCTTCCCTCACCTCCATTTCCTATTCCAATTTCGGAGATTTGCGTCAAGGAAAAAACAGATCTGAAGCGATCGGGAATTTAGGCTATCGCCCTTGGTATGTTGCCCAGGTAAATGGTCAAGATAGCATGATGATCAATTCAGATAGCTCTTTGCAAGTTGGTTCTGGCTACTTGCAATACGATCTATTACAGAAGTTTACTTTTATTCAAAAACCAGGCGTACAGCACCACTTGAATTTACAATTATCAAATTCGGGCAATATCGATCGCTATGACCGCTTGACGCTGATGTCTGGCGCAAAGCCTAAATTTGCTGAATGGTATTATGGTCCGCAATTTCGCCTATTGGCTGCCTATACACTTGAGCTAACGAATGCCACCTCTTTTTACGATAACGCAAGATTCGTTGTGGCTTATCAAGGAATCGAGGAGAGTCGAATAGATCGCAGGTATCAAAAAGCAAATCGCAATCACCGCATCGAACAACTTGATATTTACACTTTTAACGCAGATTTAATGAAAAAGTGGGGGCATCATGAACTTCGTTATGGCGCAGAAGTTTATTTGAATAAAGTCAATTCTACTGCCTTTGCAGAAAATCTCAATACAGGTGATCAAATAGCTATTGATACGCGTTATCCTGATGGTGGTTCTAAGATGCAAGGAGCTGCACTTTATGCTTCGCATACTTTTGAAGCATCAAAAAAATGGATTTTTAATGACGGAATCCGCTTATCGTATGTAGGGCTTGAATCGCTGTTCAAAGATCAGACATTCTTCCCTTTTCCTTTTGCTTCGATTCAGCAAAACCATTTGGCCGTGAATGGTAATTTAGGAGTCATCTACATGCCTGTTCCTAAATTGCGCATCATACTCAATGGTTCAACAGCGTTTAGAGCACCCAATGTTGATGATTTAACCAAAGTTTTTGAATCAGTTCCAGGATCTGTTATTGTGCCCAATCCGAATTTAGCGCCAGAATATGCTTACAACGGAGAAATAGGTTTGCAATACAATTTCCTTGAAAATAGCACTATTGGTTTAAATCTGTATCAAACTTATCTGACAAATGCGCTAACTGTTCAAAACGGAACATTCAATGGTGCAGATAGTGTAATTTACGATGGTCAGTTGAGTCAGGTACTCACCACAACCAATGCAGGTAATGCTTTTGTTCGGGGTGTTGAGGCGTTCTTTCAGACACAAATCGCTACCAATTGGCAGCTTTCAGGCACCTATAATTATACATTTGGACGCATCCTGACAGATACAATTCCTTACCCTTTAGATCATGTGGCTCCAGCATTTGGTAAGTTGAGCTTGAAATACCGAAAGCATAAATTGCAAATGGAGGGCTTTGTCATGTATTCAGGTTGGAAACACCTGGAAGATTACAACTTAGTTGGTGAAGACAACTTTTCTTACGCCACGCCTGATGGTATGCCAAGTTGGTATACCCTGAATCTAAGAGCGAATTACAATTTAAGTAACAACTTAAGTGTTCAATTGGCCTGTGAAAATATATTAGATAAAAACTACCGCATGTTCGCGTCTAATATTTCAGCGCCAGGTCGCAATTTCATTTTGACACTGCGCGGAAGTTTTTAGTGAACTGAGCTATGAAAAGAAAGGCGGGGAATTCCCCGCCTTTTTTATTGTGCATCTTTTGTTGCGTATTTGGCTTCGCTTTCTAAGTAGAAAAAAGTGTATTTGATTTTTTCTAATGGTTTTAATTGAGGCATAAACGTATTTTTATCGGCGCCATTTGGTAGCGCTTCTAATTTGGCCTCCATTACAAAAATATTTTTTTGCGGTCCGTAGGAGCCTGCTCCGTACTCAAAATGATAGGCCTCGGTGATTGTTGTTCCGAGCCCGTCAAAATTTTTGTATTGGAAAATTCGTCGGGGTGTGTGATTGCTCACCGTATAGAAATCTTTGTAGCTCGCATTTCTGATCCTGAAATCAATCAGGATGTCTTTGTAGTTGCTTGAGCTTATATTTTCAAAGCTGACTTGTAGTGGTAGCAAAGGGGAGGAAGGGATGGCAATAGGAGGGGAGAGCATGTCTAATTTGCCGTCAAAAAAGAAAAAATAATTGAAGTTGCCCATAAAGCCAAGTTCTGCTCGTTTAGCGGGGTTGGCAGAGGCCATGGCTTCTTTCATCGCAAAATCCAAGCGATTTACCGTAATAACGGCGTCCTCTATGCCATCGGCATCTAGCTGTGCGCGGTATATTTTCAATTCAAATTTTTCATTGGCCTGGATGCCCAGTTTGGCCCTGACCATTCTATCGGCATAGTTTGTTAAGCTTTGCTTGCCTTTAGTTGGCGGCCCTTGAACGGTTTCTGTTGTGGGCTCTTGCGTTTGCTCTTCCTGACAAGACCAAATCAATAGGGGTAAAAGAAGGTATAAATATTTCACGTTACAAAGATAAACAAGTATTGAAATAACGGATATGAACAATCTTTGGGGTGTTGAAGGTTAGGTTTTATGGATAAATATACTATTTCACATGAAGACTTAAATAATGGTTAATCAATAAGATAAGTTTCCTTACTTACTTTGATGAGTGAAATTTATAGCTCTTTTTGAAACCTTGGCACAATCCTTGGCGTAAGAAGAGCCAAACCAACAACAAACGACATGACAACCAGTATTCAATCTCTCCGCAGCAAGTCAATTCGTCAAGCGAAATTGAAATTAGATCAGCACCGTGAATTGGGTGCACAAAGTCCGTTAAATATTTTTGAAGTAGCCGATTTATTAGATCGCATTCGCTTCACCGAAGAAAAGATGAGTGAAGAACCTCAAGGTTTTGCGCTCATCCTCAACTAAATAGTTGATTTATAGTTAGACAAAGGAAGGATCCACATTGTGGGTCCTTTTTTTATGCAATGACGCCAGACCCAAGAAGTTCGTTATCGTTATACCACGCTGCAAACTGCCCGGGTGTAATTCCTTTTTGCTTGTGTTCAAAAAGAATGTAGTAACCGGTGTCGATTTTGAGTAAAGTTGCTTTCTGTAAAGGCTGACGGTAACGGATCCTGACCATACAAGGTAAAATTTGATTCAATTCAAATTCTTGAACTGTATTGATCCAAGACATGCTGTTTTCGTCTAGCTTTAATGCCCAGCGATTGAGCCCGGGATGTTGCTCATTTTGACCGCTGTAGACCACGTTATGAATAGTGTCTATACCAATAACGAAGCTCGGTTCAGGGCGCCCCCCAATATGCAAGCCCTTGCGCTGTCCAATGGTGTAGTAATGTGCGCCTTGCTGGGTAGTGACTTCTTGACCATCAGTTGGCTGAAAGGTAAAGGGGGTGGCCAAAGCTTCAATATTTTGCGCAATTGGCGCAAGCGCATGGTATGCTTGGAAAATTTCTAAGTTGGCAGGAACCTCAATAACAGGGCCAATTTTAGGAGCGAGTTGCTGCTGTAAAAAAGTAGGCAGCGCAATTTTACCAACAAAGCAAAGGCCTTGAGAGTCCTTTTTATCGGCGGTGATCAGTCCATTTTCTTGCGCTATTTGGCGAACTTCTGCTTTTTGGAGATGCCCAATAGGGAAGAGGGCTTTAGCGAGTTGCTGTTGGCTCAACTGACACAAAAAGTAAGATTGATCTTTGCCGGGGTCTGCGCCAGCGAGCAGACTAAACGTGCCATCTTCATTGGCGCATTTTTGGCAGTAATGGCCGGTTGCTACGTAGTCTGCACCAAGATCGAGTGCGGCTTTCAAGAAAACGTCAAACTTGATTTCTCTGTTGCAAAGCACATCTGGATTAGGTGTACGCCCGGCTTGGTATTCGGCAAACATGTAATTGACAATGCGCTCTTTGTATTGTTCAGATAAGTCAATGACCTGAAAAGGGATGCCAAGTTGTTGTGCAATAAGTAGTGCGTCGTTGGAGTCGTCTATCCAAGGGCATTCGTCGGAGAGGGTAACGCTTTGGTCGTGCCAATTTCGCATAAACATGCCAATGACTTCATAGCCTTGTTGCTGCAATAAAAGTGCGGCAACACTAGAGTCTACACCACCAGAAAGACCAACCACAACGCGTTTCATACTACAAATTTACACGTTCTTAATGGACCAAATGAATAAAGCCATGTCTTTTCTCCTCGCCACTGGTAAACAAATAGAAGTAAATCCCTTCGGCAAGTGTTTCACCTTGTTCATTTATACCTGTAAAGGCTTTTTGAGCGCTAGTTGTTTCAAATACAACTTGCCCCCAACGGTTTAAGATTTGAAGTTCAAATTCGGCACAATTTTCAAATAAAGGATCAATTTGCCATTTGTTGTTGTCAGTAGTACTTTTAGTCGCGATGATATTCGGGAAAACAAGTTCTGGTAATGTGATGGACGGTATGATGGAAATAGTTCCGTTATTCGAGTATGAACAGCCATTTTGTAAATTCAGTGTAAAAGTGTACGGGTAGGTACCCGCTTGCTGAAAGCTAAGGCTAGTTGGGTTTTGGTTAATGATTTGGTTATTGATTTCCCAACCGAAACTTTGAAGATTTGCCGGACTCACATCATAAATGGCCTCAAAAGTGGCTTGCTGCCCACAAGTATCTTGGCTAGAAAGTAAAATTTGTGGAACCTGAAGCAATTGAAAACTCTGTGAACTCGTATCTGAACAGCCAGCAGAACTGGTGATGATATAGCTTGCTGTATAGCCGCCACTTTGCGAAAATGTATAACTAGTTGGGAAAGTAGGCAAGGATTGCCCATTTCCGGGAATAAAAGTTTGTTGCACTGTGGTACCGGGTAAAGGTGTGCCAATCCAACTACCTTGATTGCTTAAATTAATGGTCTGACCATCGCACAATGGTGTAACTGTAAAGTCGGCCACGGGGTAAGGGTTAAAACTCACGGTGAAAGTATCTGTGGCTTCACAGCCTAAATCGCTGACGGCAGTTACCACAAATGTCTCTTGACTGCCATTAGTGCTTTGCAAATCAAAGTTATATGCATTACCTGTGTAGTTCAGTTGATTATTTTGATACCAATTGATTTGCTGAAGTTGATCGCTAGGATCTGAGCTTGCAGCTGCACTTAAAAGTGCTTGTGAGCCACAAACACTTAGAGGGCCTGTGTATTGAACACTAGGGTTGTTCATGATTTGTATTTGGCTATTCGCAGGAGGCGAAGAACAGCCGTTTTGATCGATGATACTTAGCGAAACAGAATATATGCCAGGATTGAGTAACAAGCTCAGGCTGTCAAGACCACTGCTCGTGTTTCCTTGCGTCCAAAAATATTGGCTAGCATTGGTGTCTGACCATATTGAAATTGAATCTCCCTCACATACAGGTCCATTCGATAAAATATTGGGAGCAAGTGGATTTGCATGCACGATGATATCCATAGTATCTGGAACAATGGCGCATGTCCCTGGTAAATAACCTGAAATAGTGTAGGAGCCGGCATCCGAGAGTTGGGCTTGGGCAATTTGCAGTTGAGGCCCACTTGAATTTAAATTGTTAGGACCAGTCCAGTTGTAGGTGGCGCCAGTGAGCGTATTTGTAGAAAGCAGAATGGGTTCTCCGACGCAAAAACTCTGGTCATTGACGCTAATTTGATACTGAGCTGCAGCAAAATCACTGAAATAACCATAGCGGCAACCGCTAGATGAGCCACCGTGAACAACGCCAAGGTGAAATTTAAAGTTTGGATTGTCTACTCTAGAGGCAAGCTGAACACCAACAAAAGAACTGGCATCGATTTGTGCGTATTTCCAAGTATTGTTAGTTCCGGGTACAAAGTTGAACATTGCTGGGGTAATGATGCCTGTATTTCCGTTGAAAGTAAAGTCGTTTTCACCACCAGTAGGAACTAAAATATTCAGGGCAAAAAACTCATTGGTAGAGCGTACGAAAGCTACATTATTTGATCCTGTACAGACAATTGGTGGCAAAATTGCGCCTCCGACCTCGCAACCAAAACCAGTCGTATGCAGTACATGTGTTGGTGCGCTTGTTTGGATGAGAACCGTGGGGTTACTTAAGGTATGTACATAAGTATCCGTAGCATTAATTGTTGTGACAGCCGTGCCATCAATCGAAATTTGGGTGTTGTTTTGGGTAGCGACTACATAAATTTTGTCTGGCCCATTTAAATAACCTTTTAAGATGATGTACTCACTTCCTAATACTTGATTTGGAATCAGCTGATCACCCATTAAATCGGCGCAGCCTCCATATGGTGCCCCGCTCATGGAGTCGTCATGGATTGTTATCGCAATTGGGTTATTGCTGCTGATTGTGGAACCACTTAAGTGTTGATTAGAAATGATAGAAACGGCCTCTGCCGAAAAGGTTTCTCCTTTTTGCAATACAATCGTAAAAGGAATATTCGCGGCATGCCCTACAATGGCCTGTTTTGGATTAATCGTAACTGTGGTGTTGTTTTGAGTTGCAACGATATTGAAGCCTGATCTGGCGTAGGATGCGTTATTCAAGAAACTCTGCGCTGGAACAATAAACGAGGTGCCGATAGCGTTTTTTCCTTTTAGTGTAAATATGTCTGGATTGCAATTGCAGGTGGGGGTTACCTCATAATACGCCATAATTGGGGCGCTAGCTAAAATTTTAAATCCGTAGGGTAAAACGGTATTTGCGGGTTTGTTTTCGATGATGTCAATCCATGGGGTGAGGTCGAGCGTTTGGGCATCGTTGGCCAGTAAATTGATGGTTTGAACAGGGAAACTACTGTTTGCGGGTTGCGAAATGGTAATAGTGGCAGGCTGACTTAAAGAAGCAAAGCGAAAAACAATTGGGCGATCGCCGTGGTTTTGAGCCACCTCAGGCGCGACAAACCAAAACAAGGTATCTAATTGAGCACTTGCTTTGAATTGAGCAAAAAGGAGGATTAAAAAAACGATATACTTCATGTTTTTTTTCTTTAGTACCTTAAAATTAAGGGATTACAATTGAGTCGGCAATCTTTTCTATGCAATTCAGGCCGTCAATCGCTGCTGAAACGATGCCGCCAGCGTAGCCCGCACCTTCGGCGATTGGGTAAAGATTGGCAATCTGGGTGTGCTGAAAACTAAGCGGGTCTCGGGGAATTAGAACGGGAGATGAGGTTCTGGATTCTGGTGCATGCACCACTGCATCGTTGGTGATGAAGCCCGGCATTTTTTTGTCAAAGTCTATAAAAGCTTGACGCAAGCGCTTGTAGACAAAATCTGGGAAGATCTCTTTGAGCTTGACGCTTACGATGCCAGGTTGGTAAGAGCTTCTCGGGAAGTCTTGACTTTTTTTATCGTCGACAAAGTCTTTGAGACATTGTGCAGGTACTTTTTGTGTCTGACCTGCAGCTTGCCAGCAGCGCCGTTCAATTTCCTTTTGAAAATTGAGGCAAACAAAAGGATCGTTCTCATTTTTGAAATCAGTAGGTTCAATGCCCACAACAATTCCAGAGTTGGCATAAATATTATTGCGCTTTGATGGCGACCAGCCATTTGTAACAACTTCGCCTTCAGAAGTAGCACAGGGCGCAATGATGCCGCCTGGGCACATACAAAATGAATAAACACCACGTTCGTCTACTTGCGTTACTAAACTGTATGAAGCAGGCGGGAGGTAGTCGTCGTTGAGTCGGCCATGATATTGCAGGTCATCTATATAGGCTTGGGTGTGTTCTACGCGGACGCCAAGTGCGAAAGGTTTGGCTTTGATCTCGATGTTTTTGCGTTGCAAGAGTTCAAAAATATCCCTTGCTGAATGTCCGGTTGCAAGTATGAGTTTAGAAACCGGAATTTTTTGGCTGTTATTGATTTCAATTTGAGCAATGTGTCCCTCAGAAATCTCGAGATCGGTGAGCTTTTGTTCAAAGTGAATTTGGCCACCAGATGCAATGATTTGCTCTCGGATGGCTTCAATGAGTTGGGGCAGTTTGTTTGTGCCTATATGCGGATGCGCATCAATGAGTATATCTTCTTTTGCGCCAAATTGAACGAGCCACTCCAGTACTTTTTGAACGTCGCCCCGTTTCTTTGAACGCGTGTAGAGTTTGCCATCTGAATAGGTTCCGGCTCCGCCCTCGCCAAAACAATAATTTGATTCTGGGTTGAGTTCGTGGGCTTTGGTTAGTTTAGCGAGGTCGCGTCTGCGAGCTCTCACATCCTTTCCACGCTCGAAAATAATCGGTTGAATACCTGAGACAATGGCTTGTAGCGCTGCAAATAGCCCAGCAGGACCTGCGCCAATGATATGCACAACAGGCGCGTCAGTGGGCAGCTTTTGAAAAGCTTGAACTACAAAACGAGGGGGTAAAGAGGCGTCTAAAACGACCTCAAAGCTCGCATTGATTTTAATTTGTTTTTGTCGGGCATCAATACTGCGCTTGCGCCATCTGAAGGTTAGACTTTGTTGTTTGGAAAGTTTTAGTTCTTTGCGAATGCGTTGCTCGAGAAATTTGTCATCCTTTGCCTCTTCAGGGCTGCAAGTAAAGTCAATAGTTGTTGTCATCCTTCAAAAATCAAGGAAAAATACCAGGCTCGGTTGTAGAGTTGGTCTATCGGGTTGGATACAGGTGTGTAGTCTTGGATAAAACTACTCTTGAAGCCATGACTGTATTTGAGTTCAAGCCCAAATTTAAAATAGGGAGCAAAGAACTCAACGCCTGCACCAATTTGCCCTTGCCAATCGTTTTTTTTGATCTTGACAAATGGGTCGTAAAAATTTTGAGAGGCATCTTGCTGCGATTGTAAGTCAATGGCGTATTGCATGCCAAATAGAGAGTAGGCTGTAAAGTTGTTGTAACGCTTGGTGCGGAATTGCAGCATCATGGGGAATTCTAGGTTGGTAGAATTGACGCGTTGTTCGCCGTTGCCGTTTAAAAACCAGATGGTGTCTAGGCTTTTGTAGTGCAGGACGCGTTCTTGGAACGAAAGGGTTGGAATAAAACGAAAACGGATGGTTGGTGTGCCTAACTTGATGGTTGTGAGGATTCCTAATTGGCCTCCGGGCTGGGCATCGTTGGTGAGTGAAAGGAGCTGGTATTTATTGTAGGCGTCGGGTTTGGGCATGACCGTAAAATCAGAGCTATTCACGCCCAACATAAAGCCAAAATGGATAAAGCGCTTGTCAAAATTTTTGTAACGCTGTTGTTTTTGCGTCTGAGCAAGCGTGCTGAGGCTAAACAAGAGGCAAAAATAGAGGATCCAACGCATGGCAGAAGAACGATTCGAATACAGGTTTATTGTAGAGGTGCTTTTTGACCTAAATAAATACTGGCTATTCCGCCACTCAAACGAATTTGTTTTTCAGCTTTATAACCTACTTTTTCTAAGACTTTCATGAAGTCATTTCCTTCAGGGAAAACAGCGACGCTTTCCGGAAGGTAGGTGTAGGCGCGCTCGTCTTTAGAAATGTATTTGCCAAATAAAGGAATAAAGACTTTAGAGTAAAATCCGAATAATTGTTTGATAGGGAAAGACTTCGGCTTCGAGAACTCTAGCACCACGGCTTGCCCTCCTGGTTTTAAAACGCGGTGCATTTCGCTCAGGCCTTTTTCAAGGTTGTCAAAATTGCGGACACCAAAACCTACGGTAATGGCATCAAAGGTATTGTCTTCGAAAGGTAGGTTTTCAGAATCGCCAAGTTGCATGTCGATGACGTGGTCAAAGGCGCGCTTTTTCATTTTCTTTTTACCGACCTCTAGCATTCCGGCAGAGATGTCCATGCCGATGATTTTTTCTGGGTGCAGGCGCAAACAAGCGATGGCGAAATCTCCGGTCCCTGTTGCCAAATCTAAAATGACTTTGGGCTGCTGTTTTTGAAGCTGCTTAACAGCCTTTTTTCTCCAGAGGTGGTCGATGCCCAAAGACAGGAAGTGATTCAGGAAGTCGTAGTTGGCAGAGATGTTATTGAACATTTGTGCGACTTCTTCTTTTTTTGATTTACCTGAATCGTAAGGCTTGACTACTTTCTGGGACATAATTTAGGATATGAGTTGAAGTGCTTCTTGAAGTAATTTTGTTTTGTCTATGCTCACCACACCTGGTTTTTCACAAACCAAGCCACCGGCTAAATTGGCCAGTGCTGCAATGGTATTTGGCTCGGCTCCACAAATTAGGCAAAGGCAGGTAGTGGCAATAACGGTGTCGCCGGCGCCGGATACATCTGCAATATTGCGCAAGTGTGCAGGCTGGTAATGGTGTGTTTGCCCATCGTAGAGTTGAACGCCGTGTTCGGAAAGCGTAACAAAGGTAAACCGACTTTCTATTTGATTTTGCAATTGTTCAATGGCCGTATTTAAGGCCTTTGGATTTTTTTGGTAATCGAAGTCAATTTGCAGTCCTTCTTTGAGCTCTTTTAAATTGGGTTTAAATAAAGTGCAACCATTGTAGCTCAGAAAGTTTTTCTTTTTGGGGTCCACAACAATTGGAATTTGACGTGCATTGGCTTCTCGAATTACCCATTGAATGATTTCTGGGGTAAGTACCCCTTTGTTGTAGTCCTCGAGCAGGACGCCATCGATGCCATCCTGAAAAAGTTGCGCAATTCCAGTTTTGAGTGCATGCGTTTCTTTTGGACTGAGGTCGTGTTGGTCTTCGGTGTCTATGCGCAACATTTGCTTGCTGTTGGAAAGCACTCTGGTTTTGATGGTCGTTTTTCTTTCTGTAGAAACAACCAAACCAGAGGTGTTTATGCCGGCAGCTGTGAACATTTCTTGGAGTTGTTTACCCGCTGCATCTTGGCCAATCACACTCGCTAAGATTGCATTTGCGCCAAGAGAAATTAAGTTGAGGGCAACATTGCCCGCACCGCCGATGCGCTGCTCTTCGGTTTGAAGGTCTACTACAGGTACAGGAGCCTCAGGGCTCATGCGATTGACTTGGCCGTGCAGGTAGGCGTCGGTCATGACGTCGCCAATGACCAATACGCGTTTGCCATTAAAAGCCTCGAATAACGCCTGTATTTGCATTTTTATTGAAGCTGAGCTAAGGCGTTTGAAATGCGATTTACTGCTTTTTGTAAGGTTTCTTCAGAGGCTGCATAACTGATGCGGAAGCAATTCGGATCGCCAAATGCGGCCCCGCCAACACAAGCTACAAGACCTACTTCTAGAAGATACATGCAGAGGTCGTCGGAATTTTCGATGGCCTGACCATTGTAGGTCTTGCCGAAATAAGAAGAACAATCTGGAAAAACGTAAAAAGCACCTCCTGGGTGGTTGACTTTTAGCCCTGGTATTTGCTTGAGACCACTCAAAACAAGGTTTCGTCTGCTTTCGAAAGCGGAAATCATGTCTTTGAGAATGCTCGGGTCTGCGTTCATGGCAGCTATAGTAGCGCGTTGGGTAATCGAGCAAGTTGCCGAGGTGAATTGGCCTTGAACTTTATCGCAGGCAGCTGCAATTTCTTTTGGAGCGCCGATGTAGCCGAGGCGCCAGCCGGTCATGGCCCAGGCTTTAGACACGCCGTTTACCGTTACTACCTGATTGTAGATTTCAGGAAACTGCGCCAAGCTTTCGTGTTTGCCGATAAAATTGATGTGCTCGTAGATTTCGTCGGACATGGCGATGACTTGCGGGTGTTTGGCAAGCACGCGTGCCAGATCTTGTAGTTCTTCTTTGGTGTATACAGACCCAGTTGGGTTACAAGGTGTAGAAAACATGAAGAGTTTGGTGCGCGGCGTGATAGCGGCTTCTAGGTCGGCACCTGTGATTTTAAAGTCTTTGTCGATACCTGCAGAGATGACAACAGGAACTCCTTCTGCGACCTTAACGATTTCTAAATAAGAAACCCAATAAGGAGCAGGGATGATAACTTCGTCGCCTGGGTTGATCAGACTCAAAACAAGATTGGCAATGCTTTGCTTTGCTCCGGTTGAAACTACTATTTGATCTTTGGAATAGGTGAGGTTGTTGTCGCGAAGAAATTTGTGTGCAATGCTTTCGCGGAGGTCGTCGTAGCCAGGTACTGGGGTATAGGTAGTGTAATTTTGAGCTAGGGCTTCAACGGCAGCTTCTTTGATGAAGTCTGGCGTATGAAAATCGGGTTCTCCTAAAGATAGAGAAATGACGTCTTTTCCTTGAGACTTGAGTTCGCGACTTTTTTTAGCCATTGCAATGGTTGCAGACTCTTCCATTGCCAGTAAACGTTCAGATAATTGGATCATGAATTGAGGTTTGTGCAAAGGTAGTAAATTGTGTCGAATTGACTTATCTTTGCCACATGCGTATTGATATTATTACTGTTTTGCCAGAGTTGCTGCAAAGCCCTTTTGCTGCTTCAATCATGCAGCGTGCACAAACCAAAGGTCATGTAGCAATTCATGTGCACAATCTGCGCGATTATTCTGACGATAAACACCGCAATGTAGATGATTATCAATATGGCGGTGGCGCCGGAATGGTCATGAGCGTTGGACCTATTTCTAAAGCAATAGAAACACTCCAAGCTGAGCGCTCCTACGACGAAGTCATTTACATGACCCCCGACGGAGCAGTGCTAGAGCAAAGCACTTGTAATCAGCTCTCATTGGCGCAAAATCTTTTGATTTTGTGCGGTCATTACAAAGGAGTTGATCAACGCATTAGGGACCTTTACATTACCAAAGAACTTTCAATAGGCTCATACGTGCTGAGTGGCGGTGAGCTTGCTGCCGCTATTGTAGTAGATGCAGTTGTTCGGCTGATTCCTGGCGTGCTCAATGATGAAACTTCCGCGCTCACCGATTCTTTCCAAGATGGGTTATTGGCACCGCCTGTTTATACGCGGCCTCCTGAATTCAAGGGCTTGCAAGTTCCGGAAGTCTTGTTGAGTGGAAACCCAAAAGATGTCGCAGCTTGGCGAGAGGCTCAGGCTTATGCCAGAACCAAAGAAAGACGCCCAGATTTGTTAGATGATTAAAATTCTAATCTTCAATGATTTGAAGGTTGGCAAATCTCAATAAAACGGTTTTGGATCCGTGCTGAGGAAAGAAAATAGTTGCCTTTTTGTCTGCACCCTGACCCTCTAGTTTCAGTACCTTTCCTTTGCCAAATCGATCGTGCAACACGTTGTGACCCACCATTAAGCCTGGCGTGTTGTCGCCTTGTGCTGGTGCTTTATTTTGGCTTACTTCTTTAAGTGACCTCAGCTGAGGAGGTGTGCCTAAAGGTTTGTTGAGGCCACCTGTAAAGCCGCGCTCAAAACCACCAGACCCCATCAAAGACCTACTGTTTGAAGCCCTGCTCACCGATTCAAATTGCAGGTATTGTGGGTCAATTTCATCGATGAAGCGCGAGGGCTCGCACATAATTGATTGCCCCCAAGTAAAACGACTTGTGGCATATGAGAGCATGCAGCTGCGCATGCCGCGCGTTAGCGCAACATAAAACAAGCGGCGTTCTTCTTCGAGTTCCGAGCGCGAATTGAGCGCCATTTGCGAAGGAAATAAGTTCTCTTCAAGGCCTACAATATAGATGTTTGGAAACTCGAGTCCTTTGCTCGAGTGAATCGTCATGAGGCTGATGTGATTGCGGTCTTCGGGTTTCTCTTGGTCGGCATCAGTGAGCAGCGCGACGTCCATCATGAAGTCGGCGAGCGTTCGAGGGGCGTCGGCCTCTGCGCCGCGCACAAATTCTTGAATACCAGCAAGAAGTTCTTCGATGTTTTGAAAGCGCTCTACCTCTTCAGGTCCTTTGTCTTTTTCAGCGAGTAGTTCGCGAATAATTCCGGAAGACTTTGCGATGCGCTCAGCAAGCGTGAAGGCATCTGTTTTTTCAAGCTCAGCGCCAAAGCTGTCTATCATGGTGACGAACTCGTAAATTTTGGTACGAGCGGCGCTGCCTACCTCTGCAGGATAGCGCTGAAAGTCTTTGATGACTTCCCACATGCTGGTGCCGTAACGGTTGGCTGCAATGATGATGTTTTCAATGGTGGTTTTGCCGATGCCGCGCTTAGGATAGTTGATAACGCGTTTGAGCGCTTCTTCGTCGTGTGGGTTGGCACTGAGGCGGAAGTAGGCGAGGAGGTCTTTGATTTCTTTGCGCTGATAAAATGAAAGACCGCCGTAGATTTTGTAGGGCATATTAAGTTTGCGCAGCGCCTCTTCAAAAGCACGTGACTGTTTGTTGGTGCGATAGAGAATAGCGAAATCTTGAAAACGCGCTCCTTCGGTGGTTTTGCGTTCAAAAATAGCTTGAGCAATGGTACGTCCTTCTTCGTTGTCGGTGAGGGAGCGCTGTACTTTGATTTTTGAGCCTTCGTTGTTGTCGGTCCAGACGGTCTTGAAGATTTGGTCTTTGTTCTTCTTGATGATGCTGTTTGCTGCCTCAACGATGTTTTTGGTGCTGCGGTAATTTTGCTCGAGCTTGTAGAGTGCAAAATCTGGGTAATCTTTCCTGAAATTGAGGATGTTTTCGATGTTGGCACCTCGAAATGAGTAAATGCTTTGCGCGTCGTCGCCGACTACACATATATTTTGATAAGCCGCAGCTAACTTCTTGACGATGAGGTATTGTGCGTAGTTGGTATCTTGGTACTCATCGACGAGAATGTACTGGAACTTTTGTTGGTAGTAATGCAGCACATCTGGGAAGTCGCGGAGTAAGACGTTGGTAAAATAAAGGAGATCGTCGAAGTCCATGGCGCCTGCTTTGAGGCAGCGGTTGGCGTAAGTCTGAAAAATGCGCCCGAGTTCTGGGCGTCGGGCTTGTTTGTCCTCGAGTTGGATTTCTGTATTGGCAAGGTAAGCCTCTGGTGAGATCAGGTTGTTTTTGGCAGCTGAAATGCGTCCGAAAACCATGCTGGGTTTGTAGGTTTTGTCGTCGAGGTTGAGTTCTTTAATGATGTCCTTGATGAGGCTTTTGGAATCTTGGGTGTCGTAGATCGTGAAGTTGTTCGGAAAACCAATGCGCTCTGCATTAAAGCGCAAGATTTTTGAAAAAACCGAGTGAAACGTACCCATGGAAATGTTTTTAGCCTCTGCTGGCCCTACGATATGACCAATTCTTTCGGTCATTTCTTTTGCCGCTTTGTTGGTAAAAGTGAGTGCTAAAATATTGAAGGGGTCTATGCCTTGCTCCATCATGTAGGCAATGCGATAGGTGAGTACGCGGGTTTTGCCCGAGCCTGCACCTGCAATGACCATAATTGGGCCAAAAATGTGTTCAACGGCAACCCGTTGACTTTCGTTTAATTCGTCTAGATAGGACATGGAAAAATTGCTGTTTTCAAAAGTACTATTTTAAGTCGCTTTTAATCCATTCAAATTGCAGTATTTTTGCACAAAATTTTGGCCTGAAACCGAAACATACGCAAGCCCTTTTCGTACAAACCTTTTTTGAATTTGACGCATGAGAACAAAATACATCGACCTTATTGAACAAACGTTTGATTTTCCTCAAAACGAATTCTTTTTGCGCGAAGAGCGCCTGTTCTTTCATGGCATCGACCTCATGCGCTTGGTGCACGAACACGGCACGCCGTTAAAGTTCCATTATTTGCCCCAAATCTCTAACAACATTCAGCGCGCAAAAGGTTGGTTCAGAGAGGCCATCATGAACTTAGGTTACCAAGGAAACTACTATTATTCTTATTGTACCAAAAGTTCTCACTTTGCTTTTGTACTCGACGAAGTACTCAAGAATGACGTCCATATTGAAACCTCATCTGCCTTTGATGTAGATATCGTCAGGAGCTTGCAAGCACAAGGAAAGCTGCAACATAAAAGCTATGTCATCTGCAACGGATACAAGCCAGCACCGTACTTACAAAAGATTGCCGACCTCATCGAAGAAGACGACCTCCGCATGGTGCCTGTTGTCGATAACATCGACGAACTCAAGCAACTCATTGAGCTCACCACCAAAGAACTCAATATCGGTATCCGGATTGCATCAGAAGAAGAGCCAAAGTTTGAGTTCTACACCTCACGTCTCGGCATCCGTTACCGTGAAATTGTTCCGTTTTACAAAGCCATCCTCAAAGAAAACCCGAGGGTTCGCGTTAAGATGTTGCATTTCTTCATCAATACGGGCATCAACGATACGGCCTATTACTGGAACGAACTCACTAAATGTTTGCGCGTTTATTCTGATCTCAAGAAACTTTGTCCAGAACTAGATTCTCTCAATATTGGAGGCGGTTTTCCGATTAAAAAATCCTTGGCCTTTGATTTTGACTACGCCTATATGGTACGCGAAATTCTAACCCAAGTGAAGCGCGTTTGCCAAGACAACGACATTCCAGAGCCGAATATTTTTACCGAATTTGGTTCGTTTACGGTTGGAGAAAGTGGAGGCGCTATTTTTAGCGTCTTGCATCAAAAGCAACAAAACGACCGAGAAAAATGGAACATGATTGATTCCTCTTTCATGACCAACTTGCCTGATACTTGGGCGATCAATCAGCGTTTTATCATGTTGCCGATCAATCGTTGGAACGACGACTACGAGCGCGTCTTGTTGGGCGGCCTCACCTGCGACTCCGATGACTACTACAATTCAGAGCAGCATTCCAATGCGATTTACCTGCCCAAGTTTGATAAAAACAACACCCTTTACATCGGATTTTTCAATACAGGCGCTTATCAAGAAACCATTGGTGGTTATGGCGGTCTCAAACATTGCCTCATTCCAGAACCCAAGCATATTCTCATAACCCGCGACGAAAACGGAAAAATACAGACCGAAGTGTTTAGCAATGAGCAAACTGCGCAAGATTACTTAAAAATATTAGGCTACGACAAATAAGCGAGGCGTTATTCGTGCTATATTTGCGGACAATTAAAAAAAGAATGAAAGTATCGTCGATCTCTTTATTGGCCTCCAACAAATTTTCTTCTAAAGTTCAGTCTTGGGCTTCGAGCGTTGCTAGTGAGGTGCATTTGGTCAACGATAAGGCCGGAGATTTTTTCGAAACCACGGATAGCCTCCTGATTTTCAATCAGAACCAAGAGTTAGGGCAAGAGGTAATGGAAATCAAAGCCCGCTACGACAAACAACAAAAACCAGTTCATAAAATCGACATCAACGGAACATTGCGCGTCGGCATCACCAATTTTGATCTCTGGCTAGACAGCACCAAAGCGAAAAACTTATTGGTGATCGGAGCTGAAGAGTTGGCAGACAACCCCAATTTAGACCGTTACCTAGACGCAGTTTAGTTTCTCAACTGCGCTTCACAATCTCTTTCTAGCGCTTTCAAGATGCGTTGCATTGCTTTTTCGATTTGTGTTTCGCTCAGTGTCTGCTGCCCATCTTGTAAATAAAAGGCGAGCGCATAAGATTTCTTCCCATCAGGTAAGTTTTTCCCTTCATAAACATCAAAGAGCTGAACTTCTTGCAAGAGTTTGGTTTCTGCTTTTTGAGCACTAAGTGCCAAAGCTTGGTAGTTAGTTTTACGACTCACGAGCAAAGAGAGGTCTCGGCGCACTGCAAAAGATTTGGGAACCTCGCTAAAGCGTATTTGCTGCTTCTGACTCAGTTTAATAAGTAAAGCCCAATCAAATTGTGCGTAATAGACAGCTTGCTTGATGTCAAAATCTTGCTGAATTTGCTGATTAATTTCACCGAATTCTACAAGTATTTTACCTTGGATTTCAAAGGCGAGGCCTTGTTTGAAAAGTACGCTCGGATGGTCTTTTTCGGTGCATGAATGGGCCAGACCAAAGCGTTCAAGTAAGCTCCATACTTCTTTTTTAAGACTAAAGAAGTCTTGACTCGCGCTCATAGTGCTGTTCCAGTTGTCGGGGCTTTGCTTGCCCACAAGTGCGATAGCCAGACGCTGAGTTTCAATACGCTCGTTGTGGTGTGCTTGGTAGTCTTGACCAAATTCAAATAACTGAAGGTCAAATTGTTGGCGATTTTGGTTATAGGCTATATTTTCAAGCAGGCCGAAAAGAAGGCTCTGTCTGAGGATGCCGAGGTCTTGGCTCAGCGGATTGAGGATGCTAATTGCATCGCCGAAATGGTCATTGAGGTAAGCACTGTATTGCTTTTTTGAAAGCGAGTTGTTCATGACCTCATAAAAGCCACGCCCCACAAGAAATTCTGCACCAGCCTCTTTTTGATGATCAGTGCTTTTAACGTTGAAAGGGCTCAGGCTGAGGTTCCATTTTTCGGGTAGGCTAACGCTGTTTAGGCCGTAAATGCGCAATACTTCTTCAATGACATCAATGGGGCGTGTGACGTCAATGCGGTAGGTAGGAACAAGTAAATCCCATGCCTGATTTCCATTGGAGAGAATTTGAAAGTCCAGGTCTTGTAAGATTTGTTCCACTTGAGCGACCGGAATTTCGTTGCCAATCATACGCTGCAACTGCTTTGCTGAAAGTTGGAGGCGAACGGGTTCGGGAATGTTGCCTTCATAGGTGAAGGTGGCGCTTTTGATTTGAGCCCCAGTAAGTTCTTGAAGCAATTGCACGCAGCGAAGCAAGGCGGCTTCTGTGAGGTTGGGGTCTACACCGCGCTCAAAGCGAAAAGAAGCATCGGTATTGAGACCATGCTGACGTGCTGCTTTTCTGATGCGAACTGCGTCGAATAAGGCAGCTTCAATGAGGATTTCTGTAGTGTTTGCACTAACGCCGCTTTCGAGACCACCAAGCACACCAGCCAAACAAAGTACATTCGTGTCGTTGGCAATCACGAGTTCGTGTCCGGCAAGTTTGTATTGGTTGTTGTCTAGTCCCAAGAAAGTTTCATTGGCTTGTGCACTGCGCACATGAAGCTTGCCGCCAATTTTTTGTGCATCAAAAATATGAAGAGGCGTACCGAGTTCACGTTGGATAAAATTACTGATATCAACGACGTTGTTAATTGGCTTAAGGCCAACAGCTTTGAGTCTGTTTTGCAGCCATTTTGGTGATGGTCCAACTTTGACTGCGTCGAGTTGAAGGGCTAAATAGCGCTTACAGGCCTCAGTATCCTGGATTTGGATGTTAAGCGGTGTTAATTTGGTATTTTGGAGCTGCTCAAATTCAGGGATCCGAAGCTCGATGCGCTCTTTATGCTGTAAGTTGTGAAACGCCTTGATATCTCTCGCTACTCCAATATGCCCCATGGCATCGGCTCTGTTTGGCGTGAGGCCAATTTCGAGTTGGATATCGCGTTCAAGATGGAAGTAGTTGGCAGCACTCGTGCCAACAGCTGCGTCGGCGGGCAATATTAAAATGCCGTCGTGGCTTGTGCCGATGCCGAGTTCGTCTTCTGCGCAGAGCATGCCCTCTGAGGCGACGCCCCGAATTTTGGCTTTTTTAATTTCAAAGGCTTCGTCAGGGTTCGGATAAAGCGTACAGCCTACTGTGGCAACCAAAACTTTTTGGCCGGCTGCAACGTTTGGTGCGCCACAGACAATTTGCAAGTGCGTGTCAGTACCGATAGAGACGGTCGTTACTTTGAGTTTATCTGCATCGGGGTGTTTCTCGCAAGTCAATACTTCGCCAATAAGCACTCCTTCGAGCCCACCTTGAATTTCGTCAAACTGTTCTAGGCTTTCTACTTCTAGACCTGTTTGCGTCAGGATTTCGCTGAGTTCTTCAGGTGAATACGGGAAATCTAAATAGGTTTTGAGCCAGTTATAAGATACTTTCATGGGAAGGGATGATATTGACTTCGCGTTCGAGTTTAACACCAAACTGCGATGCTATCGTTTGAATAATGTGGGTAGATAAATCAAAAATTTGTTGGCCTTGGCTGCCGCCGTAGTTCACCAAAACAAGCGCCTGCTTTTCGTGCACGCCACAGCTGCCTTGGCGATAACCTTTGAGCCCTGCATTTTCGATGAGCCAACCTGCAGCTAGTTTTACTTCTGTTTCTGAAATAATATAGTGAGCAACGTTGGGATGCTTGGCTTTGATTTTTTCAAAAGTTGGCAGGTCAATTACCGGGTTTTTGAAAAAACTGCCGGCATTTCCTAAAACTTTGGGGTCGGGTAATTTAGATTGGCGAATAGCAATAACGGCAGCGGAGATGTCTTTGATGGTTGGTTGCTCGATTCCTTTTGCATCGAGTTCTTGCTGAATGGCGCCATAACTCGTTTGAAGCACTGGGTTTTTGGCAAGTGCAAAAGTGACGTCGGTGATGATGTATTGGTTTTTGAGCGCACGTTTGAAGACGCTTTCTCGATAACCAAACTGACATTGTTCTTTGTTGAACTTATGTATTTCACCGCTTTCTATATGGTAAGCGCTAAGTTCGTGAAAAACATCTTTGATTTCTACGCCGTAGGCACCAATATTTTGCATGGGGCTTGCCCCCACAGAGCCGGGGATGAGCGAAAGATTTTCTAAGCCTGCCCAATTATTGCCGATGCAAAATTGCACGAACTCAT
>JACCDV011151961.1_pt1 | contig 28611 bp, 32 predicted proteins | sample 7446131 | NCBI WGS metagenome assembly JACCDV01 (sample SAMN15323448, study PRJNA562643) | freshwater metagenome | isolation source: river surface water | place: USA:Blue River Watershed | collected 2017-08-17 | reverse complement strand
TATAAGTCCCTGCTGCAACTCCAGTGAAAGTCGCACTTGATTGGTAGTTCGTACCATCAATGCTATATTCTACTCCTGATTGGGTAGTGAAAACTATTGTTCCTGTTGGTACAGAACACGTTGGTTGAACCGTTACACTTGCTACTGGGGTAGCTGGTGCTGATGGAACTGCATTTACTGTTACACTAGAACCTGTTGTTGTACAAGTGTTATCTGTTGTTGAACGTACACTTAATGTATAAGTCCCTGCTGCAACTCCCGTGAAAGTCGCACTTGATTGGTAGGTAGTGCCATCAATGCTATATTCTACTCCTGATTGGGTAGTGAAAACTATTGTTCCTGTTGTTACTGCACACGTTGGTTGTACAGTTACACTTGCCGTTGGTGATGATAATATACAAGTGTCATTATCAATAATTGTAACAACAGCATTTGCATCTAAGATAGATGCATTTGTTGGGTCGGAGAGGGTAACATTGATAGTTTCGGACGATTCTACTAATGTATCATCAATAATTGGAATAGTAAAAGTTCTAGATGTCTGACCTGGAGCAAAAGTTAATGTTCCTGAAATAAGAGAATAATCAACTCCAGCTGTAGCCGTACCATTTGATAAAGTGTAAGCCACTGTAATTGAATTAGTACTTGAAGCCGAAAGAGAAACAGTTACAGTTGCAGTCCCTGCATTTTCTAAAACCGAAATATCGGCTACGGATAATTTACCGAATGTAGCTAAGTATGTATTTAGAGCATCAAGTAATCCATTTGTTGCAGCATTACCAGTTACAGTTCCAGGAACAGGGGATATACTTAAAGTTGAACCGTTGAAAGTTAAACCAATGTATTTTGTGTCATTTATAGTGTACGAAGCCGAACCATTAAATCCATTTGTAGCTAGAGAAACATTTGTTCCTGTTCCTGGTTGAAAACAAATGGTAGTAACGGTTCCACTTGGTGCACGCCATTTAACAAATCCGTTAATAACATGTTCAACACCATTATTATCGGTGATAAGCACCATACCAATAATATCATTTCCTTGTGAAACAAATATATTAGAAGTTGAATTTTGAGCAAACTGAACATTTGTCCATCCTAATCCACTTGTGCCTGATAAGTAGTAAGAATTTGATGATCGATTATTACCAGTATTATCACCAACAAATCCATTAGCAAAGGGAACAGTGATTAGATTTTGACCATTTAAAGATAAACAAGCTATTAAAAATAAAAATCTGTAAATAAATTTCATTTTGATTGTATAAAAATTTAGACAAAAATATTTTATTTTAACAATTATTTAAGCTTTATACAATAGAAAATTAATCTTAGGATATAGAAAAAATATAGAAAAAGAATAAAAAAGTATTGTTTGACAAATAAACATCTCAAATATGAAACCGTATCTAGAGATTACTATTGCTTTGATAATATAGTTTTAATAAATTAGATTCTTGGGTATTGATTAGGTAAGAAGCTACCAAAATGGTTATCATGGTGATGGCGTGATGTTTGGGTTGAAGTTTTAGAAAAATATTAAAAGCACTTCTGTATGGAGTGCTTTTTATTTAAAAAAAACATCATATCCAAAACGAAGCAACGCCAATCCTACCACCATTAAAAAGAAAACACGAATAAATCCGTTGCCTTTAGAAATTGCTAATCTTGCGCCTAACCACGAACCAGTAACATTACAAATTGCCATAGGAATAGCAATCGTCCAAATGATTTTTCCTTTTAACACAAATAAGGTAATAGAACCAATGTTAGTTGCCAAGTTGACTAATTTTGCATAGATATTGGCATTTAGAAAGTCGAAACCTAAAATAGCAATAAACGCCATGATTAATAAGCTTCCGGTTCCTGGACCAATGAATCCATCATAACAACCTAAGAAAACACAAATAATACTTCCGTAAATATAGGTTTGCTTTTGTGATAATTTATCGATTTGAAATTGACCAAAATCTTTCTTGAAATACGTATACAGTATGAGCAAAATCAACACCACAAAAAGTAAGGGTTTCATGAAATCGTTTTGCATTACATTGAGCAAACTCGAACCTAAATAAGCAAATATGAAAGATAGAATTGCCATTATAATAAATAACTTCCAATTTACTTTTGCCGATTTCATATAGTGATACGTTGCCATGCTCGTTCCACTAAAACCCGGAATTTTTAAGGTTCCAATAATCGAAGCAACAGGTACATTTGGCAATAATATTAATGCGGCTGGAGTTTGAATTAATCCACAACCTCCCACAACAGCATCAATAAAACCAGCTACGAAGGAAGCAATGCAGAGAAAAATGATGATGTAGGTTTCCATTTTTTAGTAATCAGTCCCAGTGTTCAGTCTCAGATCTGTTAACTGCGACTGAACACTGAGTACTAAATTATACTCTTACGATATTAGCTCCGATAGCTCTTAATCTTTCATCAATGCGCTCGTAACCTCTGTCGATTTGTTCGATATTTTGGATAGTTGACGTTCCTTTTGCTGTTAAAGCGGCAATTAATAAAGAGATTCCGGCTCTAATATCAGGTGAACTCATGGTTGTAGCTTTTAATTGCGATTGGAAATTATGCCCCATGACCACCGCTCTGTGCGGATCACATAGCATAATTTTGGCTCCCATATCGATTAATTTGTCAACGAAGAACAAACGGCTTTCAAACATTTTTTGGTGAATTAACACATCGCCTTTTGCTTGTGTACAAACTACCAAAACAATACTTAACAAGTCAGGAGTAAATCCTGGCCATGGTGCATCTGAAACGGTTAAGATAGAACCATCGATATCGGTTTTGATTTCGTACCCTTCTTTATGAGCAGGAATGTAGATATCATCTCCTTTTCTTTCAAGTGTAATTCCTAATTTTCTAAATACGTTTGGAATTTGTCCTAAGTTATCCCAACTCACATTTTTGATTGTAATTTCGCTTCTTGTCATAGCCGCAAGACCAATCCAAGAACCGATTTCAATCATATCAGGTAAAATTCTGTGTTCGCAACCGCCTAAACTTTCAACACCTTCAATCGTTAATAAGTTAGACCCTACTCCAGAAATTTTAGCTCCCATTGAGTTTAACATTTTACACAATTGTTGCAAGTAAGGTTCGCAAGCTGCGTTATAAATTGTAGTTGTTCCTTCTGCTAAAACCGCAGCCATAACAATATTAGCTGTTCCCGTTACCGAAGCTTCGTCTAACAACATGTAAGAACCTTGTAATCTTCCGTCAATTTCCACTCCGTAGAAATGGTCTTCTCTTTCGTATCTGAATTTGGCTCCAAGGTTAATAAATCCTTCAAAGTGTGTATCTAAACGACGACGTCCAATTTTATCACCTCCTGGTTTTGGAATGTATCCACAACCAAAACGTGCTAATAAAGGACCAACAATCATAATCGAACCTCTTAAACTTCCACCTTCTTTTTTGAACGCTTCTGTTTTTAAGTAATTAACATTTACCTCATCGGCTTGAAAGGTGTAATCGCCAGGTCCATTTTTTTGAATTTTAACACCTAAATTCCCTAAAAGGGTAATTAGTTTATTAACATCGATAATATCTGGAATATTCGTTACTCTTACTTTTTCAGAAGTTAACAAAACAGGACATAACACTTGTAGCGCCTCATTTTTAGCGCCTTGAGGTGTAATTTCTCCTTTTAATGCTTTTCCTCCTTCAATTTTAAATGTTCCCATGCAACTGCCTATTTTTTAAATGTATTTTTATTTTGATTGTTTTTATTCATGTGCCCTTTGTTGTTATTGTTTTTCTTAACAATTCCAGGTTTATTAGAACTAAATTGGGTTTTATTGGATACTTTCTTGTTCACTTTCATTAAATCGTGAGTGTTCGAAAGCTCTTCGTTTGATTTTGAAAGATTTAATTTTCCTCCTGAAAGTTCTAATAAGTGTTCAAAAATCACTTCATCGGTTACCGTATCTTTGTTCCAACTCAAGTAACATTTTTTCATATGATTCGCAATAACTAAAACTAAAGCATTTTTTAATTCGCTTTCTTCCCAGCTGTTGGCTACATCAATCATATATTTGATGTTATTTCCGTAAAAACGATATTTAGGGAAATTTTGAGGATATTTTAAACGTTCTGGTTTTTGCGTTAAAATATCTTTTGATGGAATCGGATAAGGAGAATCGACATCCAATTTAAAATCAGACATGATAAACAACTGATCCCACAATTTATGTTGAAAATCTAATACATCTCGCAAATGTGGATTTAAAGAACCCATTACCGAAATGATATATTTAGCGGCTTTGTTTCGCTCTTCACGATCTTCAATAGCAGTAGCTTGATCGATTAATTTCTGCAAATGTCTTCCATACTCTGGAATAATCAAATGCGGACGTTGCGAATTATATTCTAAATTACTTACTTGTTCTTGCATGTTTGTTTTATAATGAAATGATACCTTCTATATCAGATACTTCAATGTATTTATCAATAACACTTTGAGGGTTTGGCATATTAACACTTATCGATACACTTGTAAATTTACCTGTTTTTGATTGTTGCGTAGTAATAACAGCTCCCATATTATTAAAAGCGGCTTCTACTTTCGCAATACTATAAACATTAGAAGGCATGATAAATTTATATAAATACTCTGAAGGCCAAAGCGTTGAATTTGTTAATTCTTCTTTTAATCTGATATAAAAATCTTCTGTTTTCTTATCCATCATCATTTCGTATTTGAATTAGCAAATATACTTTTTTATGTTCAAAATTATATTGTACTAACTTATAATTTTAACCCAGATTCCGAATTAGAAATCTACTCCAACTAAATTCTTCTTCAAAACCAAGAACTTACTCCCATTTTTAAATTAAAAATACATTAGTATTACATCTTTAAAAATAGTCCGTGAGCTCTTGATTTTATTGAATAATTCAGTTTCGCTACGAAGTCTAATGCGGATTCTGGGATTAAAGTTGATTAGATTTTTAAAAAAACTTACTTTTGCGCCTTAGAATTTCCAATATGAACAAAGAAATTGTGGTTTTAATTGGTGGACCAAGCTCTGGAAAAACCACCTTAATAGAAGCATTGAAAGAAAAAGGACACACTTGTTATCCTGAGATTTCGCGTGAAGTTATTCGTGAGGCTCAAGAACAAGGAATCGAGCAATTGTTTCTTGAGAAACCCCTTTTGTTTAGTGAATTACTTTTAGAAGGCAGAAAAAAACAATTCAAAGAAGCTTTAAACGAAGAAGCGAATATCGTTTTTTTAGACCGAGGCATTCCAGATATATTGGCTTACATGCATTATATTGGGGATTCGTATCCTTCCTTTTTTGACAAAGCGTGTCAAGATCATAAATATTCGGCTATATTTGTTTTACCGCCTTGGAAAGAAATTTATGTGAGTGATACCGAACGCTATGAAAACTACGAACAAGCGGTTTTGATTCACGAACATTTAATGGAAACTTACAAGGCATACGGCTATTCGATTACAGAAGTTCCAAAAGATACGGTTGAAAATCGTGTTGATTTTATTATGAAACATCTTGTTAAATAATTTTTTTATAATTTAGTGTTTCTAAAAGCCCTTTTTCATGTCGGAACCCATACAAATTCTTAAAAAATACTGGAAACACGATAGTTTTAGAACACCACAAGAAGATATTATTCAATCGGTATTAAGTGGTAACGACACCTTTGCGCTTTTACCAACTGGTGGTGGAAAATCGGTTTGTTTTCAGATTCCGGCTATGATGCTCAATGGAATTTGTTTGGTAATTTCGCCTTTGATTGCTTTGATGAAAGACCAAGTGCAGAACTTACAAAGCAAAAACATCAAAGCCATTGCATTAACAGGTGGTATTTCGCAAGATGATGTTATTGACATTTTAGACAATTGTCAATTTGGAAATTATAAATTCTTGTACCTTTCACCCGAACGTTTGCAACATGATTGGATTGTTGAACGTTTAAAACAATTACCCATTAATCTGATTGCCATTGACGAAGCGCACTGTGTAAGTCAATGGGGACATGATTTTAGACCTGCCTATTTGAAAATTTCGGCTTTAAAAACGCACTTCCCTTCTACTCCGTTTTTAGCTTTAACGGCTACTGCCAACAATAGAGTTCAGGAAGATATTTGCACGCATTTGGCATTGGTAAATCCGAAAGTATTTACAAAGTCATTTACTCGAGAAAACTTGGCTTATCACGTGATTAAAACAGAAGATAAACTGTTTAAAATTCAGCAGATATTGTCGAAAAATCCGCAATCTTCTATAATTTATGTTCGTAATCGTAAATCGTGTATTGAAACTTCGCAACAGTTGAATCAATTGGGATTTACTTGTACGTTTTATCATGGCGGATTACCCGCAAAGGAGAAAGAAAAAAACATGCAATTGTGGTTAGAAAACAAAGCGCAAGTTATAGTTGCTACGAATGCCTTTGGAATGGGAATTGACAAACCCGATGTAAAAACCGTGATTCACATCCAACTTCCAGAAAACCTTGAAAATTATTATCAAGAAGCGGGAAGAGCGGGTAGAAATGGTGAAAAAGCATTTGGGATTATCGTTACGAATCCTTCTGACATTGGGTACACTAAAGCCCAATTTATTGATGTTTTACCCGATAAAAAATTTGTAAAAGACGTTTACATCAAACTAAATAATTATTTTCAAATTGCTTATGGTGAAGGTTATAACGAAAATTTTGCTTTCAATTTGAATCAGTTTTGTGCGCAATATCAATTTCCGGTAATCAAAGCGTTCAATAGTTTGCAGTTTTTAGACCGACAAGGAATTATTACATTTCAAAGTGAATCTACCGAAAAAGTAAGTTTACAATTTATAATTCCAAGCAAAGAAGTTATTCGATATGTCAGTTTACACCCACATGACGAACCCATTATTACTGCCATTTTAAGAACCTATTCTGGAATTTTTGATGTAGAAACTACAATTAATCCGCACTTGGTTGCCAAAAAAGCAAACACCTCAGAAAAACGAGTTGAAGAAGTAATTGATAAATTAGCGGCGAGTCAATGCATTATTTTACATGCCAAAAACAATGATAGTTCAATTACGTTTAATGAAGCTAGAGAGGATGATTTAACTATCAATCGGGTAGCGAAGTTTTTAGAACATCAAAATAAATTAAAAGAAGCGCAATTTGAGAGCGTAGTGAATTACATTACGAATGAAACTACTTGTAAAAACAAAATGCTATTGGCCTATTTTGATGAAATTTCGAAAGAAGATTGTGGCATTTGTTCCTATTGTACTTCTAAAAAAAAAGTGCCGCCCATTGAAATAACACAATCGGTTCTTCAATTATTAGCGAAAAGCTCATTAAGTTCTAGAGAAATTGAAAACCAACTTCACATTTCTACAGAAGCGACTATCTTTGCGATTCAATTGTTGTTAGAAAACAATCGAATTAAAATCAATTCAAACAATCAATATTACCTTATATAATGGAAAAACTTAGAATTGTATTCATGGGAACGCCCGATTTTGCCGTTGGGATTTTGGATACTATTTACCAAAACAATTATGATATTGTAGGTGTTATCACCGCTCCCGACAAACCAGCGGGTCGTGGACAAAAAGTAAGTATGAGTGCGGTTAAGTATTATGCGCTAGAAAAAAACTTGCGTTTATTACAACCTACCAATTTAAAATCGGAAGATTTCTTAACCGAATTAAAAAGTTTAGATGCGAATTTACAAGTAGTCGTAGCCTTTAGAATGTTGCCAGAAGTAGTATGGAAAATGCCTAAACTAGGAACGTTCAATTTACACGCATCTTTATTACCAGAATATCGTGGTGCTGCTCCTATTAATTGGGCCATTATTAATGGAGAAACTAAAACAGGTGTTACCTCTTTTTTTATTGATGATAAAATTGACACCGGTGCGATGATTTTAAGCAAGGAAACTGAAATCGGGGCAAATGAAACTGCTGGTGAATTACACGATCGTTTGATGCATTTAGGAAGCGAAACTGTTTTAGAGACCTTACAATTAATAGAATCAGGTAAAGCCACAACAAAATTACAAGAAAATAATCCCGATGTTAAAACCGCTTATAAATTAAACAAAGACAATTGTAAGATTGACTGGTCGCAATCTGGAAAGACGATTTTTAATTTAATTAGAGGCTTATCACCTTATCCAGCGGCTTGGACTTATATTAAAGATGGCGAAAACGAGTGGAATGTAAAAATCTATTTAGCCAACTTTGAAAAAAAGGAACATACTGATACCATTGGAAAAATTTCAACTACTAAAAAAGAGATTTTTATTGCGGTAAAAGATGGTGTTCTAAAAATTGAAAGTTTACAATTTCCAGGAAAGAAAAGAATGTTGGCACATGAATTATTAAATGGAGTTAAGCTAACTGAAAATGCGATAGCGCTGTAAGCCTTGAAAACACTATATTTAAGCGCAAAAATTTAAAAAACAAACAATGTTATTAACATTTAACCTATTTTATTAACATTTTTATCGAAAAACAAGTCAAATACTTGCGTAGTTCAACAATACCGCTAAATTTGTGATAAATAATTAAGTTTAACCAATTATAAATAACTTTAATCATGAACAAATCAGAATTAATCGATGCAATGGCAGCTTCTGCTGGTATTACAAAAGCAGCTGCTAAATTAGCTTTAGAATCATTTTTAAGCAATGTTGAAGGAACTTTACAAAAAGGTGGAAGAGTATCTTTAGTAGGTTTTGGTTCTTGGTCAGTATCTAAAAGAGCTGCAAGAGATGGAAGAAATCCTCAAACAGGAAAAACTATCAAAATTGCTGCTAAAAACGTAGTAAAATTCAAAGCTGGTGCTGAATTAGAAGGATCAGTAAACAAATAATATTTTTGTTACATACAATAGAGAGTCCCGATTTAATCGGGACTTTTTTTTGCAGTTTATCGAATATATTTGATTTTGTATGATTTTTTTGTTAAATTACAATCACAAACTATAAAAAATATGATAACAACGCTACCTAAAAAAGGTCATTTGTTAATAGCAGAACCTTCTATATTAGGTGATGTTTCTTTTAACAGGTCGGTAATTTTACTAGCCGAGCACAATGATGAAGGCTCTATAGGTTTTATACTAAACAAACCCTTAAGTTATACCATAAACGATTTATTGCCAGAAATTGAAGCTTCCTTTGAAATTTATAACGGAGGTCCAGTAGAACAAGACAATTTGTATTTTATTCATAATATTCCTCAAACGATTCCCAATAGTGTAGAAATTTCAAACGGAATTTATTGGGGTGGTGATTTTGAAACCACAAAAAACCTCATCAATGATGGAAAAATTACGAAAGATAATATTCGCTTTTTTCTGGGTTACAGTGGTTGGAGTTCCAATCAATTAGAAATGGAAATGCAAGAAAATGCGTGGATTGTTTCGGAAAATACTTCAAAAAACAATTTACTAGCAAAAGCTAGCAATGCTTTTTGGAAAGAAAAAATAATTGAATTGGGTGGCGATTATATTTTGTATTCTAATTCACCCGAAAATCCTATGCTCAATTAAGACGAATTTTAGCATTTAATCGCTTAAGTACTTCTGAAGCAAATTCAGTTGTATATTCTTTTTTACGGTATTTGGTAATCGGTTGAATTCCAGAGATTACGTTCGTTAAAAACAATTCATCTGCTTTTTGCAAATCAAATGGTGATATGGAATTTTCCTTAACTTCAATTCCTTCCATTTTTTTCAGAATTTCCAAAATTTGCTTGCGCATTATACCATTTAAACAACCATCCGAAACTGGTGGTGTTACTACTACATTTCCCGTCTTCATGAATACATTACTTTGCAAAGCTTCAACCACATTCTTTTCATTGTTTAAAACTAGACAATTATCGTAACCGTTTTCTTCTGCAAAAATACTTCCTGTAATTTGAAGCATTTTATTATTGGTTTTTAAGGTTGAAAGTAATTGTTTGGTAATATAAAAATCTTTGTATAGTTCTACTTCATAGTTTAGTTTTCCAAACTCATATAATTCTTGCAAAGGAGAAGCGGTTACTAAAAATTGCACGTTGCGTGATTTTGGCAAATAAAAACCTTCTGAATCTCTGTAAACCGAAAAACGAACACGATATGAATTGGCAATATTTAGCACCTGAACCAAATTTGCTATTTGGGATTCAAAATATTCCATGGTAAAATTCATTGGAATTTCCATACGACAAATACGCATAGAAGCCATCAATCTAAAATAGTGGTCTTCAAGAAATAATACTTTATTATCCAAGACTTTAATGGTTTCAAAAATGCTATCTCCAAATAAAAATCCTCTGTTATTTTCAATAGAAATTGAACTGTTTTTCTGAATGTTTCCGTTAAAATTTACCATAAAAAAATCCCGACTTTTAAATCGGGACAAATATAGTCGATATTATTTAGTTTTATACGGAACCCAACACATGTTTTAAATCGGAAATTTGATTTTCCCATAAAAGTTTTGATTCTTCTAATTCATCTGAGTGAGCAAAATCTGAAACTACTATAGAAACGTCTTTTGTGATTTCATCTTCTATAATTTTCAATTCGAAAAAGTAATCTGTTTCATTACCTTCTTCATCCAACCATTTGAATTTAATTCGTTCCCCTGATTTTTTTGAAGCTAGTTTTGCTTTTTCTTCAGAATCATCCCAAATAAAAGTAAAAAATTCTCCTCTAGAATTTACATTATCAGCAAACCATTCCGATAACCCAGAAGGAGTTGAAATATACTGATATAGTAATTGTGGCGAAGATTGTATAGGGAATTCTAATTCGTACTTTATTTTTACACTCATAGCTTGTTTTTGTTTTTCAGATTCGAAATATATAGAGAATATATCGAATTAACAAAAAAATATTTTAAATTATTTTAATCAAAAAATATTTGCAAACAAAAGAATTAGTTTTATATTTGCACCCGCATTCAGCAAGGATGTAAGACCAATATTTGGCGAGGTAGCTCAGTTGGTTAGAGCGCAGGATTCATAATCATACGTTAAATTCTTATTTTACAATTTTCCAAGCCTAAACTAAAGGGCTTTTTTTGTATATAATCTTTACATTTTCAATAACTTACAAAATTTAAAAGAACGGTTTCTTATTCAAGAAGTGTCTGATTAATATTTATATAAAAATATAAAAAAAAAGTCAAATTTCCTATTTTCTTGGCACACTTTTGACACACTTTTCAAAGATTTAAAACTTATTTTATTAGTTATTTTTAAACTTTATTTACTGTCGATATTCACTATGCGTTCATTTTTAGTCTTTTACACTTGCCTATTTCAGTATTTTTTTGTAATTTTGTAAAAAATATCAAGAGTTAGGTTTATCCTATGCCAACCTGCGTGAACGTATGTAAGGTGGAAAAAAGATGTGAGTGTTTAACTAAAAGAAAAACGTATTTATGACTAAAACTGTCTGTTTTCCTAGTAGTGTGTTCTTTTACTGCAAAATTCCTTTAACAATTGTATTTATTCGTTGTCGCTTCAAAGTGTATTGACTTTTTATGCTTTATCATTAGCTTTTTAAGCTGGTTTTCAATTTAGTATTAAAAATTAACTCATAAGATTTAGCGGTGTTTTTTACATCGTGGGCATCGCTTTGTCTTTTTTTAAAAAAATATATAAAATGCAAAATAATAAAAATACAGTAAAGCTTAATAATTTAAAAGTCAACCAAAACAAATTTTATTGGATAAATCATTTTGAAAATTGCATATCCCCCCCAGTATTAGGCAAGATAACTGTTGACGAGGTACTACATAAAATAAAAAATGGTGATGAAAACCTACTTAACATAAAAAATGCTAGAGAATTTGGAAAAAGTCATCAAAAATATGATGAAATAAAAAAAACTGCTCTACCAACTTATAGATTTAACTTCATTTATGAAGATTATGCCAAAGATGAAAATGTTATACGTCCAACTGGATTGATTTATATTGATGTGGATGATACCATTGAAATCCCACATAGTGACTATATTTATGCCAAGTGGCGTTCTCTCTCAAATAAAGGATATGGTATTCTAGTAAAAGTGGATAACCTAACCCTAGACAACTTTAAAGTTGTTTATGCCTCCCTTGGTATAATACTAGGTGTTAAAGTAGATGATGGTGCACGTAAAGCTATACAGCAGAATGTGTTGAGCTATGACCCCTACCTATATTTTAATGCTGATTCAAGGGTATATCAGTGTAAGGATATTAAAAAAGCTTCACTTAATAATATAAAGAAAAAAAAAGAATGTATATCAGTAAATGAAGCTTTTAAAGATACTTTTGCCATAAAAGAGAGAATTGACAATTCTTATGAATATTTTGTTGGAGATAATTACGACAAGGATTATTTATATTTTGAAAATAAAGTAACTATTTGTGCTCCATATATGCCTTGGAATGGGGTTGAAAAGGGAAATCGAAATAACTTTTTATTTAGAGTATTAAGTCAATTTGCATTACTTAATCCTTATTTAGGAAGAGATTACTTATTTAATAAAAGTATTTATTTCAATAAAAAAATGAACCCAAATTTAACAAAAACTGAAATAAACTCAGTGATTACAAGTGTAATTAATAAACGAGAAGAAGGTAGTTTAAAAATGTATTACAACAAAGAGAGATTAATTCTATTTAATCCAAACAAAAAACTAACAAAATCAGAAAAATCGAAAATAAAAGGCATGATTGTAGGAGCAAAGAGAGCTAAATTAACTGAAGATGCCATTTATGAGATAATAGAAAATTGGGATTTTGAACTATTTGGAAAAATAACTCAAAAATCTGTGATTGAATTAAATATTTTTTCACGTTCAACTGTTCAAAGATATTGGAGCAACTTTAAAAAGTATGTTGAAGAATTAAATGAATTTAATAGAAATTCTATAAAATTAAAAAAAGTAGCTTAATTAAAAATCCATTCTATGATAACATTCATCGACCTAGATATTCAAAAAATTGTTTTTTCAACTCTTGTTATAAAAGTTTCAAGTGTTGTAGAGAAATTTGATAGTATAGAGAAATTTTCAACACAACACAATTTTTCAGGAGTTACAAATGGAAATATTTTAATGACTGCTGAAATGAGTTCGCCACCTTTTCAACTTGAAGAATTTGCACAAAAAGTTCTTATTGCTAATGGATTAGTATTACAGAAAGATTACTTATTCATTGAGGAATTACTTACACAAGGTGTAAGAGGAGAAGTTTCAGAATTAATAAATGAACCTCATCCCGATTGTAATGATGTCGAATGGCTTCAAAGCGTAATTGTCTCCAGCGGAAATTACATTTGGTATTTGGAACCAAGTTTAAGCGACTTTGAAAGAGATGCAAATTTTAGACTTTTCAAAAATCTTTTGTATTGTGATGTGGAAAAAATTCAACTAAATCCAAGAATAACACAAATTGACGAAACTTATGTACATTACACTGTAAGTGATTCCAAAATGTATTACAAAATACATAGAGATGCATTGTGGTATAATGAATTAAAGTATGGCAAAAAGTAGTCTTTTAAAAACGAGAGATTGATTCAATTTTAAATATAATTGCTGTGAAATTATCTTCTGAAAATGTTTCACAGCATTTTTTTAATTCTTGAATTATATCATTTGATGAATTAAATTTAAAAAACAGCTCTTCTAAAGCCGAATCAATCCACGATTCTGTAATGCCATCTGTACAAATTAAAAAGTAATCATTTGGTTGAATATCGTCTATTAAAATCTGTTCTAATTTTACAGGTTTTGAGCTATCTTTTATTGATTTTGTCACCTCATTAGCTCTTGGATGAAAAAGTGCCTCCACGGAGCTTAAAACACCTTTTTTAACTGCTTCTGCTACCCAAGTGTGGTCTTTAGTCATGAAGATAATTTTCCCATTACGAAATTGATAAACTCGACTGTCTCCAGCCCAAGATACTAGAATACTATTTTCTAATATTTCAGCAACGGCAATTGTTGTTGCCATTCGTTCTGAAGAAGGATGCTTTCTTTTGTAAGAACTTAACTTTTTTTCTGATTCTTCAATCGCTTCATCAATAGACTTAGATTTTAAAAGTGATTCTTTTATAGTTTCTCCAACTAATTTTGAAGCTATCTGACCGTTTCTATTTCCACCAACACCATCTAGAACAGCATAAAATTTATTTGAATGGCAAATTAAATAATCTTCATTGATATCTCTTTTGGATTTTTCATATATTTTATATTCAGATTTGAAAATAAACATTTTCTAAAATTAGTTTAGGTTTTGATGCAATTAAAGATAGTGATGAGGGTTTTACCCATATTGCTAACAAAATAATTAACGGAATATTTAAACTAATCTTTCCACATATCTGGTTTAAAATCTGTTAAATTTGATAATTTCTCAAATAGCAACCATAACTCCATAATATTATTAATTTCATCTCTATCAATTTTTGTATTAAATTTTTTTTGACCAACTCTGTATGAAATTGTAACTTCCTTTGTTTTTGGATTTTCTAAATCTTTAAAAAAACCTACATTATTATTTTGAGTTGATTGTACAATTGAAAAACGTTTGTCTTCAAATCCAAATTTACCTTCTTTATTTTCTATTATTTTTCGACTAATTTCCTTATCTCCTGAAAAAACACTGAACTTTTCAAAAAATAAAAATACATCTTCAACATCTTGTTCATCCTGTGGTATAAAATCAAATTCGGAATATGATATTATTATACAAAAATCATATCTTTTTGGGAAGTTCAGATTACTATTATTTTCATATTTTATTAAAGCTGGAATTATAGAAAACTTATTTTCTTTAAAATCTAAATTGTATGGACTTATAACTTTATGAATACTGTTACCATTAAAATTCATCTCAAAATTTCGGTATTTACCATCAATAACATTCCAAGAGTTCATAATATTATGATAAATATGAAATTCTTTAAATGTAGGGTTTAATTTGAGTTCATTAAGAAATTGATTACTTGATAAATATTTTGGTTTAACTTCGTAATAAAAATAACTTTTGTTTGATTTATTTTCAACATAACATTTAACATTAATTTTTGCAGAACCAAAATTAACAGTGCTACTTAAATCTCTTTCCAAAACTAAAAACACAGTTAGTTTACAATTAGGCAAAAATTGGTGATAAAAAAATTTGTAAGTTTCGTCTAGAATAACATCAATTTCACATTCATGGAAAATACTATTAGTGAAAGGTTTACAAAATTCTGATAATTTATTATGTGATTCAAGATGTTTTTTTAATCCAATATTTAACATTTTTAACAATTATTTTTACTATTAATTATTATTTTTTCCATTCATTAATTTTTATTGAATTGCTTCCATCTTCAGAAAAAGTTTGAATGTTTTCTTCTTCTCTAATACCAGCATACATAATATCTTTAGAAAAATCATATACAATGATAAAATTTGTAGAACTACAATTATGGGCTTGACAACCTTCTGCTATAAAAATATTATTTGAAAAAAACATAGGTATTTCAGTTGCCCAATTTTCAATTAAAAAGTTATAACGTTCATTTCCAATTAGAATTTTAAGACGTTGAGTTAATGAAGAATTTTCTAATAACTTAACATCGTTTGGATATTTACCATTTAATGTTTTTAAAAAATTAAGATTATCTGTTCTTTCAGATTGTTTTGCTTGAGATTCTTCAATTACTATTTTTTGATTTAATTCTTGCTCTTTTCTCAAAAGCTCATTTTCCTTTCTTAATAGTTCATTTTCTTTTTTTAAAGTTGTTTCTTCAATATCATTCGTGTTGTTAGTCTCTTTACAAGAAATAAAAATTAAACTTATATACATTATAATTATTAAAATTTTTAAATTGATGTATTTCATGCTCATATTATTTTTTATCCAGTATATTTTCATAAACACTTTTTATTTGATTTTTGTTATCTAATACCATCACAATGTTGAGAGTGAAGTTTTTTGGTTTTGTTTTGTCTTGTCTTTGGATTGAATAATCCAAAATAAAACTAATTTCAGTACCTAAAGATGAGCTATTTATTGATAAAGTTTCTTCTCTTATTATGTATGAAGCACTTATAATTTTAAAAGTTGACTTATAAACCCTTGCTAATTCAATTGCTTCAGAATTTGTTATATTAAACTTATCATAAAATCTACTTATATTTTCAGAATAAAAATGATTCAATTTATCCCAATTTTCTTGACTAATTATTTCATAATATTTTTTTATAAATTTTATTAATTCATTTTTTGACAAGTTAGATGAGTTACTAGAATTTTCTGTAAAATTTAACGAATTTTCTAAGCCTATTGAATTTATATTCAAGGCGAAATTTAAATTGGCTTCTCCAATTCCACCAGTAGTAATTCCAATTACTTCTCCATATTTATTAAATAATGGTGCACCACTACTACCATGAGTAATTTCTGCTGTAGTTTGAATAAAATTATTACCATCTCTGTAGCTAGAAACTATTCCAGTAGACAAGGTTTGAGTTAATCCCTTTGGGTTACTAATTGTAAAAACTTCATCACCAATCTTAGGAGTGTTAGTTGCTAATTTTAGATATTTTATATTATCCGAATTTCCAATTCTAAAAATTATATAATCTTTATCTTTGTCATAATCAATAATCTCTGTAATCATAAATTCATCACCTTCATCATTAATTGCAATGGCAGATGACGCATCTTTAAATACATGATAATTACTTATTGCAATACCACTTTTATCAATTATAAAAGCTGACCCTTGAGAAATACCCACGTTATTTTTTGTGTAAATTAGATAAACACCCTTTTTTACTTTATCGTAAATAGAGGATAAAGATTCTTTTTCATCAGATAAAATTTGACTATTTAATAAAAGTTCATTTTCTCTTAGATTTAATTCTTTTTCTCTTAGTTCTAAATCCTTTTCTTTTAGTTCTATCTCATTACTTTTGGATGAATTATTGTTATTGTTACATCCTAGTGTAAGTGTTGTAATAAATATTACTTGAAAAATTTTTTTATTCATCATTTAAATTTGAATTAATTTTTACCAACATGAGCTATCTTTTCCACTAAGTTCACCTGAAAAATAGCCTACGCAAATAAAATAAATAATAATCATTAAAAATGCATAAGATTGAATTGAAATATAAGCAAAAAATATGTCTAATCTTTTAGTGAATTTTAATTTAGTAGGATTTATTAAACCATAAATCATGATTAAAAAAAGTATTGTTCCAATAAAAAACCAAATTATTGAACTTAACCAAAAATCTTCAATATAGCACCCCCATGCTATTGAATTACCTTTTTCCATACTACCGCCAATATTATATGATACTCCTGCTAAAAACGGAAAGAGAATTGAAATATAAAAAACAGTCCAATAAATTTTAAATTTAGATGCTATTTTAGTAAATAAATTACCTTTTGATAATTTGTTTGAAATAATCATAAAGGCAATTAAATAAGTCAAACTCCACAATGATATTGATGTTAATACCGCAAAATGTCTTCCTTCCATAAAAATACTATTTAATACAATAATCATTTTTTAATTTGAGAAAATTTCCTCTAAAATTATTTCCATCAACTTTTTCAGGAACACCTTTGACAATCACTTTTTCTGTAAATTGATGTAAATCCCAATCAATATTTCCAATACTGTTTTCATTTGAATATGAAGCTATCCAAAGAGGACAATCTGAAAATTCATCTTTTAAAAACAGCTCATAAAATTTTCTACCAGTATATATAATTGGTTTAACACCATACTTACTCTCACATAAATTAATCCAATTTCGTATTCCTTTAATTAAATTGTTTTTCCCAAAGCCACTTTCTTTTTCAACATCTAAAACAGGCAACAAATCTCCTTTTTCTAATTCAACTGTTGAGCTGAAATGGTTAAATTGAATTTCAGAACTCACATTAGGTCTATAAAAGTGATAGGCTCCAACCAAATAACCATTCTCTTTAGCATTTTTCCAGTTATAATGGAATCTTTTGTCGACTAATTTTTTGCCCTCCGTAGCTTTAATAAAAACATACTTTATAGGATGTTTTGATTTTTTTACTTCATCCCAATTAATTTCTCCATTATGATGAGAAATATCTATTCCAAACAGGTGGTTAGTTTTTGAAATATAAGTGTTTTCAGAAAATATACGGTTACTTCTATTATTTTTAAAATAAAAAAATGAAACAATTAAAGCTGAAAATATCGCTGTCAAAATAATTAAATATTTTAACTTTCTACTTAATTTGAATTGTAATTTATAATTTGAAAATTTACTTTTTATTTCATTTCTAAAGTAAAATAAAATTGTAAAAAACAAGATTAAAAATAGTAATATTATTAAACTTCTTATAGGATGAATTGCAATCAAATGTTTCAAATATTTTATGTATCTCATTTAATCTCTTTTTTGTTTTTTTTATAAAATGCTTTAATTTTTTCAGGCATGGTTTCTTCTTTGTAATCATAAAGATAAAAGCCAACTTCTTTTAAATGATTTAATAACACAAAACGAACTTTGTAAAACTCGGTTTGCTTAAATTCCTTTAATGAATAATTTTCATTTTCATCAATCCTAGAAGTATAACCTTCTAAAAAATCTAGACTTATTTTTGCCATTAATTCTTCGATTGTAGCTCCGTTTGTATCAAAACCAATTTTCTTAAACTCTTTTTTGATTACAGAATACGGAGAAAATCGACAAACCAATTCCTGTTCAGAATTAATATAATATAATTCTTCATAAAAAGTTGGTTTCATTATTTTTGGTCGTGAGAATAACATGCTAATTTCTATCATATCTAGCTTCTGAATCTCGCATATATTCACATTCATCACAAGCTTCTTCATAAGAATAACCCTCTTCTTCAATTAATTTATCCACACATTTTTCTGTTGTTGTTTTACATGAAACTAACAATGTAAAGACTATTAATGATAATATTTTTTTCATAATTTTGAATTAAAATGTTTCTTTTGATTTACTTGCTTCACTATATGAATCAAATGAATTTACTTCCCTGTCAATAATCTTAAATTCATAATTTTTAAACAAATCTCTAAGTGCGTCATCTTTACATTTAATCCATAAATTATTACTGTAAACAGATTTTTTTAATATTAATTGGTTATTTACTTCATTCTGAAAATCGTCAAGAATTTTATATTTGATGTCTTCATTATACCCATATATTTCTTGAATTTCAGATTTGTAAAACACTTTATTTAATTCTACATCATAAACATCTTTATATTTTAATCTTAAATCATATGGGTCTTCAGAATAATATTCTTCTTTTTTAATAATTAATTCTGGTTCTTCAACAGTAAAAACGGCATAAACAAATTTTGAATTTTCAACTTTTTCATTAACATTTGACTCAAATTGAGATTCTGAGTCTGAAGAAAATGAGTCATTTCCTTTATTATTACATGAAATAAAAGTTAATAAAATGACAAATATTTTTGAATGCTTAATTAAATTCATAAAAATTAATTTTGTTTTGTGTTGTCCTTTTTTAAACTCATCAGTAGTCCAATTCCAACAATAACATCTATTATATTCCAGGTTATTTTGTTCAACCCTACAGTATTGAATGGCTGAAAAACAAGTACTAAAAAAACATACGTAATCACATTAGTAAAATCATTATCATTCTTATATGAATTATAAGCCAATATAGAAAACCCTAAAACACATGCCAGTCTAACAAATTGATAATAATCATAAGGCATATTGAACACACACAGGAAAAGTAGAATGGCTAAAATTATTTTTATTGATTTTGTCATTTTAATTCATGGTATTTTTTATCAATAAGATTTTTAAACTTTAAGCTAAATTCTTCTTCGTTTATCAATCCCGTATTTTTAGTTTTTTCGAGTAATTTATATTCCTCAGTTAATTTTATCTCTGTCTCTATTTTCTTTTTTAAAATTGTTTCTTTCTTTGAATTAAATTCTTGTTCACTAATCTGACCTAATTCTAATAATTTTTTTAAGTCACCTAAACTATTTGAAAATTTCTTTTCCTCATTATGTTTTATTTCGTTTGACAGGTCAACGGTATCTCCAACGAATGTTTGTCTATATATTATAAACAAATGAGGTATATAAAGTAAATAATTAATAAAATAAGTTTTATAAATTCTATAAGCATAATCACCGTGCATTTCTCTATCAATTAAACCAACAATAATAGAAATTACATAAATGAACCAAACCACAAGTATCAATTTTTCTATCCCTGATTTGAAATCTTTAATTTTTTTTATAATTATTATTATTGATAATATAACAGAAATTATTAAAATATTTGCCAAAATATCTTGCTTTGAGTTAATTTCCCGATAAAAATTACTTTCTCTTTCATCTCCACTAAATACAAATGGATTATCCAAGTTTTCGAGATATTCATAATAAATTTTAGCAATAAAAAGTACTATAAAATTTAAAATTGTTATTATCAAATATTTATAGCTTCTTACAGTTTTTGTGGTTTTCATAGTAGTTAAAATTAAAAATTTCAGTTACAAAATTTATAGTAACCTTCACAAGCTTTAGAATCTCCTAAATTACATGCTTTTTTGAAATATTCACAAGATTTTGTTTTATCGTTAAGTTTTGCATAGACAATAGCACATTTGATTGTTGCATCAATATGTTTTGAATTTAAAGATAATGTTTTTTTATAATCAACCAGTGCTTTGTTTAAATCATTCATTTTTTGAAGAATCATTCCTCTAATATAATAATAATTTGCATTTTTAGGATTTATTTTTAAAGCTTGATTTATTTCATAAAGTGCTGTCTTATTGTTTCCAAGCATTAGTTCATCTATTGCTTTAGCATTGTGATTTTCGGCAATCGTAATGTTTTGAGAAAAAAGCATTTGTAATGAAAAAAAAGAAAAAAATGTTAGAAGTAATAATCTCATAATATTTTCATTGTTAAAAGAATTTTATTATTTTAAAATTATTAATTTGCAATTATATAAGCTCTATATCCTCTAAAATCTAAATAATGAGTAAAATTATATTTAATGGCTAAATTATTATTCTCGTTTAATTTAACAAATTTTTCATTAGCTTGAAAATATCCTGTTAGCTGTCCGCCTTCTATTAATTCTATCCTCTAGGCTACTAAATTGATAAGATGTTAATATTCCATTAGAAATTGAAATGTAACCTTCATGCCATTCCTCTTGCCAATAAATATATGCTTTGATAGTTTGGTCTTGTGTAATATTTTTTTTAGAAAAAGATTAAATCAAATTTATTTCATTGGAAAATGAATTTGATTGAGTTAACATTAATGTTAACATTAATAACACATTAATTTTTTTCATAATTTATTTTATTTAGTTGTTAATTTACAAATATAAAAATTTGGTATCACATAAGATACTAAATTAAAATTAATTTTTTAGAATTTTGAGTATGGAAATTTCTGAAACTCAATTTCTAGAGGAACTAGGTATTCATATCAGACAGTTGAGGGAAAAAAGCAGTCTTTCTCAGCAACAACTGGCTAATTATTGTAATTTATCAAAGGTTCAGTTAGGTCGTATAGAACGTGCTGAAATTAATACAACAGTGAAAACTCTAGTCAAAATTGCTAATGCACTTGAAATTGAGCCAAAAGACCTTCTCAATATTATTACTAAAACCAAATAATTTATTACAAAAATACCGCTAATACTTATTTGTTTTTAAGTTTTGCAACCTTGCAAGTTATAACTCTGGACATTCAAAAATTATCATTTCTTTTTCTAAAAGTATCTGCTTAGGCTTTCCTTTTTCACCCGTAATGTAGTATTTAAAAGCAATAAATTCTGAAAAATGAACTAAAAAGGCTTTTTTAATTCTAGCTATATGAACATAAATTTCTTCGTTATTTTCTTTTACTAATTCATCAATTGTTTCTCTTATCTTATCTAATGAATTTTGATTGGAAATGTTTTTATAAATTTTAAACAAGCTTTCTTTATATAAGTATAACTCTTTCAAGTTGATTGGTTCATTACTGGTTAAAAACAATAAATAAATAGCTTTTGTTAGATGACTTAGTTTTATTTCTAAGTTATTACATTCAGGAATTAGTATTTTGTAATCCTCTGATATAATCATTGGATGAATGTTATTATAGATTACCCCCTCAATGTTTTTCTTCAAAAAACCATATATTTTTGGTGCTAATATTGCCAATTGCCCCGATTTTCTTAATCTTTCAATTTCATTATTTATGATGCTTAAACTTTCTACAGTTTGTTTTTTTATATTTTTATCTTCTTCTGAATCTTTCTTTAAGCTATAAAATCGTACTCCGCTGTATAAATCATTAGTGTTTAAATTTTCAATATAACCATCAAAAAACTTTTCAATTGATTCTCCATTTTTTCGTTCAACAATTGCATAACCATTATTAGAGCTTATACAACCCTTTGAAATATCCCCTTTATAAGCAATGAAATGAATAAAATCTAATAAAATAGAATCATAATCAAATCTAGTAGTTTTTAATTCATCTATAATTAGATTATTGAAGTTGTCAGATAAAAAGGGAAATGTGGATTTTAAAGCTGGTAAAATTTCAAAATCAATGTTTTCTAATAAAATTGGCAGATAAAAAAAATCTCTACCTTTATTATAAAACTGTTCTCTTAAATCTGTATAGTTTTGTCTTATATAGTTATCTGAATCTGCTGAAATTTCATTTTCAAAATACAATACGAAATTTTCTCCGAAATTGAATAGTTCATAATCTTTAAGATTTGTTTCATCGACATCAATACGTCTTACATTATCAATTTTTCGGTCATCAAAAAAAGCTGGTAAAATAACTTTTTCAATTACACGTGGTGCATAAGGATATTTTTCTTTTTTTTTAAAAAAAGAAAAAATTGAGCTAAAAATTTCCATAAACTAGTTTTTATTTTTCAGCTACAGAAGTATACAAAAATTTTGAGATATGCAAACAAGATTTTTCTATACAGTTAAATCAATGGATGTTCTAGAGGGGTATAATAAAGGTAAATTATAAGTAGAAATTAAAATCAAAAGATTGTGCAATTATGTATCTTTAAAATTATATATTTCAATTTGCTTAAATCTTTTATATAAGAAGAAATCGATTGTTGCGATATTAAGCCTTAACACTAGACTTGAATTAATATCTCCAAGGTAAAATAGTATTATCAAATTATACATATATTAAAATTAATTCATTTTTAATTTATATAAACGACATATTAGGATACAACTGAAAACAGGCGTTATGTAGATTGGGGTTTTTGGATACCCCCCCACTTTGTTATTTAAAATATTAATTAGTTGGAAAGTGGGGGAAAATTAGAAAATTTTATAGGTCTGGCATATCTTCAACTGATAGCTGTCTAATTCCAAGACCTCTCAAATAGGTTAGAGAAACACTAATGTTGCCATGTCCCATAACTTGTTGTAATTTATTTAAACTTCCTGTTTTTTCATAAACACTAATTGCACCAGTATGCCTGAAACTATATAATGTATTATCAGGTTCTAGTAATTTAGATATCTTTTTATACCTACTCCAAAGTGTTTTGAAATAATCTTCATTGTAAGGATATTCATTATTAGAAAAAATATTAGACCCTGAATTACCCTTTGTTAAATATTTTTGAATAAACAATGGAATAGGTACAATTCTATTTTTTTTACCTTTATTTCTATTTCCAGCTAAACTAATTTGAGAACAATCCTCATTAAAATCACTCCATTTTAAATTTCTAATTTCTCTATGCGGTCTTAATAGACAGCCGTATGCTAAAAGACAACATAAATGAAGATTTGAATTGAATTTTTCTAATTCATCAAATACAAGCTTAATTTCTTTAATTGGCTTGTGTAGTACTTCCTCTGTTTTAACTAATTTGATAAGAGGAAAAGGATTTTCAAATTTATATTCTTTAAAAATATCTGATAGCATTGCAGAATAATTTCTTTTAAAGTTTAATTGTACTCTTTTTGAGTTGCTAGTGAAATTTATCAAATCTTTTGCAATATTAATATTAAAATCACTGAGGTATAAATTTTCGCATTTTCTATTTTTTATAAAATCATTAAGCCTTTTATATGAAATAGTTAGGTCTTTTTTATAACTTTTGCTATAATCTAAATTCATTTTGCTGTTATAACATAAATTAATAGCCTCAATTATTTTTATGTCAATTGGTTTAACTTTCTTTAACTTTTTTTCTTCTACTGGTCGCCATCCTTTTTCTAATTTAATAAAAAATGATTGATACAATAAATCATGCTGTTTTTCCTTTAATGATTCTTCACAAGTATTTGGATTAAAATTTTCGCCAATTACAGAAGAGTTAAAATAACGAAATCGTTTTTCATTGTAAAAAAATGAAATTCCCATTCTACCATTTGATAGTTTAAACTTTTTTAAATTTTTAAATTCGTAATTCATATTTGTGACACACTTGTGACACACATAAATAAAAGACTGTTTCTTAACTTATTTTTTTTAGGTTATTGAAATGATAGTTTAAGTGCAAAAATGTCGTTTCAAAGGTTTGATAAAAATCGTTGAAACTGATTACAAAATTGCTATATATCTATTTGATTCATTGAAGTCAGTAGTATTAATACAAAAAAATATTTTAAATTATTTTAATCAAAAAATATTTGCAAACAAAAGAATTAGTTTTATATTTGCACCCGCATTCAGCAGGGATGTAAGACCAATATTTGGCGAGGTAGCTCAGTTGGTTAGAGCGCAGGATTCATAACCCTGAGGTCACGGGTTCAACTCCCGTCTTCGCTACGAAAACCCGAAATTTTACTTTATTGTAGATTTCGGGTTTTGTTTTTAAAACCTAATTCACTGATAATGAAATTAAAGCATTTTTTTACTGCACTTTTGATGCTTATTAGTTCTATTGGATTTTCTCAATTGAAAACAATTACAAATAAAACTTCTTACCCTTTTTGGATACATGTTCCTGAAAAAGAAAGTACTGAAAAACAACCCGTTTTGATTTTTCTACATGGAAAAAGTCTTTCTGGAACTAATTTAAATCGTGTTAGACGTTATGGTGTTTTACGAGCGATGGATAAAGGAAGAAAAATTCCAGCTATTGTTGTAGCACCTCAATTAGCAAAAGGAAGCTGGAATCCGGATAAAGTTTTAGAAATTTTAGAATACATCAAAAAAAATTATAATGTTGACGAATCTAGAATTTATGTTTGCGGAATGAGTTTAGGTGGCTATGGCACCTTACATTTTGCTGGAAAATATGCTGATAAAATTACCGCTGCAGTTGCTATTTGTGGTGGTGGAAATATTAAAGATGCTTGTAAATTAGCAACCATTCCGCTGTGGATACAACACGGCGATATAGATTATATTGTTCCCATGTCGGAATCAAAAAAAGTGGTTGATGCCATAAAAAAATGCAATGAAAATGCAGATGTTACCCTAACCATTATTAAAGGTGGAAATCACGGTAATGTAGAGCGTCTCTTTCATGAAAATGCTATGTATGATTGGTTATTTAAACAGATAAGAAAGTAATTCGACTCTTTATCTTACCTTTACCAAATGAATATTACATTATTATCCTCTCCGTTACAAGGTTTTACCGATTTTAGATTCCGAAATGCTTTTCATAAATATTTTGGAGGAATTGATACCTTTTACTCTCCGTACATAAAATTGAACGGAAAAATGGTAATTAAAGGTTCTTACCAACGTGATATTCTTCCCGAAAACAATACTACTTTAGAAGTTATTCCGCAAATAATTACAAACGATGCCGATGAGTTTTTGTTTGTTGCAAAATATATTCGTGAATTAGGTTACAAAGAATTAAACTGGAATTTAGGCTGTCCCTATCCTATGGTTGCTAAATGCGGGATGGGATCGGGATTAATAAGTAATACTTCTCAAATTGAACATATCTTAAAACGTGTTCATAACGAAACGGATGTTGTTGTTTCAATGAAAATGAGAATGGGTTATGAGAATCCAACAGAAATCTTAAATGTTTTTCCTATTTTAGAACAATATCCTATAAAAAATATTGCCATTCATGCGCGAATAGGAAAACAATTGTACAAAGGTGGGGTCGATTTGGATTCATTTCAAAAATGCTTAGAAACATCCAAACAGAAGATTTATTACAATGGTGATATCACATCAGTAGCAAAATATAAAGAATTACAAGAACGATTTCCCACTATTGATCATTGGATGATTGGAAGAGGTTTAATTGCCGATCCTTTTTTACCATCTATGATTAAAAACAATACGAAAGAGTATCCAAAAAACCGATTTGAGATTTTTGAAGCTTTTCATGATGAAATTTATAGGGAGTATGATGCCTATTTACAAGGCCCAACTCCTATTCGAATGAAGATGTTAGGTTTTTGGGAATACTTTTCAGAATCCTTTTCAAATCCACAAAAGACTTTTAAAAAGATTAAAAAGGCTGGCAATAGCAAGAATTATGAAGCAGCAGTTAAGGAAATTTTTAAGAATAGTTAAATCTATATTTTAAATTTATTTCCTAACTTTTTTCCAATCAAATAAGCGATTCCAATTCCTAAAATCAAAATCCAAAGATTCATAAAGATATACAAAGTATAAGCAATTGGATTTTCTTTTGAATTGAAGCAATAACTATCAATCAAAAAACAAAATTGAGTCGTTTCTTTAGAAAATAACGACAACGCAAAACTCATCAAAAAAGTAATTCCAATCGCCGATAAAATATAAACTACATTTTTATTCATCGGTTTCTTGCCGGTTGGAGCAAATACATTTCGTTCTGCTTCAGTACGTTTGTTGTTCTGAAGGGACCAGATTACTTTTTTAGCTTCGTCGTCTACCATATCAAAAATCAATTACAAGTTCAAGGACAAAATCAAATTCAAAAATCAAATTCAAAAAATAAAGAACAATTTCAATAAGTGAAATACTCTTAAAATCAATCACATTCGTTACACCCCTAAAGTCCCCTCAAGGGGACAACCTTTCCAAGAAAGTAATAGAAATCCGTTTAATCTGTGTTTCGCTTAAGCGAATCTGTTTCATCCGCGTGCCAATTTAAATAAGTGAAACACTCTGTGAATCTCTTTCAACACAATCAAAATCAAAAAAAACTCTAAGAAGCTCTGGCTTTCAGCGTGACAAGTTTGCGTGTAACAAAGTTCAGCTATTAATTATTGTAATAACGTAACTAATGTTGCAAAGTCTACTTTTTGTTGTTCACCAGTAGCTAAGTTTTTCAATCCAAATTCTTCACGCTCCATTTCCGATTCCCCTACAATTACTGCAAATGGAATTCCTCTTCTATCAACATGTTTGAATTGTTTGTCGATTTTTGATTTATCAGGATATAATTCGACTTTGATTCCTTTTTGACGTAATTTTCCAATGGCTTTCATCGCATATAAAGCTTCTTTATCACCAAAGTTTAGGAATAATGCTTTTGATGTTGCTAAAACAGCTTCTGGGAACAAACCTACTTCTTCCATTACCAAGGCAATTCGGTCTAAACCAAATGAAATTCCAACACCCGACATGTTTTTTAATCCGAAAATTCCGGTCAAGTCATCATAACGTCCACCGCCACCAATCGAACCCATTGCTACTCCTTTTGGTGCAGCGACTTCAAAAATGGCTCCTGTGTAATAATTTAAACCACGCGCTAACGTCACATCCAAATCCAAGAAAGCGGTTTGTAAACCTAAAGTTGTAACGTTGTCACAAATGAATTGCAACTCGTTTACGCCTTTCATTCCTTCATCAGAATTCGCTAATAATTGGGCTAATTTTTCTATTTTTTCATTGATGGTTCCAGTGAAATTGAACAACGGTTGTACTTTTTCAATCGCTGTTTCCGAAATGCCTTTTTCTAGCATTTCTCTTTTAACACCGTCCTCTCCTATTTTATCTAATTTATCTAACGCTACCGTAAAATCAATCAATTTATCCGAAGCGCCAATTACCTCAGCAATTCCCGATAAGATTTTACGATTGTTAATTTTAATGGTAACGCCACCTAACCCTAATTGACTAAAAACTGAGTCATACAATTGCACCAACTCCACTTCTTGCCAAAGTGAATTCGAACCCACTACATCGGCATCACATTGATAAAACTCTCTAAAACGCCCTTTTTGAGGTCGATCTGCACGCCAAACCGGTTGAATTTGGTAACGCTTAAACGGAAACTCAATTTCGTTTTGGTGTTGTACTACGTAACGCGCAAAAGGAACGGTCAAATCGTAACGAAGAGCTTTTTCGGAAATATGACTTGTTAACTTCAAACTATCTCTATTTTCTAATAAAGTAGCATCCGCTTTAGCCAAATAATCTCCCGAATTCAAAATCTTAAAAATCAAACGATCCCCTTCTTCACCATATTTTCCCATTAAGGTTTCCAAATTTTCAAATGAAGGCGTTTCAATAGGTTGAAAGCCAAATTTCTCAAAATTGGTTTTTATCGTACTGAAAATATAATTGCGTTTCGCCACTTCTGCTGGTGAAAAATCTCGGGTTCCTTTTGGTATGCTTGGTTTTT
>JACCDV010512975.1_pt1 | contig 28621 bp, 17 predicted proteins | sample 7446131 | NCBI WGS metagenome assembly JACCDV01 (sample SAMN15323448, study PRJNA562643) | freshwater metagenome | isolation source: river surface water | place: USA:Blue River Watershed | collected 2017-08-17 | reverse complement strand
TGTTGTCCCAGGAACCGCTTATTTCATGAGTAAAGGCACCGGCGGTGAAGATTCCGTTATTTTCAAAATCGTGAACAACAATACGACCGCCTGGTGTGTAGTACGTACCAGCTTTGACATAGAGTTCAGCATCATAACAGCCAGTCGTCGCACAAAGAGAAAGTGTGGTGCCAGAAACATCGAAGAAGAGGTCTTCGCTGTTAGTGAAGTCATAAAGACCAATTTCTGCGTTGGTGAAAGCGGTTGTGGTAGCGTCATTTGAACCAAGTGAAAGGTGCCGTTCAAACATCCCGATACCAGTAATATCACCGTCACCATCGTAGCGTGCCACCCCAACCGCTTCAGCAGCATCACTAGCACCTGTCACAAACACAGTGACAATATCTCCAGGGAAAGCGGTGACGTTTGCGATTGACCACGCACCATTACTTACTGCACTAGTCTTCCCTGCTTGGAGCGTTCCATTTACAGCCACTGCCACAGTTCCGGAGGTTGTTGATGCGGTTTGATTGTATTGCTTGAGTGTTCCAGAGACGTTGATACCAGCCGACCACTCTACAGTCCAATCATTAAGTACCGGGCAGTTTCCACCCGCACAAGCCAAGCTTGCCTTCAATCGAATTGTGTTGTAGGTGATACGACTAACTTGTGAGAGATCAATTGGAGACGAGGTGAAACCAGTACTGTTACCAGCAAGTGCGGCGTTAGGAATCAGCTCCCATGTATCACCATTGAGATACTCAACTTGGTACGTAATTTCACTTGAACCTGGCGTCGTATCGCTAAAGGTTGCCTGCTGCCACTTTAGACCTGAACCATCATCAAAATCAATCGCAGTAGAATACACTGTTCCGGAAGTAAAGGTTGGGTAGCGTCTTGCGACAATATCAAGCGGCACTGTTGCCGGAGCACCGGTTGTGATAGAAGTGGTTTCCAGCGTTTCAATCGTTGACCAGATTGTTCCATTCCAGTATGAAAAATCATACTGTGTATTCACGTCATCATAAAATACGCCCAAAATATTTCCGTCACCGGTTCTGGCTGAACGAACTTCAAATGAATCTTGGATGGTAGAAATACTTGCTTCACCTGAAAGTGCAGTTCCATTCCAGAACTGATATCGTGCGTTTGTTGTATCGCTATACGCTGCCATGATGTATCCATCACGACCTGCTGTTGTTTCAAACTCACAGCCAAACGGCCGTCCGACCTTACTGTTCCCAAGGACATTAAGTGTCGATATTGGAGTAATCCAGGAGTTTGTTGAGCCATTCCATCTAGTAAGCGCAACCTGACCATCTTGGTCAATACTACACAAAGCAAGGCTATCACTACCAACGTCACGTACAAGACGACCGTTTTCAAAGTCATCTTGAATAGCGAAAGTATTGTTCCCTACCCAAGCTGATCCAGTCCAAGAATTCCAAGCGAACTGTGCGGCCGCACCGTTTGAAACCACAACTACAGCTCTATCGCCTGATTCTTCGTATTCTACTGCTATACCTTCGTCGTTGGCCTCAGCCATAGATCCCAGAGTTTGCGTATTGCCCCACGCTGAACCACTCCATACTTGGGCTTCATAATCGACAGCACCGAGAGTTGTATCCCTCGCAACCAAAATCATCTCATCAGAAGCTGGATCCGATGCGAGTTTTACCCAGTTACAGTTACCTGATACACCGAGCGTTAGCGCTGTCGGACCACTCCATGATGTTCCGTTCCAAACTGAGTACACCGCTTCAGTTCCGCTACAAGCCACCACAATCGCATCACCAGAAGTGGATTCATACGCAACATCAAAACCACGGTACGAAGTCCCCGGCACTGCTGCCACAACAGTATGGAGATTTCCGGTTGTATCATTTGTTCCGTTATATACCTGTGCACGCACGCGACCAGAAGCTTCTTGTGTCACAATCATATACTCATCACGAGAATGCGCAGAAGCTGATTCAACGAAACGAATCGTTCCTCCGACGGAGGTTCCGGTTTGCTCATCATCCCACGAGACGCCATTCCATAAGCGGTATCGTGGTGTCTGCACAGTACCCTCTGCGTACGCCAGGAATGCTTCACGAATTGTTGACGTCACTTCTACCCCACCACTACCAGTAGTTTCCGTGTCACCCAAGGTGTCAGTATTAAACTGCGCATCGGTAGTCTGGAACCAGGTCGAAACTGTCACACTAGTATCAACAGTGAAACTTTTTGCTCCCGACCACACTGACCATGCATTTCCGCCAGATGGGTCCCGTCCACGAACTCTCCACCAATATGTCGTGCCGTTAGTGAGTGCACTCTGTGTTTGGTAGCTGACTGTATCACCGGAGAAGAATGGACTTGTGTCGATACCAACCGTCTCATTTGCAAAGCCTGCGTTTACGCCAGAACGAACAGTTGTTGATCCAGTCGCAAAGGTATTATCAGTCGACCAAGAAAATTCATATTCAATGTCATCATTGTCAGGATCAGTAGTGGTAAAGGTAAACTTTGGAGTTGTTGTACCTGTCTTTTCGTTATCAAAGAGAGAAATGTGTGTTGGTTGTTCTACCGCAAAGCCCCACTCCACTTTCCAACTTAACAAGCGAGGTGAGCCACTTGAGTCAGTCAAATTGGCCCTCACTCTAATCTCATTATGAATCTGCGGATCAAGCCCCAAGAGTGAAACCGGACCAGACGTAAAGCCAGTAGAGTTTGAAGGTAGATAAGCATCAGGCACTAATGTCCATGTCCCGTTATTCAAATACTCAATACGATACGTAATAGAGCCAGAAGTTACATTATGACTCCAAGAAAGCTGGCCCCACGCATTGCCAGTTGATTTGTCATCAAAATCAATTGCACTACTTGTCGTCGTCCCTGCTAAAAATCCAGATGTCAGAATAACGTCATCAAAAGCAGTACTTTCCGTACCCGCATTATCATTAGTATCAAACTGCTCTCGCTCGGTTTGGTACCACGTTGTTACGCCCGTTGCAGTATCGACAGTAAAGCTGTACGGCGTTGACCATTCACCCCAACCATTTGAACCAGTGCCGTCTTTTGCTCGGACACGCCAGTAGTACGTTATACCATTAGTAAGAGAACTCGTTGGCTTGAAACGAATAGTCTGTCCTTGGGTAAAAGGATCCTTATCAGCCGGGGTTACGACATTTTCAAACTCAGATAGGTTTGTAGTTGAATTTCTATCCAGTGCAGTTGAGGTGAAGTCATATGCATCGTCGACTTGTACTTGATACGTCACATCGTCACTCTCTAAGTCGGTAGTCACAAATTCAAACCATGGGCTGGTTGATGCAGTTTGTTCATTATCAAATGGCTTTTCAAGTGTTGGCGTATCTGGTGAATCATTTGTAATGAGCGACGGGATTTGCTCATAGTCATTTAAGACTACTCCAGCATCATCAACCATACGGAAACAATACTGCAGACCATCTTCGGCACCGTTATGCTCAAGCACCCAATCCCATTCTGCCTCGTTTCCAGTGTTTACAGTATTTGGGTTATCGTCAGAATTATTTTCTTCTTCGTACGTACCGCCAACATCACTTCCAAGAAGTAATGTTCCTAAGGTTGAGCCATCGAATGCCAGAAGGTTGTTGTATCCTCGCCACTTTGCTGTAGTGCTCCCCACCGCACCAACGTCATACCAAGAGGTCGAAGATGCGCACACCCCACTCTCTTGTGTGTATTGTAGTTTGAAAGCTTTTTCATTCGCTGTTAAGGCTGCGTTGTCACTACGAACCGCCATGCGCAAACGAAGCACATCACCACTACCAGGTGAGTACTCAACTGGTATTGCTGTATTTTGAGCCAAGTTTGTAGCACCAGACGGCCAGGCGTCACTTGGATTTTCGCTGTTTGCGTTTACATACCAGCGGAATTGTGACTGCACCAAATACGGTTGACGCTCCCACGACAACGTCCAGTCATCAAGAGTTGGTGTACTAGCGTTACCAGAAGTCAGAGTCGCGCGAAGACAAATACTGCTATAAGTAGTGGTAGAAAGCGCAGTAAGATCCAGAGGTGCTGAAGTGACATCAAATCCGGTAGAGTTACCTGAAAGTGATCCGTTTGGAATCAGGACGTTACAGTAAGCGTTACTACTGGTTGCATACAAAACTTGCAGCTTTACATCAGTACCGTTTGGCTCGGTTGTACCCCAAGTCACCTCACCCCATGTCGGACGATTCGCAACTGTTGTAAATGGAATTGGATCACTAGTGACAGTTCCTTGCGACGGTGAATAAATCTGAGCTGAAATTGTGACTGGCTGTCTAAACGGCGCAGCAGCAATTGGAGTGGTCCCTTCAAGAGTTTGAATAGCAGACCAAACAGTACCGTTCCAATACGAGAAATCATATTGGGTATTAACGTCATCATGGAAATAGCCAAGGATTTTTCCGTCACCTGTTCTAGCGGTCCCTATTTCCCAGACTGATGCAATAGTAGAAATCGAACTCTCAGTCACGTTAAGTGTAGTGCCGTTCCAATCACGCCAACGAGATGCTGTCGTATCACTATACGGAATCATGATGTAGCCATCGCGGCCGGTAGTAGTTTCAAATTCACAAGATACCGGTCTGCCATCGAAGTCATTACCTACCGTTTCAAATTCTTGGTTTGGTGTCTGCCAACTATCTCCATTCCAGCGAACAATGCCAATATCTTCATCCTGATCAATATAACAAAGTACCATGTTGTCAGTGCCAACATCACGTTTTAGAACACCCCATTCAAAGTCGTCACCAAGCGTTACCGCAGTCGCGGTTGTCCACTCTGTACCAGTCCAGCTAGTCCAAAGGAAGCTGCTATTACCACCGTTACTCACCACCACCACGCCCTGTCCACCAGACTCTTCATACTGAACAGAGATACCCTCGTGAGCAATGTCGACCATGGTTCCGAGTGACGTGGTATTCCCCCATGATGAACCATTCCATACCATCGCTTCGTAATCTGTGGTGCCAGCAGAGTTATCACGAGTTACCAGAATGATTTCATCAGATGTTGGGTCAGCTGCTAGGGCAACGTATTCACAGTTGTTTGTGCTTGCACTTGTAATACTAGTTGGACCGCTGAAGGTTGTTCCGTTCCAAATGTAGTACGCAAGATCGGTTCCATCACAGTACACGATTAGCGCATCACCTGAAGTTGTCTCATGCACGACATCAAAACCGCGTTTTGTAGTGTCATTAATACCGGTTGCTGTAACTTCGGTTACGCTAGTCCAGGTATTTGTGTCGTCGTTATATCTCTGTACATTTACATCACTGTTTGCATCTTGAGTTGCTACCACGTACTCATTACGAGTCGTGCCTGGTGAGGTACGAATCCACTCAATAGTTCCTCCAACGCTATTAGCGGAATTCTCACCGCCCCAAGCGGTTCCATTCCATAGTTGATACCGAGGCGTTTGAACCGTACCTTCACCATACACAACCATCGCTTCGTCAGGAATATCTTGTGTGATGCGAACACTATTACTTCCATATACTTCGGCACTACTAAAGACATTTTTACTAAATTGCGCATCAGTGGTTTGGTGCCACTGAGAAGGTGAAGTATCAACAATGTATGTAAAGCTCTGAGTTTCTGACCAACTTCCCCATGTTCCACCTCCTCCAGATTTTTGAGCTCTTACTCGCCAGTAATATGTAGTGCCGTTAGTCAAAGCAGACTGCACTGAGAATCGCACTCGTTCGGTTTCATTAAACGGACTTGTGTCACCACCAGTTATGGTATTCGTAAAACAATTTGGTGAACAACCTGTTTCAACATCTGAAGTTCGATTAAGGATGGTCGAAGACAAATCAGACGTATCGTCTAACTGAAACTGGTAAATCATTGAGTCCGTTCCGACAGTATCTTCAGCCGAAAATTCAAACCGTGGAGTCGAAGTTCCTGTCTTCTCGTGATCAAAGAGTGTGTAAATAGTTGGCGCATTTGGTGGTGCTCCTCCGGCTCGTTTAGCGAAAATGATAGAGCGGTACGGAGGAAGGCTATTTGAACTATTAAATCCAGTAACGTTCACACTGTGGGTGTGAGCGCCAGTAGCCCGAGTGTTCCCTGCTCCACCACGGTTTGTACTAGCACTTCCCGCGCCTGAGGTTATGCCGGTGACGTTAGCTGGTGTATGGACTGAGGCTCCACCAGTAGTACCGTACGTTGCAGCAGGCTTAAATACACGACTTGAGAGCGGCGTTGACGAAGTTGATACTGCATTCCATCCTGCTGGCTCTGTATCACTCCACATCGTAATAACGTTGTTCGGCATCGTTGAAGTACTATTGAGCTTACCGAGAATCACTTCAATATAAGGAGGCTCATTACTTTGAGATGCAGTGTTACTAGTTACTGTGTGTGTATGTGCCTGGTTTGCAATTGAAATCGCTCCTGCTGTGTTGGCGTTTGCCGTACCTACTGAAGCAGCGATAGTACCTGTAATGGAGTGAGTGTGAGTATTTGCTCCACCAGTTACAGTACGGTTAGCAATAGATTCTCCTCGCACATAAAAACCATTTTGCGCTGCATACTGAGTCCAACCTGTCGGTACAGTTGCATCAAACACCGCGATTGCTCCTGCTGGAATAGAAGTCGGTTCACCGGCAGAGTTATTCTGGATGATCACTAAGTTTCGGTATGAAGGTAAGTTACTGGCACTGCCGATAGTTGGAGTATAAGTGTGGGTGTGAGCTGCACTGGCGTAGTTTGCTGCACCACCTGCATTTACCGCGACAGTGTTTCCAGTTGCGGCCACTGTACCTGCCGCCCCAGTATGAGTATGAGTTGCAGCCCCTCCAGTGATTCCCACTGTGGAAGATCCCATAATAAAGCGTTGATAGAAAACATCAGCCGGAGCACAAGACACACACGTCCAACCAGTTGGAACTGTTGCTCCATCCCACATCAGAAGCATGCTTCCTGTCGCATCCGACGCAATCTGCCACTGGCGATGTTCAGCGAATACAATCTCTGATTCAGTCACAGTTACCTCCTCCACAGCCACTGCCTCAGTACTTGAAGCTGTCTCTTCTGATGAGGATGCGGTGTCTGGAGAAACCGTACTAACTATTCGCACTTGTTTTTCTAGCGACGCTTCCCCTACCTTATATATGTACGGAGAAATATCCGGAGCATCAAAACCGTAGCTCACCGTCTCACTTCCTCCTGCACCAATGTTTATATCCCACGAAAGAAGCTGCCATTCTCCCTCTTCAGTAATAGCTGCCGAAGTTGAACCAACTATGAAAGACTTCGGTACTCGTTCGACCAACGTCCCATTGAATCCCTCATCTGCTGACACGGTAATTGACATCGGATATGAAGCTGGTGGGAATATACGCGTCGGACCATTTCTTTCAATACTGTATGCAAGATTTTCTTCCACTAAGAAGGTGTCTTCAATGAAACCGAGAACACCTCCGTCGGCGTCGAGGTGTTCGAGGTAGAGTTTATGCTCTCCTGTCTCGGTAATAGCAAATTCACCAGTGTAGTCAGGTACGTCCGTTACATTATTCCCTAAACATTTTCCTGACTGCTCAACCGGCACGCGAGTAACAACCTGACTCGGACTCGTAATATAAAGTGCGAGACTGGCATCACAGAGTGTATTACCATTTGGTGAAAGAGCACCGAGCGCAATTGTTGCTGTCTCACCAGACTCGTACGACGCTTTATTTGGGTTCAATGTCAGAACACCCCACTGGAATTCAAATGTCTCGACATACTCAATACCGTTTTCTTCAAAGAGCATGTTGATGTTGTAGAGACCTGGACGCATGGCATCAAGCTCTCCGCCTGGAAGCTCAATCGTCACCAAACCATCTCCTGCAATAGTGACATTTGGCTCAATCTCGATATGCCCAACTGCTTCATGATTGACAGATATCGCTTTCACATCGAGCCCACCTCGGCCAAGCAGCTTCATGAAACCTCGTACCACAAAGTTTTGCTGTGACTCATAGCGCAAGTTAAAGACTGGTGCCTCGTCAATAGAAAAGTTAAGTTCCTCACTAACGAGCGTGGTCAACTTTGGTTGCTCAAGATGTTGCAGTTGCTCAGGATCAGTTCGCTCCTCAAGATCTTCAGGAGTGACTGACCTAGCATTAAGTTCTAGCCACACTGCATCAAGCTGAATTGAAGAGATTTGCTCTGGCGAACCACTTACACGTAACATGACCTCAACATCGCCGAGTAATTCTGGATTTGTAATTACTGGCAGGGCAAAAAGATAGTACCCTCCGTTGATAGCGTTTGAAACTTCGCCATCAATGAGAATTGAACCAACAGAGCGGAAACTATCTTCCGCACCCCCCTTAAAGAGTACGTCTATATATGGAAGTGAACCGTCTTCTGCTGGTTTAGCTTGAGCCGCTAAAGATAGTCTTAGCTGCAAGCTGTCGACAAATTGCCCCGGCTCGAGCGATGCTGTTTTGAAGTTCGTAAGTTTAATATCTTGAGCAAGTTGTTCTTGTGGCGGGAGTTGTTCCAAAGCAGGCTCAGATGGTAATGCTACCTCGCCGTCAACCAGTACTTCTTCGGCTGCTGCCGCTTCTGGTTCACCCGCTGTGACCTCAACAACATCTTCAAGGTGAGCCTCAGCAGCATGTGCATCATCTACTGCCTCTGTCGATGAAGTTATCGAAAGTTGTGCGAGCGGGAACAGGCGCGCACGTTTTATCACATTGAGACCTGCATCAAAATAAGAAACCGGTTCACTTACAGCAGGTTCTACCGGAACTTGCTCTGGTTCGTTTTCAATTTGGACAGCTTCGTTTTGAGTTGGCACTTCATCGTCCTGCACCGAAGGAGTCTCAGCACTCACTTCGAGCACTTCATTATCGTCAGTTTCTTCGCCCAAGAAAGCGGAGTTGTCAGAATCAAAATCTTGGAAGAGTGCGTAGTCAGGTAAATCTTGCGAAAGAGCGCCGTCGAGCTCATTCCATCTTGAGGCGGAAACGTTTGTTGGAAAAATATTTGTAGTTTCAAGTACGCCAAATGCTTGCTCGTTAATTTCTTCTGAGGCAACAGATTGTGTGTAAAAAGAATAGCTTGCAGAAACAGCCAGTAAGGTAAGCAGGGTGAAAATAATCGCTCCACGATAAATAGCCAACACACTTTTAATTTGCGCTGTAAATACTGATTTTATTCGATTTTCTCTTGTGCTGTGAGACGCTTCTTTGTTCACTATAACAAGCCACCCCGCCTTCTAAACAAATTAGAAAAGGGGCTAATTATAAGTATACCGCGGGTTCACTTAGAACCCGCGGTATACAGTTGTGAGTATGTGGATACGTGCTTCGTTTCTACTTAAGTATCGCTTTTACATCATTGATTTCTTTCTCAATCAAGGTCTCTGAAACTTCTAGTGCTTGCGTAAGTCCTTCAATTGCTTCTTTTTCTTTCGGTGACAATCGCTTACGAGAAGTGATCGAAAGTATCTGATCATATATTTCGTCTCGGAGAGCTGAAAAGATTTTTTCCATCTGGTCCTGAATCTCCTTTGTCTCCCTGCGTAACTTCTCTTCCCTCTCTTTAAGACGCTTATGAGTATACCATAGGTAGCCGACGAGCATTCCAATTATGGTGATGAGGAAGATAATAAAGAGATTTATCGCTGAGAAGAAATCCCAAAAAGATCCTTCGTCAAGTACTTCAGCAGGTTTTATCCATCCTGCAGTTATCAGTACTGCCGCGCTGCTTTCTCGACTATTTCCTGCTTTGTCAAAAGCAATAACCTTGACTGTATATGTACCATCTTCAAGCTCTTTCAAAAGGTAGCCAAGCTTTGCCTCATCTGGAGTAATCCGAATCGGCTCCTGCTCTGCAATCGTCATCTCGTAATAATCAATTCCTGAAGTATTATCTGCAGCTTCGAAATTAAGAAGCGGGAATGAGTTCGGAGATGTTCCTGCTCGGACGTTTACAGTGAAGGCTTCAGGAGCAGTGGTGTCTATCTGAAGCTTACGGTTAATTGGAGCTCCCCAACCCACCTGGTTCTTAAAGTTAACACTAACGTACTGAACTCCATCCTTAATGATGTCTTTGTTTACCAAGAATTCTTCGATAGGTGGATCATTGATGGCGTCTCTATTTTCTTGTGGCTTATTCTCAGGATCATCTGTAAGTTCTACCGCAACAGCGTTTACATCAAAAGGTAATGTCCAGGTAAATACTCCTTCCGTATCTTTATACCAAAGATTTGGGTCAAGGAAGGTTTGTGATCCAACCTCTGGCGGTCGTGGTGGGTCTCCGAAAATAATTGCTCCATCATCTTCAGGCTCTTGTGCTTCTGCAGTTGGTGTTGGTGACGGAGTTGGGGTAGGAGTAGGGGTTGGGGTCGTCCCCGCAGTCACAGTGTAGGTTGCTGTGCCACCGCTCTTAAACACGTCTGTCCCTCGACCATCTGCAGCAAGTACTGACGATCCTGTAAAGCTTACTGTTGCACTTCCGGCTGCAACAGTACGGAACGTTACGGTGACGATGTTTGACGAAGCTGAAAATGGTGATGGGCTACCTCCGCCAAAAGATACCGTACCCGCTGCATTTGAAAATGTTGGTTCCGTTGTCCAAAGTGAAAATACAGAACCAGTCTTACCAACACTCACGACAGAAAGAAGCTTTGGGTCGAATTTAAGTCCCGCTTCAACGGCGTTTACATTGTCACCATTTGGAAGTACGCGAACCGTGGTTGTAAATGTTTGACCGACAGAGTAAGAACCAGTATTTGGACTAAGCGCAAGATCAGCCGCAGTTGCTACAGAAAGTGGCGCAACGAAGAGAAGGAACGCTAGTATAAGATTAGCTGAAATGAGTCTTAGAATGTGCTGTCCAAATATCTTCATATGTTCGTTTATAAATTATCTTGTTGTTGTTCTTGTACCAAGTACTTTAAGTCGAACCTTTTCTTTCTCGTTTGGCTTAAGGAGCGGCAACATCAAAATTAGGACGCCGTTTTTAATTTTAGCTTCAGCTTTTTCAATATTTACACTCTCTGGCAAAATAATACGACGATAGAATTCTCCCCATACACATTCTTCTGCCACAAACGCGCCACGCACTTTTTTCTTTGGGAACACCAAATACTCCGGACGAACTCGCTTCCCTTCGATCAAGACAATATCAGCATCACCTTCGATTGATACGTGTACATCATTCATATCTGCGCCAGCAGACTGCGCATATACAACTATCATTTGTTCTGTCTGAAACACATCAACATGAAGTTGCGCAACTTTGTCAGCTGCGGTTTCTTCAGCGTCAGACAACAAGCCGTCGCCACTACGAACTCCTCGGCCTTTTAGTCTCTGCAAGAACGACATATGACTTAATTATATAGTGTCAATGAATATATCTAGTACACGTTACCCACACATTCATTTCTATCCTGTCCAGTTAAAGAGCAAGATCGAAAAGTCTGTAAGCGTCACGCGACCATCACGATTGATATCTGCTGGAGGATCTGAATCTCCACCATTTGAGTTCCACCAGAAGAGAAGAATTGAAAAGTCGATGAGATTTACTTTTCCATCGCGATTTAAATCTGGTGACAGCGCACCAGTCTCGGCTTTCTCACCTACCCCGTAAAAGGTATACCCTGAATACGCAGTGGTTACCCCGTTTGCCTGTGCGGATTTCGCGCGGATTTGGTAGGTTCCTCTACTAAAGTTAGCGGTATTAAGAGTTGTTGTCCATTTTCCTGAACCGTCTGCTGTTGCAGTAGACTCACTTGAACTCTTCATCTTGGCTTTACCATTTTGAATAGTTACGACTGAATTTGGTAGTGCGTAACCACTCACAGTTAGAGTTTCTCCTGGGTTTACTGGATCAGGCGTTACTTTAATCGATGGTGAAACATGAATATTTGTGAGCTCTGATGTACGTCCTCCAGTTACCGTAAACGAAGTACTAAACGTCGACGACTTAACCTTATCGGCACCTTCACCAAACACTCCAAAGGTGTACACACCTTTGGCAATAGCATCAAGCGTCACAGCGTACGTGCCTGTGCCACTTGCCCTGGCAGTCTTGGCGGTCTTTCCGTCGACAAGAACAGTAACCGTACTGTTCGGGAATGCGTATCCAGAAATAATGACTCGTGCATCTCCACTTCGATACGGCGCATCTTGAGATTCAAATCCACCTCCAGCTGTACTACCAGTACCTCCCCCACCTCCTCCGCCACCTCCTCCGCCAGAGCCACCTGATCCTGTTGAACCACCGGTTGTCGGTGTCTGACCATTTGAACCGCCCGTCGTTCCACCACCACCGCTTCCACTACCAGTACCGCTATTACCTGAACCTGTCCCATTTCCACTCGTAGTACCAGTGGTATTTGATGTGCCAGTAGGAGTAGCGTTAACCGAAAATTCAATCACAAAGTCATCAATATTAAAGTTTCCTTCATCATCAAGACAGCGCACAAAAAATCTCTGGAGTGAGTTTGGAGTAACCGCCACAACTGTAGAATGGAAAATGAGCCCCGTATTACTGAAGGTGTTTGGCATCGAACTAAATGGTGTACTACTTGCAGTTGAGTACCTGCAAATCGCAAATTCGTCTGTCTCGAGCGAGATTTCCACACTCAGCGTCGTTCCACCTACCGTACTTGTTGGAGCAGGATTAAATCGGTATGGCGGGACTTCTTCAGTTGTATCCAAGCCCGGTACTCTCACTTTTTGATTTATCGAAATGAGGAAACCAGCATCTGCCACCAAGCTTCCATCCCACACCTCCATACGTACCTTATGTGTACCAAGCGTTGTAGCATTAACAATAGGCGCGATATCTCCAGGGTATGTAGTAGTACCAGTTGTTGTGCTGAAGCTTGTGTAGGGACCTATAGCTCCAGTAGTATGATTTCCAATTCTAAACTCAAGTGAATCTCCTGAATTAAGGCCTGTGTCTGGAGCGAGAGTGTAACGAATAAATCCAGGTGTTCCGGGAGTAATCTCAACTTGGTCTACACCGGGTGCCGACACACTGGCAGCTGTACGTGGTACACCGTTTACGTATAACTCAACATTCCGAACATCAAACGTTGAAGTCGACATGATTGTAAAGCCAGTCGGTGGCGTGAACTCGAGCCTCCCTCCTGGCGAGACAGCGGTTGTAAGGAGAAATTCAAACGTATGATTGGCGCGATATCCGGGACCAGAGTCAGAAATTGTGTCACGATATTGCTGCACGTTTCGAGCTTCAGTTTCCGGAGACAAGAAAAATACCCCTATTAGAATGGGCGACACTAAAAGTAATGTCGCCAACCAAAGCTTGGTCACCGTACTCATACTATGTATGTATTGTACCGCGCGCCGATACGGAAAAAGACAGCATTACACAGTCTGCTGTTGTCTGCCCACAGTTATCTCACGTGCTCTCAGATAGTCCAAGGTGTAATTGAGAATAATCAACACCAGCAAAATAAAGAGTATCCCCGAGAGGACGTAGGTCGATGTTTCACCTGGAGTCTGTCCCGGAGTAAGTCCAATTTCGATTTCACGCTCTTTAACAGCTTGTTCACGTGCTTGTAAAGCTAGTTTCTGCTTCGTTAATTCTGACGTAAGTGAATTAAGTTCGGTCGGCTCAACTGAAGCACCTACACCAACTGCATTTGCGAGATATTGGTGTGTCTCCATCGAAAGCTGCTTCGTTACTGGTGAGACCAGTCCACTCTCAAACAAAAGTACAAATGCACACACGACTGCCGACACGCGGAGCACTCGATGGTACATAGTGTTCTCAATTGACTTCATATACCCCTAAGTATATCACTAGGCAAACAAGACGAGCAGGGCAATCATAAACACGGCCGTAACTGTAAGCATGACGACAGTAAGCAGTAGTGTAGCCGGTAGTCCTTGTTTTCGACGCTTACGCACAATTCGGCCTTGTCCATGTGAGAGGTGTGCAAGGGTTCGTTTGATGTACAACTTCACGAAGACAAATGTAACAAGAAGAATGAAAGCGAGTACCCCAAGAGCGGGCAAGATAATGTTCATCGGTAAAATCCAAAATGAAACCGTGCTCGTAAGAGTTTTCTTGGCACCATTTTCGCCATAGACAACGCTAATCAAAGCTTCATACCGTCCAAAGCCAGTTCCCTCTCCAGTCCAATTAAATTGGTATTCGCGAATCTTCTTAGGAAAGACTGATGCCTGCTCCTCGTTGAAGATAATCATGTCAGCTTTCTGTCCGAGCATGTTGGTAATCTCAACCGGACCAGTTGGCTTTACAAGCACATTACCTAGGTTTTCCATACGGACCGCAAAATCGACGTTTTTAGAACCATGGAAGAATCGCTTGGTTGCAAACTGACGAATATTTGCAGAGTCGGTCACATCACCAGCTACTCGAGCGATGACGATATTGGCCACCTTATATCCTACTGCCGCACCACTCTTTTCAATTTCAGGCGGGTCAACTGACACAAAAATACTTCCGAAGTGACTACCTGGAGTAGCATCCCCTGGCACGTCCATCTTGAACACAACACGTTCGCTACCACCCGGCTGAAGGGTAATCTGATCTACTGGAAGTTTAATCCATTCGGACATTTCCATGCCCGTCTTTTCGTTGCTTTCAGAGAAGATAGGTGTCCCTCCTTGCATGTCGACGATATTACGCGTCGAGAGGTAAAACGTCTGAACATTGTTATTGAGATTCTTTACAGTTATCGAGTACTCGTATGAATTTCCAGGATTAACCTGTTCATCTTGCTCAATGATAGCTGGCGATACGCTCACTCCAGCTGAATTCTCCATATTATCCTGAGCACTTACGTGACCAAAAACACCCCACGCAGCGAAAATAACTAACAAGAATGCGACAAATCTTGTCCTCAATAACACAGAACTACTCATATATAACAACGTCCACAAATTAGAATGTAACTTTCCCATAATAGCACCAAGTAAAAATTATCTACGCTTCCTATACACAAGCAAAAACTCCCCGAAGGGAGTTTTTGCTTTCTAACATCGTAGAAACTTATTTTGACTAGAAGGTCGGAGTTGCAATATATGTAAGCGTTGTTTGGTAGTCTGTAGCAGCTTCTTGAAGCGCACTGATTTCTACTTTATACGCTACTGATGTTGAACCCATGTTAGCAGTCAAGTTGTCTGCAGGTCCATTGTGGGCAAACAATTGTCTTGGAGTAGTTGACGCTGCAATGAACTGATTTGAGCCGAAGTTGACTCCAGAATAGTAGCCATCAGTAGTTCCAATATTTGCATCTGCAGTTGTAACACCCCAGTGACCCCATGTGTTTTCGTTAGAGATGTTTGGTGTTGGAGAGTTCCAAGCTGTACCCGGTACAGCTACATCTGATGCGTCATCGAAGTTGTCGATGTCAGCACCATTTGCTGATCGAAGTGCACCGTCAGACTGAACTGTTACCACGAAGCCATTAATAGCATTTGTTGCAACATTGAGTCTCTGTCCGAGAACTTCAGCATTTCCTGAACCGGCTGCAACTTCGCCATAATTGATTAGTTGTGGAGATGTTGAACCAGTTGTCGTTACACCATTGATTGAAGTTGAGGTTGCAACGCCAGTGATTGTGAAACTGAAGTTTGTATCAACAGAAGCCTGAACTAGAACATCGTCGATGATTGCCACCTCTGTCGCTCCGCTGTTCGTTCCAGCTGTAATGTTTACCTCATACGAACCTGGAGTAGCAGGATTAGTAATGTTACCACTAGTGATTGCGACCACTACTAATTGTCCTGCAGTTGCAGCAACGTTTGTGAACGAGAAGTTTTGACCTGACTGTACAAAGCCGGTAAAAGGATCTGGTGTTCCGTTGACTGTTACTGTGACGTCCCCGCTCGCTACGTTACTGACCGTAGTGAAACCTGCATCGAAGGTGATTGTTGTGGTATCACCGTTGCCCAGAGAAGTTCCTGTTGGAATTCTAAAAGCAATACTGTGTGAAGGTAGGACACTCCGATCTGAATCAGAGATTGTGTCACTAATATCTTCAAAGTTGGCTGCTATTGCAATATTGTAAAACCCGATTGAGGTCAACAGTACTGCGCTGGCAACAAGCGTCGCGACCACTCGTTGCGAAATGCCAACGTTTGTTGGATTTGCGAACATGTTTGTTTGTATTATGTAATAAATAACTATTACTTACGCGCGACGCATAAGCAGCTCGACTGAAGTTTCTGTGGAGAAGATGTGGGACTTTTTATAAAAAGGTTTAGCCTTAAAAGTCTTTCATCACTTCAATCGATCTACAAGTATTGTAGCGCTGTAAAGAACTTCCGTCTTAAGGGCACTGTTGATAACCTTTGTGTCCTGACTTTTGTTCCTTACTTTTAGCTATACATTCGGTGTTTTTTTGAAAAAGTCTCGGTCATCAATGTAAAAGAACATCAGGTACAAATGTCGTATTAGGCCTTTACGGTAGCGATGTCTTTCCAGTCTGTTGTATACGCCGGCGACTTACTGACACTCGAAGACTGCCATACATCTTGCTTGAGATAACTTCCAAGTAACACCTTTGCACCACCTTTAAGATTGTTATTTATACCATCGAGAGCTTTGGAGAGAGCGTTCGTTTTGGTCCCTTTTTCCTCCGGAAAAAGGGACCCGGAAACATACTCTTGTTTAAGAAAATCAGTTAGTAACACGCCCGCTTTCTTATACGGTACACCAGACTCAAAAAGCTCTTCTGTGAGGCGCTTTGCTTCTTTTAAAAGCACAAAGGTATCTGCTGTCGGGGGTGTCAGAAAGACTTGTTTTGAGCCGCCTTTGAGTAAAAAATCACCATGCCTGCTCGTGCCTAGATACACCTGAAAAGAGCCTGCCACAAAGCCAAGCTGACGCAATTCCTTGGCTGCCTCACGCACATGATACGCCACAGCATCTTGGAGTACCGAGATGTCTGAACTAGTGGTTTTAAATGATCGACTATGCAAAATACTCTTCTGCCCTTCCCCGCCACGCCCGGTTGCTTTAACTGCACTAATGCCCTTAAGTTCATACCATAAGCGCGTCCCATGAACACCGAAGTTTGCTTGTATCTGACGTTCTTCTACAGCGAGCAAGTTGGCAACAGTATGCAAACCCCTCTCCCGGAATGAAGCGGCTGTTCTACCGCCCACTCCCCAAAGACTCTCAAGCTGCACTTCGGGAGCAAGTGTTCCCCACTCTTCTAGTGTGAGCACTTTGAGTCCACCTGTCTTTTTAGCTTGCTTACTGGCATACTTCGCCAGTGTCTTTGACAGCGACACACCGATGGAAACCGGGATGCCACTCTCCGTTTCAATCCTGTCTTTTACCTGGGTCAGACGAGATTTAATTTCAGCTTCATCGCCCGCAATAGTAAAGAAAGCCTCATCTACTGAATATATCTGAACACCCTCTACTTCACGCTTCACGATATCAAAGACACGACTTGAGATATCTCGATATAGTGCAAAATGTGTAGAAAATGTTGTGATATCAATGTCTTTTACAATGTCCTTTATCTGAAAGAACGGCACACCCATCGGAACTCCAATGTCCTTTATCTCTTGCGAGCGGGCGATGACGCAGCCATCATTTGAGGACAGCACGAGGACCGGCTTCCGATTGAGGTCAGGTCGAAAGAGCCGTTCGCACGAAACGAAGAAGTTATTACAATCGATGAGCCCGACCCAGCTTTTCATATCTTCTAGTATACCAAGCTGTGCTAGACTATGCTCCATATGAGTACGAGATACTTTAGAGCTGGAGTTGGCACTGTTATTTACAACACCACTGGTGAAATCGCAATCTTCAAGCGTGCTCAACAACCGGTAGGAATCTGGGAACTGCAACAAGGTGGCATAGACGTATGCGAATTGCCTGAAGAAACCCTCTGGAGAGAACTTCATGAGGAAGTGGGGCTAGTGAGAGATGATGTTGAGATAGTCGACTCCATGCCAGGTTGGACACTTTACGAGCGTGCTGAGCTAAGAGACAGAGAGTCAAACATTCTTGGACAAGCCCACTGCTGGTTTTTCTTGAAACTGAAAGATACTGTAAAAATTGACTTGAGTACGTCACTCGAAGATGCCGCTTCTGAATTCAAATGGACCACCTTTGATCATCTCATTGAAATCACTGGTCCTCACAAAAAACACGTGTACCAAGAATTAAAGAATTATTTTGAAGAAGTAATCGTAAAATAAAAACAGCCCGCGGCAAGCCGCGGGCTGTTTTTTATTTCTCTACTTAAACAACTTCCATATTTTTTGATCTTCTTCACCGTCTACTTTAAAGATAGCGGTCCCGCGGAGATTGTACTTGTCGACAAGCTTTACCTTATCTTTAATCGCAAGCGCATCACTCCAGGTCACAAAACGTACCGATACTTCTTCATTTTTGTCAGTTGCGTACTTGAGAGCCCTGGCGGCTGGTTCAAAGCCTTTTGGAGTTCCGCTTGGTGCTTTCTTTACCGCTTTCTGAATTTTCTTTCCTAGCGCATAGTCCTTAGGGAAGTAGCTGATTGTAGCTTCACCGCCAGCAGTGCGTCCGATTTTTGATTTATAAATCTTTGAAAGCTCCATGATTCGTGGATGGTTGAGGCCGGCTACACGTGTGTAATCACGGTACCATTCTGGCGCCACAGCCACATCCCAAGCGCGTCCGTAGGTTGGAACACCGAGCAAAACTTTGTCCTTATCGATATCTTTAAGCGTCATCTGAATCACTTTTTCTACCCAGTCCTTATCTGCTACCGGCATATACGGTACGCCCTTACGTTCGTCATTCAGCTTAATATCTGCCCGTTGTTGGTCGTAGGCCATGATTTCTACCCAGTCACACTCTTTGTTGATGACTTTATAATCATTTGAGTACTCAATGTTTGCTGGCACAACCTTATAGAGTGAATCTGGTGGAGTACGAGCTTCAAGCGCACAGGTTAGTGACTTGCTGCCAAGCTTCTTGTTCAAATCCTTGAGAAAGGCTGAAAAATCATCTTTTGTTTCTTTCTTTTTTCCTTCGTAGTCGATATTCACACCATCAAAGTCACCATCTTCAACCATGTCTACAATATCATTTACTTGCTTGCGCCGATCGCTCCGTTCGCTCAGAACATTGTGAACTTGCTCACCTTCAAACCAAGCAATGGTTGGAATCAATTTGACATCATTATCACGAGCAACTTCAAATAAGTCTTGCCAGTGGTCGGCTTCGTAGTTGGCGCGATTTACAATCGTTCCATCTGGCTCTACTTCGTAGGTGAAAAGATAAATAACATCGAGTTTTTCAATGTTTTTAATAGCGCTTTCTGCGCCGTCTGCACCAGCATTAATACCAAACCAAGGTACCCAAGCAGCTGTTTCGGCAGCTTGTGCTAGTGACGGGAGACTCATAAAGACGAACGCAAAGGCAAATAGAACCTGCGGAAACGCATTTTTAATTGTTTTCATACTCATATTGACGATTATACCACTGATTTCTTTCAGTCTTTGAGAAATCTATTTGAATATTCGAGCGCTGCCTATAACCACACCCCAAACATACACATCGTCAATATCATTTACAAGAATCGGCTCGTAGGCGTCATTTTCTGAGACAAGCTTTGTTCCTGATGCAGTTTTAGAAAGACGCTTCACGACGAGCTCGCCAAATACCGCAGCGACAACAATCTTACCGTCCACAGCTTCAACTGAACGATCAATGACGAGCACATCACCATTAAATATACCTGCGCCTTCCATGGAATCTCCAGCAACGCGCACAAAAAACGTGGCGGTAGGATTGGTGACCAGGAGGTCGTTGAGGTCAAGTGGCTTCTCGACCAAATCATCACCAGGAGCAGGGAAGCCGGCTGCCGGTTGTGAGGAGAATAGGGGAGTTTCGGATTTTTTTTCTGAAATTAGGGCAGGGGAGACGGATGTCACATTTTTAGGCTGATTCATGTCACATAGTGTACTCTTTTTTAGTACAAACAAAAACAAGAGGAGGAGCAGAGCTCTTCCTCTTGTTTTTAGTTATTCTTTAGATAATGACAGCTCCGACTGTAAGTAACGAGTGTATGAACCACAACCCACCCATCACCACAAGTAGCCCTAGGCTATACGCCACCTGGACATAGCGGTCTTGCTTGACCTCAATCACAGCAGCCCCGACCAAGAGACCAATGACAATAAAGCCAAAGAGTGTATAGATGATCTGGAGGAGTGTGTTTGGCTTAGTAGCCACACCAGCGATTGGAGTACTTTCAGTCGTTGTCGCTTGTTCAATAAGTGCAATCAAACCAGATGATGTCGCTATCATCGATTCAGTGAAGGTTGGAAGTTCGCGGCGAGCTACTGGCGTAGCTGCACGAGGAGCTGTTTGCTTAGTTGTCGCAAGTGTTGGCGTTGAACTTGATGTAGTAGCGACAGTTTCTTCAGTTGTGGTAGCTTGTACCACTGGAGCAGGATCTGTAGCTGACAACACATCAGTATCTTCAGTAACTTCTTCAGCTACTGGTGGCCGAGTTGGCGCAGGCGCAGGAGTTGCAGCTGGAGTAGGTGTTTCTGCTACTGCTTGAGCCACCACAGGTGCTGGAGTAGGAGCTGGTTTAGGAGCTGCAACAACTGGTTTTGCTGCGGGTGTACCAAAAAGCTGTACCACGTAGACAGTTTCGTAACCTTCGTATTCACCCTTAGCGGTTCCGACACCGATTTCGGTATACTGCGCACCAACAATGTTGGCACGGTGAGTTGGCGAGTTCATCCACGCATCAACAACTTCTGAAGAGTCTGAGAAATGGATAGCGAGATTTTCTCCAGCATGTGCGTACACATATCCAGAACGATCAAACCAAAACCACGGTGACGTACCATCAGGTGCGTAGTGCGAGAAGTATTCATTCTTGGCCATATGCTCAGCTTTCATCTTGGCTGCGGCGTCGAGTGTGGCACTACGGCGTAGTGGCGCTTCTGAAATGTCAGCGCGCTCAGCATTGGTAAGCTGAACAACCACAGATGGAAGTACGGTAGAAACAAGCCAATCAGAAGACTGCCACAAATATGCATGGAAATTTGCACCGATAAATGTAAGCAACGTCAGCACAAACATGCCGCCAAGTGCCATACGCTGGAAGAGATCAAGCGAGTATTTTGACTCCCCTCCTTCATTTTTAGATTTTTTCCACAATGTCATTACTGGTATTATATCTTACTTTTCTAAAAAAAGAAAGGGGTTACTGGACTATGGGGAAAAGCCGGCAAAAAAGCGCTCTTTAGAGCGCTTTTTTGCCGGCCACCACCTTCCCTACTCTCCTTCCTCACAATTATTCAAATACAATGCCTTACTGGTCTTGTTCCAGTCATTTCCTCCATACAATCCTGCGTCTGCTCCCCTGCTCTCGATATACCAAAACAGCGGAATGATGTCATCAAGGTGCTGCCCATGGCCCTTACCTTTAATAATCGAAGCGATGTTTACAGTTTCTTTGTAGAAGCGCTCAGTTTCATCGTCAAAGTGACAAATGGTCACCAAACCTCCTGATTTTTGAAAGGCTGTTTCGGCTGTATTCACAATACCATCCCAAGCAAACTCTCCTGCAACTTCAAGATTGGTAATCTTCACGACATCAGAATCAGTGTTGGCAGTTACACGGGCAAAGACCGTAAATTCTGTTTCATTTGCAGTAGCCGGAATTACAACAGACACGACACCAGTTTCTTCAATAACTTTATTCTCAAGCCCTTGTATCATACCAAGCACTGTTTCCTCTCCTTCAATGAGCACTCCGTATTCAAAGCTATCGTTTTGAGTCGAAGATGGAGCGTCAAGTTCACGTGCATCGTAAGTGAACGATAAGATAAGCGCTTCGAATATTTGAGCGCCGACTACTCCACTGTATGGTGTGTTCTTGTTTACAGTAAATGAATCTGGGCCATGGATAATTTGACTAGCCTGTGCTGGCAAAGCCACGAGTAAAAGCAACAAGGCCGCAAGTGATGTTTTCATATACTCTAACTGTAACAATCAGCTGCTTTGAGTGTAAGCGGCACATGTTTACAGTTACTCGACGAGTTTTGCGTACACCACGAGATTGTGGGAGTACCGTTGCTGTCCCTTATCAAACGAGCCTGAACACGTCACAAGCCGTAAGCCGGCGTGATTAATATCTCCATACACTTTAGCAGTCGGAAACGCGCTCTGGAGGTTACGTTCCATTTCACTCACCTTGAAGTGAGCAATACTAGCGTCAGCTCGAGTAACGAAGATATCATCACCAACCTCAAGCTGCCCGAGACTAAAGAATACTGCTGGGCCTTCGTATGAGTCGACGTGCCCAAGAATCACTGCTGGACCGACTTCGCCTGGTGTTGGGCCGAATTTATACCACCCGACATCGGTATACCCTTTGGGTATTTCAATTGAATTGTCTGCTTGAAGACCAAGCGGTGTTTCAAACCCAGTCTTAAGATTAAGTTTGGGAATTGAGAGTTCGGTTGGTTCTGATTCTGTGAGCGCTGGGCCCTCAAGTGTGAGTGGTTTTGGTGCTTCGCCGCCTGCTGGCATTTCTGCCTGGTTTGGATGCAGAAGCACAAAACCGGCTACCACCATCACCAAAACCACTCCCCAAAGGAAGTGGTTTTTGATGAATGTTCGTGGGATGTCCACGTTCATAGCAAGTCGCTTAGTTGCGACGACGTGGGAGTGCGAGGAATTGCCCCATTACGACGGTTGCTGATCCTCCCTTACCAGTGTTTGGAGCACCAGTTGGTACAGCAGATGTCTGCTCTCCAAGTACGAGTGGTTCTGGTGTTACAGAGTCTGAATCACCAAGCACTTCGCCATCACGGTCGCCAGCGCGGTTTCCACCGCCTCCGCCACCACCTCGACGTGTCTCATTGTTACCAAAGTCATAGTCTCCGTACGAATCTAGAACAGCTGCGTGCGCTGTTGGAATAACGAAGTCAACAATTGAATCAAGTAGTGTGACTTCCGGTACGATTGGAACTGTTACCACGTGTGATTCCTGAGTCGTTCGTCCCCAGCCGTCTTGTACCACTTCTGTGATTGTCCATGTTCCAGCCGGTACTTCAAAGTAGTAGTAGCCTTCTGAGTCAGTTGTAGTTGAAAGAGTTGTTTTTCCGTCAGTGATATTAACTGTCCAACCAGCAAGTGGGTCTTCGAGAAGTTCTGTTGTTTCTTGTTCAGGAATAAATTCTGAATCCCAGTCTTGGTTTTCATTATCGTCATGCCACACATACCCTTGAAGACGGTAGGTATCAACATCTTCGTCATCGTCATCATCGCCGCCGCCGTTTGGATCACGGACGAGACAGAGTTGTACGTTGTCGATAAGTGTTCCGTAAGAATCGCTGAGTGGAGCTCCGATATCAGCAAGTGAGATTGTTGTTGAATTTGAGTCAGCTACGAATGTTCCACCGTACGTAGTCCAGTTTGTGTTACCAGTTGATGTACTTACGATTGTGGCTGTTCCGGCAGTAGCTAGCACAGCATTGTTTGCAGCAGCAGTACCTGAACGTGCAGCAAGGTCAAAGCGAAGTTCATAGGTTGCACCTAGAATAGTTGTTGTTGCTTGTGAGATAGTTGTAGCTGCATTTCCGTCGAGTTCTACATGGTGGAGGCCATTTGAAGCGAGGAAGCCTGAGAGACCGCGCCATACCTCAAGTCCTGGACCGAAGTCGTATGTCCAACCTGTTACGGTGTCGAGGTTTGACCAAGAATTGTTGCTTGGGAGACCTGGAAGTTCAAATGAACCGTTTGTAAGAAGGTTTGGATTAGCTCCACACTGTGAGACGTAGTTAAGAGTACACGCTGTTGCTTGTGGGTTAGCTGGCGTTGCAGCTGCATTGTAGTTGGTAGCAAGTGGGTTTGTACAACCATTTACGATTGGTACACAATTTTCACCAACAATCACATGATTATCAGGCAATGTTGCTTGATCACCTTGAATGTTAGGACAAATATCGGTTACAAACGGCACAGCACAGTCAGCATCAGTGGTTGGTGTTCCTTGGATTGTAAGACGGTACTTGAGTCCTGCTGGGTTAGATGTAGCTGAAGAAGCTGGTACCCCAGTGTTAGTTACACCGATAGTGAGGGTGTTATTTCCTTGTGCAACATCTGTTGCAACATTGTAAGAAACAGGCGCGTTGAAGGTGCTTCCGCCAGCGTTAGCTGCTCCAGTATTGAGGGTTGCAGTGTGAGTATTGTCTGAGGCAACTTCAAGAGTTGCGCTAGTTACTGTTCCGACGAAGCCAAATTGCTTTCGGAATGTCTGTGTTTCAGAAACAGTTGGGTCAACAACTGGGTTATCGCCCCAGATCCATGATGCAGCACCAAACATCGCTGTCCAATTTCCATGAATGAACGTGAGGAGTTGTGCATTTGCTGATTTTTCAACGACATAATCTGCTGTGTCACTTGTGATAACTACAGTACAGGTTGTTGGAGCTGGTGGACAGAGGGTTGTGTCAGTTTGTACTCCGTCAACGAGTGGACATTGGTCAACAACAGGTGGACAGAGAGTCGTGTCGGTTTGTACACCGTCAACGAGTGGACACTGATCCACTACTGGAGGACAAAGGGTTGTGTCAGTTTGTACTCCGTCAACGAGTGGACATTGGTCAACAACAGGTGGACAGAGGATTGTGTTTGTCTGAATACCATCTACGAGAGGACACATGTCAATTACTGGTGGACAGAGGGTTGTATCAGTTTGTACTCCATCTACGAGAGGACACTGGTCAACAACAATCAAGAGACATTGCCCTCCGACGATTTCATAACCAGTTGGCACAGTCGCTTGTGCGCCTGAAATGTTAGGGCAGACGTCTACTGGCGTAACTGTAGGAATGTCACAGCCGTTATTTAGAATCTGCTGTCCTGTAACACCTCCTGTGTATGTAGTTGTTAGGTTCTTTCCAGGATAAGTAATCAAACCAGCTCCAAAGTTATACTGAAAAGATGGAATGATGTCATCAGCATCGCTATCATGACCATTTGGAAGATTAACGATACTTTTTGCATCGGTTGTAATATCGTTGTAAGGATTAGTAGGACTAGCTGTTGAGTGACAAAGTGTCACCTGTGGATTCACTTCGTTAGCATTAGGATTTCCACCACCTCCGTTACCACCATTTCCGTTGCCATTAGCTTGCGCAAAAGCCTGCATTGGGACCAAGCTCAGAACCATCGCTGCGATAGCGAGTGCTGAAGCAGCTGCATGGAGCTTGGTTTTATTGATAATTGTGTTCATAAGACAATAAAGATTACAACGTTTGACAAAACCCACAAATTACTTGTGTATTGCTTATTAATGTACTCTTATGCTGTCATTTTACAAGTATTGACAGTAATCAATACTTGTTTCTTTATTTTCGAAGCATTGGCATCTTTTCGCACGGTTCTTCAAATTCATCATCATCGGGCTTCTTTGCCAGGAGTCGCTCCCCTTTTCGCTCTAATTTTTCTTCAAAATCGTGCATTTTCTTCATAAAATGCTCTCTCTCTTCCCGCATATCCTCCATTTTGAGCTCATTTGGTGCCCGTAGTGGGAAAATAGCACAAGGATGGAAGAAGCGTCCTTCTTCGTCGGTCATCGTGCCGAGCATACGGACTGGCTGCTTGGCATCAAGGAGTACTAATTCCATGTCTTCAAGATCTGATACCACCACCTGCCACACATCACCTTCGACATCTTTAAAGGCAACTGTTGCTGCTGGTGGCATAAAAGGTGCTTCGGCGACACCAGCCAAGCGACCTTCTTTTGGATTTTGCCAGAGTCGCTTCTCGATTTTCTCTTGCGAGTCATACATGCCCATGCGCTGGCCAAGCATATGGTCTGTTGCATACCCGAGACCAAAGAGTTGGAGCGCTGCTCCACCAGCGAGACTGAGAATCATGCTGCTTGCCACAATCTGCCAAAGTGGATAGCGATAGCCTCGCTTTGTGCGGCGAATTTCGTACGCTCCAACGCCAACCATGAGTCCGAAGACAATAATCCAGAGAAACGGGAGCACGTCGACCATGAAGGTGAAGAAATTGTCGTGTGTGGCTTCGTAAAGGGCGTACTGGCGGTGCGTGAAGACAAAGAGTGTGACAGCGACCGCGAGGGCGCCGACAACTACAGAAATAGCCCACAGTGCCCAAACGGCGCACTCGCGGGTCTTGAAGAAGGTTTTTGAACGTGGACAGACTTCCCCACACTCAATCCGACTCATGACAGAGCCTTTGCAAGACGTATTCTCTTTGTTAGTTGTGTCTTCCATATTGCTATATACGCAGATTATCCTTATTTAATACATTCGCCAACTGTTTCTTCCCGCGGTGAATGAGCGTTCCCACTGACCCAATTGGAATCTGAAGAATGTCAGAGATTTCGTCGTACTCCTTATGTTCGAAGAAACGAAGGACGATTGGCTCGCGATACTTCTCATCCAGTTCAGTAAGGGCCCGTGCCACTTCGGTAGCATTGATTCCCTTATCAAAGGAAATTTCCGCGCCGTCTTCTTTCGAGCTTAAAAATTCAAACAACTCTTCACTGTCGCCGACCAGGTGTCCTTCCGGGCGCACGTTGCGTTTACGGTACCAACTTATCGCTTCATTGTGGGCGATGCGATATATCCACGAAGAAAAGGAAAAGGAAGTATCAAAGGAATTGAGGTTGCGATAGGCCTTGATGAAAATCTCTTGCAGAACATCGAGCTGATCTTCCGGATTGCGGACGCCCAAGCGCGCGATGTATCGCTTGAGCTTGGCTTCATAGCGCTCCACTAAGATGCCGTACTGATTCGGTTCTTTGAGAGTCATTTGAACCACTTCGGCGTCGCTTGGTGGTAGTGCCGGAATATCACTCATGAGTATACGAATGGTCTCATAGAAATAGCGTATCTCAAAGTAATATGAAGCTCTTGCGCAGTTTCGTTGTATTTATCGCACGCTCCGATGTTCTTCACTGAAGATAATCATGTACTCCCCACGGACGCTCAAAATACAACGAAACAGTGCCTTCTACTGAATATTGAAAAATAATAGAATTGTGTTATAGTAGCGGCATTATGGAATTTCCCATGCGAATTAATAAATACCTTGCGCACCAAGGTATTGCGTCCCGCCGCGAGGCAGACGTGCTCGTAGAAGCGGGTAAAGTGCTGATTAATGGTAAAAGAGCGAAGAACGGCGACCAAGTGAACGAGACCGACAACGTCGAAGTAAAAGGCGCCACCAAAGCAAAAACCTATCTCGCCTACTACAAAGGCCGTGGGATTATTTCACATTCTCCTAGCGAGCGTGAGGTTGATATCAAAGCAAGATTAGAGAAGGATTACGGCATTACAGATGTCTCACCAATCGGTCGTCTTGATAAAGACTCTGAAGGTCTCATCATTCTTTCAAACGATGGACGTATTACTGGCCCACTTTTGGACCCAGAAGCTGACCACGAAAAAGAATACGAAGTTGCTGTCGATAAAACTGTTGGACTTATGTTCGTCAAGGCGATGAGTAACGGTGTTGAGATTGAAAGATACCGAACGAAGCCTGCGCGAGTGAGTGCGCACAAGACTAATCCAAAGCATTTCACGATTGTTCTCACTGAAGGTAAGAAACATCAGATTCGTCGCATGTGTGCAGCGCTTGGCTACCAAGTACAACACCTCAAGCGTACCCGTATCACGAACATCAAACTGGATAAACTAAAACCAAACCAGTACCGAAAGATTACCGGACCAGAACTTGCTGAATTTTTAAAGGAATTGGGGTTATAAAAAAAGCCGGTCGCTATTGCGACCGGCCTTTTTTAATCATCATTATCACCCTCATCCTCAATTTCCTGCTGAATGATTTCCTCAATAATATCTTCAAGTGAGATTATTCCTAAGAATTGTTCATTCTTTGTACGCACAATGGCGATGTGTTGACGCCGCTTGAGCATCTTGGCGAGCACCTTATCAAGTAGTTCATCTGGCCGGACAGAGAGATACTTATTTTCAAACGCGTCTTCAGTTTGTTTGATGGTGATATCTTCATCTTCACCGAGTAAGTCTTTGGCATACAAGATACCGACGATGTTATTTTTCTCACCTGAGTATACTGGCAAGCGAGAAAATCCGTACTCGGCAACAAGTTCGAAAAATTCGTCGTTCAGCCGCTGATTTTCATCAAATGAAACGACGTGTTCTGCAGCTGTCATGACCTGCCTCACACTCACGTGCGAAAACTGCAATGCACCATGCAAAATACGTTCTTCATCTGCGTCAATTTGACTATGTTCTGAGTCTTCGTGCTCCGAAATTATTTCCATTAGTTCTGACTTTGAGTAAATCGTTGGAAGTTCTGAACCCAAAAACCAATCAAGGAGTTTTGCGAGTGGAAATGCGATTGGATAAAAGACAAATACCGCGAGTCTCGTAAACCAGATAGTACGTGCGCCGTAATAGAGCGCATGACGGGTAACGATAGCCTGAGGAATGATTTCGCCAAACACAACAATAAGACCGGTCGCCAACACACCAGCCACCAAACCAGAAGCGATGCTGCCCAGGAAAATAGACAAGGTAGTGTTTACAACAACGTTACCCAAAATAAGCGTCACAAGCAGCTGATTACCCCGCTCTCTCACGGGATACACAACAGCCGCGTCTTTATCGCCGTGCTTGGCTCGACGCCGGAG
>JACCDV011128538.1_pt1 | contig 28626 bp, 25 predicted proteins | sample 7446131 | NCBI WGS metagenome assembly JACCDV01 (sample SAMN15323448, study PRJNA562643) | freshwater metagenome | isolation source: river surface water | place: USA:Blue River Watershed | collected 2017-08-17 | reverse complement strand
TGGGCGCTGGCGTGCGCAACGTGAAGTTCCAGGTTGGCGCGAACCCGAACCAAGTGATCAACATTGGCCTGAAAGACTTCTCCTACAACCTGGGTGTGCCAGCGGTTGCCAGCGAGTCGAAGTTTTCGCTTGTGCAGAATGATGGAACGGCTACTCCCGATGCAGATTACGTTGATTCAGAAGACTTTAATCCATCCGGTAAACAGTATTTCCGATTCACGATCAACAATGATGCGGGAACTTCTACCAACATCGATTTCACATTGACCCGGCCGATTGCAGGGACTTCAATGACTGAAGAAGAGCTGGTCGACTTTGAGACGCAAATGAACAAGGCCCTGACTGATACCAGTGGGTTCTCTAATGTGTCGGTCACCCGGGTTGGGACTGACATCTATGTCCGAGATGCAGAGGGCAGAAGTATTGGCGATCTGAAAGCCTACTCTTCTGCAGCGCGAACAACGCTGAGCTCGACCGTTTTGGAGACCGTTGTTCGTGCGGGCTCAACTGCAACTGCAGGGATTGAGCCAGCTTCCTCAGCTGTGTTCTCTGGTAGTGCCCGTCTGAACGACACTGATATCAAGACCCAAGCCACTTCCAACCTCGCGATTTCTCGTCTGGATAATGCCATGGCCAATGTGGACCATCAGTTGGCCACGTTCGGTTCAGTTATGAATCGCCTGACTTTTGCGGGTGACAACCTGACGAATGTGTCGCAGAACACCTCGTTCTCGCGCAGTCGCATCCTGGATACCGATTACGCATCGGCTACCACTGAGCTGGCCCGTACCCAGATCATCCAACAGGCGGGCATGGCTATGTTGGCACAGGCCAACCAGCAGCCGCAGACCGTGCTGTCTCTGCTGCAGTGAACTTGACTTCGGATGGAGCCTTCTGGCTGGCTCCATTTATCACCATCTTTTGAATTGATTTCCTAAACAGGAGTTATGAAATGAGCGTCATCAACACCAACTTCAAATCGTTGATCACCCAGAACAATCTGACGGTGAACAACCGCAACCTGTCGGAAGCGATGGAAAAACTGTCGACCGGTAAGCGCATCAACAGCGCATCAGACGACGCAGCTGGCCTGGCCATCAGCAACAAGATGACCGCCCAGATTCGTGGTCTGAACCAGTCGGTGCGCAATGCCAACGACGGCATTTCCATGATCCAGACGGCTGAAGGTGCGCTGACCGAAGTGACCAATATGCTGCAGCGCATGCGCGAGTTGGCCGTGCAGTCGGCCACCGACACCAACACCAGCAGCGATCGTTTCGCCTTGAACCTGGAATACCAGCAGCTGGGCCGTGAAATCTCGCGCATTGCGACTAACACCCAGTGGAACGCGATGAATATTCTCAACAACACGGAAGTGGGGGTTAAAGGTACCAGTGCTGACGTGGGTGATGGTGTTCGCAACGTGAAGTTCCAGGTGGGTGCTAACCCCAATCAGGTGATCAACATCGGACTGAAAGACTTTTCATACAACTTGGGTGTTCCTGCCGTTGCCAGTGAAACAAAGTTTGCGCTGGGCAATTTGTCTGGAAAGCAAGACTTCCAGTTCACGATCGGAAGTCAGACCTTTGACTTTGATTTGACGCGTGCTATTGCAGGGTCAACGATGACAGAAGAAGAGTTGGTTGACTTTGAGACTCTGATGAACAAAGCCATTACGGATACATCCGGCTACACGAATGTGTCAGTTACTCGTGTCGGAGCAGATATTTATGTTCGTGATGCAGAGGGTCGTTCAATCGCGACAACAGCGTTGACAGGAGCCGCAGATGGAGGCGATAGAACCACTACTTTAGCAGGAGTTACCGGTTCAGCGGTGGCTACTGGAAGCACGGAAACAGCTGCAATCGCCCCTGCTTCCACAGCAGTTTTCTCTGGAAGTGCTCGCCTGAATGACACCCAGATCAAGACGCAAGCTGGCTCCAACTTGGCTATTTCCCGTCTGGACAACGCCATGGCCAATGTGGATCATGAGCTGGCCACCTTCGGTTCCATCATGAACCGTCTGACCTTTGCCGGCGACAACCTGACCAATGTGTCGCAGAACACCTCGTTCTCGCGCAGCCGGATTCTGGACACCGATTACGCCTCAGCGACCACCGAGTTGGCGCGCACGCAGATCATCCAGCAAGCCGGCATGGCGATGTTGGCCCAGGCCAACCAGCAGCCGCAGACCGTGCTGTCTTTGTTGCAGTAATTGCTTGATATGGTGCCCTGAGAGATGCCATATCCACTTTCGTCAGCGCACAAGAACCCGGCCTGGCTCCGGGTTTCTTTTTCTCATGATCGCTGCGAATGAGGAGCAGGTTTTATGACCACCATCAATACGAATTACAGCGCGCTTGTCGTTCATAACGACTTGGCTGTGAACAACCGCACCCTAGGCAATGCGATGGAGCAATTGTCTACGGGCAAACGCATCAATTCTGCGATTGATGACGCATCGAGCGTGTCGATAGGCAATTCGCGGACCAGGCAAATCCAGGGCTTGAACCAAGCCATGCGAAATGCCAACGATGGCATATCCATGATGCAGACGGCTGACGGTGCTTTATCTGAGGTGAACAACATCCTCAACCGCATGCGCGAGTTGGCGATACAGGCTGGCAACGATACCAATACGGGTCAGGACAGGTACGCCTTGGATCAGGAGTACCAGCAACTCAATCGGGAGATCTCGCGCATTGCCACCAACACGCAGTGGAATGGCATGAACGTTCTCAACACCACCGAAGTGGGCGTTGCGGGGACGAGCAGTGACGTGAGCAATGGCCAGCGGAACGTGAAGTTCCATGTGGGTGCAAACTCCAACCAGGTGATCAATGTTGGATTGAAAGACTTTTCCTACAACCTGGGGGTTGCCGCGAAAACGCAGGCGACCAAACTGACCCTGGGGGACATGCGAGACAAGCAGTATTTCCAGTTTTCCATTTCTAAGGATCTCATCAACAACGGGACAACCGGGACACAAACGGTCAGCTTTGACTTGAGTCGTCCTATCGCTGCGGCGACCATGACCGAAGACGAGTTGGTTGACTTTGAGACCCAGATGACCAAGGCCATCACGGATGCGACTGGTTACAGCAACGTGTCAGTTACACGTGTAGCTAATGACATTTACGTCAAGGATGCGGAGGGTCGATCTATCGCGGTCACTGCGCTAACGGGTGGGTCAACTGCAGCTACACGTGGGACTACAACGGGCTTTACTGTCGGAAATACCTATCCAGGCTATTACTACAGTTCGCATACCGGAGGGACTTCGCCCAATACTTACACCTATTACATAGACCATTTCACCAATACGAAAACAACGTTTTCTATTGGGGACATCAAGGGAAAGCAAAACCTGAATGTCTCAATGAATGGGCGAAATTTCAGCTTCGATTTAGCCAATCGAATTGCAGGTTCTGTCATCACTACAGGAGCGGGTAGTGAAATGGAAGACTTGGTCAACAAACTGAGTGCTGCGATCACTGCCCAAGGTGTTTCATCTGTATACACGGTCAGTACAACCGGGACCTCTTTCTCAGTCAATTATTCGTATGCGGATCAGCAATGGGCGTACGCGGGTGCCAGCATCACCGGTGGGTCAACATCTGAAACACGCAGTACGACGATCGGCTATTCAGGGTCAACTGTCAGTGCAGGGCAAACCGCCACTGTAGCGGCAGCGCCCACTTCTACCTCTGTGTTTTCAGGCACTGCTCGTCTGAACGACACACGCATTTCGACGCAAGAAGATGCCAACGTTGCAGTGGGGCGAATCGACAGCGCCATGCTGCTCGTCGATGCAGAGCAAACCAAGTTTGGATCGGTCATGAACCGCCTGGAGCGAGCCGGGGACACGGTCATGCGCGCCGCCCAATCAACAAGTTTTTCCCGCAGCCGCTTATTTGACACGGACTATGCGGCTACCACCACCGAGGTGGTTCGCAAGCAAATCATCCAGCAAGCCGGCATGGCCATGTTGACCCAGGCTAACCAGTTGCCCAACTCAGTCTTAACCCTGCTCAAGTAACCTGAATAAATATGAAGGAGATAAAAAATTTGCAAGAAAGTGACTCAAGTTTTTCTTGAGTCTTTTGATTCAACCTGTCATTGGTCCCAAAACTCCCTGTTTTGCCCATGAAATGACTAAGCTCTAAGGAGAAGCGAGATGTCCGTAATCAATACGAACTTCAAATCGTTGATCACCCAGAACAACCTGACGGTGAACAACCGAAACCTGTCGGAAGCGATGGAAAAGCTGTCGACCGGTAAGCGCATCAACAGTGCGTCCGACGACGCAGCTGGTCTGGCCATTAGCAACAAGATGACCACCCAAATACGTGGTCTCAACCAGTCGGTGCGGAATGCCAACGATGGCATTTCCATGCTGCAAACTGCCGAAGGCGCCCTGACCGAAGTGACCAACATGCTGCAGCGCATGCGCGAGCTCGCTGTGCAGTCGGCCAACGACACCAACACCAGCAGTGACCGCTATGCCCTGGACCTGGAATACCAGCAACTGGGTCGTGAGATCTCGCGAATTGCCACCAACACCCAGTGGAACGCGATGAACATCCTGAACAACACCGAAGTGGGCGCTAAAGGGTTGTCCACTGATGTTGGTGATGGTGTGCGTAACGTGAAGTTCCAAGTGGGGGCAAATCCTAACCAGGTCATCAATGTTGGTCTGAAGGATTTCTCTTACAACCTGGGTGTGTCAGCAGTAGCCAGTGAATCCAAATTCAGCTTGGGGAATCTTTCGACCAATACACAGAACTTCAGTTTTGTGATTGGCAAAGATGCCATCAACAATTCTGACTACGCTTCTGGATCGGCTACACAAACTGCGATCACCTTTTCTCTGACTCGAGCGATAGCTGGATCCTCAATGACAGAAGAGGAATTGGTTGACTTTGAAACAAAGATGACCAAAGCCATCACTGACACTGCTGGATATACCAATGTATCGGTCACGCGTGTCGGTTCAGATATCTATGTTCGGGATGCCGAGGGTAGAGCAATTTCAGGTTTTGGCACGACAAGCGGTACGGCGTTCACTGCAGCAGCCTATCAAACATCTGGAGTGATTACAGCTGCTTCGGTCGCTGCGGGTACTACAGCCACAGCAGCTATCGCTCCTGCTTCAACTGCTGTTTTTTCGGGTAGCGCTCGTTTGAACGACACTCAGATCAAAACACAAGCTGGCTCTAATCAAGCTATTGCCCGATTAGACAATGCGATGTCAAATGTAAGCCAAGAACTTTCAACCTTCGGTTCTGTGATGAACCGATTGACTTACGCCGGTGACAACCTGACCAATGTGTCGCAGAACACCTCGTTCTCGCGTAGCCGCATCCTGGATACTGATTACGCTGCAGCGACGACCGAGTTGGCACGCACGCAGATCATCCAGCAAGCTGGTATGGCCATGTTGGCCCAGGCCAACCAGCAGCCGCAGACGGTGCTGTCGCTGCTGCAGTGATGCTTTAAAACAGCAAAAAACTGTTGCTGTTGGCTCTCCACAAACCCGGCCTTGTGCCGGGTTTTTTTACTGCTGCAGCTTTTGTGACATCGACTTTGATTGGCAAGGCATAGGGATGAAGAAATTCAAGGTAACAAAAAAGCCCGGCTTAGCCGGGCTTTTTTGTGGGGTTCACTCCAATGGTCTGTTCGCGATGCTCAGGTCTCGCTGTTGAAGAGCAGGCCCTTGGGGTCTCGCAGCTGCATTTCCACCTGGTGAGCAAATTCCAGCAGGCCGTCAGAAGGGATCTGACGGATGATTTCGCCGGTTTCTCTTTGGCGCACGGTGATCACGGTGCGATCGGTCACCTCGTCCACGTTGAACTCGATGTCGCGCGCGTTCTCGCGCATGTGTTGGTTCAGCTTTTCAAGGGCGGCTTCCAGCTCGGCCCGCTGCTCCTGGACTTTGCGGCTGTTGGCCTTTTGCTCAGCGGCCTGGGCGGCGGCCGATTCAACCGTGCGCGTGTTTTCCGTCTTTTTCAAGCTGGCGGCAGGGGCCACGCGCACGGCAGCCTCCGTGCCACGGGGGGCGGTGTCTGCCGTACCCTGGCTGTTTTGGGGCAGGGTGGCGGGTGCGGGCTGGGCCGCAGCCGGGGCCGGGGCCGGGGCCGGGTTGGCCGTGGCGGGGGGCAGGTAAGAGCCGAGACTGCTGATTTCAGTGTTCATGGCATCGACAAGGTAAGTGAACCGAAATCTGTCTCACGCACGCATGAGACAGGACCGTTATCTTGTGGATCGGCACGAGCCTGGAATACTTTAGGAAATTTTCCAAACAAATTTATCCCGACCCCTGAAGGAGGTCGGGAGGCATGAGTTTGGGGTTGGCTACCGGGTCAGGTAGCACCAGACTTGGTTTTTGGGACCAAATAAGAACCCAAAAGACCTCAATAATGGTCTTTTGGGCGGGGGAAGGGCAAGAGGTTCAGATGTCTTCGTCCAGCAGCACGCCCTTGAGTTGCTCAATGTTGTGGGCCACTTTCAGGGCCGCTGGGTCGGGAATCTGGCGAATGACATTGCCAGTTTTGGCGTTTTCTACAGTAATGATGGATCGGCCCAGGCGTTCGTCCAAGGAGAAGTGCAGGCCTTTCTGGCTTTGCGACATCTCGTGGTTGAGGTCTTTGAGGGCGGCACGCAGGGCCTCACGGCTTTCCTGGGCGCTGGCTTCGGCGGTTTGCTTGGTGATAACCGCTGTAGCGCGAGTCTCTACCGCGGCAGGGGCTGCCACAGCGGCGACGTCCATGCTGGGCATGATGGAGGTGATTTCTGCACTCATGGTGTTCTCCTTAAAAGAATGGGGAGGAGGGCTGGGAAAAGGTTAATCAGTTGACGATCCGCAAATGGGGCGTGTAATTGCGCGTCGTTTGCGGCAGCGTGCTCCAAGCCTTGGCAATGTCTTCCATCAGGCCATGGACTTCGCCAAGGACGTCCAGGTCGTTCTTGAGGTTGACCTGCATCAGGCGACGCAGCACGTAGGCGTAGAGCTCGTTCAGGTTTTGGGCGAGTTCGCCGCCTTTTTCAAAGTCGAGCGCAGTCTGCAGGCCCAGAATGATCCGGTTGGCGCGGTCAATGGCTTCCGAGCGGCCTTGGATATCTTTGCGTTCGATGTGCCCGCGGGCAATGGAGAAGCTCTCAAGCAAGCCGTCGAAAAGCATCTGAATCAGACGAACGCTGTCGGCGCCGGACACGCCGGTTTGCACTTGAACATCTGCATACATCGTTGAGGCCCGCATGGTGGATTCCTGGTGTTGTGTTGACTACAGTCCATGAATCGGCTGCCTGGCGGGAAACTTGAGGCCTGAAGTCAGGCCCACGACACCTTTTTAACCCTTGGTGTACATCGCCATCAGGCCTTCCATGCTGCTCTGAAGACTGGTGCGCTGGCCATTGATGCTGCCGACGATCGAGTCCATGGCGCTGAACTGTCGGGTGTAACGCTGCAGCAGCTTTTCCATGCGTGTTTCCAACTTGGTCAGTTCGGCTTTTTGCCGATCGATCAAGGCGTTGGTGTTGTCGGTTTGACGGGCAATGTCGCCATCGCTGCGCAACAGGGCATCGATTTTCTTGAGGCCATCACCCGCGACGCCCCCTGGCAGGGGCGAGTAAACGGTTTTGTTGTTGGTGTTCGCAGAAAACAAGGTCACGACGTCGGAGAAATTGTTCTTCAACGCAGACTCGAGCTTGGTGGCGTTCAGGCTCATCTTGCCGTAGCGGTCAACGTCAATGCCTACATCGCGCGCGGCCTTGAGTGTAGTGCCAGGGGTGCTGGAATTGCCCATGACCAGGTTGCGCACCTGGGCCTTGATGCTTGACAAGAAGCTTTCGCCCGAAAGCGCGCCGCCATACGTCTCCACGTCGCTGGACTTGTCCCCCAAGATCTTCATGTTGTCCATGAAGTCGTTATAGGCGGTGACCAGGGCATTGAGCTTTTCTTCAATGCCGCTGCTGTCTCGGTTCAGGTCAATCCGGGCGTTGCCCGTGGTGGGGGCGTAGAGCTCCAGACTGACGCCCGCAATCACATCGCTGATGGTATTGCTGCTGCGGCTGATGGCCAAACCATCGACCGTGAAGCTGGCGTTGGCCGCGTTTTGAAGGTTGCTCAGTGGTGGCTCGGTGGCACCAGCCGTGGCATTGCCAAAGTTCAACTCTGTGACGGCAGGTGTACTGGTTAACGTGAAGCTGTTGCTTGTGCCCGTTTGGCCTGTCACTACGATGGTGTAGGGCTTGGCCGCATCGCCGGTGTTGAGCAATTGAGCCGTGATGCCCTTGTTGGCACCATTGATGGCACTGACCACCCCAGCCGGGGTAGCGGTGGCCACATCGATGGTTTGGGCTGTGCCAGTTCCTACGGTCAGGTTCAAGCTGAACGCAACACCACCATTGAGTGTGGTGTCACGAGCCGCAAAGGCACCGCTAGGGCTACGCTGTGCGGTTGCAATCTGAGAAACGTTGACGCTGAAGTTGCCCGCTTGGGCCGAGCTGTCGGTGGTGATGGCAAATGCCGAAGTCTGGCTGTTGGTGGCGGTCAGCGAGGTGAAGTCGCTGGCGTCATTCAGGTTGGCAAAGGCTTTTTTGATTTCGGTGAGCGAGTAGTTCACCAGCGACAGGCCAGAAATGCGGGCCTCGGACTTGGCGATTTTGGCGTCGATGGCTTCCTTGCGCGGCGTTTTTTCGGCCTCGACCAGGTTTTTGGCCAGTTCTTTGATATCAATGCCGGAGCCGGCACCCAGACTGGAAGCAATGTTGCTGGTCGCCATGAGCGAATCCTTGTTTCAAACGCAGGCCTCAGCCTGACAGGTACCGACGGGAATGGCGCATCATAGGTCTTCAATCGGCATGAGTGCGCAGAACTTGAGCGCCAAACCGCTTTACCGCATGTAGTCAAAAAGACTGAGCTGCGCCGATTTGCTGAAGCTGTTCATCGCCGCTTCCATGGCCAGCATTTCCCGGTTCATGCGAGAGACGGCCTCGGAGTAGTCCAAATCCTCGATGCCCGACAGGGTGTTGCGCAGGTTGAGCACCGTGCTGTCGATGATGCTGGTTTCCTGCTCAATGTTGTTGCGGTCAGCGCCCAGCTGGACCAAGCTCAGGTTGAGGGTGTTGAACAGCTGGTCGGTTTCGGCCAGGCCCCGTCGGATGTCGTCGGGTTGTGAGCCTTGAACGGCGGTGATCAGGTCGTCCACCACGTCGAAGAAGCCGACGCTTTGGGCGGCGTTGTTGGTCGAGGCGTCGTTGCGCACGACGCGCCCAAAGACCTCTGAGCCCGAATAGGTGAAGGACAGGTGACCCTTTTGTGCGGCAGACAGGCGTGTAGAGGTCTGGTCGCCTTGGTACTCGACGTTGCCGTTGACTTCCACAAAGGGCGCTGTGGTGGCGCTGGATCCGGAAAACAGGTAGTGGCCCAGGTCGTCACGGGCGTTGGCCAGCTCCAGCAGCTGGGCGCGCAGGTTGACCATTTCAATGGAGATGGCTTCACGGTCTGTTGGAGCCAGTGAATCGTTGGAGGCCTGGACCGTCAATTCTTTGAACCGCAGCATGACCTCGACACTGCTGCTGATCGCGGTTTCCTGAGACGATAGCCGACGGTCTTGGGTGTTCAGATTGGTTTTGACGGCTTCTTGTCGGTCAATGGAGGAGCGGAAGCGGTCAATCAAAAGGGCGCGGTCAGGCGCGTCGCTGGGGTTGATCAGCTTCTTGCCCGTGGCCAACTGGGCCTGGCTCTCGGTGATGCGTTTTTGTGCCTGTACCACCTGGCTGGTGGCGTGGTCATAAAAGTAAGCGGTGGAGATGCGCATACCGGTCGCCTATCAGAGGGAATTCAATAAAGTGTCGAACACGTTGCCCGCCACCTGGATGATTTTGGCGTTGGCCTGGTAGGCCTGCTGGAAGCGGATCAGATCGGCGGCTTCCTCGTCCAGATTGACCCCCACCGCCGACTCGCGTTTTTGCAAGGCTTGGTCGTACACCACGCCCAGGGTTTTTTCGGCCAGGGTGGCTTGCTGGGCCACATTGCCCGCGCGCTGCACAAAGTCAATGTAGGCTTCGGTCAGCGTGTAGGAGCCGATGGCAGGTTGGTCCTGCAGATCGCTGATGCGCAAGATGTTGGCGTTGTCGCCGTTGCCATTGCGGTTGTCGTCAAAGTAGAACTTGTCGCCCGACTGCACCACCGAATTGAAGGTGAAGGTGAGGCCGCGGTAGCTGATGCTGCGGGAGGCCGGGTCGTAAGTGCGTTTGGCCAGTTCCGTGCCCGTGGCGTCGTCGGTGATGGTGTAGGTGTTGTTGGCACCAAATTGGATGGTGAAGGGCGACTCGCGCAAAGACGCCTGGTTGTCGAACTCTGTGGCGGTGGACGATGCCGTGACCTTGGCCGTGCCGACACCGGCCACGAAAACCAGCAGGTCTTCTGGCATTGCGCCATCGAGGTAGGCAGCGGTGCGAAAACCCAGCTTCTCCAGCTCGGCAGGGCTGCCGCCAGTGCCGAAGCTCAGCTCGATTTTGTCGGTGCGGTACATATTGCTGCTGTCCAGCAGGTTCCCGGTGATCTTGAGCTCAGAACCGTCAAGGGTGCCCAGCACCAGTTGCCCAGATGCCGAAACCGTGGCACGCACAGTTTGCACATCCAAAGACTGGAATTTCGAATGGATCGCTTGGGCCAGGGTGGCAAGGCTGGAAACGCCGGTCAGGTCGATGGCAGTGCCATTGATGGCCAAAGACTTGCCAGCCATGGCAGGAAGGCTTTTGACCAGGTAATTGGGGCTGGCGTCGATCTGCAGCCGGCCCTGGAAGGTACCTTCGGGCAGGGCAAACAGTTTGGGGTCGCTGCCGCCACCGATGCTGATGGCGCTGCCGTCGAGGGTGCTCAGCACCAGCTCACCTGAGCCGGCCAACGAAGCCTGCATGCTTGAACCCATTTGGCTGTTGATGGCCTGGGCCAAGTCCGACATCGATGAAACACCCGACAGATTGATTTGCTGGTTGTTCAGGTACAGCACACTGTCGCTGGCCAGACGAACGGCCTTGGGGGTGATGGCGACGCTGTTGACCAGTTTGGCACTCAGGCCGATGCGTGCATCTTCGCCAGCGCCCGGGGTGGTGTTGACCCAGCTGACAAAGTCGTTCACGTTGTCCACCGAGCTGGGCAGCGCAATCCCGTTGAGGGTCAGTGTGCCGTTGCCCAGAGCGGGCAAACCGACGGAAACACGTTCACTGGTCAGGCTGGCCGTGGCCGTGTGTGTGCCGATTTCCAGGTGGCTTTGGGCATCGAAATCAGCCACGGACAGCGACTGGGCACGAGCGCCAATGAAGTAGGACAGGTCCAGGTAGCTGTCGGTGCCCGAAGGTTTGTTCAGGTAAGTGGTGCTGTAGGTGGCGCCTGCAGCCAAACCGTTTTGGGCGTTAGGACCGGACAACAGCCCCCATTCGGTGGGGCTGAGGTCTTTGCCCAGCAGCTGCCGACCGTCGCGGGTCATGACCTGCAGCCATTGCTCGCCATCGGGGTCGAGGTAGATGACGGTGTCTTTTGATCCGGCCGGCACCGTGGCCAGTGGGGTGATGGTCTGGACGTCCAGCAAAACGGCGGCATCGGGGTGGGTATTGATGCCCGTGACGACTTGCTGAAGTGCCCCAATGGGGGCAGCTTCTGGTTCGGCATAGCCCACTCGGGCCAGTGAAGAACCCCCGTTGAGGGGCTCCGCCAGCACCCGAAATGCAGAAGCTGCCGCCACGCGTTGTGGATCGACCACACCAACGCTCAAAGCGTGTGCGGTGGAGGTGTCCCCAGACAGCAGGGTGAACAGGTCTTCGCCCTGGCGCCCCATGGCGTCCACGCCCTGGCGGTGAATGGCATTGACCTCGTCCATGAAGGTTTTGGCCAGCAGGTCCAGGTTTTCTTGCATGGGCTTGAGCACTTGTTCGCGAAAGGCCAGCAGGCCGCCAAGCGTGCCGCCACCCAGACTGCCCAAGGTTTCGCGCTTGTCGGGGCTGTAGGGGTTGAGCACCATGGTCACGCGGTTGTCACCGCCGACCTCCAGGCCCAGAGTCTGGGCTTGGTCCCGTTCCACGATCACGCCTTGCTCGAAGTTGTCGGTCAGGCTGACTTTGACTTCACCATTGGTGGCAAATTGCGTGTTGACGCGGATTTGTTCCGACATCTGCCGCAGCAGGCGATCACGCTCGTCGAGCAGTTCTGCCGGCTGGTTTTCGAGCAGGGGTGTTCTGCCCAGTTGTTTGTTCACCAGAGAGAGTTGCTCGGCAATGGTGTTCACGGTTTTGGGAACGTCACCGATGCCGATGCGCGATTCCGTCTCGATGGCATTGAGCTGCTCGGCGATCAAGCGGAAGCTGGACGCCGTGGCGTCGGCACTGCGCAAGAACACATTGCGTGCGATCAGCGAGGCAGGTTCGGCGGCCAGATCTCGAGCAGACGAGAAAAACTTGCCCATGCTCAGCGAGAGGCTAGTGGACTCGTCAGCCATGAGGTCGACCACTCGGTTGGCGTAGTTGACCAAGGGGCTCTGGCTCTTGAGGTCACTCAGGCTGCCGCGCAGGGTGGATTCGGTGAAGGCATCGTACTGGCGCACGATGGCTTCCACGCTGACGCCGGTACCAACATAGTTGGTGCCCAAGGCTTTGGGCGTCGTGGATTGAAACGACACCGTTTGGCGTGAATAGCCATCGGTCGCCACGTTGGCGATGTTGTTGCTGACGGTGGCGAGCGCACGCTGGTAGGCGTTGATGCCCGATGCACCGAGGCTCAGCATATCGCTCATGGTTGGCTATCCTTGTCACTCTGGCGAAGGCCAGCGCCCTGCGCTGCGGCAGGGGTCTTATCGGTTTGTATCGGCAGCACGCCGGAAGAGTTGAGCAGAAATTTTTTCGGCGTGCCCACCGTGGGCGCTGGAAAGGCCGATGGAGCAGGCTCGCCCACTTTGTAGGCGGCTGCTGCAGGGCGCAGGGGATATCCCGCCTGGCTGGCCTGGCGACCTTCCAGCATGGCCTGCGTGGAGGGGGTGGACGGCGCCGTCAGTTGCCGGGTCAGCATGTCGGCGATGCCCAAGGTGCGCCGTTTTGCAAATTGCACCGAAAGTTCGCGGTCCATCAGGTCCTGGTACATGTCAGCGCCTTGAGAAGCGTTGTTTTCGTCCTTGACGACCGACTCACGCATCGACTTGAGCATCATCTGGACGAAAAGCGCTTCGAATTGCTCAGCCGTCTTTTCAATTGCCCCGTTTTTGCTTTGTGCTGCATCGCCGCGCAGTTGGGCCAGCCCCGAAAAATCGAGGTAACCTGGGTTGGCGGTGCTGATGGGCGTGGTCATGGCAAGGGGGATCAGATGATGATCAGTTCTGCCCTCAAGCCGCCCGAATTCTTGAGCGCTTCAAGGATGGCAATGAGTGCGGAAGGCGTCGCGCCGACCTGGTTGACGGCATCGACGATTTGTCGGAGGTCCACCCCGGGCTGGAACAGGAACATGGGGGCTTTGGGATCGCTGACGGCGATGTCGGCGTTTTGCACCACTGTGGTTTGGCCTTGTGCGAGCATATTCGGTTGGGAAACCTCATTGGTGGCCGTGACTTTGACTGAAATGGTGCCGTGTGAAACCGCGGATGCGCTGACTTTGACATGGCGGCTGATGACCACAGTCCCTGTGCGGGCGTTGACCACCACGCGGGCCGGGGGCTCACCCGGGATCACGTCCATGTTTTCGACCATGCTGATGAAGGCGACCCGTTGAGAAATGTCCTCGGGGGCACGGATGGCGATCGACACAGGGTCAATGGCCCTGGCAATGTCGGTGCCATATTTCTCATTGACGCTTTTCACGATCGAGGTCGCGGTGGTGAAATCCGGCTCGCGCAGGTTGAGCACCACGTGATCGGATTTATCGAAAGGGGTGTCGATGGTGCGTTCAACAATAGCGCCACCAGGAATCCTGCCCGAAGTGGGTACGCCGATGCTGACTTTAGATCCGGCAGCGCTGGCTTCGACGCCGGTCGCGGTCAGTGGACCTTGGGCCAAGGCGTAGACCTGGCCGTCGATGCCGCGCAAAGAGGTCAGCAGCAGGTTGCCGCCGCGCAGGCTTTTGGCTTTGCCGATGGCCGAGACATTGATGTCGATTTTCTGACCAGGTTTACTCAGTCCGGGCAATTCAGCGGTCACCATCACGGCCGCCACGTTTTGGATGTTGGTCCGGCCGCCTCGCGTGGTCTGCTCGAAGTCGGTCAAGGCGCCTTCCAGGCTCACACCCAGGCGGTTGAGCATGGCCCGCATGCTTTGGACTGTGAAGCTCACGTCGGTGCCGTCGCCGCTGCCTTCCAGTCCCACCACCAAGCCGTATCCGATCAGCTGGTTGGGGCGCATGGCGGCGACGGTCACAAGGTCCTTGACCCGATCGGCATATGCCATCGGAGACAGGGTGGCCATGAGTGCGGCCATCAGCAGGGTACAGAGCAATTTCATGACAAATTTCACTTGCTTGGGTGGGCACATTCTCAGAAAGGCCAGAGGTTGAGCAGGGTGCGTGTAGCCCAGCCGGGTCGCGACGAGTTGCTCAGATCCCCGGTTCCCCGGTAGGCGATCTGCGCGTTGGCCAGCCGGCGCGACTGAACCGTGTTGTTGGGCGAAATGTCGGTCGGCCGCACGATGCCGCTGAGTTGAATGACCTCGGTACCTTCGCTCAAAGCGAGCTGCTTTTCACCGCGCAGCACCAAGTTGCCGTTGGCCAGCACCTGAACAACAGAAGTCGTGATCGAACCCTTGAGCGTGGCGGCTTGGCCTGTCTCACCTTTGCCATCGCTGGAGATGTTGGAGCCATCGGTTTTCATGCCGCCGAGAGTGTTACTGCCCGGGAGTTTGGCGATCAGACCTGGGGTCATGACGTCGTTGCTGGATTCGCGTGACACCGTGGTGTTTTGCTGGCGTGCGGCCTGCGTTGATTCGTCCAGCAACACCGTGAGGGTGTCGCCGACCTGGTAAGTGACGCTACGGCCAAACCAATTGTCGCCCTGGCTGCCTGTGAAAATCGAACCGGTGACTTCGGGACGAACCACCTGGGGTGCCGGATAGACAGGGGCAAACTCCGGCGTGTGGGTCAGCTTGAGAGGGGCTTGACCGCAACCTCCCAGCAGAACCAACAGGCCAATGGCCGTTGTGCAGCGTGAAATCATGACCGGCCTCACATGTTGTTGTTGAGGTAGCGCAGCATGCCGTCGACTGAGCTGATGGCCTTGGAGTTGATCTCGTAAGCTCTCTGGGTCTCGATCATGTTGACCATCTCCTCCACCACATTCACGTTGGATGCTTCGAGGGTGCCTTGCATCAGGCTGCCTGCACCGGCTTCGCCGGGAATTTGTAGCTGTGCCGGGCCGCTGGCGGGAGTTTCCTTCATCAGGTTCTGACCCATGGCTTGCAGGCCGGCCGGATTGAGGAAGCGGGCTACCTGGATTTGTCCCAGGTTTTGAGCGCCGCCACCGTTGGCGAGTTCGGTGGTGATGGTGCCGTCGCGACCGATCGTGAGGGTAGCGACGTTAGGTGGCAGGGTGATGTTGGGTACCAGCAGGCTACCGCTGCTGGTGACGATCTGACCAGTGCTGGATACCTTGAAGCCTCCGTCACGGGTGTACGCCGTGGTGCCATCGGCCATTTGAATTTGGAAGAAACCATCGCCCTGAACCGCCAGATCCAGCGCATTGCCGGTGGTGATCAGATTGCCCTGGGTGTGGGTTTTTTCTGTAGCGACCACGCGGGTACCGGTACCGACCATCAGGCCTGTGGGCGATTGCGTGTCAACGCTCTGCTGACCGCCAGGCTGTTTGATGTTTTGGTAAAGCAGGTCTTCAAACAACGCACGGTCGCGCTTGAAGCCGTGAGTGTTGACGTTGGCCAAGTTGTTGGCAATGACCGACATGCGCGTTTGTTGCGCATCTAGGCCTGTTTTGGCAATCCACAATGAGGCGTCCATGGTTGTTTCCTGTGTGGCGAGTGTGTTTACGACTGACGGATCATGGTTGCGCCAGACCCATCGAGGTCTTTGGCTTCCTTGATGATGCGGATCTGCGATTCAAAAGTGCGCGCGTGGTCGATCATCTTGGTCATGGATTCGATGGCACTGACGTTGCTGCCTTCAAGGGTTTGGCTGACGACCGAGGGCACTTTTTCTGTCACGGGAATGTCTGTTCCTGGCGGTTTCCCATCTACGGCATACAGGCCGTCCTGACGACGGCGCAGCTGTATGGCGCTGGCATCGCGCAGCATCAGCTTGCCGATTTGCTCACCAGGCTGCGGGCCGGGTTGTGCCGAGTTGCGCGCATAGATGCTGCCGTCGTTCAGGATGGTGAATTCAGAACCCAGGGGCATGGTGATGGGGCCGTCTTCGCCTCGAACGATTTCGCCAGCTCCGGTTTCGAGCACGCCGCTGGCATTGACCCGGAGGTCGCCACGCCGGGTGAAGGCCAGCTCGCCGTTGGGGGCTTGCACGCCCATCACGGTGGCCTCTTGCATGGCCACGTCCAGCGGTTTGCCTGTGACCATCATGCTGCCCGCTTTCAGGTCGATGAAGTCACGCTCAACGATTCGGGACTGGAAACGCGTGTCGAAACCTGCGCCTTCCACCTTGACCGATTGCAGGGTCGCCGCAAAGCTGGTTTTGAAACCGGTGGTGGACAGGTTGGCCAGCTCGTTGGTGAGCATCTGGCGGTTGACCGCCTGCTGGGCCACCAAGTTTGCGGCGTTAAATATCAGTTTATCCATGGCCGGTCCGTTTCGGGTTCAATCGATGCGCATCAAGAGCGGATGTTGATCATCGTCTGCGTCAACGTGTTGTTGGTCTCAATCGCTTTGGCGTTGGCCTGGAAGTTACGTTGTGCAGTGATGAGCTCGATCAGCTCTTGGGTCAGATCGACGTTGGCACGCTCGGTGGCACCTGCGCGCACGGTACCGAAACCGGCCGAGCTGGCTTCACCCAGCGACAGGGCGCCAGACTGTGCAGTGGCCACATAGTTGCTGTCACCAATCTGGCGCAGGCCGGTGGGGGCAGAGAAGTTGGCCAAAACGACTTTGGCCAGTTTTTTCTGGGTGCCGTTGGAATAGCTGGCCATGACCAGGCCGTCGTTGCCCACGTCCAGACCGATCAGATCGCCTTCTGGCTTGCCGTTCTGGTCTTGCGACAGGATGGAGAAGGACGAGGCGTACTGGGTCGAACCCTCGTAGTTCATCGAGAAGCTCAGGTTGTAGGCCGATCCCGAGGGCTGTACCAGCCGCGTGGCGACCGTGGGGGAATACAGGTTGCCACGGGAGTCAAACGTCAGCTCCCCTTTGTCGAGGAAGACGGGGACCCACTCGGGCAAGGTGTCGTCGCCGGCTTGCGTGGACTCGGCAAAGTCAGTGTCATTTTCTGCAGAGATGTAGAGCAGCGAGTTGCCGGAGTTGGTGGCTTGCAGGGTTTCGATGTTGGGCACCCACAGGCTGGTGGTGCCGCGGGCGCTGCCCACATCCGACAGGCCCCAAACACTGTCGCCCGACACGCGGATGAAGGCGTTGTTGCCCGTGGTGCCGGTGCTGAAGCTCAAGCGGCCCGTGCCATTGCCGGTTTGTTCAACGTTCACTTTGACGCCGTTGACGGTTCGCCCCTCGTTGTCGACCATGGCATTGATGCGACGCTCAAGTTCTGCAGCGAACGAATAAATGGTGTAGTCGTCTTTGGCCGGCACTTGAACCGTGCCGCTGACGTTGTCCACGGAGACCACAAAGGTGTTGTTGGTCGTGTCCACGCGGAATTTGTTGTTCAGGTTCACGCCGATCGTGTTGCCTTGAAGCACCGCAGGCTGAGAAGAAATACCACGCGCAGGAGTCAGAGCAGTAGAAACGTAGTTGCCTTCTTTGGCAGTCACAGCGCTGCTCAGACCAAACAGTTCCTTGGCGATGTCTGTAGCACCGTAAATGGCGATGCTTGAATCGTCACCGGTTGAGCCGGATGCGATGCTGAAACCCTCATCACCGAAGCTGACTTTGATGCCATAGCGTTGATCAGTCTTTTCACGGACCATGTCACCGTTGGCAATGGTGTACGCACCATAGAGACCTGTGGTGGGGTCCACCGTGGTGTATTGCGTGCCCCCCATGCCAAAGAAAGCATCAGAGGCCAGGCCGCCTGAAGAGCGCAGATGGACGCGGTTGGTGTCGCTGCTGTCCTTGAAAGTGAAACTTTTGTTGACTGCGTCGTAACCCACGGTGATATTGGCGTTGATAGCGCGCACGGCGTCCTGGATACGGTTGATTGCATCGTGGACGGTCACTTTGCTCATGTCTTCGTTAGGGCCGACTTCAAAATTGACCATTTTGAAGTCGCTTTGTGAAGCAGATTCTTCGGCGGTGGTGACAGCGATCTGGAACAGCGAAATTTTGTCTTTGTCGGTGTTCAGGTAGTTGGTGAAATCAAAGTAACGCTCGTCACCGTATTGCTGGTTGATCAACTTGGTCATCTCGCGCGCCATGTCGGCACCCGTGATAGCGGTGTTGGATTCTGTCAGTGATGACAGGTCGACATAGATGGGATCTTTGGAGTTGTCGACGTTCAGATAAAAGCCAGCACCAGTTTGCCAAGATTGGGTTAAAACAGGATTCGCCGTGATGGCCGTCGGTGCTCCACTACTTGGCGTGGTGGAGAAGGTGAACGTTGGCAGTGCTGCACCGGCCGTGTCTGCGGTGATCACGAGTTGGCCAGAAGCGTCAATGCTTGCACCGTAAGCAACAGAGTTGTCATTGTTGATGGCTGTGGCAATCGCGGCCAGGCCGTTCGCGTAAGTGTCGGTGTTGTCGTCTGCTGTAAATGTGTATGTTGTGGCCCCCGCCACCATTTTCATGACGGTGCCATTGCCGAGGGTGTCCGTTTTATTGCTGACCGTAAACCCGGTTTTTGCCACGGTATTGCTACGCAACTTGTCGGTGGCGTAACCAGTTTGCCAGTTCGTGATTTTGGTGAGGGTCAGTGCATCGCCTTTGGCGGTGGCTGGGGTGGAGTCGATGCGGTCATTCAAGCTGTCCATGTAGTACAGCGGGGTACCTTCGTAAACAGGCGGTTCTGTACCCGCATCAAAGCTGCGTGTTTCACCGTATTGGTTGACGAACAGTTTGGAGCCGCTGGTATCGGTGGCCTGGATGAGTTTTTCTTCCAGCTTGGTGTCGCCAATGAACACGTGGGTCTGCCACTTGTTGGTGGGGTCGGTGGTGGTCGCGTTCTGGGTTTTAACGTAGTAAACGGTGGCTAGGTAGCCGTTGCCGGCTTCGTCGAACACGGTCACACCGGTGGTCAGGTTGTAGGTGGTGGAGTCAGCGGGGTTGAAGGGGGCTTTGATCACTGCAGCGTCTGCGGGTAGGTTCAGGCCCAGGCTGACTTCTGTGGTCTCGCTGGCATCACCGATGGTGGCGCGGGGGATGACCAGCTTGCTGAGTTTGCTCAGGTCGGCCTTGCCGGCATCGTCAACCGCGGCGGCAATCAGGGTTTGCTTGGAGGCGTTGACCACCGCGTAGTCTTCGTTGAGCACGAACTCGCCGCTGCGGCTATAGACGTCTTGCAAGCCATCGGCCGACTTCATGACGAAGAAACCATCACCGCTGATGCCCATGTTCAGAGAGTTGGCAGAGAACTGCAGGTTGCCCTGGCTGAACTCTTGGGTGACCGACTTGATGGCCACGCCCTGACCGATGACCGATGCGGCGCGTTGCAGCGGAGAGGTAGCAAAAATGTCACCGAAGTCCACGCGAGAACGCTTGAAGCCCGTGGTGCCGACGTTGGCGATGTTGTTGCTGGTCACGCTCAATTGCGCGGTGGCAGCGTTCAAACCAGTGAGGGAGGTGTAAAACGACATGGCGGGGTCTCCTGAAGGCGGTTATCGGTAAGCGGAAGTGACCTTGGACAAGGCCACGTTGGAGCCGTCTTCCAGCTCCAGAATCAAATCTTTTTGCGCAGCGCTGTAGGTCACGCTGGTCACGGTGTTGGGGGTGGTGATGGGCATTTGGGTGACCTGGCCGAGGCTGGTCACCGAGGCCACGATCTTGTAGCGGCCCGGGGTCATGCGCTCGCCCATGTTGTTGGTGCCGTCCCAGCTGATCTTGACTTCGCCGGGCACCTGGCGGCCCATGGCGCGGGTGTAAATCTTGTTGCCCGTGCTGTCGTAGACGTCGACGTTGATCTTGTCTGCGCCATTGGGGATGGTGATCAGGCTGCTCACGTTGGCATTTGCCACCAGTTCGGCGGTGCCATCGGGGGCATTCACGCGCTTGCCAATCAGGGCGGCGCCCTGCAGCAAGCGGTCTGCTTGTGAGGCACTGGCCATGGTGTCCAACGAGTCGGCCATCTTGGTGGTGGCTTCGAGTTGGGAGAACTGGGCCAACTGGGCCACAAAGGCTTCGTTCTTGACGGGGTCCAAGGGGTTCTGGTTTTGCAGCTGTGTGGTGAACAGCTTCAGAAACGCTGAACGGTCCATCTCCTGGCCGTTGGTTTTTGCGCCTGGGGAGTTGATGGACAGATTGGCACTGATGCCGCTGGTGGTGAGGGACACGTTGGGTCTCCGCTATCAGGTACGGGTGATTTCGAGGGTGCGCATCATCAACTGCTTGGTGGTGTTGATGACTTCGACGTTGTTTTGGTAGGCGCGTGATGCCGCCATCATTTCCACCATTTCGGTCATCTCATTAACGTTGGAGTGGAAGACAAACCCTTCGGCATCGGCCATGGGGTTGTTGGGTTCGAACACCTTGCGCACGGGAGTGGGGTCGTCGGTCATGCGGTCGACCTTCACGCCGCCGACATAGGGCGCGGCAGCGTTGGTCATTTGCTCGCGCATCAAGGCTTTGAAGACCGGTCGTTTGGCCCGGAAGGCTTCGGCCTCGGTGGTGCTGACGACGTCCGAGTTGGCCAAGTTCGAGGCGGTACTGTTCATCCGCGCCATCTGCGCGTTCAGTGCGGTACCAGCAATACCAATGATGTTGTCGAGAGACATGCTCATTCTCCTTTGAGTGCCCGGCGCAGGCCGTTGACCCTGTTTTCCAGGAAGCTCAGCGTGGCCTGGTAATCGGCAGCGGCTTTACCAAACTGGGCTTGTTCAACGCTGAGTTCGACGGTGTTGCCGTCAAACGATGTGTTGAAAGGAATGCGGTAGCGCATGCCATGGCTGTCCAGGCCTTCGCCTGTCTTGAAATGACTCGCTGACGTGGCGTCCATGCGCGTGTCATTGGCCAGACCGTTGAGCACGGCCTTGAAATCCAGATCTTGGGCCTTGAAGTTCGGCGTGTCGGCGTTGGCAATGTTTCGGGCGAGCAGGTCCAGGCGCTGGCTTTTCAGCTGAAGCGCTTTTTCATGGTTGCCAAATACGTTTTGCAGACCGCTCAGGAGACTCATTTCTTTGCCTTGCTTGTTCGTGTGGTCGGTTCAGGTGTGACAGGGTTTGCGTGTGTCATCAATGGGCATTAATGCAATTAGCGTGCCAAATCAAATCTCGCCCTTTCTATCGGGGCCGGAATCGTTTTCAGCCGGTTGACTGGGGTTTGCCGCCGAGCGGGCGGCAAGGTCTTGCCGTTGTGTTGCCGGTCTTGTGACAGCACCCGTCAAATTTCTTTCAGGGCCCGAAGGCAGGTTCAGTAAGCCAATTTGTTTTCGGGGATCGATCTCGACGCGGTCGCCAAGCCGGTTCTGGCTGTTCTGGACCAAGCCGGTCATGATCGAATTGCGGGTGATGGGGCGGTTTCTTTGTCCGTCCACATACAAGGCGGCCGCCTGAACGCCGGGGATGGGCAAGGCCTGGTTGGGTTCGCGGTAGGCGCGGGCGGCAGGGGTCAGGACGCTGAGGTACAGCTCGTCGAGCTGTACCCTGCGCTGACCGTTGGTCTCCAGCCCGACGTCACGGAAATACTTCTCGACCAAGTCCAGTTGATCCAGAACGCTCAGATTTCGGATGTTGGCCGCTTGTCCCAATTTGTCGACACTGGCGGCCCCGCGTCCTGGACCTTCGCAGAACTGGATGATGCCGTGGCAACGCCCGTTGCTGGCCCTGGGGTTCAGTCCGTCGCTTTCCATCATGGCGATGTGGGCGAAATCATCCGGATCAAAATTGAAATCGTCCGCCAGTTTGAGAATCCGCTGGTAGACCCGCGGCTGTTCAGCCTGGCTGAGGTAACCCTTTTCAACGGCACGTTCAAGGGTTTTGTTCAGAACGGCGTTTGTTGGGTTCGACGGGCGTGCCAGCAGTCTTTCTTGTGTGGACAGCCCAAAGCTGGCCGATGCAGCGGCGGCTTGCTCCCGGAAAGGTGTCGAGAATTCGACATTTTGACCAGGGAAGATCAGGTTGGGGTTGCTGATGCCATTGGCTTTGGCCGTCTGCAAGGCCACCCTCATGGCCTCTTTGTCACTCAACGTTCGGCCAGCTTGGGTGGCTTGTCTTTTGGTCAGGCCAATCAGCGTGTCGCCCTGGCGCACCTGGACTTTGTCCTGTAGAGGTTCGAGCTGATTTTGGGCAGAGCGCAGGAGTTCGCCAAAACCGCCGGCACCCTGCAGTTCGCGGTTGAAACCGGGCAAGCCAGCAGATGGCGTGCCCGCCAAGGGCGGTGAGGAGGTAATGGGTAGGGATGTGCTCATGGTTCAGTTCACTCTTGGTAATGGCCTGATTTGGCTCGTTTTTTGCTTACACCTCGTGTATGTTCAACGGCTGACGGAATTTCCACAGGCAACAAAAATGCAAAGAACGTGCCAAAACAATCGGCTGGTGCAGCGAGTGGTGCTGACTTCCCCTTATTTCCGTAGCCTGAAGTCGGGTGCCCTGCGGGCCCTGCTTCTCTTTGTGCTCTGGGGGCTGGGCACGCACGCGGTCTGGGCGCAGGAGCCTGCCCAAAAGCTGACCAGCGGTGCGCGCAGCTGGATGGCAGAAAAACGTGGCGTGCGCCCCGAAGCCATTGAAGTGGCGCAGCCCGATGGCCGTTTGACAGTGCCCGCCTGCAAAGACAGCAAAGGTTGGCATTACGAGCTGGCACACCAGGGCACTGTGCGGGCGCGCTGCGCCGATCCTGTCGCCCAGTTTTATTTGCGGGTGAGCCTGTCCAATGCCAAGGCTTCGGCCACATCGGGCGCCGGCTCGAATGTGCAGAACGTCAAGGACAAGCGTCCCGTGGTCGTGTTGCGTCAGGGCTTGCTGCGCGGAACGCGCCTGACCACGGAACATCTGGAGGTGTTGCAGTGGCCTGCCAGCAACGTGCCCCAGCAGAGCATTGACAACATGGACAACGCCATCGATGCCGAGTTGACGCGCGATGTCTTGGCCGGCAACCCTATTCGGAGCATCGATTTGCGGCCTGCCATGTTGGTCAAACGCGGGCAAACCGTGACTTTGACGATCCGCCAAGAGGGTGGATTTGCGATCGTCGCCCAGGTCGAGGCCTTGCAGGATGGCCGTAAGGACGACACGATCCGTCTGAAAAACCGCGAATCAGGACGAATCCTGACCGGAAAAGTGGTGGGATTGAACAGTGTTGAGGGAAAATGACAGCTTGGTTTGCAGGGGATATGACCCGAGGCCTCAAGTTTTCCTCAGCGCTGTCGAATCTGATGACAAGGGCTAAAATGAAAGCCCGTCGCCGGTACTGCCGGCAGGAGTGAAGAAAATGACCGACGCCATTTCCAACTACAACCGCATTGCCCTTAACGATGCGCGTAACCGTAGCACGGCCAGCAGGCCGGAATCCCTTGACGGACGTACCGAGTCCGCTCAGGGGGGCAGTGCTGCCTCCTCTTCCCTCGCGGCATCGCTGGGCGACCAGCTGCAATTGAGCGACGTGGCATTGCAGGCCATGAAGACCGATTCGTTCGACCAAGCCAAGGTGGAAGCCATCAAAACGGCCATTCAGAAGGGCGATTACCCCCTGGATGCGCGGAGGATTGCCGAAAGCTTTTACGCCATTGAACAAATGATCAAGGGCTGAGTCGCCGGGAACGGATCATTCCATGTCCGAAAAATCCTTGGGTTTCCAGTCCTCACATCCTCCCCCAACGCTGTCTTTCGCTGAGACGTCCCACGCTGCAGCCTTGCGGCTTTTGTCGTTGGTGGATGCCGAATTTGAAACGCTGAAAAAACAGGACCTGACCGGTTTCGAGGCTTTGCAGCCCGAAAAACTGCAACTTCTGGAGCAGCTCGGTGAGGTCGCCAAGAAAATCGAGCAAGGGACGCTGGGGGATCAAAACCAACCCGAATGGCTGGACTTTAAGGAGCTTGTGCTGCATTGCCGGGATGGCCACCGCCGCAACGAGACCCTGATCAGCCGTCAACTGTTGACAATCCGTGGTGCCTTGCAGGCACTTTCTGGTGCCAGCGGCCCCGATTCTGTCGAAATGTACGACCGCCTCGGGCAGTTGACCCAGCACGCCCGACGAGATCGCTACAACGAGGCTTGAACCTCTCAAGCCCCGCGCTCAGCCCAGGGTGTTGAGTCAACACGCTGGCCGATTTGAGGGTTCCATTGGCCTTGCCCAGCTCGCGGTTCTCGCGTTCGAGTTATTTGAGCCTGTCTTTGCCCGCAGTGGTCGCACTCTGTCGCGCACCTCCGGTGAAGAATGGTTTGATTTCTTGCTCAGGTCCTTTGTTTGGTACGGCAGAGTGGCAGGTCAGTTTTGCAAAAAACAGGGCTTTTTCTATGGCCCTTTGCCCATTTGGCAGTACGCCTTAAGCGTCCATCAAAACGCCCTCGTGCACTTGCATGGCCCCGCTGCGTTCCAGCTCGGCCAGCATCATGTCCAGCCAGGTTTTGCGGTCGAACCCTTGGCCAAAGCGTTCATGCAGGTCGCCCAGGTAAGGCACTTGCTCTGCCCAGGTGTCGAAATCAGCACGTGAGATCTGGCCCCATTCCAGCAGCTTGAATTTGAGCAAGACCTTGGTGCCGTAACGTGCGTGTTTCTCAGGGCTTTGGGCAAAGCCTTCGAGTTTGCTGCGCGCAAAAGCCAGTGCAGGTGCAATTTCGGTGAAGACGGCGCCATGCCCCGGGATGATGGTGGCAGGAGCTAGGCCTTCGATCAGGTCCAGGGTTTGGGCCACTTCGTCAAACGCATCCACCCCCACCAGTTCGGGGAAGACCACACCAAACCCGTTTTGCCACAGGGCGTCGGCCGACATCAGCAAACGGTGCTCGGGGGCGAACAGGATGACCGAGTGTGGGTCGTGCCCTGGAGCCGCGTGGACTTGCCAGTCCATGCCGCCCCAGCGGTGGGTGCTGCCTGGTTGCAGCAAGCCGTTGAAGTGAAAGGGTGGACAGTTTTGCCCTGTCGGTTTGTAGCTCAGTGCGTCTTCATGCCAGCCTTGCACGGCCGATGCCAAACCCGGTGGGATCCAGGTTTGCAGCGCAGGGTAATGCGCTTGCAGGGCCTGGTTGCCACCGCAATGGTCACTGTGCAAATGGGTGTTGAGCAGCAGGTCCAACGGGCGGCCTTGCAGGGCTTGATCGAGCAAGGCCAGGGTCTGCGCCTGGTGCGTGACATAGCCGCTGTCCACCAAGGTGGCGCTGTCCTGGTCGCACAACAAAATGTTGTTGGCCGACAGCCAGCCGCGCTCGATCACAGTGATGCCAGGGGGCAAGCCAGGACGTGTCGACATGCGGGCTTTACTTGTTGCTGCGCAGTTCGCGGCGCAGGATTTTGCCCACATTGGTCTTGGGCAGTTCATCGCGGAACTCGATGTACTTGGGGCGCTTGTAGCCTGTCAGGTTGTCGTGGCAAAAACGTGCCACAGCCTCTTCGGTCAACAGAGGATCGTTGCGCACAACAAAGACTTTGATGGTTTCGCCTTGCATGTCGTCTGCAATGCCTACGGCCGCACACTCCACCACGCCGGGGCAGGTTGAGATGACGTTTTCCAGCTCATTGGGAAAGACGTTGAAGCCGCTGACGATGATCATGTCTTTCTTGCGGTCCACGATGCGTGTGTAGCCGCCTTCGTCCATCACGCCAATGTCGCCCGTGCGCATGAAGCCGTCGGCCGTGAAGGTCTTGGCATTTTCTTCGGGCTGGTTGTAATAGCCGACCATCACGTTGGGGCCACGGATGCAAATCTCGCCCGAGCTGCCCACGGGCAAGCTGTTGCCCGCGTCATCCTTGATGGCGATGTCGATGCTGGGCAGGGGTAGGCCAATGTTGCCGCTGAAGGTCTTTTGCGTTACCGGGTTGTTGGTGCCGATTGCACAGGTCTCGCTCATGCCCCAACCTTCGATCATGGCGCTGCCTGTGGCCGCTTGCCAGTGCTTGGCGGTCCCTTCGGAGGCGGCCACGCCGCCGGCCTGTGTCAGCTTGAGCGATGAGAAATCGATGGTCTTGAACATCGGGTGCTGCATCAGGGCATTGAACAAAGTGTTCACACCGGGCAGCATGTGAAAGGGGCGCTGCTTGAGCACTTCGATGAATTTTCCGAAATCACGCGGATTGGGCACCAAAGTCAGGTGCGAGCCCTGACGAATGGCCAGCAGACACAAGGTCAGCGCGAAGATGTGGTACAGCGGCAAGGCTGCAATTGAATTCACTTTGCGCATGTCACCGACCGACGTCAGTGCGGGAGAGAACCAGCCTTCGGCTTGCAAGATTGCGGCCACCACGTTGCGGTGCGTGAGCGCCGCGCCTTTGGACAGGCCGGTGGTGCCGCCTGTGTATTGCAAAAACGCGATGTCGTCCAGGGTTTGTGAAACGGGTTTGAGGCTCAAATGACGTCCTTGGGCGATGGCCTTTTTGAAAGGCGTCACCGTGCGTCCTGCGTCCAAGGAGAGCTCAAATTCCGGCACCAGTTTGGCCAGGTGGCGGACTGCAAAAGTCAGCCAGCGGCCATACCAGGCGCCCAGTAAATCACCAATGGAAGCCAGTACCACATGCTGGATGGCGCTGTGCTCCAGAACCTCTTGCAAGGTCGATGCAAAATTCTCCAGAATCACGATGGCTGTGGCGCCAGAGTCTTTGAGCTGATGCTCCAGCTCCCGTGCGGTGTAAAGCGGGTTCACATTCACGCAGGTGTAACCAGCACGCAAGACCGCTGCCATCGTGACGGCAAATTGAGGCAAGTTGGGCAGCATGATGGCCACGCGGCTGCCGGGCGGCAAGCCCTTGCTTTGCAGCCATGCACCGAGTGCGGTGGAGAGCTGGTCCAGTTCCTTGTAGCTCATCCATTGGTTCATGCAGACCGAAAACGGACTGTCGCCGTGATCACGAAAGGCGGTCTCCAGCAGGTTCGTCAAGCTGCTGTATTGATCAGGGTCCACTTCGTGCGGGACACCTGCGGGATAGTTCTTCAGCCAAATGCGTTCCATTTACTTTGCTCCTCTTTAATGCCATTGTCGTCAGCTCTGGCGCGGTGTGTGATCGGGCAATCACCCAGAAGGGCTTGTGGAGGTCTCTCAGGCGACAAATCACGGATCAGGACAAGGCTTCGGGTTTGGGTGCAAAATGAGGGAAAACCCTAGACATCAACATGACCGACACCTCCTCACCCCCTTCAGGCTTTTGGCGCCAGATCTGGCGACGCCTGCTTGCGGCGGTGGATCAGAGTTCTGCCGCTGGCCAGAAAAACGCCTTGCGTTGGGTGCCCATTCGGGCCTTGTCGACGCGTCACAAGCCACGCATCCAGACGCATTTGCAGTCACTGGATGAGCCGGACCGTTATTTGCGCTTTGGCTACCCTGCAACCGACGAGCAAATCGAGCGTTATGTGCAGGGCCTTAACTTTGAGCGCGATGAAATTTTTGGCGTGTTCAATCGGCGCCTTGAACTGGTGGCCATGGCCCATCTGGCTTATTCGGTCGATCCCCAATGGGCCACATGCGCAGAGTTCGGTGTCTCGGTGTCCTCGCGCCAGCGTGGCAAGGGCTTGGGGGCCAAGTTGTTTCAGCATGCCGTGATGCATGCGCGCAATCAGGGGGTGAGCATGTTGTTCATCCACGCCTTGAGCGAGAACGTGGCCATGCTCAAGATCGCCCGCCACGCCGGTGCCCGAGTGGAGCGTGATGGCAGCGAAAGCGAGGCCTACCTCACCGTGCCTGCCGCCACGCTGGACAGCCAGGTCAGCGGTCTGTTTCAGGACCAGATGGCCGAGATCGATTACCAGCTGAAAATGCAAGCCAATCAATTTCGCCAATGGTTGGCCACGGTGCAAGAGATTCGCCAGGGCGTGCGCGACGCGCGTCATCCGCAAGACAAGCCTTGATTTCGGGTTCTGTCATATGAATCCGCTATCCTTGTGGCTTCGCAATAACAGCATGTCCTGCATTCCTTGACTGTGTCAGACCCTCACCCTGCGCGCCCTGCCGAGCGCGAAGACAAACGCAGTTTTCTGCAAAAGCTGGCCGAATTCATCCATCCCGGCCCCGATTCTGCGGACGAGTTGATTGAAACCTTGGCCGAGGCCGAGGACAACCACATCATCAATGCCGAGAGCCGCCTGATGCTCGAAGGCGTGATCCGCATGGCCGACATGACAGCGGGCGATGTGTTGGTGGCGGCCCCGCGCATGGATTTGCTGAACATCGTAGACTCCTTCGACCAGCTGTTACACCAAGAGATCGACACCGCTCACCCGCGCTTCGCGGTCTGTG
>JACCDV010247431.1_pt1 | contig 28656 bp, 20 predicted proteins | sample 7446131 | NCBI WGS metagenome assembly JACCDV01 (sample SAMN15323448, study PRJNA562643) | freshwater metagenome | isolation source: river surface water | place: USA:Blue River Watershed | collected 2017-08-17 | reverse complement strand
GATCACTGCTGGGCTGGAGTTTGCAGACGCAGACACGATCACGCTGAACGCAGACACGGCAGCGGGCACACACCTGAGCAACAGCCTGAAAGAGCTGTCCAAGCTGGGCGTGGACACGGTGCTGGTGGGCGGCAATGTGGGCGTGGAGTTGGGCGCGGATGGCACGCTGGGCGCGCTCCCGCAGTTCAGCGCGGGTGCGAACGTCACGCTGACGGTCGATGACTTGGGCCAGCTGGGCCAGGCGGCAAGTGCTGCTGGCGCGCTGGACGCGGCGGGCATCGATGCCGTGCAGATCAACCTGGCCGAAAGCGGTGATGCGGGCAGCGACTACACGACCGAACTGACGGAGCTGCTGGCGGGCGATGGACTGCAGAACGCAGACACGGCCTTGACGACAGCAGGCCTGCAGCTGAGCACGATCGATCTGGGCGGTGCGGGTGTGAATGGAGCAGCGAGCATTGGTGAGCTTCAGGCGCTGGAGCTGATCACTGCTGGACTGGAGTTTGCCGACAACGACCACCAGATCACGCTGAACGCTGACCCGACGGCGGGCACGCACCTGGGCAACAGCTTGAAGGAGCTGAGCAAGCTGGGCGTGGATGCGGTGTCGGTGGTGGGCAACGTGGGAGTGGATCTGGGCGAGGGCGATGCGCTGGGTGCATTGCCGAGCTTCAGCGGTGATGCGAACGTGACGCTGACGGTCGATGGCCTGGGCCAGCTTGCGGAAGTGTCTGATGTAGCCAGCGCCCTAGTCACTGCAGACGTCGACTCGGTTCAGGTCGACAACGCCAATCTTTCTGGTGTGTCTGACCAGAGCACATTGGATGTCCTGACGGCCGACCTGATTCAGCTTGACAACGCTGGACTGGATGTGTCCTTCGGTTTGGACACTCAAGTCATCGATATGGTCGAATCGGTCACGGTCAGCGGTAGCCAGGCGACAGCATTGATTGGCTCTGGTCTGGAATTTGCTGCGGACGATCAGGTTACGCTCCACATCGAGAACAACGCCGAGGCCACCCACCTTAACGCCAGCTTGAAGGACCTGCAAAAGCTGGGCGTTGACGCGATCACGGTGGCCAACGGAATTTCTGAACTCACTCTGAATGCGGACGGTGCCAACCTGAGCAGTTGGGGTGGGCCTAACCTGAGCATCCAGTCTGCAGATGTGAACGTCAACCTGGCCTTCAGCAACGCAGAAAACTTCATCAACTTTTCCGATCAGACCGCTCAGGATTACTTCCGCCTGGCTGATATGGGTGTCGACCGAGCCACTGTGGCCCTTCAGGACGACAACACGCCTGGGTATTCGGACGATGTGAAGCTGATCGCCGATCGCCTGTTCAATTTTGGTGGCAATGAAGGCGTCGATGTCGTCATTGATGCTGAAGGCAAAACCTCTGTTGCGGTTGATCTGGCCAACCTCAATGCTAGTGAGCTGATCAACGATGGCCTGATTTTTGCTGCGAACGATCAGGTCAGTATCGATGCCCAAACCAGTGGCTCTTATCTGAATGCCAGCCTCAAAGACCTCCACAAGCTGGGCATCGATGCCGTGAACACGGCTGCTCTTGGGGCAGATGCTGAGGTGGCAGCGCTGCATGTCAACCTGGGCGGTCTGACGACCACCGACCTGGCAGGCGGCTTGCCTGCGTTGGGTGACAACAACAACGATGGCTCGCTCAGCGACGCTGAACGTGATGCCTTGCACGTGACGTTGAACGTCTTCGAATTCGAGGACATCAGTGGCATGCCTGATCTGGCCGAAGCCTTGCATACGCAAGCTGGTGTGGACGTGGTAGCTGCGGACCTGCGAGGGCTCTTCGATGCCGCCAGTAACATCGACCAAATTGCCACCGGCTTGACGGCTGTTGAAACCGCCGGTCTTGACTTGCATGCCCTGATCACGGGTAGTCAGGCCTCTGCCTTGTTAAGCGATGGTTTTGCTTTTGCGGAGGCAAGCCAGGTCGATGTGTACCAGGATGGCGCCCATGGGACGCATCTGGGCAGCAGCCTCAAAGACCTCCAAAAACTGAGTGTCGATGCGGTATTGGTCAACGGCAACGTCACTGTCACCCTGGGTGAGGGTGAGCTGGGCGCCGCTGCATTGCCCGCCATCGGCTTGGACGCCAATGGGGATGGCAAGATCAGTGCTGAAGAACGCGATGCCACCCGCGTCACCCTTGAAGTCACCACAAGCCAGCTGGATGAAGTGTTGATCCATGCCGATACCCTGGTTGGTCAGGTCGGTGTGGACGCCGTGAGTCTGAGTGTGGCAGGGACTGACCTGGGTGACCTCGCGAATGTGATCGAAGGTCTGCAAACAGAGCTGTCTGCGCTGGGCACCGCCGGTCTGCCTGTCTCCGCCGTCAACGTAGATGGCGCCAACTACGCCTCAGTCGCCATCGATCAGGGTCTCGCCGGGACCCTGATCGATGCCGGACTGCATTTTGCTGCCGACGACACCATCGATGTTCACGCCACGGGCACCTATATTCAGAGTAGCCTCAAGGACCTGCAAAAACTGAATGTGGATGCCGTGACGCTGAATGCCTCTGCGGTCACCGACATCACCGACGGCAGCATTCCGAACTTCAGTGCCATCACCATTGAGTCGGGCATGTCGGTCAGTCTGGATGTCGCCACAGGCGAGCAGCTGCATGCCCTCAGTGAGCTGGCCTCCGGTCCCTTGACCGAAGGTTGGGGCTATTCGCTCAGCCAGCAGACAGGCATTGGTGCCATTGAACTTGCAGGCGACAGCACGGCACTCGAAACCATGCTGAGTGCAACCGATGGCAGTCTTGCCCAGACCCTCTCGGATGTGCAAACCCTGCGCAACGAAGGCTTCACACTCGACACCATCGATGTATCGGGCGCTACCCAGGTGTCCAGCCTGTCCATCAACGATGCCCAGGCCGTTGAGCTGGTCGCAGCCGGACTGCACTTTGCAGCCGCAGACCACATCACTGTCGAAGCTGCCGCCGGCACCCACCTGCAGACCAGCTTGCGAGATCTGCAGAAGCTAGGCGTGGATGCGGTGAACGCCGCTGGAACAACACTCGACATTGATGTTGGCGTGGATTCGGTTGGCAGCTTGATGGGCCTGCCTAGCTTGGGCGACCAAGCTCTGGATGTGACAGTTCACGGTCAGGCAAACGATGTCGCGTCGCTGGTGTATCAGGCCAACTCAGCAAGCGTGTCCTTGCGTGAACAAGTAGGCATCGATCATGTCAATGTTGAATTCACCACCGACTACTACGGCGGGCTGGATGATGCGCTCAGCACACTGAATTCCTCGGTTGACCAAGTCGGCACGGTGCTTTCTGCGTTGCAACACAGCAATATCGATGTTGTGCTCGATGCTTACGGCACCAGCAGTGCTCACGTAGATGTTTGGACTTCGGCACAGAGCTTGATTGATGCAGGGCTCAGCTTTGCACAGGACGACCACATCAACTTGATTGGTGCCAGCAATGCCGCTGGCACCCACATCACCACCAGCCTGAAAGATCTGCAGAAGCTGGGTGTGGACAGCCTCAACTCCATGCCTGCACAAGGCATGAACATCGATTTGGGCACCGACGGCACGCTCAAGGCCGAAGGCATTCCAGCCTTTGACAAGGCGCTTGACATCACGCTCAACCTCGACAAGAGCCAGAGCCTGAGCGAAATCGAGTCCATGGCCAAGGCCCTGGCCGATGCCGGTATTGACTACATCGCTCTGGCGCAGGCACAGGCGGGCAATCTGAGCACTGATCCGGCCGCACAGGCATTGATCAACGCAGGCATTGATTTCAATGTCCTGGTGGGCAGCACGCCAAGCCAGACGTCTCAGCCGTTGAATCAGTTGATCGACGAGTTTGTTGACATCACCAAGGACGGTATCGACCTTTTGGCGGACACCCTGGCACCTGGCGCCAACATGGGTGACCTGATCAGTGCCCTGACTGCCTCCGGCATCAACCGCATCGACATTGACGAGCCTGCATATGTCACCATTGGCGACGACCTGGCCTCGGCTCTGTACGAAGCCGGCATGCTGCACGCCCTGCCAGAAGCGAATGTCGAGATCGACGCCGCTGCGGCCGACAAGCTGCAGACCAGCCTTAAGGCCATGGCAGATCTGGGCGTCGACCACGTGTTGGCCAAGGCCGGTGCGCAGGTCGAGCTGGGCACCAGCCTCGACGATCTGGCCAGCCTGCTGGGCCACTTTGTCAGCGATGTTGACCCGACCAGCACCAAGGCCATCTTCGACCACAGTGTCGAACTCAATGCGGGTCAAGTGTCTACAGACGGCACCCAGACGCTGCAGACCCTGCTCGAATCGGGCATGGGCCAGCAGTTGCACGACCTGGGCATCAACAAGGTTGTGGCGCAATTCAGCATGCCGCCGGTCGAGGTTCTGGGCGTCAGCACCGACGACGCCACCACGGTGTTTGACCTGGACATCCTGCTCAACAAGTCCGGCAGGCCCTGATGCCCCACAATTGACCCATGACTGACCCCCAGCGCAAAGTGGCCATGCCGGGCGAAAAGCAGCCGGTTCGCAAGATCCTGATGCAGACGCGTCACGCCTTCTTCTTTGCCATGGGCCTGACCGTGATCATTGACGCGCTCAGCATCACGCCGCTGCTGTACATGATGAGCGCTTACGACCGCGTGCTCTCCAGCCGCAGCGGCGTCACGCTCGTCTCGCTCACGCTGGTGGTCGTGGCCTTCTATGTTTTCTGGTCCGCGCTCGAATGGATCCGCTCGCGCCTCATGGTGCGACTGTCCCTGCGCATCGACTGGGACCTGGCCGCCGACGTGTTTGACGCGTCCTTCCGCCGCTTTGTGGGCCGCAAAAACGTCAATGTGCAGCAGCTGCTGGGCGATCTGCAGGCCCTGCGCCAGTTTCTCACCGGCCCGCCAGTGCTCTCGCTCATGGACGCGCCCTTTGCCATTGTCTTCATCATCATTGGCGCGTTTTTCCACCCCTACCTGGCCGCATTTGCTTTTGTCGCCTCGGTGCTCATGGTGGTGGTCAGCTACCTCAGCACCAAGGTCACCACCCCGATCCTCAAGGAAGCCAACGACGCCAACGCCGAAGCGGGCAGGGTGGCCGCCAACAGCCTGCGCCATGCCGAAGCCACGCTTGCGTTGGGCATGCTGGGCGCCGTGCGCAAACGATGGTACGACCAGCACCGCAGCTACCTGACCAACCAGGTCCACGCCAGCGAGGCCACAGGCCTGACCGGTGGCGTCTCGGGCTTTCTGCAAAAAGCCTTGCCTTCTTTGCAGATGGCCCTGGGCGTCTGGCTGGCCATGGAAAACCTCATCACGGGCGGCATGATCATGGTCGCCTCCATGCTCATCAGCAAAGCGGTTGCCCCCATCCAGAAGCTCATGGGCCACTGGAAGGACATCGTCGCGGCCCGCCAGGCGTATGACCGCCTCAACGAACTGCTGGCCGAAGACCTGGTCCACACCCACAAGATGCAGCTGCCCGCACCACAGGGCAAGCTCGACGTGGTGCAGGCGGTGGGCGTGCCGCCGGGTCACAACAAACCGGTGCTGGCCGACATCAACTTTGCGCTGCAGCCTGGCGAGGTGCTCGCCGTCGTCGGCCCCAGCGCGGCGGGCAAGTCCAGCCTGGCCAAAATGCTCATGGGCGTCTGGAAGCCTGCCGCTGGCTCCATCCGGCTCGATGGCGTGGAGCTGTCGGACTGGAGCCACGACGAGGTTGGCCCCCTGGTGGGCTATGTGCCGCAAGACATCGAATTCTTCGAGGGCACCGTCGCCGAAAACATCGCCCGCCTGGGCGAGGTCGACCCGGCCCGTGTGGTGCAGGCCGCGCAGCTGATCGACATGCACGAAACCATCCTCACCTTCCCCAAAGGCTACGACACGCCGCTGGGTGAAACCGGTTTTGCCCTCTCGGGCGGGCAGAAGCAGCGTCTGGCCATTGCCCGCGCGGTGTACGGCATGCCCAAATACGTCGTCATGGACGAGCCCAACTCCAACCTCGACGAACCCGGCGAAAACGCCCTCATCCAGACCGTGCAGGCCCTCAAGGCGAACGGATCCACCGTGGTCCTCACCACCCACCGTCCGCGCCTGGTGGGCGTGGTCGACAAGATGCTGGTGCTCAAGTCCGGGCGTCAGGTGGCCTTTGGCGGCGCCCAGGACATGCTCGACGCCGTGCGCAAGCTCCAGGTGGTGCCGGCCGATACCGCCGCTGCACCTGCCGCCGAAGCGCCACCCCCTGCACCCGCTGTGGCCCAGGGCCAATCTTGAGTGACGCTCAAACACAGCTTGAACACCGCCAAAGCATGAGCAGTACCCCCCAACCCGACCTGCCACCGATGGCCAGCACCGACCCCGGCACCGCCCCGTCGGCCACGCCCGGCGTCATGGCCCGGATCGACCAGCGCCTGGGCGACTGGATCAAGGGCTGGAACCCCTACGAACCCGACAAACTCAACCGCCAGGGCCTGCAGCCCGTGCAGGTCGAAGAATCCCGCATCCGGCGTAATGCCGCCAAATGGTTTCTGGGCTTTTTTGCGGTGTTTCTGGCCTGGGCCATCTTTGCGCCCATCGATGCGGGCGTGACCGTGCAAGGCAATGTGAGTGTGCTGGGCAACCGCAAGAGCGTGCAGCACCCCACCGGTGGCGTGGTCGAAGAAATCAACGTCAAAGAGGGCGCCGAGGTCAAACAGGGCGACGTGCTGCTGCGCATCAACCCCCTCAAGACCGAAGCCGAAATGACCGGCGCCGAGCTCACCTACATCAACCTCCTGGCCAGCGAGTCGCGCCTCAAGGCCGAGCGCGACGGCCTGGGCAGCATCAACTGGTCGCCCGAACTGTCCAACCGCTTCAAGCCCAAAGACGAACGTGTGGAAGAAGCCAAGCGCCTGCAGGTGCAGCTCTTCAACTCCCGCCGGGCAGAACTGGCCAGCCAGGTGGCCAGCCTCAACGAGCAGATCAGCGGCCTGACGGCGGCACTCAAGTCGCGCCAGACCCAGGCCCGCACCCTCGACGAGGAAATGAAAAACACCAGCGAGCTGGCCAAAAAAGGCTTCGTGCCCCAAAGCCAGGCCAACCAGGCCGAGCGCCAAAAGAGCGACATCGACTCCAGCATCGCCAACACCCAGGCCGACATCGCCCGCGCCCGGCTGCAGATCAGCCAGGTGCGCAGCGCCCTGCTCAAGGACGTGGACAACCAGCTCCAGGAGATCCAGAAAAACCGCGATGCCGTGCTCGGCCGCCTCGACGCCGCCAAGTTCGACCGCGACCTCGCCGAAATCAAGGCCCCCGTCAGCGGCAGCGTGGTCGGCCTCAAGGTCTTTACCGTGGGCGGCACCATCAGCAGCGGCATGGTGCTGATGGAAATCGTGCCCAAGGACGAAAGCCTCATCGTCCAGGCCAAGATCCCCACCAACATCATCGACAAGGTCCGCGTGGACATGCCCACCGACATGCGCTTCACGGCCTTCAACTCTTCAACCACGCCAGTCATCCCCGGCCGCGTCAAGGTCGTCGGGGCCGACAAGGAGCCCGCCGCCAACCCGCAAGAGGGCGAGTTCTACCTGGCCCTGATCGAAACCACCAAGGAAGGCCTGGACCGCCTCGCAGGCCTCAAAGTCCAGCCCGGCATGCCCGTCGACGTCGTCATCAAGGCCGGTGAACGCTCCTTCATGAGCTACCTGCTCAAACCCCTCACCGACAAAATGGCCCGAGCCTTCAAGGACTGATGTCAATGGACTGCCTGTTGTTGTCATCGCGAGCCATTCCTCCGTCATTGCGAGGCCGTAGGCCGAAGCAATCCCCAGACTGCCACGGCCCTGCGGGCCTCGCAGTGACAGGTGAAGCCGTCATTGCGAGCCGCAAAGCGGCGAGGCAATCCACACAACCCGTCATCGCGAGCCATTCATCTGTCATCGCGAGCCATTCATCTGTCATCGCGAACCATTCATCTGTCATTGCGAACCATTCATCTGTCATTGCGAACCATTCATCTGTCATTGCGAGCGCAGCGAAGCAATCCATGAACCGCCACAGGCCCAGACCCTTGCCAGTGACATAAAAACGTCATTGCGATTGCCGCGCTGCGCTCGCAATGACAGAAGCGAAGCAATCCAAGCCTTTTTTCTGCTAAAAATAAGAAAAGCCTCAAAGGTATAAAAATGAAGCTCAAACACGTGTTGGTGGCACTCTCCACTGCGGTAGCCATGGCGGGTCCGGTTTTGGCGCAGAACCTGGCCGAAGACTTTGCCAATGCGCTGCGCTTTGACCCCAGCTACCAGGCCGCGCTGGCCGAGCGCAATGCCAGCATGGTGCAGGCCAAACAGAACTCGGTGGCCTACTACCCCAGCGCCAGCTTCAGCAACACCCGGTTGCAAAGCGACACCGGCGACCGGCGCACCTTCAGCATCAACCAGCCCCTCATCGACCTCGAAAAGTGGGCCTCGCTCGAGCAAGCTGCCCCTCGCGCCGCGCTGGCCGAAGCCAACCTCATGGTCAAGCAGCAAGACCTGGCGCTGCGCCTGCTCAAGGCGGCCAACGCCATCATCCTGGCCAACGAAAACATCGAGCTCAACAAAGCCAAGATGGCCGCGCTGGACCAGCAGGCCCTGGCCGCCCAGCAAAAGCGCCAGCTGGGGCAGGGCACCATCACCGACCAGCGCGACGTCGAGGTGCGAGCCGCCCAGGCCCGAGCCCAGCACCTGGGCCTGCAAAGCCAGCTGCAAGTCGCCCTCAAGCAATACGAAGCCATCGTCGGCAATCCGGTGCAGGCCGCCAAGTTCAAGCTGCCACAGGCCATACCCGCTGTGCAGATCAAGCCGGTGCAGCAGTACATTGACGACGCCATGCGCGTGAGCCCCAGCGTGCTGGCGGCCCGCGCAGCAGAAAAGCTGGCCCAGCTCGACGTCAACCGCGCCCGCGGCAACCTCTTCCCAACCCTGTCAGCCACCTACACCAGTTCCCGTACGGTCACGCTCAACAACAACTTCACGGGTGTGGTGGTCAACGTGCCCATTCAGGCCGGCAACTGGCTTGGGGTGGATGTGGCCCAGGCCAATGCCGTCAAGGCGCAGGAAAGCACCAAAGACGTGGAAGCCAAAGCCCGGGTGGAAGTCGAGCGCCTGGCCGCCCTGGTGCAGGCGGGCATGGAAAGCCTGAAGATCCAGAAGCAAGCCATCGAGGCCGCAGAACTCTCTGTCGAAGCCAACCAGCAAAGCTACCAGGGCGGTGTGCGCACCGCAGTGGATGTGATCAACGCCATCCAGACGGTTTTTCAGGTCAAGAGCGAATACGCCACCATGGCTACCTCGCAGGCCGAGAATATTTTGAATCTTATCCAGATAGCGGGGAGTGAACCGCGAGATGCATTCAAAAATCAATAAATATACATTTAATTTATAAAAATTTGAAATATATTTTCAGATTCGAAAATAATTAAACCTCATTTAAAAATTAATCAATCGATCGGATGCAGATGTCTGATAGCGACAAAAAAGATTTCCAGATTGCAAAGATTATTGCATTGATTGCGAAAAAATCTGAAGTTGATTTTTCAGAGGAATTCGAAAGTCCGTTAGATGTAGCTGTCATCATAATTAATGACTTGCTCAAGAATGATGAGAGTTTAAAAAAATTCATATATAAGAGAAACGATGTTAAAGAATTTTTAGAATTTTTTGATTTGGATTTCATTCGCTCACAAATGGCGAATGAAAAAACATTCAAAAATGATTTAGAAGTTTACCTCTTTGGATACTTCATTTCTGATCTAAAAAATGTAATAAACAGTCCATTCTTGTATTTGATACTTACTGATCCTGAAATTAAAGATTTGATTTCAAAGAAGGTATTTAATCCTACAAATTACAGCCTTTGGGTGTTATTAACTGAGTCGAAAAAGATCGCGTTACCCGAAAAATTTATGGCGCCTGGCAATTCAAATATTGTCGACTATAGACGGCTGCTAAATTATAAAAATTCAGTACTCTATTATTATCTATTTCGTGCTGTGCTGTTAGGCAAGGGCTTGATACGTAAAGATGGTCGCTGCATAATTAAAAATATCAATAAAATTTCATTCAAAAAATTTTCCAAGGTTGATGTTTCAATCATCATTCCTGTCTACGGGGCCATCGAGCTGTTAAATCAATGCTTGATTTCGCTGCATAGAAGTAGTTTGCAAAATTATGAAATCATTTGCGTTGATGATTGTGCACCTTCAAACACACCATATGACTATGATTTTTATGAAAATATCACTGTTGTAAAAAATGAGGGTAATCAGGGTTTTTCTAACACTTGTAACAATGGTGTAAAGCACGCTAACGGTGAATGTGTGTTGCTGCTCAACTCAGACACGATCGTTACAAACGGTGCGATTGAAAATGCCTTGGCAAAACTCAAGTCAGACCCCAAAATTGGTCTAGTTGGTTCAAAGCTAATTAATATTGACGGATCAGTGCAAGAGGCTGGTGGTGTGATTTGGGCTGACACACGCGTAGAAAACTTCATGCGTGGCAAGTCAAGCCGTATACCATATGTTGAGTTTGATCGAGTGTCAGGCTACGTCAGTGGCGCTGCTTTATTTTCCACTAAGAAAATTTGGGATGAGCTAGGTGGCTTTGATCAAAAATTCACACCGGCCTATTATGAAGATACAGATATCTGCGTAAGAGCTAGATCTAAAGGATATAAGGTATTTTATTGCCATGACTCTGAAATTATTCATGCTGAAGGTGGCACGAATGGAACAGATGTTTCAACAGGTATTAAAAGTTATCAAGAGAAAAATAAAAACAAGTTTTCTTTGCTGTGGAAGAAATACATAGAAAAAACATTCCCATCCCATGGTGATGTTTTCAGTAATATGGCAAACGGGCGCAAAATCATAGTTTTTGTTGATCACTATGTTCCCAAGCAGGCCTCTGATGCGGGCTCTAAAGCTACTATTCACCTCATTGATTATTTTATTGAACAAGATTATTTCGTAATCTTCTGGCCGGATAACTTGTATCCGGATGATGAAAACCGAAAAGTACTTGCCAAAAAAGGTGTTATGGTTGTTTATGGTGCTGAATTCATAAATAAATTTGGTTCATTTATTCGATCCTTTGAAGGCCATATTGAAAAAATTATTCTTTCTCGCCCCCATATTTCTATTAAATATATTCCACACATTAAAGGTGGTTTGGTTGCTAAGACTCTATATTTGGGGCATGATATACATTATGAACGCATGAATCGCGAGTGCAAGCTAAAGTTCAATAAAGACTATATGTTTTTTGTTGATGATGAAAGTGTTAAAGAAACGCGAAGGCAAGAAGTTTTGCTATGGAATTTCTGTGGAAAAGTTGCATACTTCACTCAACGTGAAGCTAATATTGTCAATCAGATTACGAGGCAAAAGAAAGCCATTGTTATTCCGTTGTTTAAAGATCGGCAGGATTTTTTTGCCAGAGCAAAAGCAACAAAAGCAAAGAGCGGTTTCTTGTTTGTAGGCGGCTTTGATCACCACCCAAATAAGGATGGCTTACTATGGCTCCTTGGCGGACTGGATAAATACGGGAAGGAACTATTTGATAAAGTCACAGTTGTAGGATCAAAAATTCCTGATGACCTTAAAAAAATATTAACTGATAAAGGGGTGGTTTATTATGAAAATGTAACTAATGAACGGTTAGATCAAATTTACTCAACAACTGCTGTAGTCGTTGCACCTCTCCGGTATGGGAGCGGTTTTAAAGGTAAGGTATTAGAAGCTATTGAACGGGGCATTCCCGTTGTTACAACAAGCATTGGATATGAAGGATTTCATTTGGATGAATTTATTAAACCATGTGATAATATAATTGATTTTGTTCAGCAAATGAAATTTTTAGATCAAAATGAAGTTGAACGCAAAAAAACAAGCAGTTTACAATCTGGAATGTTGAAATCATATTTTCAAATTGCACGATATCACAAAATTTTTGGAGATAAGTAAATGATGTATTCTAATGCAAGTTTAAATCAAATAACCTATTCAGGATGGGGGGGGATTGAAAGTGGATTTGTTTGGTCGACAAGTCGATTTTCTTCTTTGTTGATACCTATAGAAAAGCAAAATAATGCGTTTGGAGTACAAATGGTTGTTGAGCCCTTTCTCGTAGAGGGGCGTCATAGCCAGCAAGTAATTGAAATTTACTGCAATGGTTTGTTCGTGCTCGGTTCTTTAAGTTCGGTTGTCAAAAAAGAGATTTTATTTTTTGAAGTTCACCCCTCATTATCAGCATTTGGATCATTAAAAATTGATTTTAAGTTTCCAAATGCGGTTTCGCCTAAAGAAATCCAGATGTCTGATGATATGAGAACTTTGGGATATAAGTTTTTTGAGTTGCAAATTATTGTTTGAGTGAATTATTACTATGGATGCAGTTATTACTTGGGTTGATTCAACTTCACCTTTGTGGCGAAATTCATACGATGCACACAAAAGTGAGGCGCCTTTTTTTGGGCTAAATGAAGCACGATTTCGAAATAATGGTGAGTTAAAGTATTTGCTTCGTAGTATTGATCAAAATATGAAATTCATTGAGAATATTTATATATTGACTTCGGGTGAGGTTCCTGAATTTATTAATTTTGCGCATGGTCGTGTACGTTTAGTTCGTCATCAAGACATTGCACCTGAAGACTGTTTGTTGCCCACGTTTTCCTCGGAAGTAATAGAGACTTTTATGCACAATATAGAAGGGCTTTCAAATGATTTTTTGTATTTCAATGATGATTTTTTAGTTCTTAATCCAGTTGATAAAAAATTCTTTGTTAGTGATGATGCTTATTGGATAAATGAAGATTTACCTGTTGTTAGTAACATAAGTCAACCCGGCAATCCTTGGGAGAATAAGTTACTTAATACACGTTTGAAGTTGACTTGTTTCATTGATGAGTCTATTACTTTATTGACAGCGCCGCATGCGCCAAGAATTTTAAGAAGATCAATATACGCCGATTTGCTTGATTTGGTTTCAGATGAGATTAGATTATTGCGATCAAAAAGATTTAGAAATGATGAAAGTGAGATGCATTTTTTAACATTTTACAATGCTATGGTCCTTAATTATCATCCAGTAAAAGATAAGTTTAATTTACCTGTTAAATCGCGCAGGTTGGATAGGCATAATTCTATTGCGCTACACATAAGAGATTCTGTCGAAGATTTTGAATCGCAGATTTCATTGATTGAAAAATTCAACCCTCAATTTATTTGTATACAAGACGAAATGGCTGGAAGTGTTATGCAGGGTGATTCTAGACTTGAGACTTATTATGGTTACATGAATCGTATTTTCCCAAATAAGGCGGATTTTGAAATATAAATGGAATTATTATGATTTGGCTTTCTTGCGAAAAACCTAAAATTGACTAATACTAATTTTATACCGATTATTTTGTCTGGCGGAAGTGGCTCACGTCTGTGGCCGTTGTCACGCGCTATGCGCCCTAAGCAGTTTTTGGGTGTGACTGAAGATGCGTCGTTGTTTCAGTTGACGCTGCAGCGCTTGAAGGGCATCACAGCTGATGCCACGCGGCCCATCGTGGTGGCCAATAACGAACACCGCTTTTTGGTGGGTGAGCAATGCCGCGAAGCGGGGGTAGAGCCGCACAGCATCGTGCTTGAGCCCATGGCACGCAATACCGCGCCTGCCATTGCAACCGCTGCGCTGGCCGCCCGAGCTGACGGGGCCGACCCCGTGTTGCTGGTGCTGCCGTCAGACCATGTGTTTGCCAATGTGCCCGCTTTTCACCATGCCGTGCGTGTGGGCCTAAAGGCAGCAGAGGGTGGGGCGCTGGTGACGTTTGGCATTGTGCCCACGCATGCCGAAACGGGCTATGGCTACGTCAAAGCCAGCCAGAAGCTCAACCCCGATGCAGCTGTGCCAGCGGCGCAGTTTGTTGAAAAGCCCGATCTGGCGACTGCGCAGGCCTACCTTAAAGACGGCAGCTACACCTGGAACAGCGGCATGTTCATGTTCCGCGCCTCGGTATTCCTGGCTGAGCTGGGCCAGCACAACCCGGCCATGCTGCAGGCCTGCCAGGCCGCCTGGGCAAAGGCCCAGAAAGACCTGGAGTTTGTCCGCCTGGACAAGGATGCTTTTGCCGCCAGCCCGTCCGACAGCGTGGACTACGCTGTGATGGAAAAAACCAGCAAGGCCGTAGTGGTGCCGCTGGACGCAGGCTGGAACGATGTGGGCGCCTGGTCGGCCGTGTGGCAGGTGCAGGCGCAAGACGGGCAGGGCAATGCCGCCCGTGGCGACGTGCTGCTGCACGACAGCCGCAACAGCTATGTGCACGCCGACAGCCGTTTGGTGGCCATGATGGGTGTGGACGATCTGGTGGTGGTCGAGACTGCCGACGCGGTACTGGTAGCCCACAAGGACAAAGCACAAGACGTCAAGAAGGTGGTGGACCAGCTCAAGGCCCAGGGTCGACCTGAGGTTGACCTGCACCGCGAGGTCTTCCGCCCCTGGGGCAGTTACGACAGTGTGGACAACGGTGCCCGCTTTCAGGTCAAGCGCATCACCGTCAAGCCGGGGGCCAAGCTCTCGCTGCAAATGCACCACCACCGCGCCGAGCATTGGGTGGTGGTGTCGGGCACAGCGCAGGTGCGCATTGGCGAAGAAACCCGCTTGGTAACCGAAAACGAGTCGGTCTACATCCCGGTGGGTGTGACGCACTCGCTGCACAACCCGGGCAAGGTGCCTTTGCACCTAATCGAGGTGCAGTCGGGCTCGTATTTGGGCGAGGACGACATTGTGCGGTTTGAGGACCTTTACGGGCGCACATGAGCTTCTCTCCGAACTATCTCTCGCTAAAGGATAAAGGCGAAAATCGTAAAGGTCTTCTCCTCGCTGGCGGTTCCGGCACACGGCTCTATCCCGTCACGAATGCGGTGAGCAAGCAGCTCATGCCGGTGTACGACAAGCCGATGGTCTACTACTCGCTCACTACTCTGATGCTTTCGGGCATCCGTGATGTGCTCTTGATCAGCACACCGCAGGATACCCCGCGTTTTACAGAGCTGCTGGGCGACGGCAGTCAGTGGGGCATGAACATCCAGTATGCGGTGCAACCAAGCCCTGATGGTTTGGCGCAGGCCTTCATCATTGGGCGCGATTTCGTTGGCAATAACCCCAGCACTTTGGTCTTGGGCGACAACATTTTTTATGGCCACGACCTGGTCAAGCAGTTGGCCAGTGCCCACGCCCGCACCAGTGGCGCCAGCGTGTTTGCCTACCATGTGCACGACCCTGAGCGTTATGGCGTGGTCGAGTTCGACAAGGCTTTTCGGGCCTTGTCCATCGAAGAAAAGCCCGCCCAGCCCAAGAGCAATTACGCGGTCACGGGTCTTTATTTTTACGACCAGCAGGTGTGCGACATTGCGGCAGACATCAAGCCGTCAGCGCGAGGCGAGCTGGAGATCACCGACGTCAACCGCCGCTACCTGGAGCTGGGTCAACTCAACGTCGAGATCATGGGACGTGGCTACGCCTGGCTGGACACTGGCACCCACGACAGCCTTCTGGAGGCTGCGGGCTTCATCGCCACCCTGCAAAAGCGCCAGGGCCTGATGGTGGCTTGTCCTGAAGAGATTGCCTATCACCAGGGTTGGATCGATGCCGAAGCCTTGCAGAAGCTGGCTCAGCCTTTGGCCAAGAATGGGTATGGGCAGTATTTGTTGGGGTTGTTAAAGTGAGTTCATTGCGAGGAGCTCTTCCGTCATTGCGAGGCCGAAGGCCGTGGCAATCCATGGATCGCCGCGCTACGCTCGCGATGACGGCCATGGATTGCTTTGCTTCGCTCGCAATGACAGAAGCGCGGCAATCGCAATGACTGAGTAAATAGATGCCTTATACCGTTACCTCCACTGATATTCCTGAAGTTTTGATCCTGGAGCCCAAGGTCTTTGGTGACAGTCGGGGGTTTTTCTTTGAATCATTCAACGCCCGTGACTTTGCTCAGGCCACTGGCCTGAATGTGGATTTTGTGCAGGACAACCACAGCAAGTCGGCCAAGGGCGTGTTGCGGGGGCTGCATTACCAGATCCAGCACCCGCAGGGCAAGCTCGTGCGGGTGGTGCAGGGCGAGGTGTTTGATGTGGCGGTGGACCTGCGCCGCAGTTCGCCCACGCTGGGCCGTTGGGTAGGTGTGCACCTGAGTGCCGACAACCACCGCCAGCTGTGGGTGCCGCCGGGTTTTGCCCATGGTTTTGTGGTGCTCAGCGAGAGCGCAGAGTTTTTGTACAAGACCACGGACTACTGGTATCCGGAGCATGAGCGCAGCTTGCTCTGGAATGACCCCACCGTGGGCATTGCCTGGCCCATGACCGATGCGCCTCAACTGGCTGCCAAAGACGCCGCAGGCAAGCGCTGGGCGGAGGCGGACAAGTTTGACTGACCGCTGGTTGCGGTTTGCTGCGACAAAGCCCGCTTGTGCGGGCTTTGTTGTCTCTGGGGGCATCGTGTGGATTGCCGCGGCCTTCGGCCTCGCAATGACACTGCATACGTCATTGCGAACGCAGTGAAGCAATCCATGGATTGCCACGGCCGTAGGGGCCTCGCAATGACCCCCACTTTGTCATCGCGAGCGCAGCGCGGCGATCCACAGATTGCCACTGCCCTACGGGCCTCGCAATGACGTGAAGGGGGCCGCGGCAGTCGTCGTAAACTCGACTCATCACTGGAACCATTCGACATGAGCACAGCCAAACCCAAAGCGAACAAAGCCGTCAAGAAGACCGCTGCCCCCAAAAAGGCAGGCGCAGCCAGTCCGGCGGCCACCGGGCTGCCGGTGCAGGCGGCTGCGCCGCAGCCAATGGCTCCGACGGCACAGGCTGAAACTGCGCGCAAGATCGGCACCCCGCCTGCGGGCAGCAAGGCGCGGCCGCCGGTGCGGCAGTCGCCTGTGCTGGCGGCGGCCCAGGCGGCCAGCAAACCCGTGGCAGCTGCCCCCGGCGGCAAAGATGCACCGGCGGCCCGGGCCTTGACGGGCAAGGGGGCGCCTGCCGCCCAGGCGCCTGTGGCCGCGGCCGATGCCCGGCTCGAAAAGAACCTGGCCAGCAAGCCCCCGCGAGCGCTCAATTCGCCCATTCGCATCTTCCAGATCTACTTTGAGTCCTGGCAGCGCGAGCTGCTGGACCCGGCCTTTTACCCGCTGGACAACAGCCGGGGCACTTCAGAGCTGCTGGAGTTCAACGTCTTTGAGCAGCTGCAAAAGAACGCAGCCACCCAGGGCGCGACGCTGTGGGGCGCATTGTCCTGGCGCTTTGGCGAAAAAACCGGCATGCAGGGGGCGGAGTGGGTCAAGCAGATCGTGGACCACCCGGGCCACGATGTGTATTACTGCAACCCGCACCCGATGAACGAGGCCTTGTTCCACAACATGTGGCTGCAGGGCGAGACGACCCACCCGCGCTTTCTGGAGGTGGTGGGGGCGTTCTTCAAGGCAGCGGGCCTGGACGACAAGGAGCTGACCTCGATCCAGCCGTCCACCGGCTTTTCTGCGGCCAACTACTTTGTGGGCAGCCCGGCGTTCTGGACGCGCTACATCCAGTTCATCAAGAAGACGCTGGTGGCCGCCGACCGCAGCATGCCGCCCGACCTGCGCGATTTGCTGCATTCACGCATGGCCGACGACCGCAACCTGCACGCAGGCGCCACCTACGTGCCCTTCATCGTGGAGCGCCTTTTTGCCGTGTTCATGCGCACAGAGGGTAAAGAGCTCAAGGCCTACAAGATCGCGCTGCCCGAGCGCGAGCGCGAGCTCAATGTGCACCTGAAGCTGCTGCGAGAGATGAAAGACGTGGCCCACCGCACCAAGTCCGCCTGGCTGGCCGCCTGCTGGGTCAACTACCGCAACCTCTACTTCAGCCAGACCAGCGGCAAGGCCTGGTGCGACAAGTACCTCAAGGCCGTGACCCCGACCGAGGTCCATTTCAGCTGACCAGCGACCCGTCACTGCTAGGAGCGAAGCGACGCGACAGTCCAAAGATTGCCACGGCCTTCGGCCTCGCAATGACCTACTGACTGTCACTGCGAGGCCGAAGGCCGCGGCAGTCTATGGATTGCTTCGCTCCAGTCATTGCGAGCGCAGCGCGGCAATCGCAACGACTGCCAAGTTGTCATCGCGAGCGGCGCAGCCGCGTGGCGATCCATGGATTGCTTCGCTTTGCTCGCAATGACAAATTGGGCGTCACTGCGAGCGCAGCGCGGCAATCGCAATGACAGCAGCGAACCAAGCCATGGACTGCCGCGTCGCTGCGCTCCTCGCAGTGACGATAGGGATGTCATTGCGAGGCCGCAGGCCGTGGCAATCGCGTTGACTTGGGATGGCGGTGCAGCAGCAGGGACTTGATTTCTGCCACGAATACCCCATAATCCGTTTTCCCCGAGGAAACAATTGTTTCTTTTTGGAAAACATAATGTCCGTCTCCGACCTTCTTTTCCCCAACCAATACCGCCGCAAGGTGTTGGCGCTGCTTTTGATGCGCCCGCACAAGTGGGTGCATTTACGAGAGCTGGCCCGTTTGACGGGGGCGTCGCCGGGCACCTTGAAAAAAGAACTCGATGCGCTCCTGGCCGCAGGCTTGCTCAGCTCGCAAAAGGTCGGCAATCAAACCCAGTTCAGTGCCAATGAGGCGCATCCGGTGTACCCCGAGCTGTCTGGCTTGATTCGCAAAACGACGGGTTTGCACGATCTGTTGGCCAACGCTTTGCAGCCCTTGGCCGAGCTGGTGGAGGTGGCGTTTGTTTTTGGGTCCATGGCGAGAGCCACCGAAACATCGCACAGCGACGTGGACGTGATGGTGATTGGCAATGCCACTTTCGGCCAGGTGGTCAACGCTTTGTACGACGTGCAGAACACGCTGGCCCGCGAGATCAACCCCAAGGTCATGACGCGCTCCGAGTGGCAAAGCAAGCGGGCCGAAGCCAACACATTTGTACAAGAGTTGTTGGACCAACCCAAAATCTTCCTCATGGGGGCCGCGAATGACCTCTGAGCATTTGTTGAATTTGCAGCGTATAGGTCAGCTCGATCCTGTGCCGTTTTCAGCACAGTTGCTGGACAAAATGCTCCATGTGGCCCGCAGCCGCTTGCAAGATGCCATGCGGACAGACAACAGCATGGAAACCCGTTTTGACTGCGCTTACACGGCTATCCGTGCTGTGGCTGATGCAGCTTTGTTAAAGCAGGGTTTTCGCACATCCACGAGCAAGCCAGGGCACCACCAAACCACCCTGCAATGCTTGGCGCACACCTTGGCGGTCGATCCCTCCACCATTCGCGTGTTGGACAGTTTGCGCAAGCAACGAAACCTGACCGACTACGATGGCGAGCTCATCACGGATGCCTTGCTCAAAGAGTGCCTTGAGCAGGCAGAAGCTCTGCTGGGCATGGCAGAGTCATTGCTGAAATGACCAACCATTTGGGTGCACTGCTTAGGTATATGGATTGCCACGGCCTGCGGCCTCGCAATGACTGCCAAGCTGTCATCGCGAGCGGCGCAGCCGCGCGGCGATCCATGGATTGCTTCGCTTTGCTCGCAATGACAAATTGGGCGTCACTGCGAGCGCAGCGCGGCAGTCGCAATGACGATTGCCACGGCCTGCGGCCTCGCAATGACCCACTGACTGTCATTGCGAGGCCGCAGGCCGAAGCAATCCACCCCGCTCAGCACATAATCCGGACTGTCACTGGAGCGTTTGTTGAAGATCACCATCGTTGGCGCAGGTTACGTGGGGGCATCACTGGCGGTGCTGCTTGCACAGCACCACCAGGTGGTGGTGCTCGACATCGACCCGGCCAAAGTGGACAAGGTGCTGCAGGGGCAGCTGCCGTTTGCCCACGAAGCGCGCCAGCTGCTGCCCACCGGGACGCGCCTGCAGCTGACCGCCACCCTCAGCCCCCAGGAGGCGTATGCCGGTGCGGACTTTGTGGTCATTGCCACCCCCACGGACTACGACCCGCAGTCGACAGACTTTGACACGCGCACGGTCGAAGCGGTCATTCAGGATGTGATGGCCATCAACCCGCAGGCGGTGATGGTCATCAAGAGTACGGTGCCGGTGGGCTTTACCGCGCAGATGCGGCAAAAGTACGGCACCCCCAACCTGATTTTCAGCCCCGAGTTCTTGCGCGAGGGCAGGGCGCTGCACGACAACCTCTACCCCAGCCGCATTGTGGTGGGCGAGCGCAGTGAGCGGGCTCAGCGCTTTGCCGACTTGCTGCTGGAGGGGGCCGTCAAAAAAGATGTGCCCGTGCTGTTGACCGACAGCACCGAGGCCGAGGCCATCAAGCTCTTTGCCAACACCTACCTGGCCATGCGCGTGGCCTTCTTCAACGAGCTCGACACCTACGCTGCCACCCACGGCCTGGACACCCGCCAGATCATCGACGGCGTCAGCCTGGACCCGCGCATTGGCAACCATTACAACAACCCCAGCTTTGGCTACGGCGGCTACTGCTTGCCCAAAGACACCAAGCAGCTGCTGGCCAATTACAGCACGGTGCCGCAGAACCTGATTCAGGCGATTGTGGAGGCCAACAGCACGCGCAAGGATTTCATTGCGGGTGACATTCTTAGGTTCATCACTGCGTCTTCTTCCACCGTCACTGCGAGGAGCGAAGCGACGAAGCAGTCCATGGATTGCCACGGCCCTGCGGGCCTCGCAATGACGACTGCACCCGTCACTGCGAGGAGCGAAGCGACGCGGCAGTCCACAGATTGCCACGGCCCTGCGGGCCTCGCAATGACGAATCCGGTCGTCGGCATCTACCGCCTGGTCATGAAAGCCGGCTCCGACAACTTCCGCGCCAGCAGCGTGCAAGGCATCATGAAGCGCCTGAAGGCCAAAGGGGTAGAAGTCATCGTCTACGAGCCCGTGCTGCAGGAGCCCGAATTTTTCCGCTCCCGCGTGGTCAACGACCTGGCCGCTTTCAAGGCCGAGGCCGACGTGATCGTGGCCAACCGCGCCACGGCCGATTTGGCCGATGTGCTGGACAAGGTGTACACGCGGGATTTGTTTGGCGGGGATGCCTGACCCTTGTCACTGCGAGGAGCGCAGCGAGGAAGCAGTCTAGGATTGCCACGGCCTTCGGCCTCGCAATGACCAAATCGCGGGCCTCGCAATGACTCATGAGTTGTCATCGCGAGCGCAGCGCGGCGATCCACAGATTGCCACGGCCTTCGGCCTCGCAATGACGGGTCAGACGGCCCTGCGGCCTCGCAATGACGGGTCAGACGGCCCCGCGGGCCACGCAATGACACATCAGTCGTCACTGCGAGGAGCGAAGCGACGCGGCAGTCCATGGATTACTTCGCTGCGCTCGCAATGACGGCAATCAGGCCTGGCCGGTTCAGTCGGCTTCGAGCCGCCTGATTTTTTCTGCGGCAGTGGCCTGGTGGTGCTCCAGTGCCTCGATGCAAGAGGCGAACGACGCTGAAAACCCCCGCTCTTGGCGCAAGGTCCTCGCATAAGCCTGAGCCAGAGTCAGGGCTTGTTGCCAGGCGGCCGGGGCGATGCTGTGGTTGATCTGGGCTTCTGGCACCGTTTGCCCAATGCCGCCGCCGCTGCTGGGTGCAAATGCCATGGGCAACATATCGTAGGCGGGTGCCAGCGCATAGGGGCGCCCGTGTTCAGACATGAAAGCCAGATTGCCGGTGTGCATGTCGGTATTGCCGATCAACACACCGAAAGCCTGCAGCAGCGCCACCTGGTCCACGGCCAGCGGGTCAATGTGTTTCGCTGTGGCCAGTGCACTGGCGATGGAGGTCCAGCCCTGGCCTGCGCCGACAAATTCCGCATCCAGTGCCTTGAGGCTGAAGACGCCGCGCCGACCCAGTGCACCCACCCGATCAAAGCGCTCAACTTCCAGAAAGCGCCGACTGGCTGCATCGACCACTCGCGTTTGCGCTGCGGGTAGACCCGCAAGGCGCAAGCATTCCATAGCCAGATGCTCCGCCAACAGCAAGTCCCTCCAGCGCATGCTCACGGGGCTGTCTTCGGCCACGGTGAATTTGACGATCAGGTGTCTCGGCCCAGCGGGTGTCTGAGCGAACACCAGAAACTTGGGCTGTTCGCCACCGGCAGATGAGCCCGGCATTTCTCCGCGGGACGCTTCCTCCGCCAGGCTGGCATAGCAGCTTGCCTTGTCGTCTTCGGCCACAGGTTCGGGCGTGGGTTGAGACAAAAAGGCAGCCCGGGCCCGCTCACCCAGCAGCACGTTGCCCACCGCGTCGTGGCCGTGCGCCAACAGGGCATGCAATGCGTGGGTATCGCTCCATTCGTACAACTGGCTGGGCAGACCCAGCAGTGAGGCATGCCGGTTGGCATAAGCCCGCCCCAGATACCCCTGTGGTCGCATGTCAAACAGCCACCAGGGCAGACCGTCGCTGTGGATCGTTTGGCCGTCGCTTTGGCGCATCACATAACCGTCAGGCCGAACTGGAACCAGAACACCCAGTTCGCGCAGGGTGCCCTCGGCCGAAACCCGGTAGACAGGGACCTCATCCAGGCCACGCAAACGGTCTCTCAGTGCATATTGAATCGATTTGCCCGAACCGATGCGGATGATCTCATTCCCCAGCACGGCCATGGCACGCGATACCGTTGGCTGACTGATGCCAATGATTTCAACAACTTGCCGCACCTGCATGGGCCCTTTGGCCAACTGCAGGCGTATGGCATCTGCGTGGGGGGACATGGCGTGAATGGATATATGAATAGAAAAATGAATAATACAGCCAAATTCATTTGACGTCCTGTAGCCTCGCAATGACACATTCGAGTCGTCACTGCGAGGAGCGAAGCGACGCGGCAGTCCACAGATTGCCACGGCCTGCGGCCTCGCAATGACCCACTGACTGTCACTGCGAGGCCCGCAGGGCCGTGGCAGCCCATGGATTGCTTCGCTGCGCTCGCAATGACGCCTGACCCGTCATCGCGAGCGGCGCAGCCGCGCGGCAGTCTACTCCGGCGCCCTCACGCCCCCCAACCCCACGACCGCCAGCACCGAGGGCGCAGCAGCTTCGAAGACTTGGTGGGTTCGCAGCACGGTTTGCAGCGAGACGTTGCGGACCGTGGCCTGGGCCGGGGTGTCCTGCAAAAAGTCGAGCAGCTGGGACGAGCGCAGGGCGTAGTTCACATTGACCAGGGTGTCTTGGGTGCGTTCGGCCACCCGCACGGCATTGACCTTGCGCTGGACCATGCCGATGACGGTGCCGTCGGCGGCCAGCACCGGGCCGCCGGAATTGCCCTGCGAGACTTCGGCGCTGATCTGCAGCCAGCCCTGGTCGGTCTGGGTGCTGTCGTTGTTGCGGTAGCCGTTGACGATGCCCTGGGTGATCTTGCGGCTGGCGCCTTGCACGCGCGGCTGCGGAAAGCCGATGGCCAGGGCTTCGAGTCCGATGGGCACGGTGGGCTGCGGGTGGAGGGCGAGGGCGGGCAGGGGTTCGGGCATCTTGAGCAGGGCCAGATCGCGTGCCGGGTCGGCCTTGACAAGCTCGGCCGCCAGCCAGCGGGGACGCCCGGTGGCGGTGGTGCCCACCGGGCCGACCAGCCAGCGTGGGTGGTCGCGCACGACATGGTGCGCGGTGAGCAGGTAGCCCGGGGCGACCACAAAGCCGGTGCCCCAGCTCGCTGGTCGTGTGGCGCTCGCTGCGGCGGTGGGTGGTTCGGCAACCTTTTCCTGTGCGGTGGGTTGGGCAGGTGCCGCCAGGCTGGCCAGCATCAGCGCCCAGGCCCACAACAGGCGGGGGGTAAACTTGTGCCTCATGACACCGCATTCTGACGCAAGGACCCTGGGCTGAACATGCAGACGCTGTGGATCGAGGCCGATGACGTTGCCGCGCACACGCAGCAGCTGGTGTCGTCTGGCGCCTTGATGGTCATGCCCTGCACCGACGAGGCGCAGGCCCGCCGGGCGATGGCCATGGCCAGTGCGCGCGCCGGAGAGGGCATGCAGCAGGCCCTGCTGCTGGCGGTGCACGATGCACGGCGCCAGGGCTTCGTGTCGGTGGTCAATCAGGTGTTCAAACATTCGCGCAGCCCCTGGTTTGGCTACATGGCGCAGGATGCCTTTGCCGGCCGCGATTGGCTGGCGCTGGCCCTGCAGGCAATGCAGCAGCGGCAGGGCGGCTTGCTGGCCTTCAATGACGGCAAATGGCGCGGCCAGCTGGCGGCTTTTGGCCTGGCAGAGCGGGCCTGGGCCGAGTCGGTCTACAGCGGCGAGTTTTTCTTCCCGGGCTACCGCAGCCACTTTGCCGATGTCGAGCTGACGCTGGTGGCGCGCCAGCAGGGGCGCTATGTGTACGAGCCGGACAGTGTGCTGGTCGAGGTGGACTGGGACAAGGAACAGTCTGGCGTGCACGCCCCCGACCGCAGCCTGTTCCGCACACGGGTGCGCCAGGGGCTGGGCGGACGGGTGACGGACGAGGCCTTGCTGGGCTTGTTTGCATGAGCATCCGCCAGCTCAGTGCCAGCTATGTGGCCGAAGAAGACCGGGTGATGCTGCGCTTCACGACCACGCAGCACGAGGAATACCGACTGTGGCTCACGCGTGCGGTGGTGTGGCAGTTGCTGCTGCAGCTCAAGGGGGCGGCGGTGCAGGTGCTCGAGCAAAAAGGCCACGTGCAGGAGGCGAAGGCGGTGGCTGAATTCAAGCAGCAGGCCCTGGAACAGAACGCGCAGTACACCCAGTTCGAAGCTGCGCCCCGCCTGCCGCTGGGCGCCGAGCCGGTGCTGGTGCGCTCGGTGCAGGCGCAGGTCCAGCAGGGCGCTTCGTCCCTGGTGCTGGGTTTGCCTGCCGGGCGCCAACTGACCCTGGCTTTGGGTGAAGACCTGATGGGCAAATTGCGGCTGCTGCTGCAACGCATGAACGAATCTGCCCGCTGGGGGTTGCCACTCGAAGCCCCGGCTGCGGTGGCCACGCCGTCCGGATCGGTGCCCGCTGACGAGTCTGCTGCCGCCACAGCCACGTCCAAGGTGCTGCACTGATGACCGAAAACGCCGTGCCCGGCCAGGCCCAGCTGCAGGCCTTGCTCGCGCAGGCGCAGCAGGCGCTGGCCGATTCGCGCTGGGCGCTTGCGCGCCAGGGCTTTGAACAGGCCTTGCGCTGGGCGCCACGCGCACCGCAGATCCACCACAACCTGGCTCTGTGCCTGCTGGCGCTGGGCCAGCCCGAGCCCGCGCTGCGCAGCGCGCAGCAGGCCCTGGCGTTGGCTCCCGCGCTGTGGCAAAGCCGCATGGTGATGGGCAATGCGCTCAAGGCGCTCAAGCAGGCCGAAGCGGCCGATGCCGCCTTTGCCCAGGTGTTGCAGGCGCAGCCGGACAACGCCGAGGCCTTGCTGGCCCGCGCCGACCTGGCCATCAATGTGTTTGGCCTGCCCTTGCAGGCGATCGAATGGGTGCGGCCCTTGCTGCGTGACCCGCGTCATGGGGTCGATGCGCAGCTGACCACGCTCATGGCCAGCGTGTACGACCGCGATGCGAGCGCGCAGGTGCTCAGCCAGGCGGTGATGGCCTTCTCCAGGCAGCATCTGCGCTTGCCTCAGGGTTTTCTGCCCCCGTTGGGGCCGGTAAGGGCACGGCGCCCCGGGCCTTCGGGCTTGCGGCCGCGGGTGGCGTTGGTCTCGCCCTTGTTTTGCGCATCGCCGGTGTATTTTTTGACGATTGCCGGTTGGCGACATGTGGCGCGTGGCAGCGACATCGTGGTCTTCAACCGCGGGCACAAGTCCGATTGGGCCACGCAGGAGTTCAAGGCGCTGGCCCATGAATGGCACGATGTGCAGGAGCTGCCCGCCGAGACGCTGGCACAGCGCATCCACGCCGCCGACATCGATGTGCTGTACGACCTGGGCGGCTGGATGGACCCGGTGGGGCTCAAGGCCCTGTCGGCCAAACCGGCGCGCGAGATGTTCAAGTGGGTGGGCGGCCAGAGCCTGACCACCGGGCTGGACACGTTTGACGGCTGGATCGGCGACGAGTGGCAGTCACCCCTGTCGCTGCAGCATCTGTACAGCGAACCCTTGGTCAACATCCCGGGGGGCTACGCCACCTACACGCCACCGCCATACCTGCCTGCGGCCCCCGTGCACAAGCGTTCGGTGCCGGTGATTTTTTCGAATCCGGCCAAGTTGTCGCGCCGCTTTCTGGCCTGGCTGGGTCAGCTGCAAGGCCCCAAGCTGTTTGTGCACCACCAGTTCCGCTTCGAGCGCACCCGCGAGCGCGTGGTCCGCGCGCTCGGATCCTCCGGGGTGGAATTCATCTGCCCCGCCAGCCACCGCGAGGCCCTGGAGCTGCTGGGCCGCCACGAGTGGATGATCGACACCTTCCCCTACAGCAGCGGCCTGACCGCCCGCGAGGCCGTGGCCATGGGCATGAAGGTCAAGACCTTCACCGGCGAGCTGTTCTGCGAACGCCACAGCCTGTCATTGCGGGGCGGCTAGCGATAGATTGCCGCGGGCCTTCGGCCCTCGCAATGACACAAGCCCCCGTCACTGCGAGGGCCAGAGGCCCGCGGCAGTCCATGGATTGCTTCGTCGCTTCGCTCCTCGCAATGACACTTTATTCGTCATCGCGAGCGGCGCAGCCGCGCGGCGATCCAGTCCGTCATTGCGAGGCCCGCAGGGCCGCGGCAATCCACCCCGTCATTGCGAGGCCGAAGGCCGCGGCAATCCAGCCCTAAAGCACCGTCAAATACAAGTCTTCCCACCCCGGGTTCATGGCTTCAATCAGTGCCAGCTTTTTCTGCCGTGACCCCGCCTTGAGCTGTTTTTCCCGAAGAATGGCCGACGTCATGCTGTCGTGCACTTCGTACCAGACGAGCCGGTCCACCCCATAGCGCGCCGTGAAGCCGCCAGTGACCTTGTTCTTGTGTTGCCAGACCCTCACTGGCAGTTGGCTGGTCACCCCCACATACAGGGTGCCCTGAGGCCGATTGGCCATGATGTAGACGCACGGCAGTTTCATGCGCGATCCTCCCTTTTTGGGAGCCAGTCTAGGCAGGGCAGGCGAGGACGGCAAGTCGTCGGTCTGTCACTGCGAGGCGCGCAGCGCCGCGGCAGTCCAAGGATTGCCGCGCTGCCGTCATTGCGATTGCCACGGCCTTCGGCCTCGCAATGACACTTTATTTGTCATCGCGAGCGGCGCAGCCGCGCGGCGATCCAGTCCGTCACTGCGAGGGCCGGAGGCCCGCGGCAGTCCTTGGATTGCTTCGTCGCTGAGCTCCTCGCAATGACGGGGGAAGGACTGTCACTGCGAGGCGCACAGCGCCGTGGTAGTCCATGGATTGCCACGAGCCTTCGGCTCTCGCAATGACATGAGTACCCGTCACTGCGAGGGCCAGAGGCCCGCGGCAGTCCATAGACGCTGGGATAATCCTCCCATGTCTGAAATTCCAACAGGCCACAACCCATGGCGCCTGTCTGTCGCGCCCATGATGGATTGGACCGACCGTCACTGTCGCTTTTTCCACCGCCTGCTTACCCGCCATACCCTGCTGTACACCGAGATGGTGACGACCGGGGCGCTGACGCATGGCAGCGTGGAGCGGCACCTGCGCTTCAACGCGGAGGAGCATCCGGTGGCCTTGCAGCTGGGCGGCAGCGAGGCGGCTGACCTGGCTTTGGCCGCCAGGCTGGGCCAACAGTGGGGTTACGACGAGATCAACCTCAACTGCGGTTGCCCGTCCGATCGGGTGCAGCGCGGCGCTTTTGGCGCCTGCCTGATGAACGAGCCGCGCACCGTGGCCGATGGCGTCAAGGCCATGCGCGATGTTGTGGACCTTCCGGTCACCGTCAAGCACCGCATCGGCATCGACCGCATCGAGAGCTACGACTTCGTGCGCGACTTTGTGGGCACGGTGAGCGAGGTGGGGTGCGGGGTGTTCATCGTGCATGCGCGCAATGCCTGGCTCGATGGCCTCTCGCCCAAGGAGAACCGCGAGATCCCGCCGCTGCGCTACGAGCTGGCCTACCGGCTCAAGCAGGACTTTCCGGCGCTGACGATCGCGGTCAATGGCGGCATCAAGACGAACGACCAGATCGCCGAACACCTGCAGCATGCCGACGGCGTGATGGTGGGCCGGGAGGCGTATTACAACCCCTGGCTGCTCACCACCTGGGACGCTGCCTTCTTTGGTGACCCGCACCCGGTGCCCACCCGCGAGGCGGTGGAGGAGGCGATGGTCGACTACATGGAGCGTGCCTACGCCGAAGACGGCTGCCCCTGGTACGCGATTGCCCGGCACATGCTGGGCCTCTACCATGGCCAGCGGGGCGGGCGCCTGTGGCGCCAGGTCTGGAGCAACCACAAGCTCAAGCCCTTGCCGCCGCGCGAGGTGTGGCGGCAGGCACGCGAGGCGCTGGCGCGGGGTGCGGCGGTGGCCGAGGCCTGAACCGGGCGCGCCGCGGCCCATGGGCACACGCTGGCGCTAAAGACTTGGCATCTGGTGCCGACTCAAATGGGACAGTTGTGGATGGCGGCCGTGATTTTTGCCCGGCCGAAGCCCGCAACGCACATGTAACGGAGTAGCGATGATGTTGAGATTCCAACCTGCAGCCGTCCTGTTGGTGGCCACCCTGTTTCTGGCAGGCTGCCAGACCGTGTCCCTGCG
>JACCDV010896104.1_pt1 | contig 28663 bp, 27 predicted proteins | sample 7446131 | NCBI WGS metagenome assembly JACCDV01 (sample SAMN15323448, study PRJNA562643) | freshwater metagenome | isolation source: river surface water | place: USA:Blue River Watershed | collected 2017-08-17 | reverse complement strand
TCGTGCGGCGGCGGAGTCTGCGGAAACGGTCAAATCGAAGCGGGTGAAACGTGTTTGAGCTGTGCCGCGGACGTGCAATGTCAGTCCGGCACACAGTGCTGCAGCAACGGAACCTGCGCCGCATCATGCGGCGGCGGATCATGCGGCAACGGTCAAATCGAAGCGGGTGAAACGTGTTTGAGCTGTGCCGCGGACGTGCAATGTCAGTCCGGCACACAGTGCTGCAGCGACGGCACATGCAAGGCTTCCTGCACCGCTACGAGCTGCAACAATGATGGCATCTGCGATGCGAACGAAAATTGCAGTTGCGATGATTGTGCGGGAATGCAGGATGGCTGCGAGCTTGGCTTGGTGTGCGATCCGTCCACGGATCAGTGTACGGATATTCTCTGCGATAACGGAAAGATCGAGCCGCGCGAGCACTGCGACATTTCCTTCCCTCCGAGCGACGATGGTCCGGTATGGACATGCACACAGAGCTGCACATTGAGCTTCACCTGCGGCAACGGAACCGAAGAACTTGGCGAGCAGTGCGAACGGAACGAGACTTCCTGCAAACAGGATTGCACCATCGATCAGTGTGCGATTCTCCGATCTTCGGATGGAGCCGGATTCATCGAGCAGCACTTTAATCTGCCTTCCTGGCGCTACGGCATGGATGATCCCGCAACGAACGGTCCGCCCGATCCCACCGTGGACCCGTACCTCTGGTGGTCCCCAAGCTACCTGAAGAATGTGACGGATATTGGTACGGCGATCAGTTATCCTGCGCCATTCAATGGTCCAGACGATGGTCTTCCGGGCGATACCGCGCACCACAGTGCAACGTGGTACGGCACAGTCACAGTTCCCGCAACGGGTTTCTACTCTTACACATGGGGAAGCCGCGACGATGCATGGATTTTGATCAACGGAGTGATTGTCGATGCGGTTCGCGGAATCCAGGGAGCAGTGGATGTACATCAGAGCAGCGTGTTCCTGCCCGAAGGAGCACACACCGTTGCGATCTACTTTGTCAGCCGCCAGGCAGCATCGGGTCAGGAGGGAACATTCTTCTTCTCGTTTGATCAGGCGAACCTCCCCATCATTCCGTACCTGCCCGGCTGCAGCTACTGCGGAAACGGACTCCGGGAAATCGGCGAAGTGTGCGACGACGGATTCAGAAACGGCCAGGGTGCCGGACTCTGTAACAATACCTGCAGCGGATTCGGAGACGCGATCTGCGGCAATGGAATCAAGGAAGTCGGTGAAGAGTGCGATGATGCGAACACAACAAACAATGACGGATGCAGCAGCATCTGCCGCAAGGAACCGGTCTGCGGCGACGGCATTCGCCAGGGGAACGAAGAATGCGACGATCAAAATACCGTGAGCGGCGACGGCTGCAACAGCATTTGTCAGATCGAAACCATCTGTGGCAATAATCAAAAGGAAGGAGCTGAGCAGTGCGATGATGGAAACACCGCGGGCGGCGACGGCTGTACGGCGACGTGCCAGCTGGAACTTGTTCTCTGCGGAAACGCAGTGATCGATTCGGGAGAGCAATGTGATAACGGAGGCCTCTGTACGGGCGGCACCATGAACGGCATCGTGTGCGACGCGACAATCGAAGCGTTGGACTGCAAAATCGCAGGCGGCAACTGCATCGCACAGGACAACGATGGCGACAGCTGCGATCATGAATGCAAGATTGAAATTCCTCTGGTCTGCGGCAACGGCATCCGGCAGGGATCCGAAGAATGCGACGAAGGAACCTGTCCTACCCCTGCAGGAAATGCAATATGTAATGATAACGCTCGAGCGGATCGGTGCCGCACGGATTGCACGCTCCATCGCTGCGGCGATAGCGTGCTCGATTCCGGCGAGCAGTGCGACACCGGCGATGATCGGAGCGATATTCTCCCCGATCGATGCCGCCTTTCGTGCGAACTCGCGCGCTGTGGAGATGACACGGTCGACATCGGAGAGCAGTGCGATGATGGATCGCTGAACCATGATCTCCTTCCCGATCGCTGCCGGGGCACCTGCCGAAATCCGGTCTGCGGTGATCGAGTGATCGATACTCAGTTCAACGAGCAATGCGACGACGGCAACACCGTGGATAACGACGGATGTTCGGCGCTCTGCAGGCAGGAATCAGCAGTGTGCGGCAACGGCACGCGCGAGCCGAATGAGCAGTGCGATGATGGCAATGTAATTTCGGGCGATGGCTGCTCTTCCACATGCACTGTGGAAACGACCGTGAGCTGCGGGGACGGTATCGTTCAGGCCGCAAACGGCGAGCAGTGTGACGACGGGAACCAACTCAATACCGATCAGTGCGATACCCTCTGCCAGCGGACGATCTGCGGCGATGCAACGGTTCAAATCTTAAACGGCGCAGGCGGCACCGAGGAATGCGATGATGGAAACCTGGTGAGCACGGATAGCTGTACGAACACCTGCAGAAACCCGATCTGCGGGGATCAGATCGTCTGGCAGGGCGTGGAGGAATGCGATGATGGCAACACCATCAACACCGATGGCTGTACGGATTCCTGCCACGTGACGAAATGCGGCGATTCCATTATCCAGTCTCCAAACAGCTTCGGGTTCACGGAACAGTGTGATGATGGAAACGCCATCGAAACCGATGCCTGCACCAGCCTCTGTAAAACAGCCGTCTGCGGAGACGGCCAGATCTTTGCCGGCATCGAACAATGCGACGATGGGAACCGCGTCGATGGCGACGGATGCTCTTCCCTCTGCGTCATCCAAAACACGCAACCCGTCTGCGGCAATAGCAGCATCGAACAAGGAGAACAATGCGACGATGGCAATACCGTGAGCGGCGACGGCTGCAGTGCGCTGTGCCAGAACGAAGGACCGGGGCCGCTCCCCGGAGTCTGCGGAAACGGAACAAAGGAAGGAACCGAGGAATGCGACGATGGCAACGTGCAGAGCGGCGATGGCTGTTCATCACTTTGCGTCAGTGAAGGTGGCGGAGGTGGAGGTGGCGGAGGTCCTCCTCGTCCCACGGAATGCGGCAACACCTTCATCGAGCGCGGCGAACAGTGCGATGATGGAAATCGCACGAGCGGCGATGGCTGCAGCAGTTCCTGCTTCAACGAAATTCCTCTCACCTGCGGCAACGGACTCAAGGAAGGAACCGAAGAATGCGATCAGGGTGCGTTCAACAGCAACATCGCATCCGATGCCTGCCGCGTAAGCTGCAAAGATCCGTACTGCGGCGACGGTGTACGCGATCCGCGAGCCGGTGAAGAATGCGACGATGGCAACACGATCCCCGGCGACGCATGTTCCGCCACTTGCCGCCGGGAAGTCCTGACGATCGGCTGCGGAAACGGGAACGTGGATCAGGGCGAAGAGTGCGATACCGGAACGCAGAATTCCGACAGCCGCTCCGATGCCTGCCGTACCGATTGCTACTTTGCAGTCTGCGGTGACGGCGTCACGGATCGCGGACGCAGCGAACAGTGCGATGATACAAATCTCACGAACGGCGACGGCTGCAGCAGTTCCTGCCAGATCGAATTGGCGGACGCGCATCCCGTTGCTCCCTCCACTCCTCCCGCAACCATTCCTCCCATCGCGAGTATTCCACCCGTTTCTCACTCAACGGTAACCTACGATAATCCGGAGTATCCGCAACACGCCGATCTTGCTTCCCTGCTCTCGCCAAAAGCCACGGGAGAGCCGAAGGAGACTCCTTCCACAGGACCCGAGACCGTGATTCTGATCACCCTTGGAGGAGCGGCGTTTGTCGCGCTCCGAAAGAGAAAGAAGAAAAATGCCTGTTCGATGTGGCCACAGGAGTGGTAGTTTCTGCATCCACTTTTACCACCATGTCGAGGAAAAAAAATTTCAGAGCCGATACACCACAATCCATACCGGAATCGGAGGGATCCCATGCGCTGTCCGATATTGCAAAGATTTTCGGAGTTCAAGAGCGCAGACGCGCTATTCTTTGGCTCATCTCTGGAATGGGAATTCTCTCCTTGCCGGGAGATAACCGATCGGGAGTTCCTAAAAGGAGAGGCGAGCCGAACATCGTCCTGCCCGATTTCCCAGAAATGCGGATTTTAAATGATGTTCCACGGCGACCTGATTTTTTCATTCCGCCGGAAGAACTTCAGCAATTCATTCAGCATTTCGACACACGAAATATTCCCGCCGTGGGAGTCGACAATCTTCGTTTGCAAGCTGCCATTAAGCAGGATACGTTGATGCAGCAAAGACAATTTTCAGAACTCATCCCAGAGTTATATGAACCAAATGGATCTCTTGATGGCTCAATAGAGCAACTCGAGCGGCTTTTCCGGAGCATTCCGCATATTGTGGGAAGCGTAGAGATCAAGCTACGTGCAAAAAATCCTTCATTTATCATCGTCTTCTTTAAAGACATGCATTTTCAGAGCTGGAAAAATTATTTGATGGAAGTAACAAACAGGGCAGAAAGATCTTACAGCGAGGAAGAGCTCCTTCTCCTCTACGAGAACCAAGTTTTGGAAACGGAGATCGAGAATAGTCAGCAGGAAGCAATTCTCCGTGTACTGATACGTCATGGAGTGCATGATGCCTATACCGAAGGGTTTACAGACGAACGAATCCCCGGTTTTCAACGAATGGTCGCCTCCCTCCGTAAAGGAGAAAGTGAAAAGAAAAAATTGGTAGATCTTCTGGGGGAATACAGGCAAATACAAGCTCGCCTCATTGCGGAAGGGTACGCCGAGTCACGTACATTCCAAAAATTACTCAATGCCATTTCCACATTGGAACTTGCATTGCAATCCCATCGGTTGGCAATGCTCGCCATGGGTCCCGCAGGTGGGCTTCTGGTTCAAGGAGAACTAAACGAGGTACATCCGGCAGATGATGAGCAGGCGCTCTCCCATGCAGTGTCCCTAGTGGAGGCGGGCCTCTTTAAAACTCCCGCATTTAAAGAAGCACAAAAAGAGCGAGATAAGAAAACCATGCAAAAGTTACGGAGTGGGGAACCGGGATTAAAAGTCTTGATCATGGGCGGTGCCCATTCCTACACCGAAGAAGCATCTAAGGCCGGTGACTGCTCCATTCTGGAACTCAGAACGCAGGCATATATGAACTTTGCACCACCTGAACCGCAAGAATCTCCTTCTTCATGAAAGAAGAGTATCCAATGCGATGCTCCCTCCCCCGATTGTCGCGATCAAAAGGCATGCGACGAGGAGAATGAACGGGAGTTCGTAGCTATGACTCCCTGGATTACTGAAGGGGTGTTTCCACACATTGATATGATAGTGGAGTGCTCCAATCATCATCACTGCAGCCATGAGCGCCGCAATCGGCGTAAAGAGTCCAAGGAGCAATCCGAGGCCTCCAAAGAACTCCAGGATCGCTGCAATGTATCCCTTTATTACGGGTGCACCGATTCCTTTCGCAAACGCCGCGGGGTCTTTGATCTTTGATTTTCCATGGACGATGAAAATGATTCCGAGCGAGATACGAAAAATCGAAAGCATCACATCGCTGTACGGAGAGAGAAAAGAAAATAGTTCCATAGAAGAAAAGGGGGAATGGCTAATCAAACGGCTAGTGTAGCAGAAGAGTCGCTTGTCGGCATCTCGTTTTTGATTTCTCCTATGCAGGTCTTGCCCTCTCTGCTATCATTTCCGTTAATTCTTTTCCCAACCTTTCTATGCGGTCCCTCGTTAAACCTCTTACCCTCATCCTGGGTGCGGTCCTTGCCATTATCGGACTCCTGGGATTCTTCATGGACAGTCCCCTCTTCGGACTCTTCGAAGTCGATCAGCTCCATAACATTATCCATGTTGCTTCCGGCGTCGTCGGACTTCTTGCGGCAGCCATGGGATTTTCCGCATCGCGCGCATTCTTGGTCATTTTCGGTCTCGTCTACGGCGCGGTTGCAGTCGTTGGCTTCGTCCAGGGTGATACGGTGCTGAACCTGATGGATGTGAACGGCGCTGATAATTGGCTCCACATCGGCATTGCGGCTGCGTGTCTGATCGTGGGACTCGGTGCGAAGAGAAAGTAGCTCCCGCAATATTTTGTGAAGCGGCTTGCCTGCAGAAATCAGCTTACCGTGCCTTCTTCTTTCTTCAATAGGATCCAGCACGCCACGCATACAGCCTGCTGTATCTGCTGCTTGCGCCACACCGCGCCAAACTGTTTGTCGAAATCATCAAAAGCACTCTCTTTTTCTTGCCTATGAAAGTCGTCGACCTCTGCTTGATCTGGAAATTCGCCACCATCATTTCCTACATATTCTCGTGCCCATTGCATAAACGCTTGCGCAGTTCCCACCATCCCAGCCATCGCCTTCACAAAATCGAACTTGTTGCCATCGCACATTGCAAGGAGTGTGCACATCGTTTCGGCGTGCTCGCGTGCAATCTGACGCTCCGCGTCCGTAATATCGAAAGAAGGATTGTTATTCCTAAGCACATATTCTGTGTCTGCCAAAACTTTGTCTACATCGTATGGTGCCATACTAAAGGCAGAGCAGTATGGAGCACCATTCATTAGCTCGCTAGAGGAACCTGGAGGTTTCTTGCACTATTCTTCGCTCTTCTCTGCTATTCCAAACGCGTATATGAGCATACCACGGGACAGCTGCGAAATCTTCCGCACGTGGCAGACGGAGAAAGCTATGTTTCTATGTGATCGCTGAAAAGCGAAGATTTTGAGGTGGCTAATTTGGCTTGCCATGAGGAGGCCTGATATCGGATGTCTTCCAAAAAAATTTCGCCGAAGACAGGCTCCGCCTGTCTGGAGGCGTACCTTAAAGGAAGGGAGAGTTCGCGAGAGGGAAACGCAGTTTCCCTTTCGCGATATGTGGTCGGGGTGGTGAGGCTCGAACTCACGACTTCCAGACCCCCAGCCTGGCGGTCTACCAACTGACCTACACCCCGATGCTTCGTAAAAAATGGTACTGAGAGTTTACCACGGTCTATGCACAAAGAATCTTCTACTAATCCTCCATCGCGGCATGCTTCCCATCTACCTCGCCGGTATTTATATTTCCCCCATCTGGCTTTTGTTCTATTATTCTGGTTCCAACAAAAACTCCACGAAGATCAGAAAGTGCACTCTCAATTTTTGCCTTCTCTTCATCAAGCTTGGCTGGATCGACGGGAAGAAGTAGGCAAGGGTCCCACGCTAGGCGTGTTCCATTTACAAGGCCAAGAGCCTCTAATCGACTTGATACCTCCACTTTAAGAAAATCAATTTGCACCCTATCGGTGACATGAGGATGGATGAGCAAAAGAACTTCGCTCTCCACTTTTACTATTTTTGTGGAGGAATCCACAGCCGCTTCTGAAGGCGGATTGGACAAGGAATCATCTGCCATTTCTGGAATCGTTTCAGACAAGGGAAAGAGTATACACTTTTTTACTCCCCTCCCGTAAGAACCGGGGGCAATTCTCCTTCGATATTTCCCTCAAATTCTTCATTGAAGCCTGTTTCCATATTTCCTTCTTTATTTTCCTCATCTCCCCCATCTTCTAATTCCCCTTTCTTCATCATATTCCCCGTCCCTGTTTCCTTCTTTTCTTCATCTAATTTCTTCTGTTCCTCTTCTTTCTTCTTCCTCTCCTCCTCCCATTGCCTGCGATACTCCGCCTCATCTATGAGATATTGATCCGCCACCGCTTCGTTCATGCCGATGAAGAATCGCGCGGCGCCGCTTGCGGTCAGATTCGCTTGGTCTTTGCCCGCCCATACCTCCAGCTGATACGGACCGACTGTCAGCCCCCCCTTGGTATGGATCGAAAACTGCGCGACGTTCTGGCCCGGCTGCAGATCCACGACGCGCTGCGCGATGGGCGGACGGAAATCGTTGGGGTAGTACCAACGCATCCGCACGACGGCGCCTCCCGTCATTGAATCCACATTCTTCAGTTGCACGTAGCTATAGACCACTTCCGTTCCCGTTCCAAAATACTGCGTAAATTCGGGGAGAGCGGAGCTTGCGGGATCGATTGGATCGGAGGAACTGACGACATTCTCGATTTGGAGAGCCGGTTTCTTCGCCTCGTTCCCGCAGGAAACAAGGAGTGGAAAGAGAACTAGAAGGAGAATTCCAAAACGCTTCATGGTAAAAAGCGAAACTTACAATCGTGATTTCCGTGCTTCATCCCTTGTCGTTTGTCCCGCCCTGCGGGTCGGCTGCGAAATCAGATCGGCGGGTTCCTCCAGGACGAAGTTGACCGTCTTCGACGCGGCGTATGCCTGCCCGTGCAGCTCGAACGAGATCGTCTGATTTTGGCGGATGAAATAAGGCTGAGAAAGTTTGAACGTCACGGAATCGCCTTCCATCGTTTTCACGATCGGCGTAATCGCGCGTCCGCCCCGACGGGTGAGGTAGAGGTTTTGGAGATCTTCGTTCCCGGCGCTTCCTTTATTCGTCAGAGTGATTCCGTAGAAAACCTGATGTGCTCCCCCGATTGCCCGCAAGGAGAATTTGGCAAACGTTTCATCACGGATCGCTGAAACCTTTTCGCGGACGGGCAAGAATGTGATCACGATCTCACCTTCGGCTCTGGGAGTCACGCTCGGCGCCGGAGGAGCAGTGCGAAGCGGAAAATCCGCCCTCAGCGTATTTGCAGAAGTCACGAGGGAGGAAGCATCTTCCACGCTGAGCGCAAAGAGACTGCCGATTTTTGCCCCGCGCTTGATATCCACTCCGACATCGAGCTGCACGGTCTTACAGGCAGGAACGATGAAATTCTGGAGCCGCAGGAGGACCGTTTGCCCGGAACCGGAGAAACGTCCGCTTCGTGTAAGCCTTCGATCGCCGTTCAGAAGATACGCGCCTTCGATATCGGCGGAATCGCCCATGCCGATGCGCTTTATGCGAATGTAACGAATTTCCACATCTCCGTCGCATCCCGCGCGGAAAACGAGCGGGAGCAACTTCACTCTGGTTGCACCGATCGGTATTACATCCAACTCCACCGGCAGTACCTCCACCGAGAGCGATGTCTGTTTCAGGTGCGCCGATCCTGCAGGAAGCTCCGCGGAAGCCGAGAGCGGGAGAAGAAGAAACAGGAATCCGAAAGTCATCACGCTACGACGCATCATGGGGGGAAGTGTACGCGGGAAGGAGCACCGTGCCAAGGAGCAGGAGAGGAAGCACAAGAAGCATCGTTCGACTGAAGGTTTGTTCGTTCAAAAGGAACTTCACGTTGGATGTGAAGAGATAAATAAACAGCGTCTCAAAAAAGAGAAGTAGTCCCCAGAGTACGAGAAAGAGAGCGGGGAGACCTTCCCTCGCATTGCGCCAGCGCGTGAACCCGAAGAAGAGAAGGAGCGCAAAGAGAACATACCAGTGGATTCCGAACGATCCGGAGGCAAAGAGAGTCGAAAAAACTCCTCTGACCGCTTCGGGGTGAAAACTGATCGCAAGATCATTCCCGCCATGGGGGCTGAGCGGCAGTCCCCGAATGATCAGAAACACGGACCAGAGGAATCCAAGGAGAGAAGGGAGAACACCCATGCGGAGAATTTTCATCGCAGATGATCGTTCTATTCCACAGAGAAGGAGGAGAAGAAAAATGAAAGGGAGTACGCCGAAGACCAATCCTTCCTGTTTTACAAAGGAAGATGCCACGATAAAGAGGGATGCAAGGAGGAGCGCCCGGCCGTCTTTTTTCTGAAACCAGACAAGGAAGCTGATCGCTGCAAGAAGAAGATACGTAAGGACATGGATATCTCCGTATCCCTGCGAAAGATGGAGCGAGAGAAGTGGAATCGTGAGAATGAACGAAAATGCGAGAAGTGAAACACCGTAGCCGCGGAGCCGCGCAAGAATGAAGAAACACGCAAGAAAACTCGTCAGACTGAGGAGGAGCGTGGAAATATTGGCAACGGCATCGATCCATTCACCCTGCGGAAGCATGAAGAAAATCTGAAGGCTATGAAACAGAATGGGGTACTGCGGTTTCGACATTCCGCGGGGTTCCTCCCTGTCGAATGCAATCGCATGATCATGAAAAGAAATCTCTGAACGCATGGTCCACTGACTGACGCTGTCGTAATAGAAGGTGGGAAGCAACGCATGACTGGTGGCAAAAAAGAGTTTGATGAGCACAGCGATGCAAAAGAGGATGATAAGTATTTTTGGGAGAGTGATAAAGAATTTTGACGTCCTATCCCTCGATACACTTGGCCGTGTCATCCCGAGTGATTTTGGCCTGACACTGAGCTTGTCGAAGTGGAAGGACAAAATTGTATCGAGGGAGACACGGCCAAGCACTCGGGATGACACGATAATCCCAAAGGAGAGAAGGATAACAACATGAAATCCAAAGATGATGCTCGCCGTGAGTGGTATACGAAGAATCGTGCAGAGGAAAAAAACAAGGGCGTTCGAGAATGCCGCGAGCGGAAATCCGAGAAGCCATTCCTCTCTCCTCGCAAAGTTTCCCCCTGCGATGACGCGCACCATCCACCGCCCTTCCACAGTAAGGAGAATCGCCGTGCCGGCAAAGAGGAGGAAAGTCATCATGGGGACTGTATCTGGTATATCGCATTCCCTTCGCCAAAAGTGACAAGCTCCTCTGCACGAAACGAGCGTTCCCCGTCATCGCAGGCGATTGATCCGTCCTCTTTCTGCAGCGGTTTTGCGCCGAGGAATACGACATGTGTCGCATCATCGATATCGCGCATCCGCTTAACTATGGATGGGTAGAGGTGATAGCGAATCTGCTTTAAGTAAATATCGTCCCACGGGAAACAGACCCCGATCTTCATTTCATTCGCGAATGTCGCGCGCTCTTCCTTCAGTCGATCGACGATTTTCAGAGTCGGCCCAAGCTGCCTATACTCTTTCCGCTCCAGCCATTCCGAAAGATCTTTGGCGCTTACTTTGAGGAGATCCAGCGAGAAGCGCGCATCGTAGAGGAGGAGAAAAAAAGCCATGATCAGGAAGAATTGTTTGGTGCTTGGGATTTGAGATTTGGTGCTTCGCATGAGGAACAGTGCCACAAAAAGGATGAGGAGAATTCCAAGTATCACTGAAAGATTGATTCCAAGTGCGCGATATCCCCACAGGTAATTGATGGAAGAGAGAAGAACGGGCTCACCGATCAAAAGATGACGACCGGCGGCAACGATCGCATCGGTTGTCGTCGGCTCCGTTCGTTCAATGCTATGAATCTGGATCGAGGCACCATCGGGACCGAAGATATGGAGAAGATGCCTCTCTCTCCACGGGTCCCATGCAGGCGACTGCGTAAGCGAAAGCACGGCTTTCTGCATCTCCCCGGAAGGCAGTCCGAGGTAACGGAGAGTAAAGAGAGGGTTGTAACTTATTCCACCGTCCTCCGTGGCAAAGGGAAAAGACACGCGCATTTGGAGCGGAGTACTGCTGGAATAGAGGACGGTAATCGTGCTCGCGCGATCATCGACCGCAACCGTACGCTCGAAGAGCGGTTCCTGAATTCCCGGAAACTCCCGCATTTCATCGGCGACGAGCTGCGGCTCTACTGCGACTGCAAACCCGGGGAGCAACCAGAGAGAGAAAATGCCGAAAAAGATCCACTTCGTATTGATGCAACTATCGTAAGCTTTTTGCTTCGATCTGACTATTGGTACACTGTCTGCATGATTGCCGATCCAGAAGATGTTTTGATGCTTCTTCTATCGTTTGCACCCGTTATTCTCCTTCTTGTGTGGTTAATGCAACCAAAAAGCAAGATCCGTATGGGATTGGTCATCACTTCGCTTGTTCTTTTCTTCCTCTTTCTCCCATTCACCTCGCTTTATCTCGGAATTTTTTTCACGGATTTGATGCCATCTCTCGCTACGTCGACCGCTATCGGTGAAAACGCTCTGCTCATTTTGGCAGTCGGCCCTGTCTTCTGTCTCTTTCTCGTTGGAGTATTTCTTTTTCGAATGCGACGAAAGAAGAAGTAATGAATGGGATCAATCCTGATGGTCGGGGTGCAGGGACTTCCTTCGACTCGCCGCTTCGCGGCTTCGCTCAGGATAAACTTCTCGTCCCTGCAGCTACTTTTGACCTCAAATCTGTTTGATATCAATTTTACTGGTCGGGGTGCAGGGACTCGAACCCTGGACCTCAGCGTCCCGAACGCTGCGCGCTACCAACTGCGCTACACCCCGATTTTCACGAAAGTCATTGTACAGGGAAAACTATCGGATCTCCTCGTCTTTGAGCGCATTTCGACCAGAGTTGCATTGGAGATCAGACAAAGAGTAACTTGAAGGAGTTTCTTTCCTCCTCTTTTTATGCCAAAGAAAAATACGCGCAAGAAAGCTCTGAAGAAGAAGTCTCCCAAAAAGGTAAAGAAGAGTGCTAAGAAACGCGTGAAAAAAGCTCCGAAGAAAAAGGCTAAGAAGGCCGTAAAGAGAAAAGGGAAGGTGAAGGCCGCGAAGAAATCCGCGAAGAAAGTAAAAATGCCGCCGAGCTTGGGACAGGTGACCCATTACTACGACCGGATCGGGGTCGGGATTTTAAAGCTGAAAGGGCCGCTCGGGGTGGGTGAGAGGATCCTCCTCAAACGCGGAAAGCAGGAATTCACCCAGATCGTGGATTCTCTCCAAATAGAGCATGAGAACATCTCCAAAGCCAAAAAGGGGGACGAAATCGGCTTAAAGCTCAAGGAGAAGATCAAAGAGGGCGCCTTGGTCTACAAGGCTTGATGGGGTGCCATAAGTATCTTCTTTTCTTTGTTTTCCGCATCTCCACGGCAAAAAAGGGGGAAGTGCGAAGCGACTTGCCCTCCTGAAATCGATGAGGGTAGCATGTGAAGTTACTTTCACATTATTCCCCTTTGATCATGGCAGAAAAACCTATCGGAACGCTCATCCACTATTTTGACAAATTGGGCGTCGGGGTCATTAAGCTCGCAAAACCGCTCAAAGTCGGCGATGTGATTACGGTCCAGCGGGGGGAGCACACCTTCTCCCAGATCGTTCAATCCCTCCAGATCGATCATGAGGAGATTCGGAAGGCAAAGAAGGGTATGGAGGTAGGAATTAAGCTGAAAGAGGAAGCAAAGGCGGGATCGCTCGTCCTTGCCGCATAGGGGAAGAAGATGGTCCCAAATGGAGGCGAGAAGCAAACTTAACATTCCTGATCACTCTTTGTACTCAAAATATATTCCACAATATTTACAGCGATCGTCGATGCTTCGGGCTGCGGAAAAAAGGGGTTTCTGAGTACATAATTTGTTCAAAAAGAAAGGGGTGAATAGATGATGAAATTTGGCTTTATAGAGCCATTTATCCTCCTTCAGGGGCCCGAGCCCAACTTCCTTGAGGACTTTCTGGACAATGAATTCGCCGTCCCTACAATGCCCCGGCATGTCCGAATTCCGTACAATGAGGGTAGTGAGAAAATCTCACATCCAATCCTCTATATCACTCGCCATCGTGCACGCCGTGATGATCGCGGCGGTCACCTGGACTGTGATCATGAGCGCTCCGATCTACGGATAAAGTCGACATATCGGAGCCTTGGCAGAACTCATTCTCGTGGTCTCCTACCGAAAAGGGGGCGGTCTTTTTAAAACTCAGAATGCAAAGAATACTAAACATAGGATAAAACGGAGTTCGGCATCCCGGAGGAGAGATCTTCAACAAGCCCTTTCTTTGCTGCAAAGTGCGATCCCATTGCATTTCGCATGCGTTCTTCAGTACAGGAAGACAGGATACCTTCAACTTCCCCCATTCCTTATGACAGTCATGCAAATCCCAGGCATGTCCGAGGAACGTCTGGATCAGCTACGGACAGAAGCCCAAAACAACCGTATCGCCGTGATAAAAGCGAGCCGGCCAGATCTTGCCCAAGGATTGAGCATTTCAGTCGTGGAAGTGCATTTGAGACTCGATTTATTGCTCCATGGACCTCAAGCTCATCAAACGACGGCCTCCTGACCGCGCGTCTCGAGTGGAGAAAACAGAGGAGTTCCACCCGAGGGCATGCCCGGAGGAATACGTTCCTCCAAAGTCCTTGTTTCTGGTAGGAACCGGAGAAACGGCATAGGAAGGAAGCTGGAGAGAATGGCAATCCAGAGAACGATGTCCAGATTCGCATAGTTTGCAGGGAGAAGCTCCGTTGCCTGATGAACATCAAAGTAATTCACGAGGAATGCGCCTCCCAGGTCCGAAATTGCGAGCCCGATATTCATGAGGGAGGCAAGGACGGCAAACATCGTCGCTTCCACCCCCTTGGGGCAGATTCGCGCCACAAGGACGAGGAGCGGCAGGAAGCCGATCTCCGTGAGCGGGGCGGTGATCAGTTCATCTGCGACCGCAAAGAACTGCGGGGATACCCCCAGGGCTTCGTACCAGCCATAGATGAGCACAAAGGAAGGGAGCGAAAGCACCACGCTTGCGACAATGACCCAGAAAAGGAGGGTCTTGAGGGGAATCGAGAGGAGGAATTTCCGGAAGAAGAGCACCCCCACGATCGCCATAACGCGGGAAATGACGGCGAGCCTGCCGAAGAACTCCGGCGAGAATCCGAACTCGTCGATGACAAAGTAGTTAAATGCGCCTCCGCTCGAGGGAGTGGATCGCCAGAGAAAAAGAAAGAATGCAGACCAGAGGATTGCCGGAGTGAGCGCACCCTTAAATTTCTTCCAGGTTTCCCGGAGGGAAAATATCTGCACCTCCTTTCCCTTCTCTTCCAGAATAAAGAGTGAGAGAGCGGTTGTGAGCAGTGGGAGAGCCCCGGTGATAAAGAAGACATTCCGTGCTCCAATCATCTCGACGAGGACGCCCGAAAGATATGCGACAAGCAGCGCGCCGAACATGATGGAGGCACGACAGATGCTCTGGAGTTTGCCGGCTTCCGTTTGCGTGCGGCTCCTCTCTGCCACAATTCCGTCGACGATGACATCCGCCATGGCAAGCCCCAGGCCGGAGAGAAGGACCGCAATCGCCGCGCCGCCGAATCCCTGAACCCACGTCGCGAGAGAAAGGTAACCAAGTGCTCCAAAGACCCCCGAGAGAAAAAGATAGGGCTTTCGCCGAAGGCCAAAGAGCGGAAACCGATCGGAGAGGAACCCGTAGAGCGGCTTGATGCTCCAGGGAATGATGGAGAGGGAACCGAGAATGGAAACCTGCTCGATACTGAGGTGCAGATCCTCCTTGTAATAGAACGTCGTTGCGATTCCGGCAATCGTCGTCGCCCCCGCGATAAAGTAGACGAAAGGAATCAGGAAAGTGCTTAAATCTCGGCGGAACATTAGGTGAGAGTATAGAGATACATAAGAAATATTTTAAAATTAACGCAAGCTCTCCTCTACCTCGAATTCCTAACCCAAGCCCTAGCCCCAGCCCTTAATCTCTGCTATACTGATGAGATTTCTTTCCACATACACACCATGACAAAAAGGAAAACACGAAAAACTTCCGCAAAAACTCACCGCAAGGCACCGGTGAAAACGAATCGCGCGCGATCGCGCAAGGCGCGGGAGAACGCAAACGGATGGGAAATCGTCCCTTTCGTTCTCGCGGTCATCATCGCAATTGTCGTCATCATCCAGAGCATGGATGCGGTGGAAAAGGAAATGGATGTTCGCCAAATGGGCAAACTTTCGTTCCGTGCGCATCCCGCCGCCGAGTGCAATGCAGATGGGGCAATGCTGAGAGAGATTCGCGCCAAAGAGCGCGCAGTTGCGCGAAGCATTTCACTCCTTGAGGAAGCACAGCATCAGTTCGACTGGGATTGCAGTACTGATTCCCACGGCAGTCTCTGCACCCATGCAAAAACAAATCTGGAACACGTGCATTCCCTGGTGCAGCAGGAACTTGCGGAACTGAAAGACGCACGCGAGGAATCCTGCCTTTAAGAGCGAAGCTCCGAAAGAAGCTGGATTCTCTTCCCGATCGATTCCCTGGAACCGATATCCGAGCGGAATCGTACGGGTCCTTGAACCTCTGATGCGACAGAGAGGGCGATTTTTCGCGCCTCTTCGATCGTATTCCCAATACCGACGATTCCCGCAGTACGGGAACCTCCGAGGTGCATTTTCCCTTCGTCATCCTCCGTCACGTCGCCAAAGTAGATCCGTCCATTCTCCGGGATGTTCTTAGGGAACGTGACGAGCTCGCCTTTTTGATCCTTCTTTTCAGGATACGAATCCGGAGTGATGTAGAGGCAGACGGTCGCCTTCCTCTTAAACTGAACGGCGCTGTCGCGGAGATCTCCGCTGATGATGGCTTGGCATAGGGAAACAAAATCAGAGGAAAGGATCGGCAGCACATTCAGCGCCTCCGGATCGCCGAAGCGCGCGTTATATTCGATCAACTTCACGCCGTTTTTGGTCGCAATGAATCCTCCGTAGAGAATGCCCCGATAGGGTTCCTTACACTCCCGAAGCAGCGCCTCCGCCGTCTGCACGTTGAACGCGTGCGCCTCTGAAAGATCCGAAGGGGAGAGAAACGGAAGCGAATGATTCGCATCGGAGTAGGTGCCCATGCCGCCGGTATTCGGGCCCGTATCCCCTTCGTACGCGCGCTTGTGATCCTGCACGGCGGGCATGGAAACGACTGCGGTTCCGGAAACAAAGGACATCAGGCTGAATTCCACGCCGATGAGTTTCTCTTCGATCACGACTTGCTCTGAGCTCTGCAAGCACTCCTCCGCGAATGCGAGGCCCTCTTCGATGGTTGAAAGATGCTCACCGCTCACCTTCACTCCTTTTCCTCCCGCCAGACCGTCGTATTTGATCACATAATTCCCCTCAAGCTCTTCTTCGATAAATTTTTGCATCTTGCCCCTCTCTCCTTTTCGAAAAAGCCGGAACTTCGGGCTCGCATCAATCCCCTGCTTTTGGAGAAGTTCTCGGGCAAATCCTTTGCTTGACTCGATCCGCGCCAAGGACTTCTTCGGCGCGATGCTTTGAATACCAATGGATTCCAGCGCATCCGCAAGTCCCGCCCCTATCGGATCATCCGGCCCGATGAATGCGAAATCCGGTGAAGTTTTCTTCGCGATTTCCCCGATCACCTCGAAATTGAGAAGTGAATCGACGACGTGCTGCTCTGCGGCGATTTTTCGGATGCCAGGATTCCTCTGGGTGCAGATATGGATGATCTCTGGATGCAGTTCTGAGCGTGCAAGAGCCTCGGCAATGGCATGGCCGCGAGCCGAACTGGTGATGAGCAGGACTTTCATTGTATGCAAATACTACAGCGGTATGAACAATGCGAAAATGCGTAAATAGGCAAATGCGAAAATAATTTCCGTATTTTCGAATTTTTGTATTTTCGCATTAAATAAGTGTCATCATGCGGTACTGTTCCGTTCCTTCATCCTCTTCCTCCGAAAATTCATCGCGGGTCTTGTTTCGTTCCAACGCCCACTTGCTAAGAAGCTCCTTGGTGATTTCCGGGGTGGGATATTTTCCCGTAAAGCACCCCTCGCTGAATTTGCGGATTGACTGATTTCCGATGCGCACGGACTTATGCAGGTCCTCGATCTGGCCGTAGAAGAGTCCGTCCGCCCCAATATATTTGCGGATCTCTTCCACCGAGTGATCGGCCGCGATGAGCTCCGTAAAGGTCGGGAGATCGATTCCATAAGGATCGGGTGCGATGATCGGGGGTGCGGCGGAGGCAAAGTACACCTTTTTGGCGCCGGCCTTGCGCGCGATCTCGATGATCTTCTTGCTCGTGTTGCCGCGAACGATGGAATCATCCACGAGGAGGACGTTGTTATTCTTAAACTCGAGATCGATGGGGTGGAGCTTGAATTGGATGTTTCGCTTGCGCATGTGCTGCCCCGGCATGATGAATGTCCGCCCGATGTAGCGATTTTTGACGAATCCCTCGCGGTAACGGACTTTCAGCTTATCCGCGAGCCCGGCGGCGACGGGTCGGCCGGTATCCGGAATCGGGATCACGGAATCGATCTTGATTCCGGCCTGCTTGATCTGCTTCGCGAGGTACTCCCCCATGCGCACCCTGGCCTTGTACACGTTCACGCCGTCGAGCGTGGAATCCGGCGAGGCGAGATACACCCATTCGAAGAGGCAGGGATTCAGGGAGCCTCGGCGCACCACGCGGCTGTGGATCTTGTTCTTATGATCGATGAAGAGCACTTCGCCCGGTTGAATGTCGCGCACGAATTCGTAATCGAGCGCTTTAAAGGCCGTATTCTCGCTCGCGATCAAATATTCTTCTTTCATTCCGAACTTCCGTTTCCCAAGCTGGAGCGGCCGGATGCCGTAGGGATCCCGGAACGCGACGATCCCCTGCCCTCCGATCAGCGTGACTGCGGAGTACGCGCCCTTGCACTTCCGGAACACCGTCTTCATGGCGCGGAACACGTGCTCGGGAGTCAGGTTTCGCGGCCTCTGATTCTGGAGCGCCACGGAGAAGACGTTGAGGAGGACCTCGGAATCGGAATGCGTGGTGAGGTGCCGGTAGTATTTCTCTTTGAGCTCTTTCGCAAGTTCCGTGGAATTCGTCAGGTTGCCGTTGTGAGCAAGCGCGATTCCATACGGCGTGTTCACGAAGAACGGCTGGGACTCGAATTCGGAGGAACACCCTGCGGTTGGATACCGCACGTGCCCGATCCCCATCGTTCCCCGGAGGCGCGCCAGGGATTTCGCATGGAACACATCGCGCACCATCCCGTTCGATTTTTTCAGGTGGAACTGATTGTCGTACGTCATGATTCCCGCCGCATCCTGTCCCCGGTGCTGCAGGATGATGAGCCCCTCATACAGATCCTGAATGACGTCCTGGTAGCCGGAGGCGGCAAGGATCCCACACATGGATCAGGATTGAGGTACACGTAAACATGGCCTTCCCGCGATGCGAGAAAGCCTGAAAAACGAACGAAAAAGTATTCCCACGGACAAATTTTACGCATTTCCAAAGCGAACGCAAGAAAACCACCGGGAAGTTGACGCACCAAAGAAACAAGAGTCTTCTATTGGCATGAGCATGCGGAATGCAGGGACGGCACTCGCATTCGTTGTAGCGCTTGCGGGGTGCACCAAGGTGGAAACTCCGAAAGAAAAAACAGTTCCTTCTTCCCACGAAACAATTGCCGATGGGCAGCGGGAAACCCAAAAAAACATTGGGAAGGTATCTCCTTTTCTTGTGGATTCAGAGCCTTCTTTGGAACCTGTCGCTGAGAAGAAAGGAGAGGTGCCTTCGGTGGAACCTCCGATCGAAACATCTCCTCCAATCGAACAACCACCCTCCCCCGCTCTTTCCGTTTCGGATTTGCCGGAGGAGATGCCGGAGATCAAACCGCCGGAGCGCGATGAAGCGGTCGCAGAGAAGGTGAAATCACTCACAGCGAAGATCCTCGCGCATGCATTTGAAGAATCCATGAAGGAGCGTGGGAAGCCGCGCCTCGGTCGACCGCTGTTCGGGGACGATTTCAACGATGCCGAGGTGATGAAGTTCCTTCACGAAGGGAGATTGCAGTCGATGCTTCCCGTCCAGAGAGAAATGCAAGAGCTCCAGGACATTCCGCTCTTTCCCACCTATGCGGCGGATGTTGCTTCTGTGTATCAGGAATTTTTCACAGAAAAAGAAGGAGAGAGAAATCCGCGCGCGGATGAATTGAAGAAAACCGCCTCCACACTCTTTTTGGAGGATGGAAAGTTCTTCGATGTGCTGCAGTTTGTCTTTCTTCCCGGAACCGATGGCAAAACGGTGATGTTAGAGCTCACTCTTAAGCCGCGGTACGAGCCGCAGGAAGGAACAAAGCGCCGACGTGTTCATTTTACTCAAAGCGGGATAACGAGTATCGAGCAACCATCCTCCGATTCGGAGAACGAGTCCGCATACTGGTACGGTGCGTCGTCTTCTCACCGGGAAGGCGAGAGGAGACTGGAACTGGAACTTGGGGTGTATTCTTCTGCGGAACGGCACCAGAGAAGTTTTTATGAGTATTGATCGTGATTGCACTCACGCTTTCGCTAACTGACGCTCTTTAGCTTGAACACAATTTTTGATCAAACTTGCAACCGTCATCGGGCCAACACCACCTGGAACTGGCGTGATTGCAGAAGCTTTCTTTGAGACATTTTCGAAATCAACATCACCGACGAGACCATTCTCTGTTTGATTCATGCCGACATCCACAACCACCACCCCCTCCTTCACCATATCCGCAGTAATCATCTTCGGTTTTCCAACGGCGGCGATGAGAATATCGGCTTGGGCGGTGATCGAAGCAAGATCGTTGGTCTTACTGTGAGCAACCGTCACCGTTGCATCGCGGTTTAAGAGCATCACCGCGATCGGCTTACCCACGATGTTTGACCTTCCGACGACGACGACATGCTTCCCCGTAGGATCGATCTTGTAGTGTTCAAGGAGCGCGATGATGCCGCCGGGAGTTGCAGGCGGCAGATGCTCGAACTCGGTGGAGAGGAACATTTTGCCGAGGTTGTATGCACCGAACCCGTCCACATCCTTCATGGGATCAATCGCGCGGATGAATTCCGGGACTGATTTCTGGAGAGGAGAAGGGAGCGGAAGCTGCACAATGAAGCCGGTGACATCGGAATCTTTGTTGAGCGCATCGATGAGTTCCATGAGTTCTTTGAGTGTCGTCTTCTCCGGCAAATGTTTGTGCTCGCTCCGCATTCCCACGGCCTCGCAGCTCTTAAACTTCTGTTTGATGTAGCTGGAGCTTGCCGGGTCATTGCCGATTTGCACCACGACAAGCTTTGGATCCAGCTTTTTGATCTTCGTCTTCAGCGCCTCGAGGAGTGCTTTCGAGGCTTCGCGGCCATCGAGGAGGAGAGCGGACATGGCTTCATAGTACCACGGAGTACGTCATGCTGAGCGGAGCCCAAGCATCCGATAAGGATGCGAGGGGCGCAGTCGAAGCATCTCGCAACTCTACAAATAATCTTCCTTAAGCGACGTGCTTCGACTTCGTTCGCCCCGCAGCTGCGGGGCTCACTCCGCTCAGCATGACGTATCAAATCAACTCTTGTACTTTCTTCCAAATTCCCTCCTCCACCTCCTCTTTACTCCCAGAGGTATCGATCACGATCGCCTCCGGATGTTCCTTCGCGTACTTTTGGTACCCCTCGTACACGTATTTCTGAAAGTATTCTTTCTCGAACGGATCATCCGACTCCCGGCGCTTGAGGCGCTCGGCAATAAGTTCCAAAGGCGGCAGAAGAATGAAAAGGATGTCCGGTTCAGGAAATCCCTCGTTCAATTGCTGAAGCAGGGGCAGCGCCACCTCCGATGCCTCGCCATAAACGAAGGTAGAGGGGACATAGCGGTCGCAGACGACTATTTTGTTCGCCTTAAGCGCGGGCTGAATCACCGTTTCGAGGTGCTGCCTGCGGTCGTCGCAGAAAAGTTTCTGGAGCTCCGCGGGATCAATGTAGATCCCTTCCTCCAGAAGCCCCCTGATTTCTTTTCCAAATTTCCCATCCGAAGGTTCAAAAGTCAGGATTGCTTCCTTCCCTTCTCTCTGCAAACGCTCCGAAAGTTTTCGGCTATGGAACGTGGTTCCGGCACCATCCGGCCCTTCGAAGACAATGAAAGTCCCAGACATGGCGGAAGTATAGCGCACGGCATCATTTCTTTGCCGCTTCCACCGCCTCGATCAGCTCTTCCACATCCAGGGTGTACTTGGTGGTATCCCCCTCGATGAACTGCCATACCTTTCTGCCATCCTTGAGGATCGTGTACGAACGGCGGAGGAGTTCCGAGAGGAGCGGCGGAAGATTCTTCTTTCCCTTCTCATCTCCGAGTTTGCCGATCACCGCTCGCAGCTCGAACTTGCCGAAGTCGGAAGCGAACTCGATATCGGAATTATCCCAGCGAGCGATTTTCACCCATTCCTTGATCGCAAACGGCTGATCGGTGGAAACGACGATGATCCGGTCCGCGCCTGCAGCCTTGATCCTCTCGCAGTTCTCCACAATCGCAGGAACACAGGCGCTGGTGCAGGTGCCGGAGAACGCGGCGGGCACCGTGCAGAGCACGGTGGTGCCGGAGAGTTCGTGAATTTTAATCGGGCTGTTGTCGGCAGCGGAGTAGATCGTTGCGCGCATCACGTTCAGCATACCCGAAGCGAAGGCGAAACTCTCTCCCCAAAAAAAGTAGGCATTTTTCTGGTATCCCGGGAAAAATGTTCTACAATGTAAAGTTCTGATCATTGAATTCAGAGGTACAACTCATAAAGAGGACGTGCGACTCGCACTGCTCTCCAAAATTCCAGCCTCGAAGGCAGAACCAAGGTTGCCAAATCCCGGCCTTCCCCGTCTAAAACCAAAGTATCGCTCCTGTGTATCTCGTATACCAAGCATGCAAAGGAAACTGACTTTGGTTCGACAGATGAAATCGAAAGAGAGCGGAACCACATGGTTTCCGGTAGGTAAGAAAATGCTGGTAGCAGCATTTCATTCACCTCCAAACCCCCGTTTCCCCTCTCTGTACCTTTTTCACTGATCAGGTATGCCGTACGAAGGGATTCGTGCGGCCAATTTGGTTATGCCCGCTTATCGCCCTTCATCATATTTTCTGTTCTTTTTCTTCTCCGCTCCGAGTGGTTTATTTCTTGCAGCTTTCTGTGAACGATACTTCGCAATTCATTTCGCTCAGCTTCACAAAGATCGGAAAGATCCTCATCTATATACTGATCCACGGCTTGTCTTCCCTTCTTTGCCACCGTTGCCGCATAAATTTGTCGGCACGATGCAAGAAGATCTTCGAGGCGTCTCGTTCTCACTTTATATTCAAGACGTGCAGGCTGAAATTCGGGACCCTCCGGAGAAGGGCTTTCTACCGGTTCATCGAGCACAGCGACTCCACCATCTGTATTGCCATATTCTCCCATTTCTTGGATAGAATACTCTGTCTGCGCTTGCAGGATAGGGGGAACTATGTGACTAAATTATTGGCTTACATAAGCCATAAATTCGCTTTCTGACACTTCAAAAGTGGCGTAAACTGTATCCCTGGTCATTGGAATACAAGCAAAGACGAAAGGAGGTGATGCTCCTATGAGGATACGATTCCCCCTGCCGAACTTCTTGGAAGCTCACGAGGCATCGGAAGGACCCGCTCTTTCCTTTGTTATCCTCGCATGGCTCATTGTGCTCTTGTTTTCCATGCTAACACTTAGGGAGTGGATGGAATACGTGGAGACCAAGAACGCAGAGCTAAGGCAACGCATGTTGCCATTTGCGTGGGTGTTAACAATCCTCGTGATGCTCATGATTCTACCGGCAAGCAGCATACTATTCCGGTACCTCTTCCAATGAATCAGGACGCCGCACGAATCCAATCGTGCGGCAGTTTTTTGATATAAAAAAAGATCGCCTAGCGTGGCGATCTTTTCTCACTTCTTAGAAATCCATCCCTCCCATTCCCCCACCCGGTCCTCCGGCATGAGCATGCTCCTCCTTCTTGGGGATCTCCGCGATCGCGCATTCAAGCGTGAGGAACATGGAAGCCACGGAGGCGGCGTTTTCCAGCGCTGAACGCGTGACTTTCTTCGGATCAATGACCATCGCCTTCACGAGATCTTCGTATTTGTGGGTCATGGCATTGAATCCTTCGTTGCCCTTCGCACTCTTTACTTTCTCCACCACCACCTCGCCCGATTCTCCCGCATTGCTCGCAATGTTCATCAATGGCGCCGGGAGCGCGTTGAGAACGATTTCGATGCCGAGATCTTCATCTTCATTCGCACCTTTTAACTTTTCGAGCGCACCCATTGCGCGGATGTAGGCGACTCCACCGCCCGGCAGAATCCCCTCCTCGGCCGCAGCGCGCGTTGCGCTGAGCGCGTCTTCCACGCGGTGCTGTTTCTCCTTCTGCTCCACTTCCGTCGCGGCTCCCACTTTGATGACTGCGACTCCGCCGGAGAGTTTTGCCAAACGCTCCTGGAGCTTCTCCCGATCAAAATCACTACTCGTCGATTCCATCTGCGCTTTGATCTCTTTAATTCTGGCCTCCACCTCTTTCTTATCACCCCCGCCATCGACGATGATGGTGTTCTCTTTGGTAGCGACGACTTTTCGCGCGCTCCCGAGATCTTCGATCGTTGCGTTCTCGAGCTTGAGGCCCACTTCTTCGCTGATCACGCGGCCACCCGTAATGATGGCAATGTCTTTGAGAATTTCCTTCCTTCGATCGCCGAACGCCGGCGCTTTGATGGCGAGCGCGCTGAACGTGGCGCGGAGCTTGTTCACGACGAGCGTCGCCAGAGCTTCGCCCTCCAGGCTTTCGCAAATGATGACGATCTCTTTCCTTCCTTTCTGTGCAAGGCTCTCGAGGAGCGGAAGAATCTCCTGAATGGAGCTGATCTTCTTATCGGTGATGAGGATATGCGCGTTCTCGAACACCGCCTCCATGCGGGCGGTATCGGTGACGAAATACGGGGAGATGTAGCCATTATCGAACTGCATGCCTTCCACGTACTCCTTCTCGATTCCGAGCGTCTGTCCCGATTCCACCGTAATCACGCCGTCCTTGCCCGCCTGCTCGATCACCTCCGCGATCACCTCGCCGACTTCATCATCCTGCGCGCTGATCGTCGCAACCGCTTTGTATTCGTCTTTCTTGCTGATCTCTTTTTTCATTTTGCCGAGTTCTTCCGTCACAGCCTTCACCGCCTTATCGATTCCCCGCTTGATGGAAATGGCATTGGAACCGGATGAGAGATGCTTCAGCCCTTCGGCCATGATGGCATACGCAAGGACCGTGGCGGTTGTCGTACCGTCTCCGGCAGCATCATTGGTTTTCGTCGCCGCTTCCTTCACGAGCTGCGCACCCATATTCTCGAATATGTCCTCCAGTTCCACTTCCTTCGCGACGGAAACACCGTCTTTCGTCACCGTGGGGGCGCCGTACTTTCTTTCGATGAGTACGTTGCGGCCGCTCGGACCCATAGTGGCGCTCACGGCATCGTAGAGTTTTTTCACGCCACTCAAAACTTTCTTGCGGGCGTCGTTTCCAAAGAGGAGCTGCTTTGCGGACATGATGAGAATGGGAAAAAGGAAATGGAAAAATTAGCGGATGATTGCACGAATGGAACTGATCTCAAGAAGTTTCACTTCCACAGTCTTCCCCTGCTCGTCTTTGAGTTCGATGTCTTCTCCCGAGTACTTTCCAAAGACGACACGGTCGCCGACTTTCAGTACTTTGGAGGGATCGATGGCATCTTTTCCGATGCCGCCCTTCCCTACCGCAATAACCGTGCCGATCGTAGATTTTTCACCTTTCACGGTATCCGGAATAACGATTCCGGTCTTCGTAATCTGTTCCATGGAATCAGGTATGACGGCCACATGATCGCCGAGCGGTTCGATGGTGATGGAGAGCTTGGGGAGAGGAGCCATAAAAAGAAAAGGGGAACAGGATCGGATAATCCGAAAGGGTCGACTGAAGCATTCGCATCGTCGATTAGCAACCGGTAGTTTAGAGTGCTAATACAGGAGGGTCAAGCAGTTTGAAGGTGATCAATAGGAAAGAATTGCCCTATCCCTCTTCCCTTTTTTTGCCGGCATGAAGAGGGGCAAGCTCCGGCTATCCGTGCCAGCTGCCTTCAGGCTTTGGATTTTATCGAGGTAGTGTTTGATGTCGATCGCCCAGGGGAGCGAATGAATGATCATTTCGCGCAGGGCATCCGCACCACCGTAGCGGATTGTGAGAGTGCCGCTGTTTGTCAGCGCATCAAGCGGCCCGCCCTCGTACACGGATTCCTGATAGGCATCCCACCGCACGGTCTGTGTGGATGAACGAAAGTGCGAAGGATAATGATGAAAGAGAAGGCGTTCGGAACTGATGACGAAAGTTGTCGCTCGATATCGGTGAATCGAGTGCCACAGGAGAAAGAGAACAAGAAGCGCCGTCGTAAGGATCGCGACGATCAGAGTTCCCTCCCCCATCAGTGCATTCCACAGAGCGGCAATAGCAAATCCAAGGACAAGGGCGATAATTCCCAGAATCTCGAGATCATCGATGAGAATGCGGCAAAATACTCCAAGGGAAAGGCGTGTTCGGTAGAGCACACGCTCATTTTCGTGTTGGTGAGGAACGGAATTCATGAAACGATCATACCGATTATTCCAATCTCCTCCAGACCATCCACACACCGGTTCCATAGAATGAAACCGCGATCACAATGCCAATCACAATGTGGAGGAGCATTGCAAATGCTCCCATGACTTCCGCTCCCGTTTCGGGCATCAAAACGGTAAAAGAATTCTCGGGTGCGCTCGGCAGCATCACCTCTTCCGCTGCGATTACGAGATCGGACGTGTCGCGCAAAGCATTCGTCGGCACATCCAGGAGTTCTTCACCGAAGAGCGTGACCGTGCTTGGGACCGAATCCCCTGCTTGCATGCGATCATCGATCCGCACGGTGTACGTGGCGCTCCATGTTTCTCCGGGATCAAGTACATCAATCATCCATGCGATCCCCGCAGGAGAGGCGGTGCCGCCGCCATCGTTTCGGATGTCGAGGAGGCTTGCATCGAATCTGCTGTCGACCAGAATCTCGTGGAACGTTGCAGCCGTGTCGTTTCGAACGGTGACAGTGTACGTGACGGAATCCCCCGCCATCGGCCTCGCCGCAGTGGAGCGAATTTGAACGATCAGGTTGCCGCGAATTTGTTCGGGAGTGAGAGCGGAAGCGGCCACCGGGGTTTGGACATTGGAAGGGTTGATGGATCCCCGGGAAGGAGAGTTTGTCTGCTGCTGGCCCGGGAGCGCGAATCGATCAGCATCCTCCGCGGTAAAGCAGGAGACCTCCTTTCCCCCGATCCCCACTTCATCGATCGTTGTTCGGTGGAGCGAAACGGAGGTTTCCGGGTAGCGCTGTGGGAAGCGACTTCCGGGATCAAGCACCGTAAAATCGTGGAGCGTCACGGCACTCTGGGAGATTTCGCTCCCGAGGGGTCGATTGAGGAAGAGCGTGTACTCAAGATCAATGGTTTCTCCCGCTTCGATTCTCTCGATCACGAACATGTGATCATCGGGAACGTATGCTCCCCCCGTCACATCCTCTACGGAAAGAAGTTTCGGACCTTCGCGAACGGTGCGATAGGCATGGTGGATCTCCACTGCTCCCACCGGGAACGGGGAATCATTTTTCACCTGCACGCGAAATTCCACCGTATCGCCGTTCACTTCGGCAAGTTGCTTTTCGGAAATCGCGAAGACGAACTCCCCTCTTTCGTTTTTTACCGTTTGACGAAGGAAAACCGGCACGACCGTGGCGCCCGGGCGGCGGCCCGGACCTCCGGGGAAATTGCGAATTGGATCTTCGCAAATTTCCAAAGCGACAACTGATGGAGGAAAAAGAAATACTCCAAGGAACGGAATTGCAAACGCAGCGAGGAACAACGACGCGGAAAGCCGGAAAAATGGTGTTCGCATAATCAAAGGATGCGGAAGCTACTTGAGCTGGGAAAACCTCGTCAAGAGCGCAAGGTACCCGCGCATCGTTCCACGATAATTTTGTGGAAGAGCAACATCCGAAGAATTCTGGATCGATCGATGAGAGGAGAGGCTATCTCCACACTCTCCCACAAAACAAGAAGCCCCTTTACGGGGCTTCTGTTTTTCGGCCTTTGAAAACTGCTTCTTAGAGTCTCCCGAGCATATCGAGGAGCGAACCGGCTCCCGCGCCGACGATGAGGAGCTTGCGGCGGAAGAAGAGAGCGGTGCCGATGAGTGCGGAAGTGAGGAGGGTGCCGAGGACGCCGGTTTCACCCTGCGGGATGATATCCGGGCCGTTCTGGAGCTCTTCCCAATCTTCGAATGAAGCACCGGTCTGCGGCAGTTCCTTCACGACGTTCACCTGAACAGAGTCGCTGCGGAGCCGCGGGTTCACGCTCGCAATCTGGCTACCATCGACCGTCGCGGTGTTTGAGATCACGGTGCCATGAGCGAGGCCGTCGTTCGCTTTCGCGGAGTAGCGGACGATCCAGCGCTCCCCTGCTTTCAGGGACGGGATAGTCCAGGAGACGGAACCGTTCCCCAGGTTTCCCTGGTTCGCATTCGTGATCGCGATCATTGAAGGATCGAAGACATCGGTGACCGTAAGGTTCGAGAGTTCACCCGAGGTCGTGTTCGTCACATTCACCGTGTAGATGACGGTGCCGCCCGGCGAGACTTCGCTGATATTCGCGCTCTTATCGAGAGCAATACCGGTGGACGGCTGCGGCGTGGGACGGGTGGTGCCCTTTCCGACGTAGGCCGGATCCGTAACGCCGATGCCTGCTTTTACGAAGTTCGGTTGGCGGTTGCGGACCCCGAAGTCGATATCGAAGTCATCGAGGATCGCATTGCTGTTCGCAAGGCCGTTCAAGTCCGTGCTGAACTGGACTTTGTAGAGCACTTCGACACGGCCGCCATGCGGAATGCTGTCGATGTGGAATGTTCCCGGAGAGTTCGTGGTGTACACAGCTCCCTGGACATCCGTCACAGTGGCAGTGACTCCCGCAGGCGTATCGATGATGTTGCGGACGAGGATGTCCTTCACATCGTAGGTTGCGTTGCGGTTGCGGAGCGTGAGGCGGAAGTTCGCCGTTCGGCCGGCCACGGGCACTGCGGCCTCGGGCGTATCGGCATCGACGTACGTTCCTCCCGCATTCTGCACTTCGTTCTCCACGGTCACCTGAATGCTGAGCCGGCGACTGCCTCCACCTCCGCCACCGCCTCCACCACCACCGCCGCCTCC